>Ga0209100_1000008_pt1 | contig 374563 bp, 271 predicted proteins | sample lystaG_FD_185480 | JGI IMG/M metagenome (GOLD analysis project Ga0209100, IMG submission 185480) | Glacier valley bacterial and archeal communities from Borup Fiord, Nunavut, Canada, to study Microbial Dark Matter (Phase II) -... | ecosystem: Environmental > Aquatic > Freshwater > Ice >...
AATTTAAATCGTTCTTTTGTGTTGGCATAAGGCAATGAATATTATTTGTTAATGATTAAGCGCTTAAAAATAATACTCTTTGGTTTATGCTAAACTTAGAATCAATTAAAATTCAAACATAGGGACTTTGCCCGAACCTTGAATGTAATGGATCAACTGAGCATTTTTGCCATTGAATGGATTGATTTCATCAATGGAATACATCACACTATCAGCCACATTTTTAACAATATCCCATTTTTTGCTCACATACGATGCATTTAAAAGCTGAAAAGGTCGGGCTAAAGTTTCCGTCGTAGTTTTTAGGATCAGATCTTTAAAGGAAACATCCGAATTCCAGGTTCTTAAACCCACCGTACCGCTTAAAACAGGATTGTTGGAATCGGTGTAATCGAGTGCCGGAGTAGCAGCATTGTTTATATAAATAAGGATGCGTGCACCAATCATTTCAACCTTTAGGTTGGTCCATTCTTCTGGCGTAAACGTGACAGCTACATCTCTCATTAACGTATAGTTATGCTGATGTTTGCCCAAGCGAAGTGTAGTGCCAGATCTTAACAACGAAATTTCATAACCGTTGAAATTATCAGCTCCACCACCTGATTCTGAAACATGAAATATGATTCCGGCGTTTTCTCCTGTAGCACCGGTAAACTTGATATTTACCTCAGCACTGCCATCAGCGAAACTGGGGGTCGTGTTCACTATTTTTGCACCTGGCCACGAAAAGACAGAAATAGCCTCAGCGCTGAGTTTCCAGTCACCCTCGTATTTTGTAAAACCTGCAAAATCAATACTGGAAGCTGGCTCTTCAAAACTTTCTCCGAAGATTTTCTGGTCGTAAAGTCCCCCATATATTTCATGGTTAACATCCTCCATGCAAGACCCATACAAGAGTGGGGAAATTATTTTTAATACTTGTGAAGCATCAACTGACAATCTGGCATCTTGAGCAGTTGTCGTTTGACTCATTGAAAATAGAATGCCACAAAGGCATCCAAATAAATTCCGGAAATTCAACGTTAAAAATTTCATAGCGTTAACAATTTTAGGTTCAGTAAAAAAAATCATCGTTTTTCAGGTTCTAAATATAGAATTAAATTTGCAAACTGGTACGAACTGGTCTGTTTATTTATCAAATATCATAATTTTTTTTCATACCAGTCCCAACAGTTAAAAAAATGCTATTTTTGCTGAATAAAAAAGAAGAAATGAAAGGGAACCAATCTAAATATAAACAAATAGTTAGCTTTGTCATTGATGGAATTCACGACGGAACATTAAAAAAGGGCGATTGGATTCCTTCCATCAATGAATTCAGAGAGAAATTCAACCTCTCACGTGATACCGTTTTTGCAGGTTTGAGCGAACTGAAATCCAGGGGCATCATTGATTCAAACCCGGGTGTCGGTTATTATGTATCGAGCATCAACACGGAGTTCAAACACAAAATCTTCCTTCTTTTCAACGAAATAAATATTTTTAAGGAAGACCTTTACAACTCTTTCATGGAAGCTATTGGCGACACAGCCACGGTGGACCTCTATTTTCACAATTACAACCGCGAGGTTTTTGAAACGCTCATCAACGAAGCAAATTATAAGTATACCACCTACATCATCATGTCCGGTAAATTTGAAGGTGTTGAGCCACTTTTGAAAAAACTGTCTGGAAAGGTATATTTGCTGGATCATTTTCACCCGGAACTCCGCGGAAAATATTCATCGGTTTCACAGGATTTCGAAAAAAACACCTACGATGCATTGGTTTTTGGCCTGGAATATCTGAAAAAATACAATCCTATTTATATGGTTCAGAAGGAGGAAAAAGAGCCTGTGGAAAGGTATAACGGATTAGTAAACTTTTGTAAGGAATATGCTTTTAATCACGATTATATCGAAACGACTAAAAACAGAACTATTCAGAAGGGGGAGGTTTTTATGGTTGTGAATGACAGGGATTTGGTGTATTTACTCAAGCAATCGGAAAAGCAGGGTTTGGTGCCGGGCAAGGATTTCGGAATTATTTCGTACAACGATACGCTGTTGAAAGAGATACTGGCTGGGGGTATTACGACGCTTTCGACGGATTTTAACCAGATGGGCAAGACAATGGCTTCGCTGATCAATAAGAAGAAGATTGAGACGATTGAGAATCCGTGGAAGTTGACAATAAGGGGGTCGTTGTAAAAATAAGACTAGGATTAAACCAATCCTGCAACTAAAGCTTAATTGACAGTTCCAGCTTCCCGCCCAGCCCCAATTCTACAATTTTTTGTAATGTTGAAATGCGAACTTCCTTAACGTCATTTTCAATTTTTGAAATATAGGATTTCGTAGTGCCAACTTTATTGGCAAGCTCCTCTTGACTCAAACCTTTTTCAAGACGTGCATCATGAATTAAGGCTCCGATTTTAAAATTATCATAGCCGGCATCAAGTTGGTCACGCTTTGGTGTGCCTGATTTGCCATAGTTATTGTCTTTAAACTGTTCTAGGGTTATGGTAGAGGGTTGTTTCAGTTTCATATTCTTTTTTAATTTTAAGAGCGAGTTCAATTTCCTTTGTAGGTGTTTTTTGTGATTTTTTTTGAAATCCATTCATGAGTACTACAACTTTACCCTGATCAAAAATGCAGAATATTCGAAAAATGCTGTGTCCATTTTGAACTCTGACTTCGAATAAACCATTTGTGTTTTCTATATGTTTGAGATAAAATTCTGAAATTCTGGGTAATTCTTCAATTAGTTCTATTGTCCAGATAATTTTATTTTGCACTTTGCTGCGCTGCTTAAGAAAGAAATCCTGAAAGTAGTTTTTATAAAAGATGACAGTCCTAACCTTTAGTTTTTTATTCATTGGTAAAGATATATTATGTTGCACTTAAGTGCAACTTTTTATGGTTTAAATTTTTAAAAAAATAATTTAAAATTAGAGTTAGTTGAGTCGTCAAATATATTAATATTATGTATTTTTTATGATGAATATTTCTAATCATTTGGGAGAAACCGAAGTAGAGAAATTGCCCTGAATGTAAGGTTCTTATTCGAGGTTAAAACATCTCAACTACGATGGCGAAAATCAATTGGTTGAAATCTATCTTGAAAAGGTTTTATAAAAAAAAACGGTTTCAGTTGTCCGAAAAAATCGGACAACTGAAACCGTACTCATATTCAAGTATTATTAATTCTTTTGAATGCCAACTTTCTTCACCACCATCCAAATAAAAAATCCAATCAACATACAATACGCCCCCAACGACACCCATTCAGCGCCGGCAGAAGCCATCCATTTTTCCTGTACCCAATTCACTCCGAAGAAACGAATACCTGCACTAACAACACCCATCAAAGCACCACCGGCAATAAAGCCCGAAGCAATCAACGTGCCCAAATCTTTTCGTTCTTCATTCAGAGTAACATCTTTCGTTCGCGTAGAAACATACCATTGTATAGCCCCACCCACCATCAGCGGCAAGTTTAGATCCAACGGAATAAACATTCCCAAAGCGAAAGCCAAAGCAGGTACACCACTAAGTGTCAGCACAATCGAAAGCAGCGCACCAATCCCGTACAAAATCCAGGGCGCCGAAGTTCCAGACATCAACGGATCTATCACAGCAGCCATGGCATTGGCCTGAGGAGCTACCAGAGCACCTTCACCCACAAAGCCGTAAGTCTTGTTCAAAATCATTAAAACCCCGCCAACCGTAGCGGCAGAAACCAAAGTTCCCAAAAACTTCCATTTTTCCTGAGTAGCTGGCGTTGAGCCCAACCAGTAACCGATTTTCAGGTCGGTGATAAAACCACCTGCCATGGAAAGAGCGGTACAAACAACTCCACCCATAATCAAGGCAGAAATGATACCGCTTGAACCTTTCAGGCCGACAGCAACCATGATGACAGAGGCCAGAATAAGCGTCATCAGCGTCATGCCCGAAACAGGATTGGTACCAACAATGGCAATGGCGTTGGCTGCAACCGTTGTAAACAGAAAGGCAATGATGCCAACAACCAGAATACCCACCACGGCATGTAGCAAATTGAAGTGCATCACTCCAAAAAAGAAGAAAGCAAAAACGGTCAGAAGGGCAACAATAATACCGATAGCGATGATTTTCATCGGAATATCCCTTTGCGTGCGAGGGTCTATTTTTTTAACCACTGTTTTATCACCCTTTAGTTCTTTGGAGGCTATACCTACAGCCGCTTTTATGATGCTCCACGAGCGGATGATGCCAATAACACCAGCCATAGCAATACCACCGATACCGATGTGACGGGCAAAGCTGCTGAATATGACTTCGGGTGACATGCCGCTCACCGAATGAACGATGGCAGGATTCAACCATTGCAAGGTCGCATCACTCAATTGTCCGAGGATGGGTACGATAATCCACCAAACCAAGGCAGAACCTGCGCAAATGATGGTGGCATATTTCAGGCCGACAATATAACCCAAACCAAGAATGGCTGAACTGGTGTTTATTTTGAAAACGGCTTTGAACTTATCGGCAAATTCAGCACCGTAAGGAAGTACGCGAGAAGTAAACGATTCGCTCCAGGCTCCGAAAGAAGCTACGACAAAATCAAATGCACCACCGACCAGACCGGCTATCAGCAGCGGTTTGGCCTGGCTTCCACCCTTTTCACCGGAAACAAGCACCTGCGTGGTGGCAGTTGCTTCGGGGAAAGGATATTTTCCATGCATTTCCTTGACGAAATACTTGCGGAAAGGAATCAGAAAAAGGATGCCCAAAATACCACCCAGCAAAGAGCTCAGGAACACCTGCATGAAATTGACCGTCATGTCCGGGTATTTGGCCTGTAAAATATATAAAGCCGGCAGGGTAAAAATAGCTCCTGCCACGATAACGCCTGAGCTGGCGCCGATGGACTGGATAATAACATTTTCACCCAGGGTATTTTTACGCTTGGTTGCACTGGACAATCCAACGGCAATGATAGCGATTGGAATGGCGGCTTCAAAAACCTGCCCTACTTTAAGGCCTAAATAGGCTGCTGCAGCTGAAAAAAGGACGGCCATCAGCAATCCCCAGGTGATAGACCAGGGTGTAGCTTCGGGGTATTTTTTGTCCGGAGACATGAGGGGTTTGTATTCTTCACCCGGGTTTAATTCGCGGAAAGCGTTTTCGGGTAAGCCGGTTTTCTGTTCTTCTTCGTTCATGGGTTGTATCGTTTTAAATCAGGGCTTGAAGGTAAAGTATTTTTTCCAACTATTCAATTCAAGGATAACTATGTCAATAATTATAGCCTTTCGATCAAAACTGATCATCATAAACGTGCAAATCATTCCTAAATTTATCCTACAAAAAAAAAGAAAAATGAATATAGGACTGTTTGGCATTGGCCTCGAAGCTTACTGGGCGCAATTTGATGGCTTAAAAGATAGATTGATAGGCTATCAGAATTTTATTGCCCGAAAAATGGAAGGATTTGGAGTAACTGTTATTGATGCAGGTATGGTTGATTCTCCTGAAAAAGCAAACATAGCTGCAGACTTTCTCAAAAAAAAGGATGTAGATATTGTCTTTCTGTATATTTCGACGTACGCGCTTTCATCTACGGTGTTGCCCATCGCTAAAAAACTAAAGGTTCCATTGGTTATACTCAACCTGCAACCAGTTTCGGCTATTCACTATGAAACTTTTAATGCATTAAAAGACAGGGGAATCATGACAGGTGAATGGCTGGCTTATTGTCAGGCTTGTTCGGTCCCGGAAATCGCAAATGTATTTAATCGTTCAGGAATCAAGTATGAAATTGTGACCGGATATTTGCACGAAGATCAGTCTTGGACGCAAATCAGTGAATGGATAGAGGCTTCAAAAGTGATGCATGCTATGCAAACAAATCGGCTGGGCATTTTGGGACATTATTATGGTGGTATGCTTGATATTTATACAGACCTGACACAACTTTCAGCCGCTTTTGGAACACACATGGAAATAATGGAAATGTGTGAACTCAAAAAATACAGAGATGAAGTGACAAAAGCAGAAATGGAGCAAAAAGTGAAGGCGTTTCAACAAATATTCGATGTATCAACAACCTGTGAAGAAGCCGAAGTTTTTCGTGCTGCCAAAACTTCGGTGGCTCTCGATAAGTTGGTCAGCACTCATAACCTGAGTTCGATGGCTTACTATTACGAAGGCATCGATGGCAATGAGTACGAAAATATTTCAACCTCAGTGATACCTGGCAATACCTTATTGACTGGTAAAAACATTCCGGTGGCTGGTGAATGCGATGTAAAAAATGCGCTGGCCATGAAAATAATGGATTCTTTTGGCGCAGGAGGATCGTACTCTGAATTTTACGCGATGGATTTTGACGATGATATTGTTATGTTGGGGCACGACGGACCTGCTCATTTTGCGATTGCTGAAGGTCGGGTAGAATTGGTTCCACTGGCCGTTTATCATGGAAAACCGGGGAAAGGATTGTCTATTCAAATGTCGGTGAAACAGGGAGAAGTCACCTTGCTTTCCGTTGCACAGGGTAAAAATGGGCTTTTTTTGCTGGTAGCAGAAGCTGCATCAGTGCCTGGGCCTGTGCTGCAAATCGGGAATACCAACAGCCGATACCGTTTCCCCATTGGTTCCAGAGAATTCATCAATCGTTGGGCGAAACAAGGACCAGCCCACCATTGTGCCATTGGAACTGGCCATCTTGCTGAAAAAATAAAGAAATTTGCTTTTCTGATGGAGATGGAGGTTGTGCAAATTTGCTAAAACTCATTTAATTCTGCACAAGGCACGGTATTCCAAGGGGCTTTGGCTCGTTTCCCGTTTGAAAAAGACTGAAAAATAGCCTGTAGACTCAAAATTGAGCTGCAGGGCTATCAGTTTTACAGAATCATTGGTTTGTGCCAGTAATTCCTTGGCCTTTTGAATTTTTAATTGATTCATAAACTGATTTGGCGAAAATCCAGTATAGACCTTGAATGTTCTCCGAAACCAGGAATAGCTCATATTCAGTTTCACCGCAATTTCTTCGGCAGTAATATTTGTGGAAACATGTTCACGCATGATTACTTTGGCTTTATTAATCAGCGAAATAAAGGCTTTGTTTGAAAAAGCCTCATTCTTTCTGAAGTGAATAAGGGTCCCAAGCAAATGTATAACAATTCCACCCAGCAATGCCTGTGAACCTGGTTCTTCACGCTTCAAATTCTCATTGATTTCCTGAAAAAGTTTCACAATGGATTCATTATAACCCACATTGTAAAATGGGTAGTTCGGATTTAAAAAATCCTTTTCTGTGAGGTTTTTAATAAAATCGCCATTAAAACCAACCCAGTAAGCTTCCCAGCCAGTTTCAGGCAAAGGGCGATACGAATGCCACATTCCGGGAAAAAGAATAAACAGTGTCCCTTCCTTTAAAGTCGTTTTTGATGTTTCATTGGATGAAAAAACGCCTTCCCCCGAGGTAATGTATATGAGTTGATATTCGTTGAGTATTCTTCCCGTTTGGTAGTGAAAATTATGCGTTTTTGGATGACCTTTGGGAGGGTAAGATCGGTTGGCCGGTGCCAGTTGAAAACCGGAAGTAGTGACCACAATGCCCATTTTTTCATCTTCCTCGTGAATGGTCGGATAGAATATTTCATTTTTCAGTAAACTGCTCATGGTTGTTGTGTCATTTATTATAGTATTTCGGTCAAAAGAAATCGTGAAATTCGTCAATTCATTTATAATATTGTTATTCGGTAAAGAAATAAAAAAAAATCAATATAGGCCTAAAACAATGATAAATTCATTTTTGATGATTGCTCCGTTTATTAAAAAGACCAGAATTATGAAACTTTTCATTCATTTATTATTCCTGCTATCCCCCTTGATTGTTACAGGTCAAAATCAAAGTACTTCACTGAAAGCCAATGGGACAGATCCGTACGCCGCGTTAAAAACGAGCTTTCAACAACCGCCTGCATCAGCCAGACCTTGGGTCTATTACTTTCCTTTGGACGGCAACCTGACCAAGGAAGGTATTACAGCCGATTTTGAAGCGATGGCGAGGGTTGGTATTGGGGGAATCCATTACATGGAGGTCGATTGTGGTGCCCCAAAAGGAAAAGCAGATTTTGCAGGACCTGAATGAATGAGTTTGATCAGCCATGCTTGCTGGGAGGCCAAACGCCTTGGTCTGGAAATAAACATGAACAACGATGCCGGCTGGAACGGTAGTGGCCATTTTGGCAGAAAAGGGTATTTCCCCAGACTTTGAATCGTCCGTACCCTTGCGCTGGATTCACCGTCGCATTGGTGATGCAGATGTTTATTTTGTGGCCAATCCGTACCCCGATTAGGTTAAGGCATTTGCCGATTTTCGCATAAAGGGCTGTCAACCTGAATTGTGGCAACCGGATAATGGTCAGATTGAAAACTCAGTAACTTTTCAGGAAGGTAAAAATACGACCCGTGTACGTCTTATTTTAGAGCTCTACGGTTCAACGTTCGTGGTTTTCCGGAAATCTTCTTTGGTAATGGATCCTGTTGTGGCTCTCAAGCTTTACGGAAAATCGGTTTGGAGTATGGATGATAGTCAAAAATTCAAAGTGAACATTTTGAAAGCCAGCTATGGCGTAACAGGCGACCCCATGCGTACCAGAGATGTAACAAAAAAAGTACAGACCATCGCCGATGCGGGGAGTCTTATTATCCAGGTTTCAGAGATGGCCAAGGATGATGACCCGGCTTTTGGTATCGTAAAAACGCTAAAGGTCGATTTTTCAATAGTCGATTTTTCAATCAATAGTGAAATTAAAAAAGTGTCTGGTACCGACGAACAGTCCATCAATCTTTTAACCATCGACAGCAGTTTACCGGAAGCTGAAATTTCTGCAAATGCTGAAAATAATAAGATCTTTTCAGGATATCAGGCAGGTAACTATGAATTTATAACGACCAGTGGTAAAACCAAAAAGATTCATGTAAAAGCCAATTCCGAAGTGAAAGAAATTTCCGGGCCCTGGAACGTTTTCTTTGATCCTAAAACCGGCGGTCCTGGAGAGATTGTTTTTTCCAAGTTGGATGATTGGTCTCAAAGAGCGGAGGAGGGTATTAAATTTTACTCCGGTACTGCCATTTACAAAACAACTTTCGTAGCCCCTTCCATTTCCAAAACCAAACGGGTAGTACTGGATTTAGGAAAAGTAGCGATGATGGCAGAAGTGAAAATAAATGGAAAGGATCTGGGAATCTGCTGGAAATCTCCCTATTTGGTGGATGTAACCGATGTCATTAAAAAAGGGAGAAAACCAGTTGGAAATTAGCGTCGTAAACCTCTGGATCAACCGACAGATTGGGGATGAAAACTTACCGGACGATACGGATCGCAAGCCGGATGGGACTTTAAATTTATGGCCGGAATGGGTGGTTAATGGACAACCAAGTCCAACGGATCGCTTCAGCTTTACGTCGTGGAGACTCTATAAGAAAGAGGATACGCTAGTTGAATCGGGACTGCTGGGACCTGTGACGGTTCGAATTATTGAGCAGTATAAAGTCAAGAAATAATCCTCTAAATTTGAAGTAAAAAAACCTCTGTAAACGCTTGCTTACAGAGGTTTTTTGGGTTAGTCATATTATCACTTTTCTGGCAATAAATCCTCTTTATTGCCAAAATGTGATAAAATTTTATTCAGGTCCTAAATCTTTTTAAAAAACAATTCAATTATCGAATAAACAACAACTCCCTATACTTAGGCAACGTCCACATTTCATTGTCCACAATCAGTTCCAGTTTATCAATGTTGTAACGTATTTCGTTGAAATAAGGAGCAATGGTGTCGTGATAAACAATGGCTTTTTCACGTTCATTCTCGATTTTGTTGGCCACTTTTCTGGCTTCCACCATCAATCCGACCATCTTCTGAACAGAATCAACCCTATTTTCAATTTCTTCAATCAAATTGAGTTTTTCAGCTGCCAGTTTCTTGAATTTGGCTTCATCAAACAATTGTTTGAGTTTGTACACATTGTCAAGAAGTAATGACTGATAGCGAGTGGCTACCGGGATGATGTGGTTTAAAGCCATATCCCCCAATACGCGGGCTTCGATCTGAATCTTCTTGGTGTAAATTTCCCATTTCACTTCGTTGCGGGCATGTAATTCTACTTCGCTCATGACGCCTGTTTTCACAAACATGTCAATCACAGCAGGACTCAGATAGGCATCAAACTGAACGGGAGAACTTGTTTCACAATCCAGTCCGCGTTTGGCTGCTTCCGCTTTCCATTCGTCGCTGTAACCATTTCCGTCAAAACGGATGGGTTTGGAAGCGGTTATGAGTTCACGAATAATCGCAAAAATGGTTTTTTCCTTGGGTTCACCGGCGGTCATGCGTTTTTTTACCTCGGCATTAAATTCCATCAACTGAGCAGCAACAGCAGTATTTAAAGCTGTCATAGCTGAAGCACAGTTGGCAGAAGAACCAACGGCTCGAAATTCAAAACGGTTGCCTGTGAAAGCAAAGGGCGATGTACGGTTGCGGTCGGTATTGTCTATCAAAAGTTCAGGAATCTGACCTACACCCAGTTGCAACAAGCCTTTTTTGTCAAATTTAATAGCTTCATCGGTGGTGGAAGCTTCCAGTTTATCCAAAACCCTGGAAATCTGAGTACCCAGAAAGACAGATATGATGGCAGGTGGAGCTTCATTGGCGCCCAAACGGTGTTCGTTGGTAGCAGAAGCGATGGAAGCTTTCAGCAAGGCGTTGTTTTTGTAAACAGCCATCAATGTATTGACAAGAATCGTGACAAACAACAGGTTTTCTTGTCCGTTTTTACCGGGGTTAAATAAATTCACACCCGTATCGGTGGTTAGAGACCAGTTGTTGTGCTTACCCGAACCGTTGATGCCGGCAAAAGGTTTTTCGTGCAACAGGACATGGAAATTGTGACGTTTGGCCACTCTGTTCATCACATCCATCACCAACAGGTTGTGATCGACGGCCAGGTTGGCTTCTTCGTAAATCGGAGCAAGTTCAAACTGGTTGGGAGCAACTTCATTGTGACGGGTCTTCAAGGGCATGCCCAATTTATATCCTTCAATTTCCAATTCCCTCATAAAAGCAGCCACACGGGTTGGGATGGATCCAAAATAATGATCATCCAGCTGTTGATTTTTGGCGGATTCGTGTCCCATCAGGGTTCTGCCAGTAAGCATTAAGTCGGGACGTGCGCTGTAAAGAGCTTCATCCACCAGGAAATACTCTTGTTCCCAGCCCAGATTGGTCCGTACTTTTTTCACATTCGGGTCAAAAAGCTGACAGGTTTCTGTAGCAGTATCATTCATAATGGACAACGCTTTTAAAAGAGGCGTTTTGTAGTCCAAAGCTTCACCCGTATAGGCGATGAAAACGGTTGGTATACACAAAGTATCGTCTACGATGAAAGCAGGTGAAGATGGGTCCCAGGCCGTATAGCCTCTTGCTTCAAAGGTATTGCGAAGGCCACCGCTTGGAAAACTGGAGGCATCGGGTTCTTGTTGTGCCAATAATTTTCCGTCAAAATCTTCCACCACTTTACCTTTTTCAGCATGTTCAATGAAGGAATCATGCTTTTCGGCTGTACCGTCGGTCAATGGGTGAAACCAGTGCGTATAATGAGTTACGCCCATTTCCATAGCCCACATTTTCATACCGGCAGCCACATGATTGGCTATCTGACGATCCAGTGTTTCACCTTTATCAATGGCATCTGTAAGCACTTTGAACGTTTCCTTGGATAGATACTTGCGCATTTTTTCACGGTTAAAAACGTTCATACCGTAGTAGTCTGACGTTTTTCCTGCAGGCACTATTACATCTACGGCCGTGTGAGAGAAAGCCTCTCTGACCAGATTAAATCTTAATGTTGACATATCTTATGTTTTTTTTGAGGGTTGAGTTGTAATTAATTATTGCGTCCAGACGTTTCGGAAATAGAGCTTGAAAATTTCTGTAGCTTTTGCTATCTGTTTCGCACTATTTTCTTTAACCCCTGCCAACGGATAAGGTTCATTCATAGATTCATATTTATGAATTCCGTACGTATGGTAGGGTAAAATTTCTACGCGGTCAATGTACTGATAATTTTGGAAATGTGCTCCGAAAGCATGCAAATCTTCTTCAAAATCCGAAAATCCTGGCACCAACACATAACGCAGTCGCATAGGCTTTCCGGATTCTTCCAGCCAGGCAGCTGTCATCAGGGTTTGCTCGTTGGAATGGGAGGTGAGAATGCGATGCCTTTCAGGATTTATTTCCTTGACATCTAGCAAAGCCAGGTCAATATATTGGTACAAAGCTTTGGTGCTTTCGTTAAAATTATTGCCGTTGGTATCCAGGCAAATGTGAATGCCTTCTTCTTTAAGGCGTTTGCACAGAGGAAGCAATGCTTCAGCTTGCAAAGTCGGTTCGCCTCCGCTAAAAGTGACACCACCTTTTTTACCGAAAAAAGGTTTTTGACTGAGGGCCATTCTTAAAATCTCTTCCGGTTCGGTCAGGATTCCACCTGTTTCAGGAATGGTATCGGGATTGGCACAATACAGACATCGGAATCTACAGCCCTGAAGAAAAACGACGAGCCGAAGTCCCGGTCCGTCGTAAGTTCCCATCGATTCGTAGGAATGTATTCTCAGCATCGGCTTTTAGTGCATTTTTTGATGAAAGCTTCTGGAAATAAGTTCCAATTGGTGTTGCTTGCTCAGTTGAACAAAATGAACCGCATACCCGGAAACACGAACGGTCAGTTGTTGGTAATTTTCAGGATTTTCCATGGCATCTTCCAGCATTTCCCGATTCATGACATTGACGTTCAAATGATGAGCTCCTATGGAAAAATAACCGTCCAGCATGGAAACCAGATTTTCGATTTTTTCCTCGTCGTTGGAACCCAAAGACTGGGGGATGATGGAAAACGTATTACTAACACCATCCTGTGCGTCCTCGTAATCAATTTTTGCAACCGAATTCAAAGAAGCGATAGCTCCTTTTTCATCCCGACCATGCATAGGATTGGCTCCCGGGGCAAAAGGAAGGCCTTTTTTGCGTCCATCCGGTGTAGCACCGGTTTTCGTACCATACATTACATTGGAAGTGATGGTCAAAATGGAAAGGGTCGGTGTGGCCTTTTTATAAACCGGCAGTTCGGAAAGCATACCGCTGAAAACATGGGTGATGTCTTTGGCAATGAGGTCTACCCTATCGTCGTCGTTTCCAAAGCAGGGGAACGAACCTTCAATGTCAAAACCTTCGGTGAGGCCTTGAGCATTTCTTAAAGGTTTAACTTTGGCGAATTTAATGGCTGAAAGGGAATCTGCTGCAATGGAAAGTCCGGCAGCACCATACGCCAGATTGATGGATGGATTGGTATCGATAAAGGCCATCTGCGATTTCTCGTAGTTGTATTTATCGTGCATGAAATGGATGATGTTGATGGCTTCGTTGTATACCCTGGCGATTTGTTTCAGCACCAGGTTGTAATTGGTCATCACCTCCTCAATATCGAGCACTTCGCTTTTCAACGGTGGAATACCTTCGACCATCAGCGTACCTGTATTTTCGCAGCGTCCTTCGTTTAAGGCCAGCAATAAAGCTTTAGCCAGATTGGTGCGTGCTCCGAAAAACTGGATTTGTTTACCTATTTCCTGAAAAGAGACGCAACAAGCGATACCATAGTCGTCGCTTTTGCGAACCACCCGCATCAGGTCGTCGTTTTCATACTGAATGGAGGAGGTATCAATGGAAACTTTGGCGCAAAAGTCCTTGAACCCTTCGGGAAGATTCAGTGACCAAAGTACCGTCATATTGGGTTCCGGTGAGGATCCTAAATTGTACAAAGTCTGCAAAAAACGAAAGGAAGTTTTGGTCACCTTGTGACGACCGTCGTTCAGGCAGCCCCCCAGTGATTCGGTGACCCAGGTAGGATCTCCGGCAAAAATATCGTTGTAGGAAGCCATTCTAAGATGACGAACCATCCGTAATTTGATGACAAACTGATCAATCAGTTCCTGGGCAAAAACTTCATCGATCGAGCCGTTGTTTAGATCGTGTGAAATGTAAATATCCAGAAAAGAAGATACATTTCCAAGCGACATGGCAGCGCCGTCTTGTTCCTTGACAGCAGCCAGATAGGCCATATATACCCATTGAACGGCTTCCTGAGCGGTACAGGCAGGGCGGGAAAGATCCAGCCCGTAATACTCCCCGAGGATTTTCATTTCGTGCAAAGCCTTGATTTGCTCCCTGACTTCTTCCAGCAAACGAATACGACCGTCTGACATGGGGCCGCCGAGTGAGTGTATATCGGCTTCTTTCCCTTCAATCAAGCGATCCAACCCGTACAAAGCCAGTCTTCGATAATCTCCAATTACGCGTCCACGGGCATAATTATCGGGCAAACCTGTCAAAAAACCCAACGTCCGAAAGCGACGGATTTCCTCTGTATAAACGTCAAAAACGCCCTCGTTGTGCGTTTTTCTATAGTGTTTGTAAATTTCTACGACTTTGGGATCGACTTCAAGCCCGTTTTCCTTGCACGCTTTCATCACGACATTAATGCCACCGGTCGGTTTGATGGCACGGCGCAACAATTCATCGGTCTGTAAACCGACGATCAGTTCCGCATCCTTATTGATGTAACCTGCTTTGTGGGAAGAAATGGTGGAAATGGTTTTCGCATCAATGGAGCGCACACCGTTGTTGGCACGCTCCTCTTTAATAGCTTCCAGACAGATGTTCCAAACTTGCAACGTTCTCGCCGTTGGGCCAACCAGAAAGGAGGCATCCCCATCGTAGGGAATTATATTGTTTTGTATAAAATCCCGAAGATTGATTTCCTTACTCCAGAGGCCGTCCTTAAAATCAATTTTTTGCATTTTAAATACTTTAAATACATTGATTAGACCAAACGAATGCCGTCTTCCTCTAAAAGAATCAAACGTTTTCGATATAAGTCTCCAACCGCTTTTTTGAAAGTCTTCTTGCTGATACCGAAGTATTCATAGATATCATCCGCAGGGCTTTTGTCTGTTAAAGGCAGAAAACCATCCGCTTCTTTTAGGAGTTCATGAAGTTTGACTGAAAAATCGTCAATTTTTTCAAAACCAGGCTTATGAATCATCAAATCTATTTTGTCGTCTTCACGGATTTGCTTCACATACGCAGTCAGTTTCTGACCGATTTCCAAAGGTTGGAATATTTCATTTTGATACAAAACACCACTGTACTGTTGATTGATAATGGCTTTCCAACCCATATCCGTTTGTTTGTAAATCAGCAATTCCACCTGCTGTCCAGCTTCAAGATCGGGATGTGTTGAATCTATAAATTTTTCCAGTTTGGCTGAAGCCGTGATGCGTTTGCTTTCAAAATCGACGTAAAGGAAAACGGGATAATGCCCGCCTTCACGCATTTTAGCATGTTGCTCCCGGAATGGGACCAACAGTTGTTTCATCAGACCCCAATCCAGAAAAGCGCCTACTTCATTGACCGATTCCACCTCAAGGCAGGCAAACTCGCCTACCATCGCATAGGGAATCAAAGTCGTTGCAATGAGACGATCTTCGGAATCGGTATAGATAAAGACATCAACGACGTCATCCACCTGACAGTTCTCGGGCACATACCGGGTAGGCAATAAAATCTCACCATCACTTCCACCATCCAGATAGACGCCGAAATCGACAATCTTCACCACTTTAAGTGGGTTCATTTTACCAAGTATAGCCATATTATTTTAGTTTTTTAGGATTAACGCAATTTTGCCTCCACCCATTTACGGGCGTTTACAAAGGCTTCTATCCAAGGGGTTATTTGATCGCTGTTTCTGCGATTTCTAGGATATTCTGCCCATTGCCATGGGAAGATTGCTCTTTCCAGGTGAGGCATCATAGCCAAATGACGGCCGTCTTCTGAACAGATTCCTGCTGTCGCAAAATCGGATCCGTTTGGATTGGCCGGATAGGCGTTGTAATTGTATTTAGCGATGATGTTGTATTTTTCTTCGCCGTATGGTAAGCTGAACTTGCCTTCTCCGTGAGCTACCCAAACGCCTAGTTTGCTTCCGCTTAGGGAACCGAACATCACAGACTTGTTTTCAGGAATATTCAGGGAAATAAATTCCGATTCAAACTTATGCGATTCGTTGTGTAACATTTTGGGTTTCTGTTCGTGATCGGGATTGATCAGACCCAGTTCCACCATACACTGGCAACCGTTGCAGATACCCAAACTGAGGGTATCGGGACGAGCGTAGAAATCATCCAGGGCTTTGCGTGCTGTTTCGTTGAACATGAAACCACCTGCCCAGCCTTTGGCCGAACCAAGTACGTCTGAATTGGAGAATCCACCGACAAAGACGATCATATTCACTTCTTTCAGAGTTTCGCGGCCCGACATCAGGTCGGTCATGTGAACGTCCTTCACATCAAAACCGGCCAGATAAAGGCTGTAAGCCATTTCGCGGTCACCGTTCACCCCTTTTTCACGGATGATGGCGGCACGTACGCCTGTCCGTTCGCGACGGTCGGCATTGATGGCATATTTGGAGAATTTTCCGTTGAAATCTTTGTTGAAATCAAATTCCAGCGGTTGCTCCTTGTAGTTGTCAAAACGGGCTTTGGCGCATTCCTTGCCACTTTGTTTGCGGTCAAGCAAGTAGGATGATTCATACCAAACGTCGCGTAAATGGTCGATACCGAATAAGTATTCAGCGCCATCTTTTTCAACCAGGATTTGTCTTTCTTCGGCAGGATAACCCAGCTTGGCAAAACCAAGACCATTTTCATGCAGGTATTTTTCAACCTTTTGTGGTTCGCGTGCCTGAATCAGGACACCAGGGTTTTCAGCAAACAGAATCTTGATGATGTCGGCTTCAGCCACTTCGTCCAGACTGATTTCCAAACCGCCCTCCACGTTGGAGAAACACATTTCCAACATAGCAGTGATTAAACCTCCGGCAGAAATATCGTGACCTGCCACAATCCAGCTTTCATTGATGAAGTGCTGAATGGCGTTGAACGCTTCGCGGAAATATTCGGGTTTGGTAACGGTAGGAACTTCGTCACCCAGTTTATTTAAGGACTGTGCAAAGGCAGAACCGCCCAATTTCAGCGTATCAAAGGAAAAGTCAACATGATACAAAGGATATTCGGGATTGTTCACCAAAACGGGGGTCAACACTTTTTTCACATCGGAAACTTCAGCACCGGCTGAAACAATTACGGTACCCGGGGCCAAAACCTTTTCGTCACCGTATTTTTGAGTCATGGACAAAGAATCCTTTCCGGTTGGAATGTTGACACCCAAAGCGATGGCAAAATCGCTGGCAGCCTCAACAGCTTTGTACAAACGGGCATCTTCACCCGGATTCTTACAAGGCCACATCCAGTTGGCAGAAAGGGATACACTGTCAATTTGTTCTTTCAGCGGAGCCCAAACGATGTTGGTCAAAGACTCAGCGATAGCCAGAACAGAACCGGCAGCAGGATCGATCAATGCAGCCTGAGGGGCATGACCAATGGAAGTTGCAATACCTGCTTTACCACGATAATCCAGTGCTACAACTCCACAGTCGGCCAAAGGCAGCTGAATTTCACCCACACATTGCTGACGGGCTACTTTACCGGTTACGGAACGGTCCACTTTGTTTGTCAGCCAATCCTTGCAGGCAACAGCTTCGAGCTGAAGCACTGTTTCGAGGTATTCATCCAGCTGAGCAACTTCGTATTGTACGGCCTCGAATTTTTCGTCAATGGTGTTGTCGGTAATCACCGTACGAGGTGGTTTACCAATAAGGTATTCCAGACGAAGGTCGATGGGACGCTGTCCGTCTGCCTGTTCAAATATGAATTGATTGTCACCGGTTGCTTCACCAACCACATACATGGGAGAACGTTCACGGTCGGCGACACGTTGGATAAAGGCAATATCTTTTTCTTCCACCAAAAGGCCCATACGTTCCTGGCTTTCATTCCCAATGATTTCTTTGGCTGAAAGTGTTGGGTCGCCGATGGGTAATTTGCTCATGTCTATTTTTCCGCCAGTGGTTTCCACCAATTCGGAAAGGCAGTTTAAGTGACCGCCTGCACCGTGATCGTGGATGGAAACGATGGGATTCACATCCAGTTCAGAAATAGCACGGATCACATTGGCTGCCCGTTTCTGCATTTCGGGGTTAGCACGCTGCACGGCATTCAACTCGATTCCTGCAGCATATTGGCCGGTATCAACGGATGAAACAGCACCGCCGCCCATACCGATGCGGTAATTGTCACCACCCAGTAAAACGACTTTTTGTCCAACTTTGGCTTCACCTTTCAGGGCATCTCTTTTCTTGCCAAAACCAACACCACCTGCAAGCATTATTACCTTGTCGTAGGCCATATTTTTGCCATTTTCAGCGTGTTCGAACGTTAGCAAGGAACCACAGATCAGTGGTTGACCAAATTTATTTCCGAAATCGCTGGCTCCGTTGGAAGCCTTGATCAGGATTTGTTCGGGAGTCTGATACAACCATGGGCGTTCAGGCATATCCTGTTCCCATTCGCGATCGGCTTCCGTGCGTGGATACGAAGTCATGTAAACAGCGGTTCCCGCAATGGGAAGAGAAGCTTTACCTCCACCCAGGCGGTCACGGATTTCACCACCGGTACCGGTAGCTGCTCCGTTGAAAGGTTCAACCGTGGTTGGGAAATTATGTGTTTCGGCTTTCAGGGAAATAACCGATTGAAAATCTTTTACTTCAAAATAATCGGGTTTGTCGGAGGTAGAAGGCGCAAATTGTTCGATCACCGGACCTTCGTTGAAAGCGACGTTGTCTTTGTAGGCTGAAACCAACCGGTTCGGATTGATTTTCGACGTTTTCTTGATCATGTCAAACAGGGAAGATTCTTTTTCTTCACCATCGATGATGTAAACGCCACCAAAAATTTTGTGACGGCAATGTTCTGAGTTTACCTGAGAAAAACCAAACACTTCACTGTCGGTGAGCTTGCGGCCGATTTTTACGGCCACACCGTTCAGGTATTCGATTTCATCCTCGCTGAGTGCCAAACCTTCTTGTTTGTTGTAAGCGGCAATATCCTCGATGGAAATGATGGATTCGGGTTGTTTGGAAATGGTGAAAAGATCCTGATTCAGTCCTTTGTAAATACGTTGAAGCATGGCATCGTGCTCAGCTTCTTCTGACGAAACAGGGAAAAATTCTTCCATGCGAAGGATTCCTTCCAATCCCAGATTGGAGGTGATATCTACAGCATTGGTACTCCAGGGAGTAATCATTTCACGGCGTGGGCCAACAAAAATACCGGGAATGTTTTCCTCTTTAACTGGTGTAGCCTCGCTAAAGAGCCACTGCATTTTTTGAAGTTCGGCTTCTGAAAAAGCATGGGAAACTTGCACTGCAATCACGCTTTTAGCCTGAGTTTGAAAGAATTGTATCATAGATGTTTCAGGATTTCTAATGTGCCGCAAAGGTAGGAAAAAATGTGCAAATGAACGAATGCAGGGCGTCGGAAAAATGAAGATATTCAAACCGTTTTGAGGGAAAAATTACATATTTTAACTAATTAAAGATTCTTTACTAATTTTAATCGTTGCTCATTAGGTTTGTATGTGAATATTTTGTAGTATTGTACTTGTATAGAGATTTTATTAAATATTTAAGTATGAAGAGTTTATTCATTCCATACCTACCAGATTTAAACACATTCACAGTGGATAAAGCGTCTGATTTTCTGGATGAGAACGGAGCCAGAATTTCGGTAGAAGCGGTCAATTGGCCTGAAAAATTCGGATACAGACCTCTTACCACGGTTAGTATTGCTTATGGAAAATCAGACATTTTCATTCTTTTTCAGGTACATGGAAACTGCTTACGCGCAGCCAGTACGAAAGACAATGAGAATGTAAACGAAGATAGTTGTGTGGAATTTTTTGTCAAACAACCGGACAGCGACATTTATTTTAATTTTGAATTTAATTGCATAGGCGTCTGCAGGGCAGCTAAACATATCGGTGACAGAGACAATGCCACCAATTTCACTCCAGAACAACTGAAAAAAATCGGTCGCTGGTCAAGCATCGGGTCCAAGGCCTTTCACGAAATGAATGGTATGTTCTCCTGGGAATTGTGCGTTCGTATTCCTTTTGAACTTATTGAAACAGATCCTGAAAAGTTACCTGAAAAGTTACTGGGGAATTTTTACAAGTGTGCAGATGCCACCGAACAACCTCATTATGTATCCTGGAATCCAATAAAAACGGAAAAGCCGGATTTTCACCGACCTGACTATTTCGGAGAAATTATTTTTACCTAACTGCCATAAAGTATGACAAGATCGTATGTATTGTTGCAGATTTTTTCAAAGGCATCCTATCCGTCCACTGATTCCTCAATCAGAATTTTTTCCGGGAGCGATTTAACTATCTGCTTTACACCCTCACGCATGATGGTATGATCATCAGCAATTAGAATCTTCATATAATGGTTGTTTTAATCTTCCACCCAAAACAGGTCGGACATAATGGAATCTGCGATGAAGTAACCTTTTTCCTGCAACCTAAGATGATTTTCTTCCAAAGTCAGAAACCCATTTTTCAAACTTTTCGCCGCATTTTGAAGGCAATAACCCTGCCGGTTTTGGCCAAATAGTTGACTTAATTCGTTTATATCAAGCCCAATAGCCGTTCGTAAACGAGTGATAATAAAATCATTGTATTTATCATCCGCATCAAGTATCTCCTCTTCGCGGGAAGGTAGACCTTTAGTAATACCTGAAATATACCGGTCTATCGAACGGACATTCATCCGACGCACCTTACCGTTGTAGGAATGTGCACCTGGACCAATACCCAAATAGGGCACACCGAACCAATAGGAGGAATTGTGTTTGGATTCAAAGCCTGGGAGTGAAAAATTGGAAAGTTCGTAAGGAACAAAATTCTTCGCTCTGAGCTTATGGATCAATTCAAAATAGCAGGTCTCCAGTATTTCATCCTCAGTCTGAACCAACAAACCCTCTTCCCGTTTTTTATATAGGACACTACCCTCTTCCCAACTCAAGGCGTAGGAAGAAATATGTGTAATGGGCAACTTCAGGGCTGTATCAATGGAGGTTCTGAAACTCTCCAATGTCTGTCCGGGAAGGCCATACATCAAATCAAGGCTGATATTATCAAATCCGTTTTTTTTACAATTCACAATGGCTTCCTCCGCTTGCCTGGCTGAATGGCGCCGGTTTATGGCAGCCAGCTCCGTATCCAGAAAACTTTGCACTCCTATACTGATTCGATTAAAGGGAAATTCGCGCAACATTCGGATATAATCAATATTAAGATCATCCGGATTGGCTTCAAGCGTAACTTCCAGGCAACAACTCAGATCAAAATTAGCTTTGATCGTTGCAAAAATAGCTGCAAAATCCTCCCTGTCCAGCATCGAAGGAGTGCCTCCCCCCAAATAAATGGTGCGCAATACCGGACGTTGCGCACCTAAAAATGAGGTTTCTGTTTTAAGCTCAAGTATCAGCGCTTCAACCAATTCCTTTTTACGGCCCAGCTGCGAAACCGAAAAGAAGTCACAATAAAAGCATTTGCTTTTGCAGAAGGGAATATGAATATAAAGACCTGAACATACCATCAATCAAATATAGGAAGAAATATCAATTGCGGGCAAACCGGTTGAGAAAAATACCGAGACGCAAACCACCATTGAAGCAATAGCCTGTAAAACCGGTATCACCACTGTATGATCCTAAGTCGAGACCTCTTGAAGCATCGTATTCATAATTGCTGTAACGGGTTCCTATCCCCAAATAACCTTCAACAAAAAGAATATCTAAAAACCGATGTGTGTAACCTATGTTAACATCAAATCCGATTTGTGCCACTTTATCCACAAAAGGTTCCGAACCTGGAGTTAAAACCTGATTATCATACATATCCGTGTAATTGTTGTAAGAATTTCCTGTGTATTCATAGGTTGTGGTTTGTCCACGAAGTCCGGCAGAAATAAAAGGTCCTCTGCCATCCGAGAAATCATTAAATAAACGTGTCAGTGGAAAATAACGATAATTACATTTAAGACCGAAACCACTTTTTATAGCATCAATTGCATTGTAGTAATAGTCGTTATTCTGACCAAACTGAAAACAAGGTCCTATGGTTAACCATTGACGATCGGTCAGACGTAAGTCCAGATTAAACTCAGCAATATTATCAATAAATGACCCTGGAACTATTGCTATCGCTACTGTGGGGTTTTGTTCTTTCAGAACGATTTTTTCGCCTCGATCTTGTGCTTTAACAGGAAAAAGTAGACAAAAAACGAAAGCGAACAAAATGATTTTTTTCATAATTTTAAAAATTTCTGTATGTATAAATTGGTTCTGAAATTCAATAAACGACACTAAGCTGCTGAATGGTATCACCATCGTACGCATACTGTTTAATACCGGCACTGTATGAAACGGTCAAAAGACCATTCTTTGCTATCAGGTCATAAGGCATGCCATCCAATGTGATTCTTTTCAATTCAGTCATCATCAGTGGATCCTCTGCATCCATCACGACCAGATCCATTCCATCACAGATAAAAAGGTGTTGTCCATCGATGGCCAGACCTTTGGGGTTGGTCATCGGATATTTAGCTTTTTCTATTGGATTATTGATGTTTTTGATATCGATCACCTGCAACTCGTTTACATTTCTGGAGCAGGACCAACTGTCAGCATTTGACCGCAACGTCACATAGGCATATTGCCCCTGCACGACCACAGGATCACAACTGGTAAAATGGGTGTATTCAGATACAAACTTTGGTGCGGAAGGATTTTTCAGATTGTAAATATACATTCCGGAAGTACTTCCCATAAACAACAAGGAATCCGTTGGAAAAAGTGTTTCCATAGTCCCTCCCACAGAGATCCGGGATTTCAATTGTATCTTGCTGGAATCGGAAATGTCGTAAGCGCTCAACGTATGACTGCTCAGTACATACAGATTCCCGCCTTTGCATACAAACCGAGCCATCGATCCACCTTTCCCTGTTGAATTCCCGCTGCTATCTGTCGTATAAATATCGCAAGCCCATAAAAGTCCAATACAAGCCAAAAACAAGATGTATTTATTCATAATTATCTGTATTATAAATTTGAATATTCCGCATTAGAAATCCATCCGACTATCTCGGTATTTGCCGGACGTTTGGAACGCGTATATTCTTGGGGTATATAACCATCTGGGGAGTCTATTTCCGGTAAAGTCCAGGGACTTCTGGAAACTTCGGTTGCTGTCATTTTAATAAAATCCAGATGTACTGCTACCAGATCCACAGCATTATCAACATAAAGAATGCTATTACGAACTGCTACATCCATACAACCCGGCACTTTCAGGAAAGCCTTCCTCAGTGGGTTTGATGGATTACTATTGTCAATCAAATGAATTCCTTTGTATTTTTCAACTAAAAAAATCCAGTTTTTGTACAAATAAATTTTCCCTGGATGCGTCAGCAACATCGCTGAGTTTGTCAACTTGACGGAAGCTTCCAAATCAGATCGGGTCATTAGTAAGGGATAATAAGCATCCTGGGTATTAAATGCTGAAAACAGGAGCAAAAATATAAAGATAAGTAGTTTTTTCATGGACAGTATTTTATCAAAACAGATCTTAAGGAAGAGTGAATTTCATATTAAAACGCTACAGAGCATTTGAATCTTTCTTAAAAAAAAGTCCTTTGGTAAAAAACCATCCGGGGCAAAGCCTATTCAATCAAAAACTTACTCTTTACAGAAATTCTTCCGTTTACCTTTTTTATTCTCACCGCTGCAGTCTCTGCATCGTGAAAGAAGAAAAGAATCTGATCTTTTTTTACAGCCTCCTCCAATAATCGCATTTTTTCATCCACGGATATCAAGGCTGAATTATCCACTGCTGCTATACAGAGAGGTGTGATGTGTGGAGTCATGGGAATCACATCTCCACAATAAACCAAAGTGCCAAAAGGTGTATCAATGTATGAAACGATTTGACCCTCCGTGTGCCCCTGCATCAATTTAACCTGCACTCCGGGGAAAAGCACCCTGTCCGCATCGACCAATTGGAGTTTACCTGCATCTTGCAGGATTTTAACAACATCCGGTGCAAAAGAGTCAGCCTCCCACAAGGAAGGTTTTTCTGCGATTTCCCTTTGTTTTTGGCTTGCCCAATAAACAGCATTGGGAAAAGTGGGGATCAGCGTTCCATTTTCATCCGGGAAGACAGAACCTGCGCAATGGTCAAAATGCAGATGGCTTAAAACGACATCCGTAACACTTTCTGCTTTATAACCCAGCTTTTCAAGTTCGCTGGCCGGACTTTTCAAATGGTGAAAGCGGTAATAAGCAGCACGAGCATCTATTTCAGTACCAACTCCAGTATCGAACAAGACTTTATGTTCCCCCATATCCACAAAAAGCAACCGCATAGCTAAAGGGCACCTATTTTCAGTATCTACAGGGTACTTAGCTGTCCAAATTTTCCTGGAAACAATGCCAAACATAGCACCCCCATCGGTGGAAAAAAAACCAGTTTCTATACAATGAATATTCATTTTTTAGCCGTACTTTTGTGGGACAAATCTAGAATAATTTTTCGGTTTAACAGAACATTTCTTAATAGTAGCAACCAGGCTGCATTTGTTCCAGCCATACCGAATGCAGAAAACGGCAATTATGAATGAACGTATAAGGATACACTTTGTTGCTATAGGCGGTGCTGCTATGCACAACCTGGCTATTGCGCTACATAAAAAAGGGTATAATGTGTCAGGATCAGATGACGAAATATTCGATCCTGCCAGTGCCAATCTTGCTAAATTCGGATTACTTCCTGAAGCTTTCGGGTGGTTTCCGGAACGGATTACCAAAGAGTTGGATGCCGTTATACTAGGCATGCATGCCCGCGAGGACAATCCGGAACTTATACGTGCCAAAGAACTGGGCATACGCATTTTCTCCTATCCTGAATTTCTTTTTGACCAGACCCAGGACAAAACACGAGTGGTCATTGGAGGTAGTCATGGAAAAACAACAGTGACTTCGATGATTTTGTTTGTGCTCAAAAAAATGCAGGTAAACTTTGACTATATGGTTGGAGCACAGGTTGAAGGCTTTGACACCATGGTCGGTTTGTCTGACAAGTCACGCATTGCCGTTTTTGAAGGTGATGAATACCTGACATCCCCCATAGACCTTCGCCCGAAATTTCATGTATATCGTCCACACATTGCAGTGGTTACCGGTATAGCCTGGGATCACATCAACGTTTTTCCTACTTTTGAAAATTACGTGGAGCAATTTAAAATTTTCTCCAATAAAATAGAACGTGACGGTAAATTCATCTACTTTGAGGAAGATCCAAATCTTATCAAGATTGCTGAAAATCTTCGGGATGACCTAACAGCTATCCCCTATTCCGCTCACCCCAATCACATCAACGAAGGAAAGACGTGGCTTGAAACCAAATATGGAGATTTTCCGCTTCGGGTATTCGGTAAACACAACCTGCAAAATATACAGGCAGCTCACTTAGTTTGCCGCCAGTTGGGTATTAGTGATAAAGACTTTTACACATCCATTTCTGAATTTAAGGGAGCAGCCAAACGCTTGCAGATTCTCAATGAGTCAGACGATTGCACCATTTTTCAGGATTTTGCACATTCCCCTTCCAAACTGAAAGCAACGGTTTCCGCTGTGAAAGAACAGTATCCAAAACGGAAATTGATAGCATGTATGGAATTACATACCTTCAGCAGCCTGACAGCTGACTTTCTGCCCGAATACAAGGACAGTATGATCGATGCCGATGAAGCCTATGTATATTTCAATCCAAAAACAATAGAGCACAAACATCTGGCAACTATTTCACCCGAACAGGTGGTTGAAGCTTTTGGCGGCGATAATGTTGAAATTTTTACAGATTCAAATCTTCTTTTGAAAAAGCTTCGCAGCCTGACCTACAAAAAGAAAAACCTGCTGATGATGTCTTCAGGCAATTTTGATGGTGTCAATCTGAAAGCCTTTGCTTTGGAACTACTTACATAATATGCTGACTGCAAAAGGTAAAAAAACCGAAAATATAGCTGAATACCTGCTCTACATGTGGCAGATTGAAGACCTGATCAGAGCCTTTAAACTGGACATAGAGCTTATTCAGACTCAACTCATTGACAAGTACGACAAGGCGGACGAAGTAAAACAGGAAATCCGCGAATGGTACGAAAGCCTCATCGTTATGATGAAACAGGAAGATGTCACCGAACGCGGGCATTTGCAACTCAACAAGAATGTCATTCTCGAACTGACCGATTTGCACAACGCTTTGACAAAATCGCACAAGGAGAATTTCTACATCATGTCCTATTACAAGGTGCTTCCACTTATTGTGGAATTACGTGCCAAACCGGGTGGATCGGAAATTGGAGAAATTGAAACCTGCATGAATGCTATGTATGGTTTGCTCATGCTTCGTTTGCAAAGAAAAGAAGTGTCACCCGAAACGCTGGCAGCCACTGGGTTGATCAGCGAATTTTTGCGGTTACTTTCCGCTAAATACAAACAAGACAAGGAAGAAGGTTTGGAGTTGTAAGTCTCTTCCATAAAGAAAAAAAAATGGCTATAACTTATCCTTTAGGCGGTATTTTACACGAAGAAACAGGCGGGAAAGCCGTTGTTTTCGATTATGCACTCTATATGAAAAGAATACTTATTACAGGCGCCAACGGACAGTTGGGCAACGAAATGCGTTTGCTGGCAAATCAGTACCCTGATTTTACATTTGATTTTACCGACATTAACGAACTTGATCTTTGCAACGAACAGATCGTACTTGACTATTTTACCAGTACAAAGCCTTCCTACATTATCAATTGTGCAGCTTACACGGCTGTGGATGGTGCAGAAGACAACGTTGAACTTTGCATGAAAGTAAACCGGGATGCGGTGGCCAACATTGCCAAAGCAGCCAAGGCTATCAACGCCAAAGTTTTACATGTTTCTACAGACTACGTTTTTGACGGAACCAAACATACACCTTACGTGGAAACGGACACTGTTTGTCCAAACTCCGTTTACGGTCAGACCAAACTGGAAGGTGAACAAGTCTTGCAGAAATTTTGCCCGGAATCAGTGATTCTTCGCACCGCCTGGTTGTATTCACCCTTTGGTAACAACTTCGTAAAAACCATGATCAAATTGGGCAAGGAACGCGAAAAGCTGACGGTCATTTTTGATCAGATCGGTACTCCTACTTACGCAGGAGATCTGGCTTACGCTTTAATGGCCATAGTCGTTTCCTCTGAAAAAGGCTCCTTTACACCGGGCATCTTTCATTATTCCAACGAAGGCGTTTGCAGCTGGTACGATTTCACCATCAGCATTCACAAACTAGCCGGTATTACCACCTGTCAGGTTTTACCCATTGAAACCAAAGATTATCCAGCCAAGGCTGCCAGACCAGCTTTCAGCGTATTGAATAAAAGCAAAATAAAAGCCGTATACGGCATAACCATACCGCACTGGGAAACCAGTCTCGCGGCTTGTATCGCTAAATTATAATGACAGAAATCGAACAAGAAATTCTTCGCAGAAGAACTTTCGCCATTATCAGTCATCCGGATGCGGGTAAAACCACTTTAACCGAAAAGCTTCTTCTTTTTGGAGGGGCCATACACATAGCCGGAGCTGTAAAATCAAATAAGATTAAGAAAACCGCCACCTCCGACTGGATGGAAATTGAAAAGCAGCGCGGTATTTCGGTAGCAACTTCCGTGATGGGATTTGACTACGACAATTACAAAATAAACATACTCGATACGCCAGGTCACCAGGATTTTGCAGAAGATACTTTTCGCACTCTGACCGCCGTTGACAGCGTTATTATCGTAGTCGACGTGGCAAAAGGGGTGGAAAGCCAGACTCGAAAACTGATGGAAGTCTGTCGTATGCGCAAAACTCCAGTGATGGTTTTCGTCAATAAAATGGACCGATCGGGCAAAAATCCATTCGACCTGCTGGATGAACTGGAAGCTGAACTAGAGATTGCCGTTCGTCCTTTGAGCTGGCCCATCGATGAAGGACCAGGTTTTAAAGGTGTTTACAACATTTATCAACAGAAACTTGATTTATACACCCCTTCCAAACAAACAGTCACCGAATCTGTTAAATTTAACGACATCAACAATCCCGAACTCGAAAATTACATCGGCACCAAAAATGCGGATGAATTGAGAGAGGATATGGAAATCATCAACGGCATTTATAATCCGTTCGACAAGGAAAATTATTTAAAAGGCGATCTGGCTCCTGTCTTTTTTGGCTCAGCGCTCAACAATTTTGGCGTGAAGGAACTTTTGGATTGTTTCGTCAAAATAGCCCCTACTCCCCGTCCCACCAAAACGGAAGAACGAATTGTACTACCCAACGAGAATAGCTTCAGTGGTTTCATCTTTAAAATCCATGCCAACATGGACCCCAATCACCGCAGCTGCATCGCATTCCTGAAAATCTGTTCGGGTAAATTTGAACGCAACGTCAATTACAAACACGTACGCTTTGGCAAAACATTGAAATTTTCTTCACCTACTGCTTTTATGGCACAGAAAAAATCGGTGGTAGACGAAGCATTTCCAGGTGATATTATCGGATTGCCCGATACCGGAAATTTCAAGATTGGTGACACACTGACTGGTGGTGAAGACCTTCATTTTAAAGGTATTCCCAGCTTCTCGCCTGAGATGTTCAAATACATTGAAAATGCAGACCCCATGAAGTCCAAACAACTTCAGAAAGGCATAGACCAGTTGATGGACGAAGGCGTTGCCCAAAGCTTCACCAACCAGTTTAACGGCAGAAAAATCATCGGTACGGTGGGTCAACTTCAATTCGAAGTTATTCAATACCGACTCGAACACGAATACAATGCCATTTGCCGTTGGGAGCCCATCAACCTATACAAAGCCTGCTGGATTGAAAGCACCAACCCCGAAGAACTCGACAGCTTCAAAAAACGCAAATACCAGTACATGGCTTTCGACAAAGAAGGTCGCGATGTCTTCCTGGCCGACTCCGAATACGTCCTCCGCATGGCCCAAAGCGACTTCAAGGACATTCGCTTCCACTTCAGCTCCGAATTCTAAAACAATCTTTATACAATCAGTAAAGGCTGCCCTGGGCAGCCTTTACTATCTTATATTTCTTAAAAACCCCCTTCCCTGCACAAGTCGTTTCAAAAGGGAGATGCAGTACTAGGCGCAGCTTCCGAATCATACCGGAGCGTACTTTTAGTACGTGAGGATTGATGAGGGAGTTGCAACGCCGGAATCGTTTTGAGTAGCGAGAGCAGAGGCAAACTTGTTTGACTATGCCGAGTCACGATAAACGACTGCATCGAAGATCAGAATGCGCTTCCTTTTAAACGACGTTATAATTTAGCTCTTTGTAGACCAGAGCACTCGCACCAACGATAGCCGCATCCCCAGGCTTCAGCTGCGAAGGCAATATCTTTATCTTATTCCTGAAAATTGGTAACAAGTTTTCCTCCATACTTTCACGAGTCGGTTTTAGTATATATTCACCGGCAGCCATCGGACCACCAAATAAAAATATAGCTTCAGGACTGGTATGATGAACCGTATTGGCTAAAGCCAAACCCAACCATTTACCGGTAGTTTCAAAAACCTCCAATGCCACTTTGTCTCCTTTTTCAGCAGCTTCAAAAATCATTTTTGAATCAAGATCCTTGTAGGATTTTTCAGCGAGTATACTTGTTGTAGCATTGTCTCTGAGCATAATTTCAAAAGCAGTACGTTTCATTCCAGGAGCAGAACAATAGGTTTCCACATGGCCTTTTGCACCGCAACCGCATAAACGTCCTCCGGGAATCAATGTCGTATGACCACATTCACCGGCAAATCCATCGTGCCCGTAAACCATATTTCCATCTACAACAATACCACTTCCTACACCGGTTCCCAACGTATACATGACAAAATCCGTCATTCCTTTAGCTCCACCATAGATCATTTCTCCAATGGCTGCAGCATTTGCGTCGTTCGTAAGAGTAATAGCTTTTAATTCAGGAAACTTTTCTCTCAACAGTTTAACAAAAGGAATAACACCTTTAAAAGAAAGGTTGGGTGCATATTCAATAGTTCCGTTGTAATAATTACCGTTTGGTGCTCCAATGCCAATGCCCAACACTTCTGTGTCCTCATTCAGCAATTCGACAGAATTTATCAAATCCTTGATGGATAAAGAAAGCTCTGCGATATAAAGGTTGATATCACCATCAGTTGGAGTGGAAATATTGTTTTTAACCAAAACATGTCCTTCCGTATCAACTACACCAATGGCAGTATTTGTTCCGCCTATATCAACTCCGATAGCTACATTTTTCATAGTATATATAAGTATTAAATGTTTGAAATTTCTTTGTTAAAACATATTTTTCCTTCTGAGCCAAAGGAAAAAAATGAATCCGATGGCTAACATTACAATCCAGGAAAAAAGATAACCATATTTCCAGCCAAGCTCAGGCATAAAATTGAAATTCATACCCCAAACCCCTACCAAAAAGGTTAAAGGTATAAATATGGTGGAAACTACAGTCAATTGTTTCATTATCTGGTTCATACGCAAATCATTATTTGCCAGATACAAATCCACAAGCGATGCAATTGTTTCCCTGTTTGCATCCATCATTAATGACACCTGTTGCAGATGATCATTGGTATCCCTGAAATAAATCAGGCTGCTTTTCCCAATTAAGTTGAATTCCATCAACATCAAGTGCCCAAAATGTTCCCTTAAAGGGGATATACTTTTTTTAAGTCTCGAATAATCCTTTCTGAAATGTTGAATTTTTTGTCCGGTGTCTTTTGGTGTCATGTTAAATTCAATCAACTGATCCTCCAGATCCAACAATCCGTTCTGCTGAAACTCCAGCACATCCAGATAGGAGTCTACGACCAAACTCATCAGCAAATTAAACAAATAATCAGCCTTTTGACTCCGAACCTGCCCAACACTGGACGTAAGCGCTTTGTTTACGAGTTCAAAATGGTTTTTACTGGTTTCCTCAAAAGTGATAACGAGGTGATCTCCCAAAACAATACTCAAATGCTCCTGATTCAGCTCCTGATTCTCATTGTAGTCGTAAGCGTCTAAAATAACCAGTAAAATATTGCTGGTCTCTTCGATCTTAGCACTGTGTGACACATTCAATATATCCTGAATGGCAGGAACCTGTAACTCAAAATGACCGCACAATTCTCCAATTAGCTCGACATTCTTCAGCCCATTGACTTGTATCCAGTTGACTTTATTCGTGTCAAGCGATGCAATCAATTCGTGAGTATTTCCATAAGATTTCGTGCTTACAGATGCTTTATCATAACAAGTTAACTGCAAAATAGTTTGTGCATCACTTATACCACTATATACCAGATTGTCATAAAGCAGATTATTGCTTTTGCTTACAGACTGATGTGGTTTTCGTACTTGTTTTTTTGACGACACAGGACTAATATCTTTTTTACCTAAATTGGACTTCAAAGATATTTATTTTAATTTAAAAATAGATGTTTCTTCCTACATAAAATGCAGTGAGGCATTGTTTTCGTGCTAAAAATAAGTTTTCAAGTAACGTTTAAACAAAAAGTTTATGATACGCAACGACGTCATTAATGAATGTTAAAAAGGGATAAAATGGTATCGAGTGTATACAAATCAAAAATATAGTATGTACTTTTGCACCGTTGTTTATGCAACAATTAAAATAGGTTTCAATGGATGAATTATTTAAAGACAAGGAAGTTCTTTTCGGAGTATTGAGCGGTCGCGCCTCCACGGCTATCAACAGACGTCTATACAGAGATTTCAGGGCAAATGACCTGGCCATAACACCAGAACAATGGACCATTTTATTGTTCCTTTCTTTTGGAGATGGCATCAATCAACAAGAACTTGCAAACATCACTTTCAAAGACAGACCGAGCATAACCAGGTTACTTGATAAACTGGAAAAAGCCGCTCTCATTGTTCGTCTTGCTGACAAAACTGACAAACGTACCAATCTGGTCTACATTACAAAAACAGGTTTATCCACTGCCCAAAAAGCCAGGACTATAGCCCTGGATACTATGAAAATAGCATTGAATGGTATCACCGAAGAAGAAGTCAAGTTTGGCGAACAAATACTAAAAAAGATCTTTAAAAATCTGGAATAATTTTTTTGGCATAATTGTTGCATAAACAACATTAATATTTTTTAGTTCTGACACGTGAAAATTATCGAACAAATGAAACGATTGTATTTTTTTAGTGCATTAATGGCTCTTAGTCTGAACATGCAATCACAAACCATTTACAGCCTGGCCGATTGCCGAAAGATGGCTTACACCCACAACAAAGACCTACTGATAGCCGGAGAAAAGGTAAAAGCTGCCAAACAACTCAGAAAAGCGGCACAGACTCAGTACCTGCCCAGTTTTTCAGCAAACGGGGGTTACGTCTACAACCAGAAGAATATATCCATACTGGGCGAAGATATGTCTTTACCCATATATGCAACAACCGACGGTTCCTCCGATTTTTCAAAATTAGATATCTCAAAATCCATAAAAGGAACTACAGTCAATGGCACTTTTGTACCCTTGGATGCAAACAACAAGCCTTATAACCCCAGCGTCAATCCTGAAAAAATTCAATGGAACAATTATGCCTATCTTCCCAAAGACGCGTTGGAATTTGACACACACAATGTATTTGCAGGAGCCATCACCATGACCCAACCTCTGTTTTTAGGAGGAAAAATCCGTGAACTGAACAGGATGGCAAAAAGCAGTTTATTGATTGCGGACGCTCAACTGGAAGGAGAAACGACGGAAACAATAGTCCAGACTGATGCTGCCTACTGGCGAATCATTTCTTTGACCAACAAGGAAAAATTGGCAAAAAGTTATGTAGAGCTGCTCCAAAAACTGGAAAAGGATGTTGATAAATCCATTTCTTTTGGCGTGGCCACCAAATCGGATGGTTTAACTGTCAGGGTAAAACAAAACGAAGCGGAAATGTCTCTCCTACAGGTTCAAGACGGCCTGTCCCTTTCCAGAATGGCCCTATGTCAGCAATGCGGAATACCTATGAACACGGAGTTTACGCTGGAGGATGAAAAGTTGAAACCATTCTCAGAAGTCCAGGTGGAAGAAGTGGCTAAGGAAGTAGTCCTCACAAACCGTTACGAAATTAAAGGACTGGTACAGGCCGTAAACCTGGCAGAATCCAATAAGAAAATCATGCAGTCCAGATTCTTGCCAAATGCTGGACTTACTGCCGGATACCTAACCTCAAACCCCAATATGTTTAACGGGTATCAGCAGGAGTTTGGCGGACAATGGCAAATAGGAGTCGTGGTGAATGTACCCCTCTTCCACTGGGGAGAACGGGTACATACACTTCGTGCAGCCGAATATCAAAAAAACATTGCTCAATACAAACTGGAGGATGCCAAAGAGAAAATTGAACTGGACATCACTCAAGCCCATTTTAGAATGACCGAGGCCAATAAAAAAGCAAAAATGACAGTCTCCAACAAATCAAAAGCAGAAGAAAATCTGAAATACGCCACCGTAGGTTACGAATCCGGGGTGATTGCCACTTCGGCATTAATGGAAGCCCAGACAGCCTGGTTAAAAGCCAACTCGGAAAATATAGATGCTCAAATAGACCTGCAAATGTGCAAAGTCTATCTGCAAAAAGCTTTTGGAAACCTGAAACAATAAAACTAAAATAAAACCACTTACAGATGGAAACAAGAACACTGCCTAAAGAAACATTAAAGAAAAACAGAACCAACCTGATTTTAGGTTTGGTTGTATTATTGACCGTCATTATCCTGATTTCAATCATTGGATGGATAGTCCTTAAACCCGAAAAGATCATTATTCAAGGCGAAGTGGAAGCCAACGAAGTGCGCGTATCCGGAAAATTAGCTGGCCGTATTCAAAATTTTCTCGTAGAAGAAGGCAGTCATGTAAACAAAGGAGATACCCTTCTACTACTAAGTTCACCCGAGCTGTATGCCAAACTGGCACAGGCAGAAGCAGCTCAAAGCGCAGCACAGGCTCAAAGCCGCAAAGCAAACAAAGGAGCACGTTCCGAACAGATAGCTGGAGCCTTTGAAATGTGGCAAAAAGCAAAAGTAGGAATGGATATTGCAAATAAAACGTTTATCAGAGCCAAAAAACTGTATGAAAACGAAGTGATACCCGCTCAAAAATACGATGAAGCCGAAGCGCAATACCAGGCAGCAGTTGCCACAGAACGGGCTGCAAAGACACAATACGACATGGCAAAAAACGGAGCGGAAAAAGAAGACAAACAAGCAGCAGGTGCATTGGTTGACCGCGCCAAAGGTGCAGTCTCCGAAGTAGAGGCCTATATGCCTGAAACACAACTCACCGCCCCTATTTCAGGAGAGATCTCAGAAATTTATCCCAAACAAGGCGAACTGGTAGGTCAAGGTGCACCCATCATGTCCATCGTTGATTTAAACAATTGCTGGATCACATTCAATATCCGCGAAGACCAGCTGATTGATTTCAAAATGAATTCAAAGATTCAGGTCAACATACCTGCCATCGGAGCAACCAACGTCACATTCAAGATATCATTCATCAAAGCATTAGGCAGTTACGCCACCTGGAAAGCCACAAAAACAACGGGTGAATTTGATATGAAAACATTTGAAGTCCGTGCCAAACCTGTAAAAAAAATAGTAGGAATGCGTCCTGGAATGAGTGTTTTGATGGTAAATAACGACTAAAATGCGTGTAAAAACAAAACATCGCTGGCGCTTAGTCCTCGCTCGCGAACTCAGGCGAATCGTATCCAGGCCGGTGTATGCCATCATGACTTTGGTTATTCCACTTGGTTGCCTGCTGTTCTTTGGCACCTTCATGCCTGAAGGTTTGCCCGAGCGCCTTCCCATTGGAGTAATTGATCAGGATGGATCCACCCTGACCCGAAAAATAATTCGCCAAATAGATGCTACCCAACAGACCAAAGTTTCAGACAAGTATCTTCATTATTCCGAAGCCAGGTCCGCCATGCAAAAAGGCGATATTTACGCCTTCGTTATTCTGCCTGAGCATTTTCAAAAAGACGTGATGAACGGCATGCAGCCAACCATTCATTTTTATTACAATCAAACCTTTTTAATACCCGGATCACTGGTTCTCAAAAACATAAGCTACGTGCTCAATACCATCTGCGGTGGTGCCAACCTTCAAACCCGGCAAGCCAAAGGACAAACCACAGCAGAAAGCATGGGACAGATTCTGCCCATTTCACCTGAAATGCATGCCATTGGAAACCCCTCGACAAACTATTCCATTTATCTGTTGAATGTGATCTTGCCAGGTATGCTGCAACTGATGATTTTACTAACCACCGTATACAGCATTGGCATTGAGTTGAAAAAAAACAGTTCACGGAAATGGCTGCGAACCGCTGGCAATTCTATGAAAAATGCCTTATTCGGAAAAATACTTCCCTTCACCATCGCTTTTACAATTATGTCCTGGTTTTACGACATCTGCCTGTTTAAATTCATGGACTATCCGCTCAACAACAGTATAGGATGGATGTTTCTGGATTCGTTTTTATTGGTTTTAGCAGCCCAGGCTTTGGGGGTCCTGATGATAGGTGTCTTCCCTGTTTTAAGGGATGGGCTAAGCTTTTCAGGTTTGTACGGAGTTCTTGCTTTTTCCTATTCAGGCCTTTCCTTCCCCATCGAAGGAATGCCAGCAATGCTTCAGGGTTTAAGCTATGCGTTTCCGTTGCGGTGGTTTTTCAAAATTTATCAGGGTATAGCTTTGAACGGCCTTTCCCCCTATTACTCCCTGCCCTATTACGGCTACATGCTCCTTTACCTGGTTCTGCCCATCCTTATATTCAGACGACTTAAAAAGGCAGCATTCGAAATGACTTATCCCAAAAAGTAAGATGATGATACAAAAATTAAATTTAAGGACAGCCCTTAAAGATATAGCAGAAATCTTTACCGAGGAGCTCAAGCACATCTTCAAGGATTCCGGTGTAATCCTTCTGTTCTTTGCAGCATCGCTGCTTTACCCGATATTATACAGCTTTATTTACAAAAATGAAATCTATCGGGACGTTAAAATAGCAGTGGTCAATCAATGCCCCTCAACGCTTGGAAGACAATTTGTCCGGGCATTGGATGCAGCACCGGAAATCGAAGTCGCCTACAAAGTCAATACGATGGAAGAGGCTAAAAGACTGTATGCAAAAAATGACGTTTTCGGCATCGTCGTAGTTCCGTCCGATTTTTCATCATCCATTCAGGCTGGAAGACAAGCCAGAGCTTTTGCCTATTGCAGCATGGCCAGTATGATGTACTACAAAGGCATTTATGCCGGATTTAACTACGCCTGCCTGGAAATGGGGCAAAAAGTACAGCTAAAAAACCTGAAAGTGAATGGACTGTCAGACCGTCAGGCCGATGTTACAGCCCGACCCATTCTAAGCCAGGGACATGCCCTTTACAACCCGACAGGCGGATTTGCATCCTTCCTTTTGCCAGCCGTTCTGGTTCTTATCATTCAACAAACACTGGTACTTGGCATCGGAATGTTGGCAGGAACAGCGCGCGAAGAAAACACGTACCACCAATTAATACCCTACAAACGAAAATACCACGGTACTTTTCGGATTATTTCCGGAAAAGGACTGGCCTATCTGGTTATATATGCTTTCATTGGCGTTTTTGACTTAATTCTGGTGCCCTACCTTTTTAATTTACCTCACCTGTTAACGTTAAGCACCATTGTGCCTTTCCTTTTACCCTATCTGTTGGCATGCATCTTTTTTGGCATGTCCATTTCCGTCTTTTTCTGGAACAGAGAAATGTCCCTGTTGCTTTACTTATGTACTTCCTTACCCTTGCTCTTCATATCGGGTTTTGCCTGGCCCGAAATGAGCATCCATCCTTTCTGGAAAATGATTTCATACTTCTTTCCTTCCACTTTCGGAATACAGGGCTTTTTGAAAATGAATTCGATGGGTGCTTCCATTTCTCAAATAGGTTTCGAATGTATGGGACTCTGGATTCAATCAGGTTTGTACTTTATTCTAGCCTTTTTCGTTTACCGCTGGCAAATACATCAAAGTGAAAAAAAAATAAACCACTGAACAAATTATTCAAAAAGAATGTTTAAACTGTGTTAAATTGTGTATTATTGCAAAAAAGATCTGATGACTAACACCTAATACCCCCTAAAAGATGAAAACATCATTACTTCTGATTTCTTGTTTATGCACTTTGACTGCCTGGGGAATTGAATCAATCCCGAATGGCAGTTTTGAGAACTGGGATTCACACACGTATGAATTCCCTTCCTATTATCCGTACAATTCGAATGCTGATAGAATTTACGAAAAGACAGCGACTTCCAATGTATTCAAAACCCAGGATGCTCAAAATGGCACGTATGCTGTAAAGTTAGTTACTACTGAAGCAAACGAAAGTTCCAGTTTCGGTTATTTTTTAAATGCTCCCACCAATGGTGACCCCACAACCTGGAAAGGCGGCATACCCATCAGTGAAAAACCGACTGGCATTCATGGTTATTACAAATACAATGTTGCACTTGGTGATACCGCTTTGGTCATTGTCAAATTTAGTAAAAATGGCAATGAGGTTGGAACCTACTTTTTTCCACTTATAGGAATTCATACTACATACACAGAATTTAATTTTGATTTTGACCCGGCGCTCACCGTAACGCCAGATTCCATCATACTTGGATTTACTTCAAGTATGGCATTAAATGAAATTAGTCTTCCCGGAAGCGAACTGTTTATAGATAATGTCACACTCAACGGTGTCACTTCTCAACCGGCTCAACTAAACGGGAATTTTGAAGATTGGACAATCAGAAATATATTAACTCCTCAAGATTGGATTTCAGAAAACAATCATTCGGAAGCCTGTAAAAGATCGACAGATGCATTCGAGGGAAGTTATGCCGTAGAACTAAACTCCTATCCTGGTGAAAGCGATGGAAAGCCACAAGCCAGACCAGGTGAAGTCGCTAATGGAAACTGGAACGATAAAACACAAAAATGGGAAGGTGGAGTTCCATATAGTAGCACCAACAATCTATTAACCTTCAATTATAAATATTCAACGGTACAACCAGGTGAATTTGGTGAATTATGGGTTCTGTTTATGAAAAACGGACAACAAATGGGCGAAAACAATGTTCCTTTGCCAGCAACAGACGTTTACAAGACAATACAAATACCATTAAATTGGGAATATTTCCAATCAACACCTGATCAGATAATTATCGGTTTCAAATCAAGCATCGAATCAGAAAACCATACGGTATCTTTAGGATCCCGTTTACTTATTGATGCAGTTGAACTAAAAGAAGGAGGTTCTAACCCGACAACACCTGTTACACCTGCAAACGTTGCGAATGGTAGTTTTGAACTTTGGAATATGTTTTCATACGACTATCCGGAATTTTATCAATTCAATTCTGTGAAGCAAAATAATAAACGCTTAGTTCCAACCGTCAATGTATTTAAAACCAACGATGCCTTTCACGGAAACAGCGCTTTAAAACTCGTAACGAATCAAAGCATTGAAAAAAACAACTTTGGCTTTGCTTTAAACGGAATACCAAATAATGAGGATCCAAGTAAATGGACAGGTGGAATACCCATCAATGAAAAACCGACTGGCATTAAAGGTAACTTTAAATACAATGTAGCTTCTGGAGATACTGCTATAATCATTGCTTCATTCAGTAAAGCCGGAAGAAATATCGGATCCTATTTTCTGCCACTTTTCGGGCTTCATACATCCTATTCCCCATTTGACCTGACGTTTGAACCTGCAATGACCGAAGTTCCTGACTCCATGATTCTTGGTTATGCATCCAGTTGGTCCAGGTCTCAGATTGGAATACCAGGTAGCGAATTGTGTATTGACAATGTCTCTTTAAATGGTGTGGCATCACAACCCACAAAGATGAACGGAGATTTTGAATCCTGGATAGCAACTGCCAATGAAACACCACAAAGTTGGTTTTCTCAAAACGATAAACCTGAATCCTGCATAAAAACGAGCGATGCCTTTTTAGGTGAATTTGCTATTGAACTACACTCCTACCAGGGTGAAAATTACGGCCATCAAGTGGCTAAACCTGGAAGTATCTCTACTGCTACTTGGGTCAACAACAATAACGAAAATGGCAACTGGATAGGTGGTACGCCCTTTACAAACGCGACGGACACACTGGCTTTCTATTATAAATATGCACCGGCGCAACCCTTGGATAGCGCCCAGGTGAACATCCAGTTTATGATGGGTGGTGAAAACTTCTGGGGCAGCGGCTTACAACTCCCTGCATCATCAGAATACAAATATATGGAAATACCGATTAGGATTATGCATCCGTTTATGAGAGCTGATACAGCCGTTATAACCCTTCAGACAGGTCAATGGTCAGATTCTCTGATTGCTCATGTAGGCTCTATTTTGAAAGTCGATGCCCTGCATTTCAAATCAAATGGTAATCCTGTTTCAATAGCACCTGTAAAAAAAGAAGTTCGGGCCAAAGTCTTTCCGAATCCATCGAATGGACTTTTCAGAGTCAATCTAACAGACAAGGTTGCAGAAGGTCTGGATATTTTCAATCTTTCCGGTCAAAAAGTAATCTCGCTTGGCAAGGGTCAAATTCAAAACGACAAGGATATTGACATGACCATTTATCCTCGTGGTATATACCTGATCAAGATCAACGACGGTAAAAAGTCCTATATGGAAAAGCTGATTCTTAAATAGGACAGAACTTAAAATGAATGATCCCCGTTGGAAAACCAACGGGGATCATTTTTTATTGTTTGTCACAAAAAATACGATTGCTATTTAACTGCAATTTTGCGAACGATCGTACCAATTTTAACGATGTAGTATCCTTTGGGCAAATCCAGCTCATAATCCTGATTGGTACTCTCGATTTTCTTTTGGAAAACGCGGACACCTACAATGCTCAGAATTTCTACTTTTTCTCCTACCGTCGCATTCTGCAATTGTAGGGTATTACCTTTCATAAAAATAGATACACCACTTTCCTGAGAAGCCGTCACAACGGCCTTTTCAGCCTTTTGCGCACTAACAGGAGCAAGCAGAATAAACAATAGAAAGATAAAAGAAAAGCTCTTCTTCATTAGAATGGACTTTATTTATGCCAAAGATAGTATAATCGCATTTAATTTCCAAGAGAAATCGTTCAGATTTCTACACACATACCTTCATCTGCCAAAATGGTGTTTTGGAAAATAAGCTTTGCCTCTTTCAAAAGTTCAATTTCATTGATGTATCTGGCAGAATAGTGACCTATAATCATTTTTTTCACGTTGGCTTGTTTTGCGATACTGGCAGCCTGGGTTGCGGTAGAATGCATCGTACTTTTTGCCCGGTCTATCTCAGAATCACTAAAAGTTGCCTCATGAAACAAAAGATCCACCCCTTCTATAAGCGGGATTACACTTTCACAATAAGCTGTATCTGAACAGTAAGCATATGATTTTGAAGGAGTAGCGGGCAAAGTCAGCCTGTCGTTTCGAACAATTTCTCCATCAACTGTGGTAAAATCATTACCAGCCTTTATGCCAGGTATACTTTTAAGGGGAATCTTGTAAAAATCAATCATATCCTTGAGGATATGTCGGTCACGGGGCTGTTCACGAAATAAGAAACCGGCTGTCGGCATGCGGTGCTTCAACGGCAAAGTCGTTACCTGAATGGAACGGTCTTCGTAGATGACTTCCGATACCGCCGGATTAAACGATAAAAACCGGATTTCATAGGGCAAACCCTTGCAATAAAAGGCAAGCTGTGGTTTCAAAAGTTGCTCCAGTGCCTGATGCGCATGAATGGTCAATGGAGCCGTTCTTCCCAACATAGCCATGGTGGAGATCAGGCCAATAAGCCCAAAACAATGATCCCCGTGCAAGTGAGAAATAAAAATGTCGTAAATCTTATTGTAATTGAGCTTGGTATTGCGAAACTGCAATTGTGTCCCTTCTCCGCAATCTATCATAAAAAGTTTATCCCGCACGTTCAGAATCTGAGCGGTGGGTAAATGGTGACGGGTCGGCAATGCCGACCCGCAACCCAATATATGTAGATCGAAGCGATCCATTTTTACTTAAAATTCTGCATTTCTAGGTGTACGTGGGAAAGGTATCACATCGCGGATGTTGGTCATACCGGTTACAAACAACAACAGTCGTTCAAAACCCAGACCAAAACCTGAATGTGGAGCCGTTCCGTAACGACGGGTTTCCATATACCACCAGATATCCTTTTCGGGAACACCCATTTCCAGAGCCCTGGCAGATAATTTTTCCAATGACTCTTCTCTTTGAGAGCCACCGATGATTTCACCGATTTTTGGAAACAATACATCCATGGCACGTACCGTCTTTCCATCTTCGTTCTGTTTCATGTAGAACGATTTGATTTCCTTAGGGTAGTCGGTCAGGATAACAGGTTTCTTAAAGTGTTGTTCCACCAGGTAGCGTTCGTGTTCGGAGGCTAAATCTGCTCCCCAAAAAATAGGGAATTCAAACTTGTGACCGGCAGCCACTGCAGCTTCCAATATTTCAACACCTTTGGTATAAGGCAAACGTACAAATTCTGTATCGATAACAGAATTCAGTCGTTCCAGCAATTCCTTGTCGTACATGGACTGTAAGAAATTCAGGTCATCCTGGCAATTGTCCAACGCCCATTTAACGCAATATTTAATAAAGTCTTCAGCCAGCTGCATATTGTCTTCAATTTCGTTGAAAGCAACTTCAGGTTCAATCATCCAGAATTCAGACAAGTGACGGGGTGTATTGGAATTTTCGGCACGGAAAGTTGGTCCGAACGTATAAATAGCACCCATGGACATGGCAGCCAACTCGCCTTCCAACTGTCCGGAGACAGTCAGACTGGCTTGTTTGCCAAAAAAATCATTGGAATAATCAATGGAACCGTCTTCACCCTTTTTCAGGTCGTACATATTCAAGGTAGTTACCTGAAACATCTGCCCTGCTCCTTCACAATCGGAAGCAGTGATGATGGGGGTATGGAAATAGAAAAATCCACGTTCGTGAAAGAACTGATGGATGGCCATTGCCATGTTGTGACGAACGCGAAATATGGCTCCGAACGTATTGGTTCTTGGACGTAAATGTGCAATCTCACGCAGGTATTCCAGCGTGTGACCTTTTTTCTGCAACGGATAGGTCGTAGGATCAGCCGCACCAAGGACTTCAACCTCTTTGGCATGGATTTCAGCTTTCTGACCTTGCCCCATGGACTCAGTCAAAACTCCGTTGATACTGACACAAGCTCCTGTAGTGATAGTTTTCAGCGATTCCTCATCAAAAACATCCAGGTCAACTACTATCTGCACATTATTTATAGTGGATCCGTCATTGAGCGCAATAAAGCTCACTTTTTTATTACCACGACGGGTACGAACCCAGCCTTTTACGTTTACCACGACTCCGAAATCATCACGCTTCAACACGTCAATGATTCTGTCCCTTTTGATTTTTTCCATAAAAATAGTTTAAAGACTAAACAAAAGCACCCATTTTCAAAAGGTTCACTTCCTTTTCAGAAAGATGACGCCATTTGCCACGGGGCAGATTCTTTTTGGTCAGGCCGGCAAAATAGACACGGTCCAATTTGTGCACTTTATAACCCAAAGATTCGAAAATACGACGAACCACGCGATTTTGACCTGAGTGGATTTCAATACCCAAAATAGATTTACTATCTGGATCTACGTAGCTCAAATTATCGGCTTTCACATCGCAATCGTCCAGAGTTACACCATCTAAAATGGTCTGGATGTCTTCCAACGAAATATCTTTATCAAGGGTTACCTGATAGATCTTACGTTTTTCGTATTTTGGATGCGTCAATTTTGAAGCTAAATCTCCGTCGTTGGTCAAAAGCAGAACACCGGTGGTGTTTCTGTCCAGACGTCCAACGGGATAAATGCGTTCGTAACAAGCTCCCTTAACCAGATCCATGACCGTGGTACGTTCCTGGGGATCGTCCGAAGTGGTTACGCAATCTTTTGGTTTGTTGAGCAATATATAAACTTTGTGTTCGATGCTAACTGGTTCATCGTGAAATAAGATGGTATCTATGGGTTTTACCTTAACACCAAGTTCGGATACAATAACACCGTTTACTTTCACTACACCTGCCTGAATAAATTCGTCTGCTTCACGACGGGAGCAAATGCCGGCATTGGCCAGGTATTTATTCAAACGAATGGGGGTATTTGGATCCATCATCTCCTGATATTTAGGAGCGGCCGGACGTCCGTAAGGAGTACCGTGATCAAAACCTCCACCTTCATTTTTTATGCGTGGACGGCGTGGACGGCCATCTGCACGATTTGGTTGTGGGAGAGATGGGCCTGAGAAAGAAGGACGGGCTTTAAAACCACCTTCTTCGCCAAACGGACGACGGGGTCTGTCACTGCCTTCGCTAAACGGACGGCGTGGACGACTGTCGCTATCGCCAAAACTGCGGCGTGGACGATCAAACGTATTGCCTTCTCGGCTGCCACTTTCGCGGCTTCCACCACCAAAGCTATTACCACCTTCGCGGCTTCCACCACCAAAGCTGTTGCCACCTTCACCAAATGGACGACGGGGTTTGTCGTAACTGCCTTCACCGAAACTACGGCGGGGACGTTCCGAATTGCCTTCACCTTCTGTACGGCGGGGACGGTCAAATGTGTTTCCTTCACGGTTTCCACCGCCAAAACTGTTGCCACTTTCGCGATTACCAAAACTGTTGCCACCTTCGCGACTTGGACCACCGAAGCGATTTCCGCCTTCACTGGGGTTGCGACGTGGACGATCAAAACTATTACCGCCTTCACGGTTGCCGCCAAAGCTGTTGCCGCCTTCACGGTTGCCGCCAAAGCTGTTGCCACCTTCAAACGGACGACGAGGACGCTCAGAGCTTCCTTCGCTAAATGGACGACGTGGGCGATCCGAATTTCCTTCACCTTCTGTGCGGCGTGGACGGTCAAAACTATTGCCACCACTTCTGTTTCCGCTGAAACTGTTTCCCTGCTCTCCGAACGGACGACGGGGACGGTCATTGTTGTCCCCAAAAGAACGGGGTCTGTCATTGTTTTCGCCAAAAGTACGGCGAGGACGATCGTTGTTATCCCCGAAAGTGCGGGGCTTGTCGTAGGAATTACCACCACGGTTTCCACTGTTGCTGCTGTCACCAAAAGATTTACGAGGGCGATCAAAAGATTCTCCCTGTGGTCTGCGGTTTTCAGATGGTTTGCTCCATGGTTTAGATTCTGTGCTCGAATTTCTTGAAGTTCTCTCACCGTCACGGCGGGCAGAAAATGCACCTTCATCAGGCTTTCCCTGCCGATTTTCTTTGTCTGTCATCATTTTGTTTAAAAATTTGTATACGTTTTTCTAAAAAATTATACCCCTGTATAGTTGTGGGGAGTTATTGCTCTCAACTCTGCTTTCACAGCATCGCTGACGTTCAATTCATTGATAAATTCACTGATGGATGCTTCCGTAATGGCCTGATTGGTCCGGGTAAGCGCCTTCAGAGCTTCGTACGGTTTTGGATAGGCCTCACGACGCAAAATAGTCTGGATACCTTCGGAAACCACGGCCCAGTTTTCTTCCAGATCATCGTGCAAAACACTTTCGTTCAGTAAGAGTTTATCCAAAGCCTTTAACGTACTCTGGAAAGCAATCAGACTGTGAGCGAAAGGCACTCCGATGTTTCTTAAAACGGTGGAATCGGTCAGGTCGCGTTGCAAACGGGACACCGGTAATTTGGCAGCCAAATGTTCAAACAAGGCATTTGCAATGCCAATATTCCCCTCGGAATTTTCAAAATCGATGGGGTTCACTTTATGAGGCATTGCTGAAGAACCAACTTCACCGGCCTTAATTTTTTGTTTGAAATAACCCATGGAAATATACATCCAAAAGTCACGGTCCAAATCCATGATGATGTTGTTGATGCGCTTCATGGCATCAAAAATGGCAGCCAGATTGTCGTAATTTGAAATCTGAGTGGTAAAAGCCTCCCGATCCAAACCAAGCTGATCTTTCAAAAATGTAGTCCCGAAATTTTTCCAGTCTATGTTGGGATAGGCTACATGATGTGCATTGAAATTGCCTGTTGCTCCACCAAATTTGGCAGAATACGGAATTTGCTTCATCAACTCAACCTGTGTATTTAGTCTATGTACATAAACCATGATTTCTTTTCCCAAACGGGTTGGCGAAGCAGGTTGTCCATGAGTCTTAGCCAGCATGGAAACGTTGTCCCATCTTTCAGCATCGGCTTTCAGGCAATCGATTACTTCCTGCAAACCGGGATAGTAAACAACTTCCAATGCTTCCTTCATGGATAAAGGCACGGAAGTGTTGTTGATATCCTGAGAAGTCAGTCCAAAGTGGATGAATTCTTTATAATCGGCCAGATTTAAACGGTCAAAAGCTTCCTTAAGGAAGTATTCCACCGCTTTTACATCGTGGTTGGTCACCTTTTCGATGTCCTTGATGCTTTGGGCATTTTCGACCGTAAAATCTTGGTATAATTGACGAAGTGCTGCAAAAACACTTAGGTTTATTTTTTCCAGTTGCGGCAGTGGAAGTTCACACAGCGCAATAAAATACTCAACTTCGACCTGTACCCGGTAACGAATAAGGGCAAATTCGGAGAAATACGAAGCCAGAGAGTCGGCTTTGGAACGATAACGCCCATCGACGGGTGAAATCGCAGTTAACATGTTCAAATCCATTCTATACGCTCTTTATGTGGGCAATCACTGCCCCTAACCTAATCAATCTATCTTTTTTCACGTAAAATTTATCGTGAATCTGAGACCACAAAAGTACTATTTTTCAGCGGAATAATACACTCCTTTTACCATTAAAATTTTACTCTTTCGCAAAATGGCTTTGAAAAAATTTGCGAGAGTGAAAATTAGCCGTATCTTTGTCGCGCTTTTAGAGAAAACAAGAGGGCGTTTAGCTCAGCTGGTTCAGAGCATCTGCCTTACAAGCAGAGGGTCGGGGGTTCGAATCCCTCAACGCCCACAGCAAACCTCTAATTTTTCAAAAAAGCAACCTTTCGGGCGTTTAGCTCAGCTGGTTCAGAGCATCTGCCTTACAAGCAGAGGGTCGGGGGTTCGAATCCCTCAACGCCCACAAAAGGTAAACCTATAGGTTACACCCAAAAAACAAACCCTACAAAATCAACGTTTTGTAGGGTTTTTTCATTATCCTGCCTTGTATTTAGTCTCTAAGCTTGAAAAATGAATTGGATAGTATAGTACAGAAAAACCAAAGAGCATTATTTTTAAGATTCAATTCTTTAATTAATAAAACTCAATGCCTTATGCTAACTCAAATTAACGATTTAAAATTTGATGGTCAAAAGACATTTACGCCGGGTTTTTATGCTCATCTTTGTCATGCCACCGAAACCTGAAGTATTAAGCAACTTTACCTAAGCAAGCTACCATTCGGCAAATGAGACTGAAGCCTGTTGATTATGGGCACATAATCAATTGTGCAAACTTGGCATTAACAACATCGTGGTCAATGCAGCTGATATTCCCGGAACTCAAAAGGACCGATTCCAAAAGGAAGACAAGTGGGATAACAGTAAAATTGCTAACGCTCCACTAGACGGAAATCTGTCTGCCAACTATACTCCATCCGAAAAAACCGATTATTCCGATACAGGACAGTACTGATATTTAATGTTCCTGACACTAGTTGGATTTGATATGCAATACCGCTCCCCCATTGGAAGCTAAAGGTAATTTTATTACATCTTTATTGGTTACTTCAATCGTTTTTTTAACCAGATGGTTCGGATTTGTGTCCACATCTTGAGCATCTGTATACGTTTCAACGACATAGGTTCCTTTATCCAGAAAATCTAATGGAATTGTCAGAGTCCTTGAAGTACTGTTGTTGAGTGATCCAACATACCAGTCCTTGCTTTTTCTTCTGGCGATGGTTACATATTCATTTACTGATGCATTGGGTACCCGAATTTCGTCCCATACTGTCGGCATTGCCTGTAAGAAATCAAAACCAGGCTGACCTTCATAAGAAGATGGTGTATCGCAAAGCATTCCTAAATAGCTTTCCAAAACCACATACATTGCCAGCATGTGACATCTTGTGCTTGTTACCAATGGATTGATGTATTGTATCTTAAATTTGGACTGAGGTACAGACCTGAATCCTCCAAGATGATAATCCGTAGCACCGGCTAACAAACGAGTAAAAGGCATACTGATATCATGATCGGCCGAAATAACCTGACTCCATTTGTAACACTCATAGTTCATGGTGCCTTCTCTTGTAAATTCATTTGGATAAGTACGACTCAGCCCTGAAGGTTTGCTTGATCCGTGAAATTGAATGAATAGTTTATGCTTGGCTGCGGTAGCTAATATTTCTTCTTGAATACGGATCATTTCCTGATCGTCTCTATCCATAAAGTCAACCATCATACCTACAATTCCCCATTTCTCAAATTGGGTAAAAGCTTTATCCAACTGATCGTACAGGGGTTTCCAATTGACCCAGACATGAATGCCTACTCCCTGACTTTTTGCATAATCACAGATTGCTTTCATATCTAAGCTGGCAATAGGACGCGTAATATCCACATTGGGTCCGGGAACGGCAAAATTAAATCCATCATCCACGTACCATGGTTGCTCTGCATACCCATAGATGGAATGAAAATTTATTTTGTTGCGAGCCGCGAAATCAATGTAGTATTTATTGGTCAGGAAATTATTTCCGGGAGAGAATGTTGTATCAGGCACAACATCTCCGTTCCACCAGGGAAAAGTTGTTTTACCAGGTTTGATCCAGGAGGTATCTTCAATTTTACAAGGCTCATTCAGGTTTGTAAGAATATTTGACTCCAGGATTGCCCCCATTCTGTCGCTGATCATCATCACTCTCCAGGGAGTACGATGCGGTAAAATTGCTTTTACCCGGATTTTATTTTGTCCCGGGTAAGGAGACAATTTCCCCCTCAGATTCTGTTTTTCTTTTATCAGATACATTCCGGCATAATTCACAATAGCGGCCTCTGTAATAGCCATGCAGATTCCATTTGGGTAAACAAATGTGGCTGGCATATCCATGAGCTTATTATCAGGAAGTTTATCAAAATCCTGATAAGTATACGGACCCTCATGTGCAGATGTGAAAGATGGTAAAAACAATGCCAGAGTACGAGGATTTCCTGACAAATTAAACGATGTATTCTCATCATACATCACATACGAACTCCAATTGGATTGTTTCGGAAATTCATATCGGAAAGCAACACCATCATCAAAGACCCGAACAACGAGATTTATTTTTCTGAAAGGTTTTGTACGCTCTTCCAATGGAATAAATACTTCTTTGTAATGATTCCGTGCGAATTTTGTTTTTCCAACAACAAGCTCATATGTTTCGTCAACTTGCTTGTAAATAAGTTTGTTGACTTGAACATTGTCTCCAAATTTACCACTATCAAAATCAAAACCCAACATTGAGTTTTCAATTAACACTTGTTTTTTGAAAGAAACCTGGTAAACCGGAGCTTTATTTTCCAGTTTTAGTGAATATTTTATATTTCCGTCAGGAGATGCAATTTCAATTTTCTTTTGAGCAAAAAGGAATTGACAACCCAGAAAATAGACAAAAAAGAAAAATGCATTTTTTTTCACATGTATATTGTATTATAGTATTTTGATCTGTATTTATAACACATTTAATCCTTATTATCAATCACATATGTGCTTGCACCTGGGTCATTGATTAGGCATTCCAAGGAAATCATCCAATGTTTGTATAACAAAAGGAGGTTTTATGATACCCCTCCCACTCCGACCACTTCTATTATTTCCAGTTGATTATTCTTAAATTTGTCGACAATAGCCCTCTATCCAAAAAAGTAGCTTCTACTGCTCAGTAAATAATCAAAGCAGTTGAGGCCAGAGTCAAACCGCTGATACTGCCTGTCAAAAGTCTATTGGCGTCAGATGTCCTGCGTCCGTTCATCAAATCTGTAAAAATCAACGTACTTTCGGTCAATGAAAATTTTTGCTTCGGATAAAATAGGAAGTATGATATCAATAGTTTCTTCTATTAATTTATTTTTCGTTTCATCATCAATCAATTTGTTGTTTCCTATGATCGTTGCAACAGGCCACTCCAGTATTCTTTTAAACCATGCATAAACAACCCCGAAAACAGATTGTCCTGCTTTAAGACCAATCATTTGAGGTATGACGGATCCGTCTACTTGTTCACAAAGACCCGGAATCAACACTTATTACAATACTGCTGTATTCCATTATTTTTAGTGCTATTTAGCGAGTATAATAGTTATTGAATTTTAATGCTGGCTCTCATCAAAAATACATTGTATGCTTGCCACTCAGACATTAAAAAATATATATTGTCTTCATCATCGAACAAAGGATGCATATAAGAACCATAAAGTTGCGGGTATGTGCTACCAGAAGCCAATAATTTTTCCTGACTCCAGGGGCCATTTATTTCTGGTGCATCACGGTACATCAAGGCATATTTATCCGCATCAAAATAGGTGGCTATCCATCTTTTGTATTTTTTTTGATACATCAAAGACGATTCTCCAACTGTTGCTTCGAAAATTGCAGATGCTGCACTTTCATTGTTTTTGATCCATCCATCTTTGCTATTCCAATACTCGTATTGAGTCATATCCAGAATGTCTTTTTCGAGAAATCTGGCCAAATAAGCATTTCCTTGTCTTCCTGATTGTGTGCCTATCATATACACGTAACCATCTGCTTTTGCATAACAAATCTGTGCAAATATACTTTGTGAACCGAAGTTAACTCCAGAACAGCGATTCCAGGTTTTACCATTGTCTTTGGAAGAATATAGTGAAGAATAATTAGTTTCCCATCCTTTAGGACTACTCCAGGTGCGAACATTCATAAAGTGCAAATAATCCACGCCATTGGCTCTGATTGCAGCAGTAGGTATTGATGTCCAATCACCACTCCCGGATGTGTTGTGAGCAGAAATGGCAATCTGCCTGGCATTTCCATTTTTATCCAATGCCATGGTTGTAAAATTCAGCCCGTCATTCATGTTCGTATCTGAAGAAAAGGCCAGAACATTTGAACGCCAGTTACTCCCATTGGGGCCGCCGGTATTCGCGACAAAGTTTTTACCGTAAGAATCACCAAAGAAAATTCCAACATGCCCTTCATCCATTTCCCAGACAATGCCTAAGTCGGCACCTCCCAGATCATATAATTCATCGGTACGACTGGGATTAGGCAGTTTTTCTCCAGCTAATGATTTTCCCGTTACACGAGCCATTTTGACAATATTAATCAGTTTTATTTCGGACTGATTACCATATATTTGTAGTCCTTTTATGTTCGATATTTCTCCCGATAGATTGTACGCCTCAATGATAAAACGAAAGGATTCTTTATCATCATCCGTCATTTCATAATTGAATTGATACGCGTTTTTCTCAAATTCAGCCGGTAATATTGTTTTGTAAACACTGGAACTTATAGAAGTTCTTTTTTTTATAACCAGCTTTTCCAAAAGATTGATGTCATTTACTGTTATTGTTACTGACAATAAGTTTCCTGTGGAAGCATACACAGTATCTTGACTCAATTCAAGGATTACTTTATTTGTTATTTCTTTTTGTACCTTGTCACAACTACAACAAGTAATATTGATCATCATCACCAATAGATACGGTATTGTTTTTAATAAATACATTTTAATAGTGTATTAAATTTCTATATACCGCTCAAATATTTGAGCGGTATATAGAAGGGGTGAATTACCATCCCGGATTCTGCATCAAGTTGAGTCGATTCTTATTTATCTCATCTTTATGAATTGGGAATAAATAATGTTTGGGACTCTCAAAAATACGTTGCTCAACCACAATACGTCTGTAGAAAGCATCGTCCTGTTTTTTGGTTCCAGCCATAATGTTTAATGAATGGATGGGTTTATTTTCAGAATTTTCTGCATCTTTCCAACGACGTACATCAAAGAAACGGTGTGTTTCAAAAGCTAACTCAATGCGACGCTCGTGTTTGATTTTATCCCGCATTTGCTGATAGGTTAATCCGGCAGGAAGATTTGGCAAACCGGATCTGTTACGTAGGGCATTGATGTACGGATATGCTTTAGTCGGACTTTGTTCGTATTCATTAATGGCTTCTGCATAGTTCAGGTATTGTTCTCCTAAGCGGAAATAAACCCAAACAGACTGATTCACATAAAAAGAAGGATAATTACGGGTTGATCTCGGGTTTACAATTTTACGCATCAGATAGCCTGTTTTACAATAATCTGAACCTGCAAAACGCTTACCATCTATGCCATTGTACCAAAAAGCCAGTTCATGAGGCGTTCCGTTCAAATTGGTTTTCCAAAGTTGTCCGGGATAATTGATACTGGCATAGAAACGAGGTTCCCGGTTGACAAACATATTGTTCACTCCAGTCGGCCAGCGCTTGGCGGCATCAGCAGTTGCCACATATCCGGTTTCCGTATAACCTGAAGCCGGATTGATGATGGGTGTGCCGTCTTCGTTGTAACCGGTAATTGGAGCTGAGCCATCTACCATTTCATAAGAATCCACTATTTCCTGAGTTGGATTAATAATGGAATAACCTCCTAGCGAAATAGGATCATCACACCATAAAAGATGATCGTACATATTCAATGGTTTCACAAACAGTTGCTCTTCATTGAAGTTCATGTAAAAGATTTCCTGATAATTCACCACTTTATCCGGATTGGAGGTATGCAAAGCATAACCATTGGCTTCTGATGCTGTGATACACTCTAAAGCTGCATCTGCTGCCTTTTTCCACTTTTCTCCGTTATAAACCTGAGAAATAAAATTCGTTCCAAGTGAATCTTTAAATGCTACATAAGCCGCATTTCCATTGTACAAAGGGCTGGCTGCATACAAAAGGACTCTGGATTTCAAAGCCATTGCTGCTACACTGGTAGCGCGGCCGTACAGATTGGTATTGTCCCAGTAAGCCGGTTGAAGTTTAGCGATAGCTGCATCGCAATCTTTAACAATAAATGCCACACATTCGTCAATTGGCTTACGACCGAAGCTCAACAGATCATCCGACATGGCTAAAGATCTATCCAATAGAACAATAGGCCCATAAGCTCGGAAACTTAAAAAATGATGGTAAGCGCGCAGGAAACACCCCTCGCCTCTCCAGCGTATTTTCAGTTCTTCACTTGCATTGGGAACCTTATCCAGATTTTCCAAAAATTGATTGACTTTACGCACTGCCATATAGGTTTCGTTCCATATAGGCACTCTGTTAATATTCGAGGTATTCCATGCTCCCGAATTGATGTCATGTGAAAAGGCACCGCCAAAGGCGATTTCCATTTCATCACAACCGCCAACAAACGGATTTCTCCAGGCTCCTCCATCATCGGCAAAGTTTGCTTCATTCGGGCACCAACTATATATGTGTGCCAAAAATTGATCAGTCCATTCCTGGTTTGTAAAAACCATGTCCAGAGTCATATCTTCATCCGGTGTCTTATTTAGATAATCACTGCAGGATACGCTCATCAGAATCGTAGCAAGCATCATTGTTTTTATAATAGCTTTCATTTCTTTTATTTTAAAAAGTTACTTGCGCTCCAATATTCATCGTTCGTTGTTGAGGATAACCACCGGTACCGTAATTAGATTCAGGATCTATCACTTTCAGATGGTCAAAACACAGTAGGTTGATGCCATTCAGGAAGACGCGGAGACTTTCAATATTGAGCGATTTGGTGAAGCTTTTATTGAAATTGTACGCTACTTCGGCATTTTTCAGTTTGATGTATTCAGCATTGCGCTGATACAACGTGCTGGTACGGTAGTTGTTGGTGTTGTTGCCTTTGATGACGGCAGGATATTTTGCCTGACTATTGTCTGCTGCACCGGGAATCCAACGATGATCGTAGTATTCTCTCAACACATTGTAGTTGGGATATTCCAGCTGGTAAGGCCACATACCATCCGCATCAAAGAAAGTAGAAGTGTGTGATGCGCCGGAAAACTGAAGAGAGAGTTCTATGCCTTTATAAGCTACGGTACCTCCAAGACCGAACATGATCTCAGGTATTCTGGTATAACCGATCGGAGAGATATCATCCGTATCCACAACGCCGTCACCATTCACATCCTTGTATTTGATATCACCGGGTTGAACACTCGTTCCCAGGTTCTGAGGAATACTGTTGTCAATATCGACCTGGTCACTGAAAAGACCCTGTGCTACCAAACCAAAAGGCTGACCGATGGGAAAACCACGGGTATTCATGTTGTCCCATTTCTGGATAGCGGTGTCGTCATCAATAATCTTGTTGTGAGCATACGTTGCATTGGCACGGATAGTATAGAACAAACCATATCCGGTCGTCTTCTTAATGTTCAGATTGAAATCGAAGCCTTCGTTGTCTGCCGATCCTACATTGGCCCAGGGTATACTTCCGGCAGTAACACCGGTGATGTTGGGAACGATACCTCTTTGCAAAAGAATATCACGACGTTTTTCTTTAAAGTAGTCGGCCTGGATAGTTATGAAACCGTACAACATTTCCAAATCGATACCCACATCCAACTTGTGTGATTTTTCCCATGTGATATCCGAAACACCCATCTTATCTTCGGCATAACCCATCAACCAAGCCATGCTGTTTCCGAAGTGGTAGCCGTTGGCTAACTTGTTGACTGTAGAAAGATAAAGGAAGCGGCCACCGCCGACCTGATCATTACCTACAACACCATAAGAGCCTCTGAACTTGAGGTGGTTCACAAAATCAAGACTCCAGAACGATTCGTTCGAGAGAACCCAGCCCAGTGATCCGGAGGGGAAGAAACCATATCTCTGACCTTTGGGGAAGTTTTCAGAACCGTTATAACCAAAGTTGAATTCAGCCAGATAGCGGCTGTCACGATCATAGGTCAAACGTCCGGCAATACCCTGACGACGATAAGGCAAATTGAAAATAGAGGAACCGGCCGTCAAATCTTTGTAATCATTTCGATTGAACAAAAACATAGCCGTGGTCCTGTTCTTTCCGAAAGCCCGTTCATAATTTAAAGTTGTCTCGTAATAATAAGAACGGTTGGAACTCTGAAATAAACCGTACCCCATGGCGCCTTCCTTGCGAACGACGTTGTAAAGATCTTCACCCGTTACAGGATCTTTGCCAAGATATTGTTTTACCTCGTAATCCTTGCGGCGGGTTACTTCATTGATTAAATAGTTGTCATAGGCAAATTTACCTGAAAAGCTCAAACCTTTCGTTACCAGAGTGGATAAATCCCATTTTCCACCGAAGGTTCCTTGCAGGGTGTTACGAAACTGTTTGGCATAACCACTCTGGGTGGAACGAGCCCAGGGATTGTCCATCAAATACGATACACCACCACCGGGAGTACCGTCAGGGTTTCTCACAGAATAAGATATTGGAGAGATCCTTTTCATGGAGTCAAAAATCCATTGGGCATTGCTACCGGGATAGGTACGGTCCTGAATGATTCCGCCAAGCCCCAAATCAACGACAAAGTTCCTGGAGATATTGATATCCACATTGGAGCGGAAATTGTAACGGTCCGATTTGGAGTTCGTACTGTACTTATATTTTGGATCTTCCTTGAAGAGACCCGTCTGACTGGAGTAACCAACATTCACGAAATAACGGACTGTTTCATTACCGCCTGAGGCGCTCAAATTGTTGATCGTTTGAAAAGCATCTTTCTTGAGAACTTCATCCGTCCAGTTTACACTCGGGTGAAGGTATGGGTCAGAACCATCCTTGAACTGCTGAAGTTCTTCCTCTTTCCAAGGTAACTGAGCTTCCGTAAGCCCGCTGTTCAGACAAGCTTCATTCATCAATGAGGCAAATTCATAACCATTGATGTAGCTGGGAAAACGCAAGCCGTGAAGATTAGCAAACTCACTGCGGTAGCTAACCTGAGCTTTACCTTTCTTTCCTTTACGGGTCTCGATCAGGATTACACCATTGGCACCACGAACACCATAAACAGCTGTGGCAGAGGCATCCTTCAGGATCGTGAAGTTTTCTATTTCGGCTGAGTTTATAACGTTAATATCACGTTCAACACCGTCAACCAAAACCAAAGGAGCCTGACTGGCGGTACCCATTGTAGCTATACCACGGATGTAAATACTGGCATTATCATAACCCGGTTCACCACTCGACTGGCGGGAAATTATACCAGGCATCGAGCCGCCAAGGGTATTGGACAACATGGGGGTGGAAATCCGTTCCAGCTCTTTGGGATTCAAGGAGGACAAGGCTCCGGTTACAGACTGCTTCTTTTGAGTTCCATAACCTACAACCACGATGTCCTCTATTTGCACAGAGGCTTCACGTAAAATGATGTTAAGACTCTTTTGACCCTTAAATTTTATTTCCTGAGGAATATAACCTAAAAAGGAAAAAGTCAGAGTCGGACTATCTATGGCAGGAACTCTTAAACTGAATCGTCCGTCAGAGTCGGTGATCGTGCCGATCGTCGTTCCGCTTACCATGACGTTAACTCCGGTTATTGGCACGGCATCAATATCCAGTACAATACCGATAAGATCCCTGACCTGATTGCTCTCCTGGGTTTCTTCCGTTCTGGAGTATACCGCAGAAAGAGAAATAAGACTTACTAGCAATAAGAACATGCGTTTGGTTGTTCTTATTTTTAAACACAATAAACATTTCATAATTTCATAATGTTAGATTTAAGTTATATTATAACAAGTATACAGTGATATAGCCCTTATTGTCAACTGGTTAGAATCATCTGGACTAAATTAACTGTAATTCAAATTTATAAATATCTCTATTTTAGAAACTTTCTCAAACAATGTTATACTGAAAATCTGTATTAAAGTGTAGAGCGGCGGCTCAAGTTTCATTTTTTTCCAGACAATTGCGACGATAAGAGACATACTGATTGCTATCCAAATCTTTCATCAAACGGCGTTTATACTGGTATCGTAAAATGGTTTTATCCGAAGATTCTGTTTTATCCATTTGAAAAACAGTTCAATCTTCCAGCGTTCTTTGTTTAACTGAGTAATGATCAAGGCGGGTAACTTAAAGTTATTCCTCAAGAACACGTAAATCTTACCTGTTGCTGCATCTCGATTTTTTATCCGTCTCAGATAGTCCGGATAATCTTTCTTGTTGAAGTAACCCGTAATCTTTACAGATTGATCGTACTTGAATCCGGCGGTTTTGACAACCTTCCGACTATACACCCTTCTGGCAGCCATGTTATACTTGGCTCTGGTCACGAAGAATATGCGTTGTTCGTGAAAATGGTGTAGAACCAGAAATAATCGACATAACCTTTGTTCATCACATAGATGGAACCTGGCTCGATAACGATATGGTCCATTACATTGACATCGTGGCACAATCCATCTGTCAAATGTACAAATGTGGGTATGGAGCCTCGCAAATCAAAAAGATGTGCATTTTTGCTGTACCCTTGTTCTTGCGAAACTTCGCCCATAGTAAAAAACTAAAGCATAAGTCTATGTTGCTGCTATCCAAGGTATACACCATATTGTCAACATCAAGCTAAAACTCGTTGTCCTGTCTGTATAGGCTCCGGGCTTCCTTGATCAGAACTTGTGCAAAGTCCTCTTAAATGCGCCAATCCCATATTTATAGACTTAGATCGCCATACCAGCAACTTTCTTTTTCGTGGCATCTTGTTAAACAATAAAACGCATCATTCTTGCATCAGCTTGGTATCCACATTCGAAACCAGGCATTTATTCACATCTATCTTTCCATATTTAACTTTCATAAAAGGCTTTCCATTTTTCAAACTTACATTTCCGAAACCCGTATTCGTGGAAAGGAATGAGGTGAAATTTTTTCCAATATGGGAATCAATATATAATGTTTTTTCTACAGCATCATAACGTACTCCGGTCAAACCTTCCAACATTGCATAACTTGACATTGCCCTTGCATACCATCCTCCACATTCATATTCATTATACGGATTTCGAATACGTCCATCATATCTGTTTCTACAAGCCCGAACAATTTCCAATCCTTTACGTACTTCACCTTCAAACATCAAATGTGCTGCAACCTGATATTCGATCCCAGTCCAAACTTCATCACTATAAACAAAAGGTAATTGGGGCTTTCCGCCTTTAGGCCATGTACACAGTAATAACCCGGCTTCATTTCCCAAAGCAAAAGTGGGCCTTTGAGGATTCGCATGGTCACGCAAATCTTTTTTCAAATTATAGGTATAAACTGATTCTAAATGACTCTTCACCTTCTCTTTATCTACAACTTCGGGCATTCCACAGACTAAGGACATCCATGAACCTAAAAGGCCATCAGAAAGACATCCATTTCCATATTGATATTTTGGGCCTTCCTCTGCTAAGACCTTTAAGGCTTCCGCAGAATACGATTTATTTATTTCTTCAACCTTTTGGGGGTTTGCAGCATTGAGGTCCTTCCACCGAATATTTTGAATAAAATATTCACCATTATATAAGTTGTTTTCTAAATATTTTTTGCTTTTCACCATTAAACTTTCATATTTTGTCACATCTTCATTTAATGCTTTTCCCATCAATGTCATTGATTGTAAGGCTCCCGCATAAAAACTTGTTATCATACCATCTGGTCCCCAAAACTCAATATCGTAAGTATTGTGATGAGGTTCTTCAATTGCTCCAACTTCTCTGGGATCCCATGTTTTAATGCAATAATCCATACTTTTCTTTACAAAAGGGTAAATAGTTTCCAACCAATCCCTATTTCCTGAAATACGCCATTCCCGGTAAACTTTCATAATTCCGCCTAATTGTCCATCAGATGCAGCATAAAAATCATGCGAGGTAGGTCTTATAGGCAAATTACTTCGAAAAGTCTGATGGCCTGTTTTACTCTGGCTCACATAAAACTCTGTTTCCCTTAAACTTCTTTCCATTTCAGGGAATAAATGAGAAACAGCTTGGGCATAATTCCAAACATGTGTGCACGAGCCATGACAAGAGCCCCATGTATCACCGGTACCCTCCCAATTCCACATCCTCCCATCGTATTGACGCAATACAGTTGGAGATTTTAATATTGAAAGATTTGCAGCTACTGCTTCTATGACTTCAGGAGGAAGCGTGCTATTATAAAATGCAGTTGTAAATAATTCAGTTTTAGATTTTAGATCCCCATAATTTTTTAGCCAATAATCCGTAATAGAATTTATATTTTTAAATTTATTACTGTACCAAGGTCTGTAAGTTCCATCTCCTTTGTTATCATAAGAATAACTATATTTTGATGCCTGTTTGCAAGCAGGCAGACCAGGAATATCTAAATCCGACTTTGGTTCACCTCCAAGTCGAATATTCGAATATGGAACATACCATGCCATATAAAGTCTGATAATTTTTGATTCTCCGGGCTTCAACTTAAAGGGCACAAATAAAGAGGCTCCGGGTGCTCCCGATTCTTTCTCCGGATTTGTATCCATTGTGCCATTTGTAAGATTGTTCCAGCACATAGTCATAGGATCAAACCAGCCACCTCTAAACCAACAATGGTTGACTATTGTTTGGGGATTATCTGTATAAATAGCAAAATCACCCTGTTGAAAAGGTTCGTTTTCTGATCCGGTTTGATTTAAAATAAAACCATTGTTCATGGACTTTATAATGGATTTATCATTGACCGATATAAAATTTCTGGTATTATATGAGAAAATTGCTTCAACTTCTTTAGTTCCCTTATTGTAAAACTTATACTCGAAACAACCCACCGGTAAACTTGAATTATCGGCATCGGTCGGAATAAACGGATTCCAAGCAGTCATCTGAACATCAACAGGTAGATCTTTATCTTTCAAATCCAATTCAGCAAAGGGAAAATGAACTGAAAACGAAGATTCTTTGAAACGAGGTAATCCCCAGGTTCCTCCTCCACCTAAGGCCGAATTAGGGGCACCAAAAAATTTCCAAGCAGGGACCTGTCCTTCCAACACTTTAGTCCCGTTTTCTACACCTTTGATATGCAGTGCAGCAAACATGGCCGGTTCATTAAATACTGCAGGATTATTCCGGATAGACATGTTTGATATAGCTCCACTTCCTTCTACGCAAAACATTCCTGTCCCCATTCCTCCTATAGGGAATGCTAAGTGATTTGTATATTCACCCTTGTATTTTTCATTAAAGGGTCGCTTAGAAGATATTTTATTTCTACTATAGCTATACTGAAAAAATAATACAAGTGAAAGGACTATAAATACAACATTTCTATTTTTCATCAGTATAAATTTTATTTATAAACAAGATAGTCCCATGTACGAATATCATATTCTTTATGAGGATTTTCAATTACTATTTTTTGTTTTATGTCTGCTAATCTCCATGATATACTTTCAAAACAAATCAGGCCTTTTTAATCTAAAATCCGTATAAAGCTTTGCACTTTCTTTTTTTTCCAACTAAGTAGTGTCATAAGTGTTTGAGAAGAAATTTTCAAACATAGTTAATCGATTAACTATTATTTTAAAAATTACACACTCTCATTTTCAATTAAACTCGCAGATAAAGTATACTGCATATTATCAATTACAGAACTGTTAATCTGCTCGGTAATTAGTTTTACCGCCATTCGCCCCATTTCTTCAATAGGTTGCTTAATAAATGGAATATTGAATGGTAGAAAACAGTATGAATCACTTTCATCAAAACACATTAATTGAATCTCATCAGTTATATATTTTTTTATTGAAAAGAGATTACGTATACCCAATATAGATATGGTGTTAGTTGAGAAAAAAATCCCATCAATTTTTTCATTCATATCTAGTAAATCACTTACAGCTTGGCGCACATCTTTCTCAAAATGGTCATATCTAACTTCTTTAATCAAATCAATGTCATATGTACCAATATTTTTTAAAGCCTCTTCATAACCTCTTTTACGTTCCTGTATATGAAATTGATTATCCTTATATACTAGCAACCCTATTCTTTTACATCCTTTATGTATCAAAGAATTTACTGCTTCAAAGGATATCTCATAATTATTTATCATAACAGTAGTTGTTGGAATATTTGTAAAACTTCTGTCGACCAAAACCATAGGATATTTTTTATCCACCAAGTCCATAATTATGCTTTCACTACCTTCAGTAGGAGTAATAATAAAACCGTCAACTTGCCTGCAAATTAATGCATCAACCATACTTTTCATCTTGCATACATTCTCATTTGTATTGCCTATAATAACAGTATATCCTTTTTGATCTGCATATTCTTGTATATGAAAGGCTAATGAACCAAAGAAAACGTTAGTGATATCAGCAATTAATAAACCTAAAGTTTTAGAGCTGCCAATTCTTAGGCTTTTTGCTAAATCATTCGGTATGTAATTTAACTCTTTGCATTTAGCTAAGACCTTACTAGACAACTCTTTGCTCACGCGTCCGTTTGTATTCTTTCCATTGAGGACAAGCGAGACGGTAGCTGTGGAAACTCCTAATTCTTGTGCTATTATTTTTAACGATATTTTCCCCATCTATTATTGTCCTAAATTATTAGCACAAATATATTAGATTAATCGATTAACTCAAATCTATTTTGAATGTTTTACAACATAAATTAAGTTTTCTACTCCCCATTCTTTATTTGGTGTTTTTCCCATCTCAAGAATCAAATCTCCACCTTTCAGAAGCTCGCTGGCAGGGAATATACAAGAGTCTAGTTTTTTGCCATTTAAGATGGCACTTTGAACGTAAATGTTATTTCGAGAGCTATTGCGTGCTTCAATAATGAACTTGCCACCACGACCAAATCTATACCCTAAATCAATTTCAATTTTTTGAAATAAAGGACTACCAATTTCATAAATAGGGTTAGCACGACATCCACCGTCTGTTTGGAATAATCCAATAGCTGTCATTACCAACCACGCACTCATCTGTCCCTGGTCTTCATCTCCGAGGTATGCATTTCCAACACCATAACCGTAGTATCGTTCGAGTATTGAACGGCTCCATTTTTGAGTTGACCATGGTTTGCCTACCCAGTTAAACAGGTAAGCAAAGTGCATGGATTGCTGGTTCCCTTGCATCACCGGGTAATCCCAATATTGATCGTTCATACCGTTATACCTCCAAGGATCACTTTGTGCAAAACCCCACTCAAGTCTGTCGATGAATTTTTGTTTACCAATAAGACTTGCCAATGCAGGTACATCTTGCGGAACAAAAAATGTTAGTTGCCATGAATTTCCTTCAACATATTGTTCATTAGCACCTGTGCGAAATGGATTAAAATTTGGGACCCATTCACCATTACTTAGCTTCATATGACAATATCCAGCGGTATCAATTGTATTTTTCCACCAATATCCACGGTCGTTAAATGTTTTGTACACATCAGTTTTTCCTAATGATTTTGCTAATTGTCCAACAGTCCAATCATCATACGAATATTCCATAGAATTTGAAAAGCGACCTTTATCAGAGGGAACATATTTGTGTTTCATATATTCCACTATATCTCTGTTCCCGGCAAAGCCAGTGAATACTTTTTGGGGAGGTGTCGTTTGCATTTTTATAGCGGCCTCCAATACCTTATTTGCATTAAAACCGCGTATTCCCATTTGATAAGCACCTACCATTTGTGGTATTTCATGTTCAGCAACCATAACCGGAATGTAATTCATACCTGCTGGTCCTTTGGCTAACCATCCATAAGCATCATACATGGCCAATTGTGAATTTACCCATCGGTTGCTCCATTCAGGTGTCACGAGATTCCACATTTGATTTAAGTTCCAGAATGAATTCCAAAAAGCATCACATCCGAGTGCTACATCATCTGGATTCTTTAATCTCTGAACTTTCCCATCGGTGCCGCGCCATTCTCCATTAATATCGCTCCAAGTATTTCGGCTGCAAATAGAACGATACATTGAATTATAAAAACGAACCTTTTCCATTCGATTTGTAGTCGTAACTTTTACACGATTGAAAATATCGTTCCAGGCATTTAGTTGATTTTGTCGAACGGCATCAAAACTCCACCCAAAAGGATTGGTTATTTCTGTTTTTAAATTTAAATCTGCATTATCAATACTTACTAATGATATTCCAGACCGAACTTGAACTATTGGATGCTGTTTCGCATCAAACTGAAGAAATACTCCCGCATTTGTAATATTCTTTCCTTGAAGGGAATCAGCATATTGAATTTTACCATCCTCCCAGTAACCCATATCTTTTATTGGCTTATCAAATTCAATCACAAAATGAACTGTATAATCCTGATCTGCATCAGTACTCCAAACTTGAGGAGAATGTTGGTGTGCGAAACCTTCTATTCTATAATCATTCACTTTTATAAGTTTAATCTCTTTTAACTGGTAATCATTTTCAGCGGGAATATGTAAGTCAACCAAGATTCGTGCACTATCACGATTTGTAGGGAATGTGAATCTCTCAAAACCACAACGGGTTGTAGCAGTAACTTCAGCCTTGATATTGTAATCGGAAAGTTGAACTTTATAATATCCAATCGGAGCTTCTTCTGTTTTTTTATCTATTTGTGAACGATAGCCCGAGTTTGGTTTTAATTCATCCCCAATATTTGTTTTTAATTTTCCATTTGATGCAAAAACGCCTAATCCCCCCAAAGTCCACTCATGAATATGACTAAAAGTACCTACACTTTCATAAGATGGCTGGTAACCGGCTTGCCAACCTGCATTTTGATTGTCGGGGCTCATTTTTACCATACTAAAAGGCATCCATGGACCTGGCGCAATCATCCAACGGGAGTGTGCAGCACCAATTCTGGTATCTACGTAATCAGCAGGTGTTTGAATCTTTTGTTTTGATCTGGTTACAAATCCTTCATCAATTAATTTCCCGTTTTCGAATATTTGGTACTTACTTTTAATTGGATTATTCACACTTGGCATTGGTGTTTCAAACACATAATTTCCTTTTTCCAATGTTTCCCTAAAAATTTCTACTCCATCTAAATCTACACTCATTTTTGGAGTACCTTTTAAGTATTCAGCATTTATCAATAACGGTTGAACTTTCTCACCATTGGTTTCCAATTCGTAATTTGCCACTTTTACATCGCGAACAAATATTTGATTGGGTTTTTCTAATTCCATTTTTGAAGATCCTTCCAATTGCACTTGATCAAACAAAATCCAAGAACCCTCTAAAACTGTAATTGTTACACTGTTTCCTCCTTTTCTGATTATACCACGATTAATTGGAATTTCAATTGTTTTAGGGGTTGCAGATGATAAATTACCAGTAATTGAAGCCGTATCAATATATGCTTCGTCTTGCCTGGGATAAGGTTGCTTATTTACATCATAGCCAACAGCTCCGAGTTGTATTTTTTCATCTTGATTATTTATACTCACTTTTACCAGTGGCAGGAATTTTTTTGCATAATCCAAAAGTTTAATAACTAATTTATAGTTTCCATTTGCCGGTAAATTTTGAACTCCAAACAAGATATTTACCTGACTCGTTCGCCAGCCCGAAGTGGGCCATGTGCCACCCCAAGTATCGACCGGACCAGGAATCACATACGGAAAATTGTTTGTTACTTTAGAATATCCAATTAAAAAATAGTTGTCTTCATAACCAAAATCATGTCCGACAAAATTCCTAAAGTCATTAGGTGCAAGTGCAAATTCAGAGGCTGAATTATCGGCTTTCCCAATGCTCCATATAACTTTTCCCACTTGACTTGGTGCTGAAAATGCCATCAACCAAAATAAAAATAGGTAAAATGAAAATATTATTTTCTTCATTTTTTATTTTTTTTTATTTTTTATAATCAGTGTTAAGATCGAAACTATTATTATTTTTATTTGTTTGTTTGACATCAATTCTTGGAGTTCCATGTGGAAAACCCGGACGCCGGATAGCTACTTCACTTACTTTCCCGAGCTCCATGATCTACCTATTTGCAAAGAGACATCGTTATTTTTCTCCCCTGAGTTTAAACTCCGGATTCCCCTTAAAATCATCATAAAGCGGTTGAAGAGGCTTCACGTTTTCAGCATGAGGTGGTGCAACTACAGTCAAGGCAAATAACTTGATACTCTTGTTATCAGGCAAAGTCAATATTTTAGCATCTGCAGGTATTGTGATTTCGTATTTATAGAGATAGCAATACTGATAAGCCATATTTTTGGATGGATACCCTTCGTGAATATGAGAAGCAAACCATGCTATATCGCCAATTTTAACAAACGGTTTTTCCATTTCTATCACTGAGTTTTGGTCGCGACTTAATATCCGGTTATAAAACTGGCCTACATATCCTGTCCCTTTCTGAATAGTAAGTCTTATTGATTGTTCATCCACCATAAAATCAGCATTTACATCTTCAGCGGCAGCAGCCAATAAGTAGAGTTTTGTATAATTCCCTTTGGGCAATTGGATACTTTGACCAGAACAACTTACAGCATTATTCTCTCCATCAGTTTTATCTCCGATTACAAGACGGATATCCTCACTCTCTACAACAGACGGGAGCAACTCGCCAGGAATCGATTGACCAGAGTTTGCATCATCACGATTTGAATCAAAACTAATCACATCGGTATTGTAAGGAAGTGGCAACGAGGTTTGAACAAAGTCCATCTGTGGAGTTACCGGTTTAAGTTTAACCGCGAAACTACGTATTGTATAGTGGCTCAGGTCAAAGCACAGTTTCCCTTTTTCAATGGTTGCATTTCCAATGCGTTGTTCCTGACCATTTAGTTCGTAAGCTTCTGTAACAGCTACCGGAAAAGTTATTCTCACGTCTTTGGTGTCTTTTCCCGACAGTTCGTTAAAACGAACCACATAACAATCACCTTGTTCCATCTTTTTGAATGCCATTAAACCTGCTTGGGGTTTATTGATTGAAATCATTGAAAATGATTTGCCAAGTTCGCCGGTATGTTTCGGCGTTTCGAATGCTATGAGTGGTTGGTTGAAAAATTTTGCCTGCCATGGTGATTGAGCCTCATTCCACCCACCATCGTGTCCATACACGGCATATTTTACATCGTGAATTCCCCAGTCCTGTGTACTTTGATAGTTAGTCCAGCTCCAATCAGGAGTATTTATTTTTGGGGTGTAAAGCAGAGTCAAACGTACCGTGTTATCGTCAGGTTTATCCGAACCGTACTTACAATCTTCAAGAATTGAAACGCCGTATTTACCTGATTTATCTGTCAGGTCAAACCATTCTTTAGAGGGAACTTCAAATTTTTTCTCATTATTGTTTCCCCTCGAAATGGTTCCAACGCCTAAATTATACGTTGCATTTTCGTTCGAAACAGCCAAAGGGAATGAAGCTTTAAGACTTATCCCACGTGATTGCCAGTCAATCTTATTAGTTACTTCTAATTTTTTGCCTGCTTGGCCTGCCGACAAGCTAAACAACTGGGTGATTTCCGAATTGTGTCCCTTGCGTTGTACCTTAAGAGTTACCCGTACCGGCCCTTGTTCTGCTATTTCCAACACAGCGTCCTTGTCCATAAAACCGATGGGTACTTTCTGGCGGTCTTTCCAGTCCATATTCCATGCAGGCCACTCCTCGGGTTGTTCTTGTAAAAATTCCAAACGTGCCGGTTTCGACAATATTTCTTTTGTCGCTTTTTTATCGAAAATGCTCAGTACATCCCCATTAGCAGCAAATCTGACTTTGTAATAATCATTTTCTATTGAGTTATTTGTTATTGAAAGTGTATTTTTCGTGTCAGTCACCGACGTTTCACGCACATCATATACAGCTAATCCTGCAGAAGGAAGTTGAGCTAAAAACAATACTTTTAATTTGTTCTCTTTCTTCTCCAATATTTGTGAAGGAACTTCTTTACCGTTTTTATCGAAAACGGCTACCGAAGCAGGTAACGTAGAATATTCCAACTCTGCAGTGACTACGTCTTCGCGGGATTTAACAACCGGATTATATACTACCACCGATTTTCCCTGAGTTTGTGTATTCAGCTTGGCGATAACGGCACTTACACTATTTTTAAGTACTTCGGCAAATCCGTTTGCTGCAATAAACTCATCATTCCATGCATATTCGTAAGCTTTGGGAATACTTGTTCCGGGTAGTATATCATGAAATTGGCTTCCAAGTACCAAATCCCATGCATTGTTCAGTTTTTTGAAAGGATAATGTGCACCACCCAACCAATCTGCAATTACCGAGGCTTGTTCTGCCGAATGTGCCAGCAATTCATTTTTGCGATTCATTCGTTTCATGTAAGCCTGCGAAGTCATTGAACCGGCACTGTGTTCAATCAATAATAAATCGCCCGAATAAACAGGTAGTTTTTTTCTGATATCAGGTGTAATATCCCTATAAATCTGATCAGAAGAAGTCAACAGAACTTTGAAGTTTTCGTCATTATTGTTCATACTGGCCATCACCCTTTTTACATCATTTTCGCGTGGTGATCCACCACGATCTCCCACACCGTAATACCGATAATCAAAAGCATAGCCGGTTTTCTTCTTATCTTCATTAAGTCGTTCGGTCCAATACGGACTTATGTCGAGACGGGTTTCGATATGCCCGTTATAATCTGTGGCATTTAAGGCTGCGATGATGCCTTTCCCATCCGGACCATTCCAAACGCCTACATTGAATGGAACATCTGTAGCCGATTTCCATGTAAGTTTTTGTGTGGAAAAGCCCAATAATCCGCTATGATTGAAAACCGTCGGCAGATTGAACAGAAAGCCAAAACAGTCGGGCAACATATAGTCTACACTTGTTTTTCCGAATTCTTTTAGAAAGAAATCATTACCATACAAAATCTGGCGTACCAACGATTCGGATGATGAGATATTTACTTCTCCTTCGTCGACCGATGAACCCGACACATGCCAACGTCCCTGTTTTACATATTCTTGTACTTTTTTGAACAATTCGGGATAATATTCTTTCATCATATTGTACCGACGCGAACCGGTGAAATTGAATGCATAATCAGGATATTTTTCAAATAACCTGAAATTTTCCACCATCGTGTTAAGAATATATTCGTTAATAGTGGTAGGATAATCCCAGTTCCACTCCGTATCAAGGTGAGCATACCCGACGGTATACAGCAACCGGTCTTTAGTGATGTCGTAATTAGTAGGTTTTTGAAGTGACTGTGCAGTCATATAAAGAGATAAAATTGAATTCAGCAGTATTAAAAATGAGATTTTTTTCATGATAGTAAATATTAAAAACTGAATAAGTGAATAATTTTTTTTTTGATTTTACAGCAAAAATGCAAAATAACAAATAAAAGAGTTCTATAGTAAAAAATCAATACTGAACCAACCTGCGAACCGATAGCAACACCAACAAAATAGTTTTATACTTAAAGAATACCCAATTCGCCGCTAAAAGAACTGGTTTTGCCTGTAATTGATTCTGTCTTATTGGGAGTTATCATCAACCAAATAGTTGAAATCAGCGTAATGACAGCATAAACAGGGCTCATTGAATGATAGATATTTGATATTCAATATTATATCTATTATTCAGTGAGCCCTATTTAATTCGTGAGTATTGGAACTACTAATGATAAAAACGCAATAAAACTAATTATAATATTGGTCAGTATAGTTCTCACTTTTTGATTTCATTCGGTTTTACTTTATTATAAGTACTTATTCCAAGTAGATAATCATAGTTTTAATAACCCGGTGCCTGTATTAAATTCGGATTAATATCTATTTGCGCTTGTGGAACAGGGAAAATATACATTTTTTTTGTAAACACGCGATTTTTATAAAACTTCCGAACATAATATGCTTTGGAATCTGTTTTGTCAAAACTTTTCTTGTTACCTTGGAAGTTCATACCCCAAATAGCACCTCCAAAATTTTCTTCAGCTATTTTCCATCTACGGACGTCGTGAAAACGAATTCCCTCACAATTAAATTCTATACGTCTTTCACGACGAATTATTTCCCTCATTTCTTCCTGAGATAAACCAGAAGATAAATTTGATATTCCAGCTCTTTCTCTTACCAGATTAACGTATTTCAATATATCGGAATTACCCGGATCAGATTCATTAAGTGCCTCAGCATAACCTAAGTAGGCTTCAGCAAGTCGATAAATAATTCCAGGCTGATAGGTAGATATGTTACCTGTGGGATAAACATCGAGGCTAATCCTTTTTCTTACATTATAACCGTTTTGAGGGGCATCAAACGTAAACCCAGTATCACGCCCTCCTTGCAAGAACTCAGTTTTCCTATTCTGAACGTTAATCCATGCTTCATTGTAAATTACTGAAACGTAAAATCTTGGTTCTCTATCGCAATACATTTTGAAAGTTCCTAAAAGTGTAACTTGACCAGCTGTTTTAGTATTACCTTCGCCACCTTTCCATTTTGTTTTTCTGATATCTCCTGCTGTTGAAAAACCAGTTTCGGAATATCCAGATGCTGGATTTATGATTGGACTTTTATCTTGATTATAACTGGTAATCGGAACCGAACCATCTTTCATATAAAATGCATCCACCAAATCTTGTGTCACCCCCATTCCTGCATTGCCTCCTATACCTTTTTGGAGATGGTGCGCTTGAAACCAGTTCAGGTCCAAATTATAAGGTCTTCCGAAAATAATTTCTTTATTTCCTTCGGAAAAGCGTTTCAGAGACATATTATAATAGGACATAAACGGATCTATTGTACCATCATCGTTATATTCTTTATACAATTCGTATCCTGCATCATGTGCTGCGTCAATTAATTCTTTATGTGCTGCAGCTGCTCTCGCCCATTTTTGTACATCAAACTCTGACTTAAATAAATTAACACCATTGCTGTTTTTCCAGTCTATAAAATCCGGATTCCCATTAAATAGTGGACTTGCCGCAAAAAGAAGCATTCGTGCCCTTTCAGCAAGAGCCATAATAGATGTAGCTCTTCCCCATTCAGCAGTTTCACGGTTAGGTGGCAATTTTGTGGATACTTCTTTAAATTCAGCATCAACCCAGTTGACAATTTCGTCATAAGGTGTTTGTGTAAGCATTAGTGAATCTGCCGGAGTGCTAGAAGACTCAATTACTCCAGGTTTAAATGGAATTGGACCATACACCTCAAGCATAAGCGAATAATAGTATGCATTAAGGAAGCGAACCTCATTTTTCATTATTTCTACTTTTTCAGCAGTTTGATCGGTCCCAGGCAATTCCTTGACATTTTTTTTAAAAATGAGCCCTGCACGAATTCTTTTGGGCAATTCTACCAAGTAATTTGGATTCCAAGACGACGAAGGATTCCAGTTGCCAATGGTATAAGAATACACATTATTCCAACCAAATTGTGTCCATTCAAACGGGATAGTAATATCATCTCCCATAATATTCCAACCTTGATCTTTAAAATAGCCCCACATTGGACTTGGAACTGAAGAATATACGCCTGCAAGCCAGTCCTCTGTTCTGGTCTTGTCATTGAACACCATTTCTTCGGTCAAATAATCGTCCGGTTGATAATCAAGATAATCAGAGCAACTTGTAAAACTTAATTGAAGGGTAATGGCCGTAACTATTACAAATTTATATTTTTTCATCTTAGTCTTTATTTGTAAAAAATTATTGGAAATTAATATTTAAACCCGCAGAGACAGATTTCATGATAGGATATTTTAATCCATCGGGTGTCTCTAATTCTGAGTCCCAAAGTTTAAATTTTGAGAAAGTCACTAAATTCGAACCTCTCGCAAATAGGCGGATATTGCCAATTCCAAGTCCTTTAGTCCAATATTTTGGTAAAGTCATTCCCAGCTCAATGTTTTTCAATCTTAAAAAACTCATATCTTTTAGCCACCATGTAGAAGCTACAGAATTATTTGCCAAAGCTTTACGGCTTAATCTTGGCCAAAACACGTCCTGACTTGGCTTATCTTCCGTCCATCTGTCATCTACGTTGGTGAAAATGTTTCCTGCTCCAAGACTTTGACCTGGCAACCAGTTTTCACCACCTAAAATTCGCCAAGTTTTTGCGGCTCCTTGGAAAAATACTCCAAAATCGATAGCTTTGTATTTTGTATTTACTCCCAAACCATATATGATTTCAGGAATTGTAGCTCCACCAATTGCAGTCGCATCCATCGCATCTATAATATGGTCGCCATTCATGTCTTTGTATTTTATGTCTCCCGGACGTAATCCTGCAGAATTAGTCGGTATTGGGAGATCGGATTCCAAATTTCCGGAGCCATCAAAATCATCTGCGGTAAAAAGACCTTCGGATACTAAACCAAACAATTGACCAACCGGATGCCCGGTTTCTGCTCTATATGTGCCCACTACCGATTTTGGCTCATCCATTTCAACTATGTTACTACGAGTATATGTAAAGTTACCCATTGCAGATAAAAACCAGTCATTTGTAACTTGTCTGTTAACGTGTAATGACATATCTACTCCTTGATTGGCAACTTTTCCATAGTTTGCCCAAATGGGTCTATTGAATCCTGCAGAAACTGGAACATTTTGTCTTTGCATTAAGATGTCTCTTCTTTTATCTTGAAAGAAGTCAATAGTATAGGTTATGGCGTTGTTAAGCAAACCAACATCAATTCCTAAATTGGTTTTTGCTACGGTTTCCCAGGTCAAATCACTTACGCCAACCTCGCCTTCGGACCTTCCAAGCCTATATGTCATCAAATCAGCTCCCCAATAATAATCTCCAGTATTTTGCACTGTTGAGAGATAACCAAATCTTCGTCCTCCAATATCACTATTGCCAGCCTCACCCCATGAAGCTCTAAGTTTGAGACTCGAAATCGTTTTTAGATATTTTTGCATAAATTTTTCTTCCGAAATAATCCAACCTGCGGCAAATGAAGGAAAAAAACCAAATCGTTTTCCTCTAGCAAAATTTTCAGATCCATTGTATCCAAAATTAAATTCACCTACATATCTTCTGTCATAGGAATAGGAGAATCTTCCCGCAATACCTTGATTTCTATATGGTAAGTAATTTCCATTGTCATAATTTCTTTGATTATAGAGAACCATTGCATTTATATCATGTAATTGGTTGAAAACTCGGCTGTAATTTGCTATACCTTCAAAATAGGTAGATTGGTTACCCCAAATTGCTCCTGTAGAGTATCCAAGGAAATCCTGTCCATATTCTTGTAAAGTGGTAATCAAATTACCATCGACATCTCTCCCTGAAGCAACATTATAATAATCAGGGTTTTTACTTCTTGTCACTGAATTTCCGGAAAACTTATCGAAAGCGAAAGTTATTTTTGCACTTAGACCCTTTGTTATAGAATTTAGATTTTGTTCAAGTGAGGTCATTGATTCTATATTGCTATGATTGACTTTTTCATATCCTCTTTGAGTAACCCAAGCCCACGGATTTTGTTTATATTGTAAGCGTGGAATCTGACCATTTGAATATATTTTAGGATGTAAATAAGGGGGCGTTCTGGAAGCCTGATAAAATACTCCAAAATCAGTTTCATTACCTCCTTCTTCAGGAGAACCATTTTTAGTTTGTAAATATCCTCCTAAATTTACTCTCAAAAGAGTTGTCTTGGTTAGATTAATGTCAACATTTGAACGAACAGTATATCTATCAACATTAAGTGAAGAGTCCCATTGTTTATTTGGGTCTCTTTTTAGAATTCCATCTTCCTTAAAATAGCCCATTTCAAGCGAATAACGCAATAATTCATTTCCTCCATTAACACTCAGATTAGTTCTTGAATTAGTTGCGTGATCATTAGCTATTTCGTTCCACCAATTTATATCCGGATATAAGTCAGGATCGGAGTGATCCCTGTATTTTTGCAAGATTTCATCACTTGCCAGGATAGCCTCACCATTATCAGCATTTATTTCATTTATCAATTCTAAATACCTTACAGATCCAATATATTTCGGAAGTTTTATAGGCGATGTACCCGAAGTTTCAGTACGTATACTTATTTGAGGCGGACTAACTTTACCTCTTTTTGTATTAATCATAATTACACCGTTAGCTCCACGAACTCCGTAAACTGCGCTAGCTGAAGCGTCTTTTAGAACTGAAAATGATTCTATTTCATTAGGATCCATATTATTCAACGAGCGTTCTATCCCATCAACCAAAACCAATGGTGCTGTGTTACCTGTAAAGGAATTAACGCCTCGAATCCAAAAATCAGAATTATTAAACCATGGATTACCACTTCGCTGTACCGCTATGACACCTGAAACCATTCCGGCTAAATTATTACTCAATGAACGACTTGGGGTTAACAACAACTTTTCCGGTTCAATAGTAGAAATAGCTCCGACTACAGAAGCCTTTTTTTGTGAACCATATCCAACAACAGTTACCTCATCCAAAGAAAGCAAATTCTCTTCTAATTTTACATCTATTATCCTTTTTGAACCGACCTCAATTTCTTGAGATCGATATCCAATATAAGAAAATTTTAATGTCGCTTTTTGTTTTGTAAGAAGAATGTTGTAGGTACCATTATTATCTGTCACAGCTCCATTGGCAGTCCCAACTTCAAGCACCGGAACTCCAATAAGAAGTTCACCTTTTGCATCGAATACTCTTCCACTAACTTTAAACTCTGTTTGAGCTGAAAGTTCTACAATACTCATCAAACATATAAAAAGGATGATAAATTGTTTTAAATATTCATTTTTCATAAATTAATTATTAATGATATATACTAGATATAAGATAATTTCATTGATTCTTCTAATATTAATTCTTGTTATGACCTGCAATTGTTGAAATTAATTATAAAGAAGGCCGTAAGTCTGACATACTCTGAAATGAGAACTTTCACTATCAGATCTAAAAACAGTCCATGCTAAAGGTCTGAATATATTATCATCATCTACATTACGCATTGAAACTGGAATGGAGAGTATTGATGCTAATGAAATCAAATACACGCTCGGGGAATGTAGCTCTTAAGCATATTGCATCAATATCACCTTTTATTAGATTTGTTTCTGGATTTCCGTCTTTCTCTGAATAATATACATTTTTGCAAAAAGTATTTGGGAAGAAATTATCAAACAACCATGCATAGTCTTTGATATTTATAAACTTTTTGAATTTTAAAATTACATTTTCAACTATTTTTGTTGAAAATGTAAAACCTATATCAACGGTAAGTCCCCAACCAAATACTCCTACGTTTTTTATAAAATAGTTTCGTTCCATAATTTTCAAGTAGAGTTAATCGATTAACTATTGTTTCAAAAATTACACACTCTCATTTTCAATCAAACTCGCAGATAAAGTATGCTGCATATTATCAATTACAGAACTGTTAATCTGCTCGGTAATTAGTTTTACTGCCATTCGCCCCATTTCTTCAATAGGTTGCTTAATAAATGGAATATTGAATGGTAGAAAACAGTATGAATCACTTTCATCAAAACACATTAATTGAATCTCATCAGTTATATATTTTTTTATTGAAAAGAGATTACGTATACCCAATATAGATATGGTGTTAGTTGAGAAAAAAATCCCATCAATTTTTTCATTCATATCTAGTAAATCACTTACAGCTTGGCGCACATCTTTCTCAAAATGGTCATATCTAACTTCTTTAATCAAATCAATGTCATATGTACCAATATTTTTTAAAGCCTCTTCATAACCTCTTTTACGTTCCTGTATATGAAATTGATTATCCTTATATACTAGCAACCCTATTCTTTTACATCCTTTATGTATCAAAGAATTTACTGCTTCAAAGGATATCTCATAATTATTTATCATAACAGTAGTTGTTGGAATATTTGTAAAACTTCTGTCGACCAAAACCATAGGATATTTTTTATCCACCAAGTCCATAATTATGCTTTCACTACCTTCAGTAGGAGTAATAATAAAACCGTCAACTTGCCTGCAAATTAATGCATCAACCATACTTTTCATCTTGCATACATTCTCATTTGTATTGCCTATAATAACAGTATATCCTTTTTGATCTGCATATTCTTGTATATGAAAGGCTAATGAACCAAAGAAAACGTTAGTGATATCAGCAATTAATAAACCTAAAGTTTTAGAGCTGCCAATTCTTAGGCTTTTTGCTAAATCATTCGGTATGTAATTTAACTCTTTGCATTTAGCTAAGACCTTACTAGACAACTCTTTGCTCACGCGTCCGTTTGTATTCTTTCCATTGAGGACAAGCGAGACGGTAGCTGTGGAAACTCCTAATTCTTGTGCTATTATTTTTAACGATATTTTCCCCATCTATTATTGTCCTAAATTATTAGCACAAATATATTAGATTAATCGATTAACATTAATCTTTTTTTAATGTTTTACAACATAAATACAGAGTTCAAGAAAATGCTTAAATAAAATTATAAAAAGAAAGCAGAAAGAAGATGAAGAAGAAAAATAAACTAGGGTATTTGGTTCATTCTTCTACTTCAGATTGCGATAATTTAATCGTGTAGTGTACCATGACGTTTTTTGCAAAGAGACAATGTCATCCGACATAATATATTTTACATAACACTATTGAAAAAAAACAACACTATTGAAAAAAAAAATAGCAAAAAGAGTATTGGTTACAAATAATTATTATATTTGTCCAAATTTATTGAAATTTTCCCCCATTTAGGTTAATCGTTTAACTAATAAACATGTTTAATTTTTCATGTTGCAAATTTATCAAAAACACTTATGTTAATCGTTTAACTATCTAATATTAGTTACATTTTTTCGTGTTTCTTGTTTTTTAAAATAGTTATATTAATCTTAAACCTAAAAAAATTATTATGAAAAAACTTATTCTTTTATGTGTTTTTGTACTAACGGCTGTGTTTGGAATGCAGGCTCAGTATAATTACTTTGAAAATGCCGATGGGCAACATGGTGACATTGTCCTTGGAGATGTGGACAATGATGGTGATTTGGATGTTTTTATTGGTGGTGAACAGCGTATTGGTCCGAATGCTCAAAAAGGTGGATTATACATTAATGACGGTGCTGGAAACTTTACGAAAGTAGATTGTCCCGCACTTCCAGGCTGGCATACTGCTGCTGCATTTGGCGATATCGACGGAGACGGTGACTTAGACCTGCTCTTCAGTGGTCATAAAAATGTTGGTATTCCTGAAGCGAATGCACGTGGTTTGGCGATTAACGATGGTCAGGGCAATTTTACGTTAGCAGATCCTGGCCAATATCCCAGTTTACAAATGCTCTCCCCTTCTGTTAGTTTTGCCGATTTCAACAATGATGGCCTATTGGATTATATGGTTGCATCACCTGACGAACAACGTCACTTTGATTGGGAATCAGCAACTGATGTAACATATTTTGGCCGTTGGAGTATATTTTACCAACAAGCAGATGGTACATTTATTGAAGACAGCAGCCAGTTCTCAAATTATTTTCGTGATCAGGTAGTCTCTACAGGTGATTTTGACAATGACGGAGACATCGATATTTTTCTTCAGGGTTTTTATCCTCGAACGGACGAGAGTATAACTCCATTTGGACTTGACAGAGGAAGATGGATTACAGAAATATTTGCAAACGACGGAACAGGACATTTCTCCATTTTACAAGGGACAGGTCTTCCCGAACAAGGTCTGGGTTCTCATGACTGGGCAGATTTGGATGGAAATGGATTTCTTGATGTAATTTTAACTGGTGATGGCCCCTTTGGTGATTTGGATGGTCCATGGTATCATCGCATTTTTAGCAATAATAATAATGTGTTCACAGATGTATTTACCTCTCCAAGGGCTCGTCAATTTTCCTGGCAAGGTTGCGAAGTTCTTCAGGACTTAAATAATGACGGGGATGTCGATGTATTATTTGGTGGTTGGTGTGATGATATTGGTAAACAAAAAACCTTTGTCTATAATAATGATGATACAGACAATGATATTCAGGCTGGTGATTTGAATGAAAATGTGGAGTTAAGTGACAACTATCTGCCGGGTTTTTCAGAACAGGACTTTGAGGTAGGTGATCTTAATGGTGACTTTATTCCGGATTATGTATATATGGGTTTCAAAGGTAATAATGCGACTGTTCCACCCTTTGACATGCTTGATGTCAATTTTGGAGGTTGGTCCCCGGGAATCAATGATGTAAATACGACTCAATTCGTAAAATTAACGGCTCCAACCGGACTTACAACAACACAAGAAATAAGCGGAGATAAAGTAAAAGTTACGTTTTCATGGCAGGCACCTTCAAATATAGGCAACAAAAAAAGTGTAACATATAATCTTGCCCTCAAAAATACAGATACAGGAAAGTGGTTATATAATCCCATGGCATTTGTAGGTGGTGATAAAGACGGATGGAGAAAAATAAACAAATTAGGTAATGTCTCTCTGGATAAAACATGGAGTCTAACTCTTCCTGAAGGAAATTACGAATGGACGGTACAAGCAATTGACGCTGCCAGATTTGGAGGCAGCTTTGCTCCAATTGAAACTATGGGCTTAGGAACCGGAGTTAAAAATATAGCAAAATTTGTACCTAATGTAGTTAGTACAAATGGTAAATTGACTGTAAACCACAATAATGGCAAACAGTTAAACCTGAAAGTTTATGCCATTTCAGGAGTTAAAATCCTGGATACCAAATTTACAAATGAATTCAGCACCAAAATGAAAGCCGGAGCTTACATCGTGGAAGTTAGTAGCCTGAATGAAACTTATAAAACAAAGGTATTGGTTAAATAATCAGAATTTATTTTTTTGAAACAGAAACTTCTGTTAATTAATATTTTAAAAGATCAAACTTAAAATAAATAGTACTAACCTAAGTAAAAGATTGCAGCCACTATTCAAAAGATAGTGGCTGCTTTCGTATCATAATATTTGATATTTTAGGGGTCGATAATATCTAGATTAGATAAATAATTGGGAGAATTTCGCTTTGGCTTCTCTAATTCAAAGCACTAATTCTGGGGATGAATGGTGTGTTTTAGACTTTACACACAAGTGATTTTATATTGTTGATATTTTAAGGTTAGTGATCCTTACCAAATTTCTGTTAATATATTAAACAACCTTAGGTTTAACTACAAAGGCACAGAATAGCAGGTATAAGGTACTTAATAAAATTATTAGTACAGAACCAAGCTGCGAACCCATGGCATCAGAGGTTAGTCCCATAATGAAAGGAATTACAGCACCTCCAAAAACACCGGTTATCATCAAACCCGAAATCTCGTTGGCTTTATCGGGTTTTGATTGTATTGCCATTGAAAAAATGATTGAAAACATATTAGCAATAGCGAAACCTATAACGCCAAATATCATAAAAATGGAAAATTTATCTTGCAGAAATAGAAGAACTACTAATGCAAAAACTGCGACCATCGTAATGATTTTAAAAAACTTTACAGAAGATATTTTAGCCAAAAGAATTGCACCAATAAATGACCCAACTGTTCGAAATGCAAAATACATACTTGGCCCATAACCAGCATCTAATGAGTTCATTCCACAACGCTCCATCAATATTTTAGGCGCAGCTGTATTTACACCGACATCAACTCCTACTAAGAATAAAATGCCCAGGAATAACAGAAAAATTGTTTTATCTCTTAAAAGATTGAATACATTACTAAAAGAGCTAGCTTGCTTTATTATTGTCATTTCCTTTATTGGAGTAGCCATTAACCATATAGTTGAAATCAATGTAATGACTGCATAAATAGGAAAAACATATTGCCAGTTTCCTAACCGAGAAGCAGTAAAAGCAGCTATAAATGGTCCGCAGAATGACGAAATTGCTTTCACAAACTGTCCGGCAGTCAGACTTGATGTAAGTTTATCGCCTTGCACAACATTGGTTAACAATGGATTAAGCGAAACTTGTAAAATAGTATTAGCAATCCCTAACAATGCAAAAGCCAGTAACGACATAACAAATGTGTATTCTATTAATGGAATAAACATGGCTAAAATGGTAATGACATTGCTTAAAAGAACTGTTTTTTTACGTCCTATTTTATTCATCAACATTCCAGTAGGAATAGAAAAAAGAAGAAACATTGAAAATAAAACTACAGGAATCATATTTGAAAGAGTATCCCTGAATACTGGACTAAAATCTGCTAATAAGTCTTCTTTAACGTGAATAGATGTAATTCCTACCACATCTGCAAATCCCATTATAAAGAACCCAAACATCACAGGCAGTGCATTGTATAAAGTTGAATTTGTGTTTTTCATTTTTTGTGTTTGTTTTTTTAATGGTATCTGTAAATAGATTATTTTACTTCTTCGGTAAGTTCTAAAAGGTAGTTTTCAAAGTTTATAAGCTTAATACCAATGGCTACCAACTCGGTAGGGTGTTTTTTATTAGAAGTGTCGACAACTTCAAATTGACAAGGAACATATTGCACCATTACACATCTATCATCATCGAGTTGGATATAACCTTTTAGACGAAATGTTGTATCGTCCAAACTTTTTAAGAAATGGTATAATTTTTTCTCCTCAATCAATTGAGTTGTCTTGAAAACTTGCGATTGATAATTACCCTCTCCACATAAAGTTAAATTCCCTTTGATTTTTTGTTTTTCAACTATAGATAATGGTCTTATAAATGCATCAACTATTTTATTTGTATTAGACTGGCAATATTTGACATGTTCAATTCTCCCAAATGGGTTGACACTTCTGATATCTATATCAATATCTTGCAACTGTATTTTGGTAATTAAATCAATTTTATTTATAAGTATTGTATCTGCCACTTCTATTTGATGTCGAATACACTTTACTGATTGCCCCATAACCACATAACGTGGTGCATCAATTATACACCAAATATGAGCTATATATAACAAATCCTTCAATCGTACGTCCTCAAATAATTGCGCAATAGCAATCGGATCTGCAATACCTGTAGCCTCCAATAATACTAAATCTGGACTGCTTTCCTGTAGAAGTTGTAACAAGTTTTCTTTGAATCCCGAAAAAAGGCAGACACAAAAAACCGATCCCTGATTTAGTTCCAATAAAGAGAATTTGAACTTTGCATCTTTTAACTCTGTTCCATCAATATTCGTTGATGCAAACTCGTTTTGTATCACAGCAATCCGCTTATTGGCAGAGTGCTGCGATAAAAACTGCTTTAAGAAAGTGGTTTTACCGCTACCTAAAAAACCAGTTACAAGATAAAAAGGAATTTTCATTCAAACTACTTTTTAGTTTTCATTGCTTCTTCAATTGCATCAATAATCTCGTTAAGAGGTGGTATCAGTGATACGAATTTTATTTTACCGTCAATTAAAGTTGTAGGGATATTCTTAACACCCGTTGCTGCCATAAAATTGACACCATCACGGGTTTTTACTGAATGTTCTGTACATATAACTTTATCTCCAAATTTTTGGCAAGCACGGTTTACAGCTTCCCACATGTATTGACAGGCTGCACAAGCTACAGAATCAAGAGTTACTACATCAACTTTTACTACATTGTTCTCGATATATTGAGATAGATCTAATGGCGATATATCAAATGCTTTTGCTCCTAAAGCACGCACAATATCTTGTTGATACTTATCATGTACCAGTTTTCCAGCCGCTACAAGATTTTCAACAGGAGTGGCATAAGCAAGATCACAGCCCGGAGCAAGTATAAATCCCTTATTTTCATCACCTGCAATATCGAGACACTCCACAACATTACGTTCAGTATCATCTTCGTTACCCATCAAAAGAACAACAGTGAGTTTAAGGTTTCCACCATAACTTATACCTCGTTCCAAGCAGATGTCACGAACATAATCCAATGGAATATTTTCGTCAATAGAGATGTTGTTGGGTTTACAATCGCACATGACCTTAATATTATGCTGTGCATGACCACATACAAAAAATGATGAATATGCTCCTAATGATTTAATATGTGAAAATACTTGGCTACAGGAAAGAGTAACAAATTGTTCAAATTGATCAGGTCCAATCTGACTACACATAGGATCAACCACAGCAATTACATCACAACCAGCTTCAACATAATAGTCAGACATAGCTTTACAAACTCTTGTGCAAAAGGCCATTACATCGTGAACCTCTTGCTCATTTGTAAACATTTTCATAAAAACTTCAGTACCCATAAGGTGCAAGGCCAATGTAAACGGCCCTGTGATCAGACCATACAAAGCTAAGTTTGGATGTTGAGCACGTAGAGCGCATGCAACTTCCAGTGTTTGTGCTATTCGGCCTTCCTCTTTCCCGGGAATAGTTAATTCAGCTAACATTTTTCCCTCTGCTAATGGATGGCTAATTACTGATGGAGGATTATCTTTACTCCAGACTAGTTTACAACCTAAAACTTCAGCCTCCATTTGCAAATCAAATGCAACAGGAATTCCATCGGGATTGTATTTTTTAATAGCCTCATTAAGACCATTTATCATCAATTCTGTTGAATGTAAATAGGTCTCAGAATCTACTCCAAGAAGGGCAGCAGCGTGAACTCCAACAAATGGCACCCAAGGTGCACGGTCAACATTTATAAGCGAAAATGCATTCTTTATTAATTCTTTTCCATTCATTTTCAATATTCTATTTGATTTTTTACTTTCATTTAATTTGATTCGTCGACTTGCGACGAAAGCAATCTTTTTTAGTACAAATTTGACAACTGTATACTTTTTCTTTTACTTTCTCACCAATGCCAATAATTCCACTGATTGACTTGATTGGATGCATCAGGCAACTTTCGCTAATCGATATACCACAGACTTCATTGGGTAATAAGGAGAATAACTCACGCTGCTCAATAAGATTCCAACCACAATAACCAGGACTAAAACGATTGGTATGCTTTAGAATTCCAATTTCTTTTTCAAGTTGAATCTCAATAAATTCTCCCGCTTTCTCAGCAATACAAGTACCAATTGAATCAGCTATAAATATATCAACCAACTCATTTTTACCCTTTATTTCTATATTCCAGGTTTCAAATGTTTCACCACCAGTAGCTACAAAAAGAGCAAATTGAGTTGATTGTTTCAAAGATTTAGAAATAATTGGACCGACTCCCAAAATAACATTCTCTATGACAATTCCATTTTCAATAAATTTTCCTTCTACTCGCTTATAAGTATATAATGGTTCAACTATTAAAGAAGCTTTTTTAAGCAGATCCTTCACTCTACTCACTATTTCTTGTTCAGGAACATTTCCATTATAACCCATAGCTTCATATACATCTTCAAAAGTGATATTTAGAGATGAGAATGGTATTGTCTTATCATTCATGTTAATCAGGCGACTAAAGTACGAGCTAAAGCAACAGCTGCATTAGCATTATCACTATACCCATCCGCACCAATTTTATCTGCAAAATCCTGATTAACAGGTGCACCGCCAACCATTATCTTTACTTCATTGCGTATGCCGGCAACTTCAAGGGCAGTAATAACCTCTTTCATGTAGTTCATCGTTGTTGTAAGGAGCGCAGACATACATAAAATATTAGCCTTATGTTCTTTTACTGCATCAACGAATTGATGGTCAGTTACATCGACTCCTAAATTAACCACATCAAAGCCACAACCTTCAAACATTGAGGCAACTAAATTTTTCCCAATATCATGCAAGTCTCCTTTTACGGTACCAATCAATATCTTACCCATAGGTTTTGCATCGCCGCTTTTAAGAAGAGGTTTAAGCAATTCAAGAGAACCTTTCATCGCTCTGGCACTCATTAAAAGGTTAGGGACAAATGCCTTTCCAGCCTCGAATCGGGATCCAACTTCCTCCATTGCTTTTACCATATAGTCGTTGATGATCAATTGAGGTTCGACATTACCCTCAGCAATTGCATCATTTGTCGTTGATACTGCTAAATTAAGATTCCCGGTTAAAATAGCATCGTATAAATTATTTAAGTTTGTCATAAAATTATATTTATTTTTGATATTATTTTCTTATTTTTCTCTTCTTCTAATTTCATTTACAGCATCAACCATAGCTGTAAATCCTTCAACGGTAGCATATTCTGGGATTGAATTTCCTGAACCAAGTCCGTATCCTTTTGATATTTGTCGATACATTGTCCCTTCTTCTAAAACCTGAGCATAAACAATCTCGTATGGGTTTAGTATTAAGTCATTCATGTCAAATCCACCAAATAATCCAATTCTATCATTGTATTGCTCAATCCAACGTGTAAAAGGTGCTATCGACTTTTCGTTCGAGTGTTTCGCATCAATACCAATACCAATCAAATCATCCATTACATCGAAAATGCAACCGCAGCTGTGCATGAGGAATTTCTTTCCACCATTATGTACAATATTAATTACACGTTTGTATTGAGGAATAATATGTTCACGAATTATTTCAGGATCCAACAATGTGTTTGTATGAAATCCTAAATCATCTCCCATGCGAAAAAATACAAAAATATCTGAATATCGATTTACCATTCCAGTCCATAATTGCTCATAAATGTCTCCAATTTTTTTAAATATATCTGCAAACAATACAGGATCTTCAAATTGCATGATACATAAAGACGTGTAGCCAACTAAATCCTGAGCTGACTCAAAAATACCATATCCGCAACCACCAAAAGCTTTCATTCCTACCGGTAATGCCTTTCGAATTGCCTCCAAATGAGGCGTGTATGTATTCCAAAATATTGTTGGGAGTTCATCAAAAGGATATTTATCGAAATCATTTCTGTTTTGTATTGGACCCTCTCCGCCCAATATTGCCCCATGACCAGGAAAAATCTCGCATACAGCTGCTTCGTAATCAAATGCATCATATCCGTTAACGGACCAAAAATTTGTCACTTTACGATAATAATCTTCAATATCTGAGGGATTATTTGATACAATTTCTAGCTTTTCACCAATATATTTTGAAATAAAAGGGGCATCAATATGATGTTCATATAAAGGCAAATAATCAGGTCGTTGATTATGTAGAACTTTTAATATGTTAGTAAAATCCGGTTGAAAGTTCTGTTTGAATTTAGTTTGCATATAATTGTATTTTAAAGTATTTGAATAAATACAAATAGTACGGATTAATTGAAATTTTAATATTAAAGTGTAATAGGATATTTTCCGAATTTTCTTGCTGTATCTATCAATGAATAAACATTCTCTAGCGGGATATCATCATGTAAGCTATGATCAGTCGAAATTATATAACCACCATCTTTTGCCGCTGCTTTCAGACACTCAATTACTTCGTTTTTTACATCCTCAGGCGTTCCGTTTACCATGGTAGTTTTATTATTCACATTTCCTATAGGGCACAACCTGTTGGAATACAATTCCTTTACCCTTGCCAAATCCATTCCTGCCGCTTTTTCTACAGGATGGAGTCCCTTGATGCCTGTATTGACGATATCATCTAAAACATCCCATATTTTTCCATCATTATGCATTATTACGGGTTTTCCCAAAGCTGAAAGGCCTTTCACCATTTTATCCAAAGCCGGCACAAAGAATTCTCTGAAATGTTCTGGTGAAATCAAAAGAGCACTCATACCACCCCAATCATCTGAAATTTGAAAAGCGTCAATGTTTTCTTCAGCTACAACCAATTGTGCAACTTTTAAAGACCATTCAACATATGCATCAACCATTTCATGTACTAGTTCAGGATCTAAAAACAATGACATTGAAAAATCTTCAAAATTCATAAAATACCAGGACATCATAGTAAATGGACCTAAAAGTCCTGTCACCAAGGCTAGATTATTTTCATTTGCAAGTGCAGCTTCTTTAATGATTTTTGTCCGATTCAAACTGTTAACCTCAGGCATTTTATAATTCTGCCAGTCTTCTCTACTCTTAATTGGAGCATCTACCTGAGCAATTATTGGCCAACCGTTTTTTTTGTAGGTCACACCCCATTCATCCTTGTATAATTCATCCTTTTTATGAGATATTTCTTCTATTCCGCAGAAACCGTTAATTGGAGCCCAAACCATGTCGATTCCAAGTTTAGTGGCTAACTTTGTTTGAGTTGCACCATCATACAATTCTGTACTATAGCCAAGTATTTCCTTCTGTAATTTTAAACTGAATAAATGTTCTTCAATGGGTACCATATCAGGTATACCACCATTCAGTGCTGTCAAAAAACGTTCTCTGGAATTCATATATTTTTTTTTTTAGTTATTGATATTGTTTTAAAATTAGGTTAGAAATAATAATGTTTTGATGAGTAACCTATAAAAAAATCCTATAAGTCATTTATTTCCTTTATTAGGAGATCGATATTATCTAATCCATCAACAATTTCAATGATAAGATCAAATTTCTTTGATTCTCCAGGTTTCAAATACTCCAAATTACCATCTTCTCTGGATTTTGCTCGTCCGTCAACTTTACAATTGCTGGGCTCTAAACCTAAAACATATTCACTTTCTCCCGTTTGTTTCCATTGAGTAAAATTACAGAGTTCCTTTTTGTCAAAACGAATTGCAACAGCCAGTTCTAATCTTTTATTTATGAGTGCAACACTGGTTTTTTGTTCTGAATCTGTTCTTAAATCATGGTAAAATACTTGTTCTGCATACCCATGAGTTGGTTTCTGAAACTCTTTATAATTGTCAATTCCTTTTAAAGCTTCATCATCGCGAGGTATTAGTTTTTCTGTTGGTGTAACTAAAATAGCATCATTGTTTAATAGAGGATATCCAAAGTTAAAATGGAAAAGTAACATTATTGCTTCTGATTTAAATCCTAAATTTTCGATAGTATTTTGTATATAAATTTTATTTTCACCATATCGACACATAATTTTTCGGTGCAGAACTAAATTTTCGCCAAAAAAGCTAGCTTCAATAACCTTTCCTGATAAAGTTAGAACTGGTTTATCATCCACCCATTCTACTTTGGCGCACAATTCTTCGGCAGGAGTATTGGAAATTCTTCCATGCATTTCAAATAATTCACCTTGATCAACGCATGAATTACCTACATTTCTAAGTCCACATGTGGTAAGGAAACCACCATAGAAACTGCGCAAGAGACCCTTATCATCGTTTGTGTAAAAATTAGGGGAAACTATTCCAGTTTTACTTATATAGCTACAATTCACTGCCTTGAATGATAGGTTGGAAAAATCAAGACAACGGTCGGCAACAACTGTAAATTCCAAACCAGAGCCATTCCTAAAATCGAAAGCCCTTACACCTTTTGATTTACCATTCAAGAGCATATACTCCTTAATTCCAAACACTTGGCTGAAATCTCCTAAATATTTTAGGAACTCTCTTTTAGTTAATGAGTTTATTTCCATAGTTTGTTTATTAATAGTATTAACAAGTATAGCTTATCGTAATTATGGTGAGTTTTCAATTATATTTCTATTTTACAAAGCCACAAAAGTTTAAACTAATTTCATTTGAAGACTTTGGGGCAAAAAATTATCATTCTTTTTCATATCATAAGTTATAATTGTCAAGCGTTTGGTAAAGGATTAAAATCAACGCGATTATTAATTAGCTATTTGTTTTCATGAATAAAATTTATTTTAAGATAGTTTTTTCCGAATTTATCATGAATTCTATTATATGCCTCAGAGGCAGCTCCATTGCCCCAATCATAGATTGTAAATTCTCCCATACCCTCACCTTGAAGACTGGTTCGCCCTCCATGTCCATAATTTTCCATAGTAAAACCATAATCTTCTTTTCCAAAAAATGTCCAGACTTTCTCCCACTCTTGTTTGGTTTTAGGATTCTCCGGACAATACATCATATTAAAAGAAGATTTTAATGCAGCAATTCCACGTTCTTTATATTCGTCTTTATTTAATATTTTTCCATACTGTATGATAATTTCTGAAAACAGACTTTCTCGCGAGTCATTCCACTCAGCATCGCAATTCATAACCCCAAAGCCCCCCAAAGCATTTATATAAATGTAAGGTGGTTGCCAGGATGCTTGGGTCATAAGCATTTCGTCTAAAGTTCGTTGACCAAGTTTTAAGTAATCTTGTTGACCCGTTAGTTTGAAACATTCAAAAAGAGCTTCTGTAGTCCAAAACATAGAAAAATTACATTGTTTAAACATATTATTTCTTGCAACTTTTTTCCCAACTAAAAAATCATTTCCATATCCACTACACGACCAATAAGTTTCAAAATCCTCCCAACGGCCATAAGGAATAATAGTATCTATTACAGATTTCATTGCTTTTAATGCTGATATTCTGTAAATATCGTTTTTAGTCAATTGATATAACTTTAATAAAAAGGTTACAGACATAGATGTTTCAGGCGATTCGTTGAACAAATTCTTGGGTTCCAATGTCTTTATATCAAGCCAACCTGGGAAGAAACCATTACTACTTTGTTTTTTTATCAAAGCTTGACCATAACTTTCAGCATATTGTAACAATCGTGGATCAGCATCCAATTCGTCGTACCATCGGAGCATTAACAGAGCAGTCCAACTCATGTCTAATATATGGAATGGGGCTTGGGAAGCATCTCTTGTCCATGGATTTCGGTTAGAGTTGCCCCAGTAATAATGATTCCAACCTTTACTGCGATTATAGTCTCTTCCATCGATCTTTACTTGTTCCATCTCTGTAGCAATTAAGCCATAAAAAAAACCTTCTTTTTTAGGAAATGTTAATGCAAGTTCTTTTGTTAAGTTTGCTTTTTCAAGCAATTCTAAATTATTAGTTCGTTTGGAGTAACGATACAACCCACTCGCTGAACGTAAAGAACTAAACCAAACCTGATTCCAGATAGAGCGGAACTCCCTTTCATCAACTTTTCCGGGATAATTTGGACTTTGGGTTACATTTACAATAAAAACAGGAGCTCCTACTTTTTTATCATCTATCATAAATTCTTGCCATACGTTTTTCCCCCATGTGTTAAACGCCCAATTATAGGTATGTTTAACATAAGGCTCTAAATTATCAAGTGATGGATTGTCCGCTTTGTACAAATCATGTCCATATTTTTTCCAAAAAAAATCAAGGGGTATACGAAATGGATTCTCAACAACTTCAGGATTATTATAACACATCAAATAGAAACCAAATTCAATTTTTCCTTTCGGATATAAGGCACCTGGAGAACGTTGGAATAATACATGATCTTGAATTTTTGTATTACTCATTCCTAAGGTCAGTAGATTTTTTTCAGCATCCATATCCATATACCATTTTACCGGACTGCCTTTTCCTAAAATATCAAGGTCTGGAATAACATACAGCACATTTTTATTATCCGAAACAATTAAAACAGGTGATCTAAATACATGTTGATCTATTACATAACCATCTGAAGGTGTTAAATGGGGTGCCCAATTAAATATTGGATTAATATTTGGAAAAAAGGTCACTTTCCAGTCATCTTGCTCCAAGCTGTCAGTAAGATCAAATGACAATTTAACTCTAACAAGATTTTCATTAATTTTCTTTATTTCTTTAATACAAGTCGATTCTCCCAATTTATCTATAGGTATGTTTTTAAGTACATTTTTAAATATTACAGGTAAATCTGTAGTTTTGATCTCAAACTTCATTTGAGGATCAGGTGACTTAAATGCACATATCAAAAAAAAACTTAAGAATATAAATGCGAACTGGCATATTGGTTTTATAATAGCTTTATACATAATGTTTACTTTTTATTTTTCAGTTTTATTTCCTCCATTTTAGATTAAATATACGTTATGTTTTGAGCATATTAGATTATTTCACAGTGAACTTATTGATACAAGTTTGTGTGTATTCTTCTTCGGACTTAAATTCAGATGCAGGAATATTTGAATGATTAGGACAATCAGAATAATGCTGAGTTTCCATGGTAAATGAAGTTGTATACGTATAATCTTCACTGTATTTTCTCTTATCTTTTCAATCCAGGAAGTTCCCACCATAGAATTACAAAGCCGGTTAATCGGTAATTATTCGCTTCAAGCGTCCGTTTGATGGTTCAAAAATAACAGCAACTTCAGTCATTTCTCCTTGTTTCTTATTTAAAATCCAATTTTGCTCTTACCCTCTCCATTTATATTTCTAATACTATCTATTTCGTTTTGATCAAAAGGTGTATGATCCTGACGATAAATATCATGAAACCACAGTTTAGGCTCTTTCACATTGGGCATTGGTTCGTCCCATGCAAAAATTGTATTTGTTTTACCAGACACAAAGCCCCAGTTGATAGCTCCTACATTTTCGCTTTTAAGTAGTGGCATTATACTTTCGAATTTACTATCATGTTTTCGTGCCATGTATTCTGTGCAAATCATTGGGCGGTTAAACATTTTCAAGTAATTGATCTCAGCCTGATGCTCCTTTACTCCTGAATAATTATGATAAGTTATGATATCTGAGTTTTCCACTTGGAAAACATTCAATTCATTGCATCCGAAATACCAAATTCCGGATGTAACAGGTTGTGATGGATTTACTTCACGAGCCCATTTGAAAACATTTTTGAGTAATGGCAGCGATGTAATTCCATGATTACTGTTCCCGGGCTCATTGTACAAATCCCACATCAAAATACGTTTATCATTCTTAAAGGTCGTCAGAATATCTTTTACATATCTCTCTATGACAGGGTATAATTTAATAGTATCATTCCGCAATGATACACTTGGATCTTGTACCCAGCCGGAATTATGAACTCCCGATTTTGGATCGGGTTGCTTTCCATAATAGGATTCAGGATTCCAACAATCATCAAAAAAAACAAACAGGGGTCGGATATTATGCTTAGAAGATATTTCCAAGAATTGATTCATACGTTTTTTTAATCCTAACGCATCATTATTCCACACCACACTACTTAGATACACACGCATGGTTGTAAATCCAAGTTCTTCTGCCCAACCTAATTCTTTATCAATAGTATTTGCATCGAATGTATCGGCTTGCCACATTTCGAGTTGATTGATAGCAGAGCTAGGCTGAAAATTACAACCACTGAGCCAAGGCAATGTTGCATACCAGTTAATGGCTTTTTCTTTAGTCCATACAGTGTTTGTTTCCGTTTTATTTTTTGTGGCTTTGCCGGCATAAATACTATTTATGGTTAGGAAAGCGAATACAAAAAATAGGCAAAAAATTCTTTTATTATACATTGACATATTCATGATTTTATTTATATTTTTAACATTAATATAATTTACAGTTGATTTTTATTCGAGACAATTTAATTACCTATTCTTTTTTTTATCCAAACTCTCAATTCTCCTCCTGTTTGTCCAGCTTCGGCAAAGGGTACTAAATTGAGAATTATTGGCTTGTTATCAACAAATCCATTCATACTATAGATTTCCGAACCAATCCAACCTTTAGGCAGACTATTTGATGTAAGTTGACTTATTGTTGCCGATTCAATCTCAACGTTGTCTAAATTTTTAATTTCAGGATTCAAGGACTGATCCAGTGCTAGAATTTGGCAACCGTTTTTTATAGCAACATATCCGGGGTAACTAATTCCACCGTCTAAAAGATGTGTATCCAAATCAAAAGAAACCAGTATTTTTGAAGATTTAATTCCTGTTTTTAAAATTATATTCAAGTATTGTCCCGGAATGCCTTTAAAGTCAGTACCATCCACATTTGCAATGTAATTTTTACTCCATACAGGTACTCTCAAAGACAAGGTAAATTCTGCTTCCTTTTCAGTATTTATATTAATTTCAGCAGTTCCTTTTTCCGGGAACTGAGAGGTCACTTCAAGATGAACTGCTACTTCTTTACCATCAACTGTTTTAATTTTATCATTCAATAGAGCAGTATTATACAAATTGATATTCAATCCGGAATCTGATCTTTTGGTAATTGCAAGTTCGGGAATAGCAGCTATTCCTCTTGGAATACTAGCCATACAACAGTGTGCGAAAATAGTACATCGATAAGGTTTTTTTCCTTGCAAAGCAGTATAATAACTAACACAACCCGTTTCAGGATTCTCAGCTGCCAATAAATGATTGTAAATTGTTTTTTCAATTTCATCCAAGTATTTTGATTCCCCCGTAAGATTAAACATTGCCTGACTAAATTGAAGCCAGGTAGTTGATACACAACCTTCTCCCATATTTACGGTATTATCAGCTTTTAGAATAAAATCTTCCTGAAAATGCTCCCATTCACTACATGTACCGGTAATATATAGTTTGTAAATTGAAATATCGTTCCATGCTTTTTCCATTGCTGAAAACAGCTCAGGATTTCCAGTAAGTTGATAAAATTTTACAATTCCGGTAAAGTTTGACATCATTTCATACGCTTTCCCATTGGCAACTTTATTAACTTTTCCGATTGTATTTAACGTAGAAATAATTTTTGACCCGTTAGTATGTTCATAAGCTGCAATTAAATAATTGCAGAAATCAAGATATTTTTTATTTCCAGTATAGCGATAGAGTTCAGTCATAGGTTCCAATACACTACATGAAGCCATACCAAGATGATAGCCGGTTTCTTCAATATTTATCTGACCTGATTTAGTTCCAAAAGTTTTGCAAAGTAAATTGCCAATTTTTATGGACGCTTCCATAGCAGGCTGGTAGTTTGTAACTGAATAATAGCTGATTAATCCCAGTAAATCGTATTTATGAGCCCAAACATCCCATTCAGTCCAATAATCAACGGGCAAATAAGTGCCTAAATATCCGTCGGTAAGCTGACAGTTTATTAAGATATCAACAATTCGGTCCATTTGGGTTTTCAATTCCTGATTACCCGAATTACGGTAAGCCCGGGATGCTGCATGCAAGTATTTGCCTACATATTCCCCAACCCAAGTTTGTGTTCCGGGACGATTATAAAAACATTCAAGAATGCCTTTTTCATCAATGTTCAATAAACGTTGAATAATATTAGCATCAGTTCGTTCACCAAGATATCCGTTTAGTTGAATTTCTTTCAAATCAAAAGGTTGCTCTTTCATCGGAATCAAATAATTAATAACAGGTTCTGCGATTCGTTCTTTAGAATGTATCTCGTTTTCATAAGTTAACAAACTACTTCTGGTAATACTATCCTTTAGATATTTAGATGTTAATGTATAAATGGCTTTATACCAACCATTCTTCTTTAATTTAACTGAATATTTATAAATAGAATCTGACTTGGATCCAATTTTCAAATCATTAATTCTATCATCAATCACTTCATTCGTTTTAGTGTTCACAATACGAACTCGGAATTGGACTGGTAGCTTTTTAATCTGATTGTCGAAACTGAATTTAATAGTTTTGGAAAGTAAAGAATCGGACTTTAGATCAAGTTTCTCCAATGTATTATCAAAATTAAATGAGATTAAATTTGTAAATCTTTCGATCGGTTGAATCTTATAACTTCCGTAGAACATTCCTCCATCTCCTTCAAGGTCTTTCACTCGGATCGTAATCACATTTTTTTGACCCCATTTTATCAGTTTAAATGGGATCAAATAGTATCGTTCGGAAGTATACAAATTAGTTCGTCCAATTTCATTTCCGTTAAAATATGTAATATCTTCATCATCAATTCTACCTAAAGATATTAACAAGCCATTAAAAAAATTATTTTTCTTTTTTAAACTTTCCGGAATAACTACACTTAAGCGATAAAAAGCAACACCGTCAAAATTAGCATAGCCTTGTCTTTCCCAACACACACCAACATTAATATTTTCCCAATCTTTATCATTGAAATCAGGTTTTGCAAAAGCAGGATTATCACCGGAATGAAATTTCCAGCCGTTTGATATATTCAACTCTTCATTAACAATTTGACTTTTCACACTAAATGCTAGTATAAATAGGGTAATAAATAAGGATATTGTCGTTTTCATTTTGAGATTCTTGTTGTTTAATAATTTAAATTAGAATTTTTAATAATTTAAATAAAGACTTTATAAAAATTCAGTGGGTAAAGCATTGTTTAAAAACGTCCGCGAAGCCACATCCCATTTTAATATATTTAGAACTCCATATCAGCAGTTTTCTTTTTCGTGGCATTTAAATCTTTTTTTCAATCTCCATTTACTTATTTAGTAAATCAAGTTTTTCCGAAACAGACAAAAAAGATTATTTCTGTTAATTCACCATCCTTTTTAAGCCAAATCAACTGTAATATGTATTGCGTTGCTATTATCTCCATCCAGCCATTTGTTAATAACCTGATTAACGGGTGAGTCGGAAACAACTACTCCGATTCTTGTATTACCGCATGCTCATTCAGACCTCTCGAATAAATATGAGACTTAACGAAATAATATTCGCATTTTTAATTCATCATTCGCGGTTTCGATAAGGGCTCTTTTCTTAAGTATGATTTTATCTTGTATATGCATCAATCTGCCACTAAAAATGACTTTAACGTAGATTTGTTCTTCATTGAAATTAGTCAATTGTGTTTATTAATAATTAATAGCTAGTAGCAATTATGATGTCATACCAATATTTTTTATACAGATATCCAATTTTTTTATAAATTAAAAAAAATAGATATCTGTGATTTTTTCATCAAACCAATAGTAAAAAAATAACAGGTATAAGGACTGTAAATGCTTTTATTTTACAGCCATTATACCTTGTTAGTAATTATCTTTTAATCATCATTTTTACTGTTTTGTTATATCCTGCACTCTTTATATTTACAAAATATAAACCGTCAGATACTTGTCCTAAATCTACAGTTTGAGTACTGCTGGTATAGCTTTTAGCAAAAACTTTTGCACCCGCTTCGTTCAATACATCTAACTCGAAGTTGCTTACTTCTCCACCTTTAAAAACTACTGTGAAGATACCATTGTTCGGATTAGGAAATACTACTACAGCCTCTGATGCTGATACCGATTTTTCCTCAAGAACTATGCTTGGTGCCTTAGCTAAATTACCTAAACTGTAAGAAGGCGCCCAAGGTGATCCATATGTCCAGTTTTTAACATACCATGGATTAAACGCATATCCTTGAACATTGGTGCCCCGGAAGTAAACATTTATCCGGTTTATATCATGCCAGGTAACAATTGGATCTGAGCCCAGAGATTCACCAAGATTTGTTGTAGACCAGCCAGTGGCTGCACGCCAACATATAGTTATTAACTGGTTACTGGAGTTACGAGCATATATGTCCAAATTGTTTCCATCTCTTGAGCAAACAGCCGGTGTTCCTGCTATGGCAATTGGATTACCTCCTGCTTTTACTGTTCCCCAGGCAGCCCAACCACCGTAAGACGGCGACCAGGATTTTTGAACAAGGTTACCACTTACATCACGGGCAAATACATCCATGATATCTATCGGACGCCAGTCAACTGTAGGATCTGAGATAATATTTCCTCCTAAATTAAAACTACTCCATGTACCTCTACGCCAGTATATCTGTATTAACTGGTTACTGGAGTTACGGGCAAACACATCAATATTATTAGCATCCATTGAACAAACCGCTGGAGCGCCTGCTATAGCAACAGGATTGCCACCTATCAATACTCGACCCCAGCCGCTCCAGCCACCAGCAGAGTTCCAATAATTTTGGTAAAGATAACCGTCTGTTCCACGAACAAACACATCCAATTCATTTGTACTTGCTCTCCAGGCATAGCAAGGTTGATGAGATATACCTCCGCTAAGACTAACCGGACCACTCCAACCGGTTCCGGCTAACCACCATGTATTCCAACAAGCAAGATCACTTCCCTGGGTAAAAATTTCCTGACGATTCGAATTCAAAGAGCTTCCGCCGGGTTTTCCAGGATTTACACCCTGGTAGGTTCCACTTAGTGTTCCTCCCGGATTTCCTGTACAGGTGTTGTTCCAAAAACTAAAATTAGTGACAGGATAAAGGTTTGTTCTAAAACTAACAGCACAATTCTCATTGTTTCTAATAGTATTACCATTTACTCTTGTAGCATCACATGGCCCTATATTGTTTTGAAAACGAATGCCATGACTTCCATTATTTTCTATTGTGTTGGCATACAACCAGGCTCCGTCAGCATCGTCTATCCCTACTCCTCCTACTCCTCTATGAGGGGTATTGTTATGATGTATCCAGTTGTCATGAACTCTTGCATTGTGACTTCCACAATCTATGGTTAAACCTTCTGCTCCGTTTTCATACATTTGACAATAAGCTATTTGATTGTCGCTTGATGCATACTGAGAGATACCTACCATATTATTGTAATAGGCTTTACAACCTCTTACAATGTTGTTGTACGAATAATGGATCAACAGACCGTTTCCTCCGTTACGGAAAGTGCTGTTATAAATCGCATTATGATGCCCGAATACGCGCATACAACATTCCGGACGATTAGCTCCATCGATATATAAATTGTCGATGATAACATTTGATCCGTTTAAGTCGATGCAGGAATAATTTCCTGTTTTAAAAATAGCTGAACCATTCTCGCCACGGACAGTTATAGGTTTATAAACATTCACTGTAGTAGCTAAGTAGTGATTACCCGCCTGAACTATTATCAAATCTCCGTTAGCTGATTGATCAACCAATGCTTGAAATGCGGCTGTTTGATTACCTGTACTCGGGGGTAGATAACGAGTTGCAGCCCTACAATAAACACCTGTAATGACGACTAAAATGGTCATTAACCAGATTCTTTTAAATTTTAGATTCATAATTAAGTAATTTATTGATTAATATTAGATACATATAAAAAGTTTGGTTTTCGTTGTTATAATATACTTCCGGTGACCAAAACCATTTATTTCCATAAAAATCTACTTTACTAAGCGCTAAAGAAGAATACTTTTTCCCAGCAATTAAGATCTTTAGATGTGTAAACCTCAAATCCATCATCATAGCTTGTCCCATAAGCGAAAGAAGTTCCGATATTCAAAAAAATAAAAGTATCTGCAATATCTATTTCAATTTTTTTGACCTTCCGCCGGAATGGGACACTCTTATATTGAAGAACAACTTGTCTAAAACTGACACAAATAAAAGATTATCAGCAAATTAAATATCGTATTTAATTGAGTATTATATATTTTTTATTTATAAACGATATAATCCCATATACGAACATCATAATCCTTATGCGGATTCTCAATCACTATTTTTATTTTATGTTTACCTTTCGTCATGTTATATTTCCAAAACAAATCATACCTCCTTAATCTAAAATCCGTATAAAGTTTTGCACTTTCTTCTTTTTTTCCATCAATATACAAAGTGGCATCAAAAACATATTGAGGAGTATTTCCATCTCTCTTCACTGCATCGCCCCGTAAAGCAAAACCAGTTCCATCAATTTCGAATTCTATTTCATTGAAATTATTTCGTCCAAATGGTTGTTTTAAAACAGGTTTCAAGCCATCGAATGATTTTTCCAATCTTACCGATTGTGGTATTTGAACGGGTATTGTAACGTAGTCAGTCCCAATAGTGCCACCATTCTTTTCTATCATTTTAATAGCGTGTTTCATACTGATCTCATAAACTTTATTAAGTGACATACTTGTGTATTTAAAGTTTATTGTTTCAGCATCCTGTAATCCTTTCATCCAATATTCCGGTATTTTATCGTAGCCTTTCATAGTTCCCAGAATACCTCCTGCAGTCGAGGGATTGCAATCAGAATCCTGACCAGCTCGTGTAGCTATATCCAAGGTTTTAGTTAAATCACCCCGACCGTATAATAAACTTAATACGACATATGCAGCGTTAACTTTTGCGTCAATATCAAGTGGAGCAAAAACACCCTCAGGACATCCAACGTCTTCCGACCATTTCCTTTGGATTTCAAACCATGTTTGTTTCCAATCCTTAGGGTATTTCTTATGCCATTTAATCACGTCATTAATACATTGGTAAAAGGTACTTTGAGGTGGTATTGTTTTAAGAGCTTCAGTAACAATATAATTTACATCGCTTGAAACAAATGCAAGGCTGTACATCGCTCCAAAATAAACGCCGCCGTACCATCCGTCTCCATAATTCATTATGTGTCCGATTTTATCGCTGACGGCAGAAGCTGAATTAGGCATACCCGGATTCATTAATCCTGAAAAATCTGCTTCTATTTGATAATCAATATCATCCGCATGAGGATTATTAAGCCAGTGTCCAGAAAGAGGAGGTTTTATCCCGCTAATAATATTGTAACGAGCTGCCTGATTTGCATGCCAAAGATTATAACCTGCATAAGCAAATGCATTAGCAAATGAATCAACCGGTGCATCCATTCCGCATTTCTCTAAGACATCCACAAAAGTCAAATCCATATAAACATCATCAAACAAATCAGGCCATGAATTCATTAGTTCTTTTACATACCCTTTATAGTAAGTGATAGGCTGATAGTCCTGAATAAATGTGCCGTTATACTTGAATTCGGTATAACTCCCATAACTTACACCAATTGTTTGCCCGGCCCAACCTCCTTTGATTTTGTTTTCCAACTCGGTTTTACTGATTTTCAGCATGTTTTTTTTCAAACTCTGACCACAAACTACCGATACAAACAAAAAGAAAAATATTTGAACGAATATGAATTTATGTAATTTCATACTTGTTAAATTATTTTGGTAAGTATTCAATTTTAAAACGATAATTAAGACTGCCTTCCCACCAAGCGTTAAAGTTGGTTGACCACAAATTATTGAACAAACAGAAATGAATTCCTCCATTCAAATCGGGCAAATAGGACGAAAAGTTCATTGCTCTACGCTCCCCTACAGAAGCAACAGGAGCATCCAGACTCGTTATACGAATGACTCCCTTTCCTGTAATAATGTCAAAATAATTTTCTATCCCATGCATTTGGCGGTTTCCACCTTTCACCACATCCAACACATCGACAGGCATTCCCATTTTATCTGCGAATACAGAAATTACGTCCGATGGGAAAAATGATACCCAATAAGCTTCCGGCAAACGTACTGCAGGTTTTTTCACTAAAGACACTGTCATTTCAACACAACTGCTATCTGAATAAATAGTATATTGAGTATGTATCTGTTGAGGTAATACTCTCGGATCGATACGCGAATCGTCAGGAAATTTTAAAATACAATCAATGACATTTCTTTTTCCTGTTTTTTGGGACATAGTTTTGTCTTTACGAGCAACTATTGTCGCACTTTTGGCTTTCGTATTTTCCAATTCGGGTTTGGTAAAATAATATGCAAGCCCACCACATCTTTCCTTTACATTATAATCTTTAATGTATTGTTCATAGTCGTCTGTTGAATATGTTTGGTAAGCCACCTGCCCAAAATTACATTCAGTTCCATTGTATGAAAAACGCATTGAGCCATCCCAATTTAATTGTTTCACTTTGTCAGTTTTTGTTATTTCCAAAGGAGAAACCTGTCCAATTGGTTTGAGAACTTCAAGGGCTTCTTGTTTTAGATTATCAGGTAACAGTGCAATGGCCTCGTCAACGCGGTCGGCTTTCCCCTGCCACGATTTTTCCGCAAATCGGAATTCAGGTAAATCTCGTGCTGCGTTAAAAATATCCGGTTCGTATTTGTCCCAATTTTTGAGATGAACAAAATGGTCAATTCCCCATGTATGTTCGGCAAATAGTCCGAGTAAAACTGCGAAATTAATAGCAGTATCACTGTTCTTTTTTAATTTTCCATTTTGCAACCACTTAGAATATAATCGACTTAATTCCCGGTAACGCGCCATAGCAAGTGGTGAACTTGCATATCCGAAAATCCATGAATCACCTATTTCTGAGGTTATTACGGGTAGTAAATCCGCCATCTTTAGCAATTCTTCCGCCACAACGTTCAACGAAGTAGCGATAATTTCAGCTTGAGGATAGCGTTGCTGTAGCCCGGCATAAATAGCTTTGACTTGTTCGGCCGTATGGGGCCCATTGTTATCACCTGAAAGATTTAGCGAAACTACCGTTTGACCGTCCGGCAACAATTCATCACCACCATAGTCCTTTTGATACATAAGAATAATCTCTTTCCCATCGGAGTTTCTCCATACACAAAAAGGAGGAACAACCGGGAGTGCGCTGCAATTATTCACACCAATATTCAAAAAACGAATTCCGGCATCATACAAAGGTGATATTATACTACGTGTATGCCCTGGCACATCAGTCATTTTAGCAGCAATTGTTTTTTTACCATATTTTGAATCCAAACGATTAGATAATTTCAACATTGTTTCAAACATATCTTTACTTACTGATTCCGATTGAATAGTGTAAGGGGCAGCATTCCACACAATATCCCCTCTGTTGATTGCCATTTCAAGTTTATGCACTGCCTCTGGAGAAGCTTGTTTAGTATAAGCATCAATTAGCCATGCACCTGTTGTCCAGACGTATCTTGTTTTACCTCCTTCAGCGCGCAATTGCTCGGCAAGTTCAATGGCTTTAGGGATAAAATTTTTGATATATCGTTGTTCAACGACCGAAGACAGATCAGTATAACCTAAGTCAAAATGTGTTTTAAAAATGACATAGACCTTTTTAACAGGCTGATCTTGAGCTATTCCCATTACTGAAAAAGCCACGCAAAATAACAATAAAAAAAAATTCTTCATTTTTGTGTTTTTAATAATTTATAGTTATATTTTTAACAATATCGTTGCCCGGAATATTTTTAATAAAAACCAGAACCAAATTCTCATAATACATTATTCCATTAAATGATAATTAATTGCGCACAATCTTAACCATATATTCTTTGTTGTTTATATCAGTTGCTTTCATTATGTATACTCCAGACTCTAAGTTTATGTTGTTAATTTCAAAATAATCGGTGTTGCGAGTACTATATTCGCGCACTATCATACCAGAAACAGAATAGATTTTAATATTTTTCAAGTTATGCGGACATTTAACCGTCAAATCGTTGATAAATGGATTCGGAAAAATCTGTAAACCAAGATTGGATTTTGTAATTTCAACATTCGCAATTGCCGTCTTTTGTCCAAAATTATTTTCTACTCCTAAAATAAGAAACCCATAAGCAGGCAATGAAATAGTATAGTTTTCGCTTTGAATAGAGTCAGCTGCCGTGCCCGTAATTATATTTAATGGCATTTGCGGTATTTTAATGCCTGAATTGTACAAATTTACTGTAACTGATTGACGCAGTCCTTGAAAATTAAAAAAAACCAAAGCCGAAACATTACCATCCTTATTGGTCCGTTTAAATACTGAATACTTATTGTCATCGTTCGAAAGTAATTTAGTACGTTGACCTGATGGTGCCAATCCTTTGTAACTGCTTTGCGTCCTCAACAATTCATAAAAACGATTTTGGGAGTCACTGTTCCAATTAGGGATAATATCCTGTGCAACATAATGATAATCTCCGCAATGGTTGGCAAAAAGTGTACCCATAGAAATTAAGTATGCTGTTTCGAAAATTCGTTCATTTTCTGTGGCCTGCATTTCCCACATTGGCGGAGTGAGTGTAACTCCATTCATTTGAGTTGCTTTATCACGATATCCTTTCAATTTATCATTTAACTCGTCTGGATTTCTTTTGTGTAAAGCATTCAACACTTCGCTTCTTCCACCGCCTCCCCAACCATACATATCGAATCCCTGAATACAATTATATTTAAAGAGTCCGAACCATCTATTAATGTCACCCGAACCTTCTGCATTAGTTAAAAAATCATATCCGGTTAGTGTATTGGTAATATAATTTTCGATAATTTCATCATTAATTCCATCATATGCTTCAGGTGCATCGAGTAAAAAACCATCTAATCCCTTATTTGCCCAGAAACGTAAATACTTTTTTGTTTCATCCCGCCATTCCTGATTATTGAAGTTATAGGATGGTATACGTCCGGAAGCGCCATCTGTATTTCCCCAAAACGAATAATAATATGCTTGTGCCTTTATACTCCAAAACCAACGATCATTGGGTTTGGTTTCAGAAAAATGAAACCATTTCCTCTCTTTGCTGTACACATCATTTTTCTCATCTTCACAAGCACTTTGAAAGAAAGGAGCTTCATCCCTACAATAGCCTACATTGCCGAAAAAGACAATTTTCATATCCCGTTCATGAGCTTGGCGTATCAGTTCTTCAAAATCTTTCATTGTCCCTATTGAAGGGTCAATATCGTAGTTGTCAGTAGCGCCTAACCCTCCCCAAATATCTGCTTTTCCTTTGTACGGGCACATGAGTTCTAAAACATTATAACCTTGACTTTTCAAGTGATCCAAATCGGCTGTAATGTCCGACAAAATATAATTATAAATTTTGGTATAGTAACGAGATAAGCCTGACTCATTTTGCCACCAACGGCTAGTAACAGGCATTCCAAAACCAGTTATTTTAAAATCTTTACTACTTGCCTGATGATTATTCGAAGCAAAAACTGAGATTTTAATATACCTATACAAGCCATTAACTGATTGTGAAAAACTTGTTCCTTCATATCCGGTGGATGCATCCAACAACATACTCCAATTTTGTTTGTCAAGCGAACCCTGGATATCAAATTTCCAATTATCGTTGTCTGCAAAAGTTTGTTCTACCTGATCGATTTGACATGCATTTTTCAAATCAACCATAAGCCATTGAGGAAAAGTATCGGTTTCATTGGCGTACCAGACAGTAGTTGAGTCGGCATCTACTGCTTTATACTGAGAACACTCGGTTGATTTAATGGACGATGCAGAAGCTGAAACATTCAAAGCCAAATTTCTTTTATCTGTTCTTTTAAACATTAATTCACTGTTTCCATTATAACCAAAAACACGGAATTCACAACAGTTTGCCCAAAAACCAGAAGTAGAACCCAGAATAATTAATCGGAAATATCGATAACTTTTTCTAACATTGATATTAAATTCGCAACCATTTTCACCGGATGATTTATTTGCAACAACTGTCCATTGAATTTTATCGTTCGACGCTTCTATCCTGAATTTCCAACTATCGTAGTCTTTAAAAATTTGTTGAATGTTTGTAATATAAAACGATTCCTCCAAATCAACATTAAGTACCTGTGGATAATTTCCGCCCGTAGCGCACCAATAAGTAGAAATATCGTTATCGCCTGCTTTGTTTGCTTCGCAATATTCAGCACCCATAGCTTGAATTTTCCCCTGGTATTGAAGTATATTAATCCCTTCGGGTATGCCTGTAACAGAAAATTCTCTGGATGAAGCAGGATAATTATCGGACGAATTCAACACCGTAAGTCGAACGTATTTGTAATATCCGTGAACGCTTTCTGCAAAACTAATACCCACCGCACTTCTACTATTGTCCACAAGGGTTGTCCAGAGTTGTCCATCCCTTGACCCTTCGATAATAAATTTCCAAACAGATGACTGGTTGAATATTTGTTGTACTTTTGTCAAATAGCAAATCGTATCAAGTTCAATTTCTATCCATTGAGGCGAACCGGTTTCAGCAGCTTCCCAATAAGTGTTCAAATCTTTGTCTGTTGATTTACTTACACTTTGATTAGACAGTTCAGACGAAGAACTAACAGAATGTATGGTGTTTGATTTTTTTATTCCATTTATTGCTAAGTTATCCAATGCGTATGCTGGAAAACACAAGCAAACAAACAATAAAATAAAAAATATCTTATTTAGCCTCATTACCCCATAATAAAGTTTCATTACCCATGCTTTTTCGCCATTCGTGCCGCCATTTGTGTATATCGCGCTCATTAATTAGCGGTTTGGGTTGCCGATCTTCTTTGCTTGGAGCGGGAGGTAATTTGAACTATTTTCTTTTCACCTCGTTTAATTCGTCCGGTGCTATCGAAGTTATTTCCAGTAATATCGGCAGTGCCAATACGCCTGTCTCTAACATTGTTCTTTATTGTCATTAAACCACCTAAATCCCCGGTAAAATTTTGTCCGGATACATTCATTGTAGCTAAAATGAAAATAAATATTAAATATATTGTTTGTTTTTTTATACGCATGTTTTTCATTTATCAGACAAAAGGGTGGTGCGTTTTGACAGTTAATAATTATAATAAAAATAGTGTTTTGAAATGTGGAAAATTAAACAATTTACAAGGTTGTTACAAAAAGCCGAACCACGTACCATCAAATACAAAATACACAATGGTAAGCTTTTTTGCAGCAGCCTTGTAAATAACAGACATTACTTCCTATCGTAGAAAACTTTATAAGCAACGCCATCAGCCACAATAATATTAAGACCGTCCATAGCCTTTACAAATCCAGTTCGACTTGTATTTACCAGTTTTCCAGCTACAGTATATTGCTTAATATTCAATGCACCATCTACGAATATTTGATTACCTTGAATTTTAATATTCTTTTGTGCAGGTTCAATTTTTTTAATAGCCGTTGTGGTTTTTGTAGCCCAGTAGAAATATGCGTAAAGGTCAATATTGCCTACAAATGTAGAAAGTTCAATCGATTGCAAAAAAGAATATCCATCTCGTTTAGTTGTAATATAATCCATTACAATTTCGTTCCACTGATCCGGAACTATATTACGCTGACCCCAATTATAAGCAGTATTCAACACACTTCCGTCATCAGATTTTTGTATTAGAAGCATCTGATTATTAGGACTCAACACTTTAGCTACTAACACTGTGTTTTGGTTTGCCGGAACAACCTGTGCTTCATTCAAATTGATTATTGAATTCCACCAAAATGCACGATTCGGATCATTTCCAGCACTAACTTTGAATACTTTTGTTACAAAGTTATCGGGCACATTCAAACCAGTAGGATCAACTATTGTTATTGGTGTATTTCCGTTGTTTGCTGTAAAAGTAAAATCCGCTTCTGTCATATTTTCTTTCAAGTTTCCAATTGCAGTAACCGCAGGTTGTGGTGTTGGATCTTCAAAATACGGATAAAAATATATAACCCTGCCAGGTATTTCGGGTACAAACTCGATTGCTTTAATATTATATCCAATGTAAGGGGTTAAATCCATTTCTATTGTACACCATGTATTGGGTTCAACCGGAGCTCTTTCTTGTACCATAATAGCAGTGCCGTCAGAATTTTTGATTATAAAGTAATACGACGGAGTATCCGAATAAACCTTGAATTTCAACGTTTTTGTTGCTTCTGTAATTGTAACAGGTTCGTTAATATATATTGCTCCAACCCACCACCATGCACCCCATTCTATATTAAATGAAGTGTGTTTGAAAATATTTTCAGTATCTATCCCAATTCCCGCTGGAGCGGTTGATATTGGAATAACCTCTATACTTTGTGTTTCACCTGCATTTGTTGCGTAAGTCCAATCATTGATATTTTGCAAAAGGGGAACAGGCGTAGTCTGAGCAATCAAATTACCTGAAACACATACTGCTATTAAAAGCAGTGCTAATTGAGTAAAAGTTCTTAGTTTTTTCATAAAAATAGATTTAAATTGTGTTTTTAGCTATAATAAATTTCAATCCCCTGTCGTGGTCCAGCCGGGGTTTTGAATATAAAGATTCGGGGCTTTATTAATTTCATTCTGTTGTATAGGCCATAAGTAATGTTTTGGCGTTTCAAAGACACGGGTTTCTACCACTACACGTCTGTAAAATGCTTGTGCTGTCGTAGAAAAAATATTCATACCATGAATCGCTCTATTATCTGTAATTTCTGCAATTTTCCAACGATGACAATCAAAATAACGGTGTGATTCAAAAGTCAGTTCAACTTGTCGTTCATGGCGAATTTTTTCGCGCATTTGGTCTTTATTTAACCCCGTTGCCAAATCTGGCAAGCCCGAACGATTGCGAATCGCATTTACATAGGTATAAACATCCGCAACCGGTCCCGATGCTTCATTCAAAGCTTCAGCATAGTTCAAGTACAATTCACCCAAACGGTAATATATCCAGGATTTATTTGTAAAACGTCCTTGCAGTATATCTACACCCTTTTCGTCCAAGAATTTACGCATCATGTAGCCAGTCGTTGTATAATCCGGTCCACCTTTGAAGCCATCAGTCGCTCCTTTCAGAAAATTAAGACGGCGAGTTTTCCAAAAAGCACTGTTATAATTAATAGTTGCGTAAAAACGCGGTTCGCGTTTTGTATACATATAAGAAATGCCGCTCAGGTAATAACCTTTTGGATCAGCTATAGTAGATATTCCTGTTTCTGAATAGCCAGATGCAGGATTTATTATCGGTGAACCATCAGAATTGTATCCTGTAATAGGGGTTGAGCCATCTTCCATTTCATATGCATCAATTAATTCCTGTGTTGGGCTACAAGCTCCCCAACCACCCATACCTGTTGGATTAGAGACGCGTTCAGGCCAGTCCCAATTATTAAAGTTTTTTGCAAACAATACTTCATCATTAAAATCATCCATAAAAATATCACGATAATTTGCTACAGGATCATCATTTTGAGAATGATAGAGTTTATAACCAGCAGCTTCAAGGGCTGTAATAGTTTGTTTACCGTAATCTGCAGCTATTTTCCAACGATTTGCATCGTAGGCAGGAAATAAATTTTGTTTTTCTGCATTTTTAAAATTGGCATAATCTTCATTTCCGTTCCATAAAGGCGATGCACTATAGAGCAAAATCCTCATTTTCATTGCCATACAGGATGCTTGTGTAGGTATTCCAGCCAAATTGCTTGATTCATCGGCTGATAATTTCATAGGTAACGAACTTTCTGCTATAGCTAAATCATCGTAGATATGTCCAATGTATTCATCTAATGGAATACGCTTCATTAATTCCGTAAAATCAGCATCCATTGGATAAGATTTGTTCACATAATTAAGCGGTCCGTAAATTCGTAATAATCCGAAATGGAAAAAGGCCCTTAAAAAATGCATCTCGCCCCGCCAACGTTCACGTTCATCCTCATCTGCAACAGGTATTTCATCAATATGCTCCAAAAAGATATTGGTTTTGCGGATGCCTTGATAAGCAAAATTCCAAATATCTTGTGGTACATTGTCGGCAGACCAAGCACCTTGATTTATTAAATAAGCAAATACGCCTTGTGGATGCGAATCATCCATTTCGTCAGCAGCAATTACAAAAGGGTTATGTCCCCAATCGTTTGTCAAAACTAATTCCCATGGTAAATTGTAATACACACCATTGCGAAACATTAATGCATATCTGTAATTTGAGAATGTTTCTTTTATTGTTAAGTCTTGATCTGGCGCTTTGTCAAGATAATCTTCACAACTTGAAGACAACAAACCATATATTATAATTAAAAAATATATTATTTTTTTCATAATGTATTATTTTTAAAAATTAACTGATAAACCCAAATTAAAAGCACGTTGTATAGGATACCAATTGTCCGATTCAGGGTCCATGGTATTATTAATTCGATCCCAAGTGTACAGGTTTGACCCATTAACAAATAATCTTATTTCGGACAATTTTATGGATTTTACAAAGTTTTTTGGTAAAGTATATCCCAATTCTAAATTTTTCAACCGTAAATAACTTGCATCTTTCAGCCAAACAGTGGAGCGGCGATTGGTTTGAACATTCGGTCCGTCAATCACACGCGGATATTTTGCATTGCTATTATCAGCACCCTGTACCCAGCGGTGATCATAATATTCCTGATATACATTAAAATATCCCATACCATTGTCGAAAGGGTAGAAAGCTCTTCCTTCAAAGAAAACGCTTGTATTTGTAGCTCCAGAGAAAAAAGCACTTAAGTCAAATCCTTTGTACTCAAGTGTACCACCGAAACCAAACATAATTTCAGGAGTTCTCGGATACCCTATTGGCGTAACATCACTTAAATCAATAACTCCATTTCCATTTACATCTTTGTATTTAATATCCCCCGGACCTGGCTTCCCTCCTAAAGAGCTCTGATCAAGCCAACTATCTGCTTCTTCTTGTGTTTCAAAAAAGCCAAGTGCTTCCAATCCAAAACCTTGTCCTATTGGGTGTCCTATTTCAGACAAATTAGGATACAACGGTTGAGCTTTGTCATTATTCGTAATTTCATTATGAGCATAAGTCATGTTTACACGAAACGAATAGTATAAGCCAGTTGAAGTTCGATTCTTAATTTCCATTAAACCATCAAAACCTTTATTAGTAGCAGCACCTAAATTTCCAAATAATATACTTGATCCTTGAAAACCAGTTGCAGTTGGCACCGACTGCCGTTGTATAAGAATACCTTCCCTGTTTTCATAGAAAAAATCGGTTTGTAATGTAAGATGGTTGTTCCAAAATCCCAAGTCAATACCAAGGTTTGTTTTAGTGGCAGTTTCCCAGGTTAAATTATCATAACCCATTTGAGCTTCAGTGACACTAGATTCTGCAATATGGTCTGTTCCCCAATATGCGGGCTGACTCCAATTGCTTTTATTCATTGATGTTAAATATAAGAAACGTGAATTTCCACCAATTTGGTCATTTCCAACCTTTCCCTGCGAAGCACGCAATTTTAAGTTTGAGAAGAATGAATCTGCATTCCAAAAATTTTCATTGGAAACCAACCAGCCTACTGATACAGCAGGGAAAAATCCCATTCGTTTTCCTTTTGGAAAATTTTCAGATCCATTATAGCCTGCATTAAATTCTAAGAAATAGCGTTGTAAATAATTGTATGTTATACGCGAAGCTACACCTTGATTCCTGGCTGGTAAATTATCAATAGTACTTCCTGCAGAGAGATTGTCGTAACTGCGCCGGTTGACTAAAAGTAATCCCGAAACATAGTGATCTCCAAAGGTTCGATCATAGTTTAAACCCAAATCCATATATACCGAGCGATGCGAGTTTTGTCCAATACCATAACTTAAAGCTTGATCATCACGAATAGTATTATACATATCAACACCATTATCGTCTTTTCCCAGATATTCTTTTACACCAAAAGTCTTATAACGAAGTGCTTTATTAGCATGGTAAAAGTCAAATGCATAGCGACTTTTTAAAGACAAACCTTTTGTAATAAGGGATGATAAGTCCCATTTTGCTCCAAAGGTGGATTGAATTGTAGTTAGATGTTCATCTGAATAACCTGTTTGGGTAGTTTGCCCCCAAGGATTTGAACCAACGTACATATTAATACCTGCAATTGATCCATCGGGGTTAAGTTTTGGAAAGGCAATAGGCCCAGTATCTCTCAAACCATTAAGAATACCAGCTGTTCCCGCCCCTGGGTAATTACGGTCATCAATCACACCACCTATACCAAGATCAATTGTAATGTCTTTTGAAAGATTTATATCAACATTTGATCGGTAATTATATCGATTTACAGCCGCATTTGTATTGAATTTATTGGAAGGATCTTGACGATAAATACCATCCTGAGATGAATAACCAACATTTACATAATATCTCACAATATCATTTCCTCCAGACACACTCAAATTGTTAATATTTTGTGCAGACGTTGGGTTCAATACCTCACTTACCCAGTCAACATTCGGATAAAGGTATGGGTCGGAATGTGTTCTATATTTTTCAAGCTCTTCATCTGTCCACAAACCGGAAGTAACTCCCGAATTGGTTTTACCTTCGTTCATTAATAAGGCATACTCATAACCATTAATATAATTGCGTTGTGATAAACTATTGAGTATAGCAGTTTCTGAACGGAATGAAATTTGTGCTTTACCTGACTTACCTCTTTTAGTATTAATAAGAATAACACCATTTGCTCCTTTTACTCCATATACAGCAGTCGCAGAAGCATCTTTAAGAACGGAAAAGCTTTCTATATCTGACGGATTTACAGCATTTATGTCTCTTTCTACCCCATCAACAAGTACCAGTGGAGTGTTTGCTACCCAAGAAGACATACCTCTGATATAGATTTGAGCAGCCTCAAAACCCGGCTCCCCAGAAGTTTGACGGGTTATAATACCCGGAATACGTCCTGAAATAGCATTAGTAACTGAAGTCGTGGACATTCTTGTTATCTCTTTGGGTTCTATGGACGAAATAGAACCAATAAAACTTACTTTTTTTTGTGTTCCATAACCCACTACAACAACGTCAGAAAGTGCATTTGCCTCATCTTTCATTGTTACATTAATTTCACTACGTCCTACGATTGGCTCATTTACTTCAGAAAATCCAATCATATTAAATGTCAATGTAGATTTAGCAGGAACTTCAATTGAATATTTTCCATCCAAGTTAGCCATCGTTCCATAAGCTGTTCCTTTCACAGAGACAGTGGTTCCAATAAGCGGATTCCCTTTCTCATCCACAACGGTTCCTTTTACACTGATTTTCCCATCAATACTGTTTTTCACTCTATTTTGTGCATAAATGCCATCGACACAAAAAGGCAAAAGTATCAGCATTAAGCAAATCTTAATCATAAAGATTTTTGTGTGTTTTTTCATAAATATTATATTATTTAATTATAATTTATTTATGTTCCTGCAGTAATAATTAATATTATTCCAGACAAAAACAATAGTAACATTAAGTATATATAAGTGTTAACACTTTTGGGTGAGTTTTTAAATTCTTTCCATATAAAAACACCCCATATAGCCGATACAAGCGTTGCACCCTGTCCTAACCCATATGAAATGGCTGCCCCGGCTTTTCCAGCAGCAATAAGGTTGAAAGCGTTCCCCAAACCCCAGATAAGTCCGCCCAACACACCGACTAAATGAATTTTCAGATTTCCTTTAAAGTATTCCCTATAATTAATAGGCTGACCTTCAAAAGGATGTTTCATTAAAATGGTATTAAAAAGGAAGTTACTACTAAAAATACCACAGGTAAATATAAACATCGCTGTGTAGGGGGTCATTTTTCCAACTGCAGGATTGACAAAATTATCCAAATCCATAGAAGCTGCTACAAAACGGTAAAAGAAAGACATTAATAACCCGGCAACTAGAGAAATTATAATCCCCTTTGAAGAAATTTTCTTTGTTTTCTTTGCCTGTATATTATAAGCCAATGCATTGAAGATGATAGCAATTGCAACTAAAGCAACACCACTAAATAACAACAAAGGATTTCCCGAATTTTGACCAATATAGTTAATAATAACACCCAGGACTAGTGCCAAACCTATTCCAATCGGGAATGCTACCGATAATCCGGCTAACGCTATGGCTGCTGATAAAAGTATATTAGCTGCATTAAAAATAATTCCACCCACAAAAGCACTTCCGATATTTTGCCAATCCGCTTGTCCGAGGTCGGTAAGAAAACTGCGTCCTTCGGAACCAATGCTTCCTAAGGTAAAAGCTGAGATTAGTGAGAATAAAAGAATACCTGTAACATAATCCCAATAAAATAACTCATACCTCCATGTTTTTCCTGCAAGTTTTTGAGTATTTCCCCAGGAGCCCCAACAGAGCATGGTTATGAAGCAAAAAAATATTGCTAACGGATAATTTTGTACTATAAACATAAAATATTAGATTAAATTAGACTATCTACTTCATCACGATATGGAGCCGACGATTGGGCACCCAACTTTGTTACGGAAATACTTGATGCCTTACAGCCAAATCTGACTGCATCTATAATTGTTTTACCTTCGGCAAGTGCAACTACTAATGCTCCATTGAAAACATCACCAGCTGCAGTTGTATCAATAGCTTTCACTTTTACAGCCGGAACCATTTCAAATTCATTTTCAGAATAAACCAATGCACCTTTTGAACCAAGAGTAATAATTACGTTAGTAACACCTAGATCAGAAATTTTTTTGGCTGCAATCTCGGCAGAATTTTGGTCGATTATCTTTACTCCAGAAATCATTTCAGCTTCTGTTTCATTTGGAGTAATTAGAAATAAATTTTCCAATATTTGTTTAGATAAAAATTGTACAGGTGCAGGATTTAATATTACTTTTTTATTCATTCTTACCGCTTCTTTCACTATATATTCTATAGTTTCTATAGGTATTTCTAATTGTAGTAATATAAATTCGACTTTTTCAAAGGCTTTTTCTGCCATCAAAATATCTTCGGGTTTTAAATTCGCATTTGCACCTAAAGCAACGCTAATGCAATTTTCAGCATTTCCATCTACAGTTATCAATGCAACACCTGATGGATTATTATCATCATATAAGATTAAAGCTGTATCAATTCCTTCCTGATTTAACAATTTAGCTGTTTTTTCCCCAAAAATATCTTTACCTAGTTTGCATATAAATAAAACATTCCCATTTAATCGAGCTGCACTTACTGCCTGATTTGCACCTTTTCCTCCTGGATTCATAAAAAAATTATTACCAAGTATAGTTTCACCAGGCTTAGGAAAATTCAATGTTTGAATTACCATATCGGTATTGCTACTGCCTATAACAGCAATTTTGTTTACATTAATCATATTAGCTTATAAATAATAATGAATGCAAAAATATTTAATACATTTCATTTGCGCAATCGTTTTCGCTTAATAGTATGTTAAATAATATTAAATAGATGTTTCGATTCGTTAAAATGGGGACATTTTACTAAATTTACATACTATTTATTGAAATAATTTATCTGACATTAAATATCTTCATGGGACAAAAAACAAATATCATAGACCTTGCAAGCAAATCTGGATTTTCAATCACCACTGTATCAAGGGTTTTGAACGGTAAAGCAGAAAAATACCGAATTAGTCATAACACTCAAGAAAAGATTAGAGCAATTGCTAAAGAATTCAATTATATTCCAAATGAATTTGCCCGAAGCTTAAGAATGGGCAAAAGTAAAACGATTGCGCTAATCATTCCTTCCTTAAGAAATCCTTTTTTTGCAGAAATTGCAAGTATAATTAACTTGGAAGTAAAAAAATACGATTATATAACGATTATTGGAGATAGCGATGATAACATTGAAACAGAAATAAAAGTAGTATCCCAATTTTCATCAAAAAATATTGATGGACTAATTATTGTTCCATGCGGAACGTATTGGGATCATTTGGAAAAAACTCAAAATGATGGTGTACCAATAGTTTGTGTTGATAGATATTTTGAAGAAGGGAACTTATCATTTGTATCTTCGAATAATTATGAAGGGGCATATTCTGCCACAAAATATCTTATACAACAAGGTCATAAATTCATTTCTTGTATACAAGGTATCGTACATTCTACGCCGAATAAACAACGCGTAGAAGGATTTTTAAAAGCAATGTCTGATAATGGAATTAACACCTATAAGGTAAGTGGAGATGCATTTAACGAGCAAAACGGATACATAGAAGCAAAATTATTATTACGACAAAAAAACAGGCCAACAGCAATATTCGCATTTAGTAATACAATTGCTATGGGTTGTTTAAAAGCCTTTAAAGAAGAAAATATAAAAATTCCTGAAGATATATCACTAATTACTTTTGACGAAAGCCCTTATCTTGATTATATCGAACCACCAATAACTTGTATATCACAACCTATTGAAGATATTTGCAAAATTGCTGTTAAAATTCTATTTTCCAACATTGATGATAATGATAAAACCTTTAAAAATGTGTTATTGAAAACAAAATTAAATATAAAAGAATCTGTAAAAAATATTGCAAACTGATCAACTTTTCTACACACATTAGATTATGATTTACTTCTCAAGGTTGAGTTTTAATACTTAATAAAAACTCATGAAATTTTGTGCAAATTTGACACATTGTAGAATAATTTAAGATCGTCACTTTTTAAAATTCCATTCGAGCAAATCATACTTGTTTTTCTGAAGCAGCTCAATATTCACAGTATTCTCTTCCGAAAAGTAGGAATACATTTCCAATTGAAAAAAAACAAACAACCTTTTAAGAACTAAATCGAAAAAATCAGCGGATAAAAGTGCAACCTGCCCCTTCTCATCCAGATACGTTTTAATATTTTTCACTGTACTGGGAACGGAAGCAATGGCTTTACCTGAATGAATCAGCCCTTCTTTTGCAACCAGCGATTTATCCATTTTAAACAAATCCGTATCATAGAGCAAAGTACCGTGGTGCAGTTCGCGGCTACTAGTCACACGCGAAGCTGTTCCTGAAATTTTATAACCCCCATCCAGCCATAGGTCTTTTCGTTTGCCAGAAAAAACTTCAATTCCTAAATCTTTCAAAACATGAATGATAGGAAGCAGAAATTCACTACCCAAAGGAGACTGCCCCTGAGTACGATTTGAAATAAAACAAAAATTGAGATTTCCGGTATCGTGAAAAACAGCTCCACCGCCAGACATTCGACGCAAAATTGAAATGTCGTGATCCTTGCAAAACTTCACATCACACTCTAAAACAGCTGATTGATTACAACCTATCACAACACACGGATTATTGACATAGATAAACAGCATTTCATCCTGCTGCTGAGAAAATATGTATTCCTCAGCAGCAAGATTGAAACCTGGATCCTGTAAATTACTAAAGATAATTTTCATAAAAATGTAAGGTTGCATTTACAACTTGAATTTTGCTAATATTAAAAAAAGAACTCCCAAAACAGGATTAATTCTAATGAATTATATGCCTATTTTGAGAGTTTCTAAATCAATAAGTTTCAATTTGTAAAATTTTTAAACTTGAAAATTCAATATTAGACAACCTCTGACAGTCTATTGAAATTCAAATATTTATCCATTAATACACTCTAATGAGGTGATACGACATTTTCTAATTTTCAGCTCTTAGTTTAAACTCTTTATTTCCTTTGAAATTGTCATAAAGCGGTTCTAACGGATTTAAGCTTGGCGCAGTAGGTTTGGCCACTGTTAAACTCAGAATCTTTACTTTTTGATCCTTTGGGAAAGTAATGGTTTTAGCTCCCACCGGGATGATTATTTCATATTTATACAAGTAGCAATACTGATAAGCTTCGTTTTTCATTGGATATTCACTATGTGTATGTGATGCATACCAAGCGATATTATCTGTTTTTGAATATGGTTTTTCCATCTCAAGCACTGAATTCTCATCACGACTTAAAATACGATTATAGAATTGACCTATGTATCCGCTCCAGTTTTGTATAGATAAACTAGTAGTTTGTCCGTCTACAACAAAATCAGCTTTCACATCATCGGATGCAGTAGCCAATAAATATATTTTGGTATAATCTCCATCTGGTAAATTAATAATCTGTCCTTCGCAATTTATCGCATTCATTGCATTGTCTGTTTTATCACCAATGCTAAAGCGAATATCTTCACTTTCTACAGTTGCAGGAAGCAATTCAGCAGGAAGTGACTGACCATCGCTCAATCCTCCATCGGCACGGTTAACATCAAAGCTGATTACATCTGTATTATAAGGAAGCTCAACTGCTGCTTGTACAATTTCTTGTTTGGCTTCTATCTGTTTCAATTTAATTGCAAAGCTACGAATAGTATAATGGCTTAAGTCGAAAGCTAAAACGCCATTGGTAATAGTAGCTTTTCCTATGCGTTGTTCCTGACCGTTTACTTCATAAGCATCTACGATAGTTCCGGGGAAAGTAGCCTTTACGCTTTTGAGGTCCTTACCGGATAATTCATTGAAACGAACCACATAATAATCGGCATTTTCCATTTTCTTGAATGCCATTACACCTGCTTGCGGATTGTTGATTGAAATCATTGATAATGACTGACCCAAGTCTCCGGCATGTTTAGGAGCTTCGAAAGCCACTAACGGTTGGTTGAAAAACTTAGCTTGCCATGGTGATTCTGCTTTAGCCCAGTCGCCGCTGTGTCCGTAGACTGCATATTTCACATCATGGATTCCCCAGTCTTGTGTGCTTTCATACATCGTCCAACCCCATTCTGGCAAGTTGATTGCAGGAGTATAGAGCAATGTCAAACGAAGGGTGTTGTTATCTGGTTTGTCTGAACCATATTTACAGTCTTCTAAAATTGAAACACCGTATTTCCCTGATTTATCAGTTAAGTCAAACCATTCTTTGGATGGAACTTCGAATTTCTTTTCATTATTATTTCCTCTTGAAATAGTTCCAACACCTAAGTTATAGGTTGCATTTTCGTTTTGGACAGCCAAAGGGAAAGAGGCTTTCAAACTTACTTCGCGCGACTGCCAATCAATTTTATTGGTCACTTCCAACCGTTTGCCGGCTTCGCCTGCCGAAAGACTATAGTATTGTACTATTTCGGAGTTACGTCCTTTACGTTCTACTTTCAACGTGACACGAACCGGACCTTCTTCTACAACGGTCAGAGAAGCATCTTTGTCCATGAAATCTAGGGCTGGTTTCTGGCGGTCTTTCCAGTCCATGTTCCACGAAGGCCAATCGCTTGGATGTTCTGCCTGAAATTCTAAACGGGCAGGTTTAGAAAGTAATTCTTTAGATGACTTTTTGTCAAAGATATTCAACACATCGCCGTTAGTTGCAAATATTACTTTGTAATAAGCATTTTCCAATGTATTATTGGTAGCTGCCAGAGCAGTGGTCGACTTTTTTGCTGCAGATTCACGTACATCGTAAACTGCCAATCCAGCTGATGGCAATTGAGCCACAAATAGGAACTTCACTTTAGTGCCATTTTTCTCCAATATTTGAGAAGGAACTTCTTTACCTGTTTTATCAAAAACAGCAATGGAAACAGGTGCTGATGCAAATTCCAAATCGGCGGTCACAACATCTTCGCGTTGATGGGCAACCGGATTGTAAACTACTAACGATTTTCCTTGTGTTTGTGTATTCAGCTTAGATGCAATGGCACTTACGCCATTTTTAAGGACTTCGCTGAAGCCGTTTGCAGCAATGAACTCATCGTTCCAGGCATACTCGTACGCTTTTGGAATACTAGTTCCTGGAAGAATATCATGGAACTGACTTCCAAGCACTAAATCCCAAGAGTTATTCAATTTTTTCAATGGATAAGCAGCACCGCCCAACCAATCGGCAACCACCGAAACTTGCTCAGCCGATTGTGCCAACAACTCGTTTTTGCGGTTCATCCGTTTCATATATGCTTGAGAGGTCATAGAACCAGCGCTGTGCTCTATGAGCAATAAATCGCCTGAATATACAGGAAGTTTTTTTCTTATATCAGGGGTAATATCTTTGAATATCTGGTCAGATGAACTCAATAGCACTTTGAAGTTACTATCACTGTTGCCTAGAGATGCTTCTGCAGCTTTCACATCATTTTCGCGAGGAGATCCACCACGGTCACCCACACCATAATACCGGAAATCGAAAGCATAACCAAATGTCTTCTTATCATCATCCAGGCGTTCTGCCCATTTTGGATCTTTATCAAGGCGTTTTTCAATACCACTACCATAACCAGTTCCATTAAGAGCGGCTACAATACCTTTACCATCGGGACCATTCCAAACGCCTACATTGAACGGAACGCCTACTGCCGAACGCCATGTTAGTTTCTGAGTTGAGAAACCCAACAATCCACAATGATTGAATACAGTTGGTAGGTTACACAAGAAACCAAAGCAGTCAGGCAACATATAGTCAGCACTCTCGGTGCCAAATTCTTTGCGAAAAAAATCGTTGCCGTATAAAATCTGACGAACTAAGGATTCTGAAGAAGAAATATTTACTTCGCCTTCGTCAACCGATGAACCGGATACTTTCCAACGTCCTTGTTTTACATATTCCTGAACCCTCATATACAATTCCGGATAGTATTCCTTCATCATATTGTACCGGCGGGAACCCGTAAAGTTGAACACATAATTAGGATATTTTTCAAAAAGACTAAAATTTTCAACCATTGTATTGAGTATATACTCGTTGATCGTTGTTGGGTAATCCCAATTCCACTCGGTGTCTAAATGGGCGTAACCGATTGTGTAAAGAACACGATCTGTAGTGATATCGTAAGGAACTGACTTTTTTTCAGACTGTGCCATAGTGAGCTGCGGTAAAATAGCTGCAAACAGCAAAATAAAGAATGATTTTCTCATGAAATAATTATTTGATTTTTATTAAAATTTATTCTTTCTATATATGTTTTACTAAATATGTTATCCCAATCCGCATCATTCAAATTCTTATCTGCCAATGCAGGATTTCCATTAGAAAAACCTCGGTCAGCTAATTAAATTTTGTGTTCCCAGTCTGCAAGCTCTTTTTCGTATGTAAGTTTTGTCTCATCGATAGTTACATTGCTTTTTTCCAGGCTCTTAACTTGAGAGCTAAAATCCGGCATCGTTTTCAAAGATTTAGCACTTGTCCAAGCCTCTGCAATTGTACCTCCCCACGAAGAACTGATTAAACCAATCGGGATATTATTACTCATGAAAAGATTTTTCCCAAAGAAATAGGCAACTGACGAAAACTCAGCGATTGTTTCATAGGTTTTATTGCTCCATGAAGGACTGATTTTTACTTTCTCGTTTTTTGAGGCTTCTCCCCAAAAAAGAACTTCGGACTGCTGTTGTAATACCATATTATTAGTAAAAAACGCTGGTAATTTTACTTTTGCATCTACAATTCCCGTGATAAAAACGCTGAAAATTATTACTAATAGACAAAAAAGGCACTTCATCTTTTATTAAATTTTGGGTGTATGTTGAAAATAAATTTTAAGTAAGCATTGCTGCAAAATGAGAATTTTATTTTACAAATCTCTTAATGATTTTTTTATTATCGACAGTTTGAATGGATAGGATATAAATTCCATTTTTAAGATTCGATACATCTATAGAGGTTTTATCATCTATTTTTCCTGTTTTAGTAAAAATGATTCTACCCATAAAATCAATTACAGAAAGTTCATTAATTTGCAGGTTTGTAAACTCGATATTGAGTATTGATTCTACCGGATTTGGGTAAATTTTAAATTCTGCTGAGCTCAATATCTCATGTATATCCGTTGAAGTATCGCTTAAAACTGCACTCCACCAATTGAAATTCCAACCACCCGTATTAGCCAATAGTTTGATTGTTTGTGCTCCCTCGGTTAGGTTGACTTTTGTACTTACTGAAGTCCAATTTTGCCAATCACCGGTATTAGGTAAAGCTGTGGTAGTTAATTCTGTACCATTTTGTAAGAGTGTTACTGTTCCTGTGCCATTACCCGAAACTCTGTAACTAATGTCATACATTCCAGTAACAGGCACGTCAATAGTATATTCCATCCAGTCGCCAGTATCAATAAAGCCAACATTGGCACCTCCATTAAGATCTATCGTTGACTCTGTGCTTACTCCACTCATACTTGTATAAGCCTCAGCTTGAATTTTACCAGGCTTTGCAACGGTTTGGAGGGTTGCACTCCAATTGTCGATATTCCAGCCACCTGTAATTGCCAGTAATTTAATGGATTGAATGCCGGATGTTAAGTTTAACGTTGAAGTTAGGTCTGAATAGGTTTGTAAGTTTGCAGTAGTCGGAATATTTAGTGTTTTAATCGTACGACCATTTTGTTGGATAACTACACTACCTTCAACCGTTCCAGCCGTTTTAAGTGTTAAAGTGTAAATGCCAGACGTAGGGACATTTACTATATACTCTAAATAGTCGTTGGTTTCCATAGAACCCACAATTTTACCTCCGTATGCTTCATTGTTCGATTGAACCTGAATACCACTCATATAATTATAGTTTTCAGCCTCAATAGTGCCTGATAGTCTGCTTAATACGGGAGTAACTTGTTGTAACACTACTGAACTATTGCATTCAATTACAGAAGTAAGATTATCAACAGGAGTTTGCTTAGTAAAATCATTCCATGCAAGATTCAAATCGGTACGTCTGATTTTCCATGAAGCATCAGCACTTCTTTTAAGGAAAGTATAATACTCATTCCATAAATAGTTCTGACGAACAAAATCGCTTAAATAACGAATATATTCAGCCAAATCGGTACCGTTTCGGGTTCCGGCAGCCAATAAACCACCAGAAGTCATGTTCGAGATTACTCTATCGAAAGTTAGTTTAGCATCATCGAAATATTTTTTTTCGCCGGTTATTTGATACAAGAAGTTGGCAGCACCTCCAAAAGCCCCGTTGTTAAATACTGCAAGTCCTTTGTTCAATGATCCATCGGCTAAAACTGCACTCCACACTTCACCTGTTGTAGAATTCCAGATATGGGATCGTTCCCACTCATAAGTTAGTTTTGCCAAATTGAGATAGGTTGTGTTTTTTGTAAACTCATATAAATAACAAGCAGAAATTACGCCAGGTGAATTACTTAATGCGTTTTTGTCTTCTTTCATTTTACTCCACCAAATACCACCGCCCAACTGAGAATCCCAGCCCCATCCGCCATTGTCGGCATGGTAAAAAGCAAGAATGAAACCATATTTTGCCTGATCCAGAAAAGCAGGATTCTTAGTATATTCATATCCTCGCGCAAAAGCAAGTACAGCCCAGAAAAGATCATCGTTGTATTCATTCCACTCCCAACTTTTCGCGTTCCCATTGCCCGAATTTTGCACTAAAAAAGTATTCAGCAAGTTGGTTATTTCTGTACTTACATTGGGATCGTTGGTACGAAAATAAACATCCTGAGCAGTTTGAATATCCAGAGCTTGCATCCAGAAATAGTCTTTTGTGTTTTTATTCAGCGCTTCTTTATAATACGTTAGCTCACCTGATTTCACTAAAAATGCAGCGTCATAAGCCGAAAATGCTTGATCGGCAATGGTATTTTTTATTTGCGACTGCGTTTTAGTGGAACTAAATATAAAAAAACAAAAAAATATGATCTTGATTAACAATAACTTGCGCTTCATAAATGTAGAATATTGGACTTTGGTAAAACTAATTTAGCAGAATTGATTTTTTGAGTTTTATATCTTTAGAAGAGCCACCCACTAATATCTCGAATTTTCCGGCATCAAAGCCAAAATGATTTAAATTTTCTTTGTAATAAGAAAATGCAGATTCGTCCAGTTCGATAGTTATTTTTTTCTTTTCGCCCTTTTTCAGAAAAACTTTAGAAAAACCTTTCAGTTCTTTAGATGGTCTTATTACCGAACATTCTTTATCGCTTACATATAACTCTGCAACTTCGGCTCCATACATGTTTCCAATGTTTTTCACCTCAAAAGTGACTGTTGCCACTATTTTTTCTTTCAATTGCTTCAGATTAACTTTAAGATTAGAATATTCAAACTTAGTGTACGACATTCCAAAGCCAAATGGGAACATGGGTTCAACATTTTTTGTGTCATAATAGCGGTAACCTACCAAAATTCCCTCTTTGTACTCTACTCTTTTGTCACCATCTGGATCATAGTAATTTGCAAAAGTTGGATTGTCTTGCCATTTCTTTTCGAAACTTACAGGAAGTTTACCACTTGGATTTACCTTACCAAGAAGGATTTCAGCAAGAGCAGTTCCTCCTTCTTGTCCGGGATAAAATGCATGAAGCAAAGCTTTGACGTTTGGCAACCACTTTTCCATGTACACATTGCCACCAGCATTTAAAATAACAATTGTATTTGGGTTTGCTTTAGTAACTACTTTAATCAAGCTATCCTGTGCGGCTGGAAGTTCAAATGGACGCTCGGCACCTTCATGCTCTATCTGTTTATCAAATCCCACACACAAAACTGTAAAATCAGCTTCGGTTGCCATTTTTATAGCTTCATTATAATTTTCGTCTTTAGGTTGAAACCATGCCAGTGTAATTGCGGCATCGCCTCCACCTTCGTAATACTCAAGTTTGATTGGATATTCTTTTCCGGCTTCTAGTTGAAGCATGACATTTTTCTCGATATTGCCATGATCACTCCAATAATCAATTACAACTTTACCATTCACAAATAAACGATATCCATCATCACCTTTTACTGTAAATTTGTAATTTGCAGTTTGCGTAGGACGAATGACACCAGTCCAGCGAACTGAGAAATTATCCTGGCCAATACCATCAATTCCGGGTGTTTGAACCCATTCGTGGTTCACATTTTGTTCTATTTTTGAGCCTTTTGGTGTGCCGTTCAAGTCTCTGTTATTGAAATATTCGGCTTTAAGGCCAATTGTATTAGATCCCGACTCTGTATAAAAAGTAGATTTTGTAGCCAGATAACTTAGACTTGGAATGCCCATAGTATAATTCACTTCAACATTTTTAGCCATATTTTTAAAAGCATCCAATGTGCTTGTATAATGGAAAGGTTCAGTCTTAGAACTTCCTCCTCCTGTATTGAAAATATCGGCATTTGGACCTATAAATGCTATTTTTTTAATTTTTGAAATATCCAATGGAAGTATATTATCTTGATTTTTAAGTAGTACTACACCTCCTCGAGCAATATCCAAAGCAACATTGACACTTGTAGGATCATCGTTTGGAATAGATTCAATTAATTGAGGTCTATCGTAAAAACCATATTTAAAACAAACACTAAAAATTCGGCGAAGTTTTTCATCAATTTGTGCCTCGGTATTATCTTTTCGCTCTAAAGCGGGAATAATATTTTTGGCTATCATGTATTCGTTACCGGGCATTTCCAAATCGAGACCACCATTAAATGCTGCCAAACCATTGTATGTGCCACCCCAGTCGGACATGAGTATACCATCGAAACCCCATTGACCTTTTAATATTTCAAGATTCAAATGCTTGTTGTGAGCAGTTTGCTCTCCATTAAGTCGGTTATAACTATTCATTACAGCATCCACATGACCTTTTTGAACAGCTGCCTTGAAAGCCGGAAGATATATTTCCTGCAAAGTACGTTCGTCGATATCAGAACTTATGTTATTTCTATCGTATTCTTGATTGTTGGCAGCAAAGTGTTTTACAGTGGCCACAACACCCTGATCTTGAACCCCTTTGATATATTCCACCGCCAAATTTCCGGCAAGATAGGGATCTTCACCCAAATATTCAAAGTTACGTCCAGTCATTGGGGCACGAGCAATATTAACTCCGGGAGCCAACAAAAAATTAACATTACGAGAACGACAATCACGACCAAGTGCAACGCCCAATTTATACGACAAATCGGTATCCCAAGTAGCCGCCGACATTACGCTTGCCGGATAAGCGGTACTTTTACCATGCGTATTTGTTCCTGTGGGACCATCAGTCATTTTAAGCATGGGAATGCCCAGACGTTCAATTGGTTTTAGGTACATCCAATTTACCCCATTGATGTAATTAATTTTCTCCTCAAGCGTCATATGTGAAATAAGATCTGTTACCCTATTTGCTATCGGAGCTTTTGGATCTTTATAAATTTGTGCGTTAAGTACAAATGTTATTGAAAGTAAAGTAAGAAGAAATGCATTTTTCATTTTTAGATTTTTTTTGTATTTTGATAAAATAAAATTATAACTCATTTGGACTTCTTAAACCGGAAAACTATAAATCTACTTTGACTTTGACAGATTAAGAAATATGAAATAAAATAATTTAAATAGTATGATTATTCATCTTTAAATTAGATTTTAATCATAGTTTACAGACAGAATTAACAGAAAGAAGTTTTGGATTAAGTCTATAAATTATGTCAATACATTTAAACGCTCAAAGTTGAAATAAATAGAAAAGAAAAAATCACAACCGACTATTTTTAATAAAACGAATACATTGATTGTTCTGTCTAATTACATAGCAACCATCATTTAATGAACTTAAATCAAGAGTTGCCTTTTTACTCATAATATTGTTTAATTCAAGAACTTTTTTCCCCATAAGATTATAGACTGTAACATTATTCAGATTCTCGTCTGCATCTAAATTTGCAATAGATTTAACTGGATTTGGATATAATCTGAAATTAGTCGTAATCGTCTTTTGAACAACCTCCGTTGTTGCCGATGGCTTAATTATTAATGTATTGATATAGAAAAATTTATTTGTTTGATTATTATTAGGACCTGCTCCAATAGCAATATTAATAGTTCCATCGCCTTTGGCTTTCATTTGGTTTACAGAAGCAATATTGCTGGAATTATTTGAGGCGTCTAAGTAAACAGTTTCATTCCTATCACCTGATAAAGTGTAATAGGTTTCTCTGTTATCAGTTACGCCCGCACGGCTTCCAAACATATAAAAATCATATCGCTGATTAGGGAAAAGTCCTGCAAGCAATAGACCACCTGTAGGTTCAGCTATATTGTTCCACAATCCTGTCCCGTTGCCATAGAAGCAATCCACCGTTGCATCTGCTGGCAAATTTAATGAAGTAGTGGTGGTTGTGGGTCCAGATTGATTGATTGCATTAAATGCATCGTTTACTTTAATTGAAATAGCTGTTGCATTTCCCGCAGCATCCTTGAGCGATGCTATTGAGCTATTCAAAGTACAGGAAGTTAGGCTATTCCAGCTCGATAAAGTAGTAGCTTTGTCACCAAAGTCAATATTCACATCATTTGTAAGGGTTGCCGGTGATATTACTGGAGGAGCCACATAACTGACCATTGATGTTATACTACTCGGATTAGTTACAGCAAAATGAGCAGCATTTTGTGCAATATTGGCATCATATGCTGACACATCAGAAGGTTTGAATGTATTACCAATAACTGGTCTGCCAACTATTTTTTCGTACCAAGCGCAAGCTGCTGTATATCGTCCAAGACCATAAGTTAAGTGATAACCGTCGCGATTAAAATTGTCTCCGATATAACTGCTTCTTGCATTTTGAATGGCAGTTCCGGTAGGGATTATAAGATCAATTCCGGCACGAACTGAAACTTTATCGTATGCATTAGCAATTGAGTCATACATTTCACGTTGATTATTGTGATAATAATCGTACTCTGAATGAGTAGAATTAGCTGTATAAGCCCATGTTCTGTGAAGCATGTATTTTACACTTGGATTAGTTTTTAAATTGTTTACGTATTGTTTTAAATTTGAAAGATATGGGAAAAATGTGCTAAATTTCCCAGAATGTTGGCTAACTTGTTGAAAAGCAATGTAATCCCAATTGTCATCTTGAACTGCATATTGAATAGAGGTGCTTTCACGGGTAGATTTTGTGATAGTTCCATTGGCACTTACCATTACTTTGCGATAAGAATAACCCGGATTATTTGTATTAGCATTATTCCAATGTGTTGCCAAGTCACACCCCCCCCAATATAAATTACCTATAACAATTTGAACTCCATCGGCTTTAGCTAAATCACCAACGTATGATTCTAATGCGTCTTCGGAGAAACTGTTTCCGATAGCCAACATTCTTATTATTGTAGTTGCAGAAACAGCTGCATAACAGGAACTGATTGATAAGAGAACCAGTATAATTAGATGTTTTTTGAATTTATTATTCATGATTTTTAGTTTTTAAAGTAATGGTATGTTCTAAGTCTAATTATTATTTAAAAGTTTAAAATATAATGGAAACTCATGCTCTATATGTTATAGGAAATAAATTTATAAAATATATTTATGTGAATTTTATTAAATATAGTTTTAAGTGCTAATTTCCAAACAAGATTAAATCCAGCATTAAAAAACTGGGTTCAATCTTGTTTGATTTTTTTTCTGAGTATTTATTGTTTCGTAAAACTCAGTGAAACCTTCTGGGAAGAGCTTTTATCTTTCAACACCAACAGATAGTGCGATGCTACCAATGTTGAAACATTTAGACTGCTTCCAGTCAATAGTGATTCACCCATTATAACCCGCCCGTCCATTCCATAGACTGTACATTCGTATTGCCTATCTTGTTTTAGTCCTTCAATTATCAGTTTTGTATGTACTGGATTAGGATATAACTTCACACTGGAAAACTGAGTGGGAGCCTTAACTCCGGTGGTTGAAATGCGAACTTTTGAAGCTACACTGGTACTTTGAGCCAAATTGATTAATTGTTCGGCATTGGTAGCTGCCTGACCATTAAGTGGCGAATAAAACTCTAAACTCGATTTCAACATTTTACCTGCATTCAATGCCGCTACTTCATCTTCGTTCATCCCTGAACGATAGAAGAACCAATCTCTAAAACTGATTGATGCAGGTGCATTTATATCATTCAAATAGAAAACCGTTGGAATTAATCTCTCTGTTAGTTTTCCTGCTAATGCATTGTCGCTGTATAGATCGGTTTCACCTCTGGCGTAGAAATGGGTTAGCGTTATATTGTGCCATTGACCATCATTAACAGCAACTGTGCCTTTTATCTGGGCTGCACCTGCATTTGGAGATTGATAAACAATTGCTCCCGTAGCAGCATCAATTTTCAACAAACCGTTTACCTGACCTTGTTTAAACGAAGCAATGATACCATTTCCGGTTGTTTTAATTTCGAAAGAAACTGTAAACGGATGTACAATATAATCCGGAGTATATACCAGTTGGTCGACAGTGGACGAATTATCAAATGCTATATAATTTCCGGTAGCTTTTACGGGAATCGGTTTATTGGCTTTGAGCGCATCGAACAACGAAGGAACCATGGCATACGAAAATTCAAGGTGACCCAAATCATTCGGATGCGCATTATCGGCCATGTAGCCACTTGCCCATCTTCCGGTACCATCATCAATAGCTCCTAACACATTGATACTTGGCACATCCCATTCTTGAATAAGCATATCTATCTTTTTAATATAGCTATAATCAGACGCATTGAAATCGTCACGGGTATAGTTATTGACAACTACAGGCACCAACCCTTTGGCACGAGACATAGATATCAGGTTAAGCATATTGTTTTTCCACTGATCAAAAACACCCTGCTGGTTTGTACTTCCATGAATACCTTCGTTACCCAGCGAAAGGGCATAAATTACGTATTTTCCATATTGCGGGAAAAGATCACGATCGACACGACCCAACACATCTACCGTAGTATTTCCACCAATAGATTTATTTACCACGTTCCAGTTATCACCCTTGCCATTTGTATAGTTTTGTTTTAGCAACTGGGTATACATATAAATATAACCCTGATTGTTGGTGGCTCCGCTACCTGAAGGAACCGACGATCCCATCACGGTTATTTTCATACTATCCAGAGCCGAATATGTGTAACGGTTCATATCAAGAACCACTGTATAGCTACCTTTGTCGATCAACCCGATTTCTTCAACGGCAATACTCGATGCAGTTGCCTGCGATTCCATCAGTACCGCATTGGTTTTTGTGCCGGCCACCCGCTTAATAGCATAAGCAGGATTAGAGTTAGCCCGGAAACTAAAGTTTTTATTTGCATCGGTAAACACGTTAGCCATATTAACCAATCCTGACCACACGCCCTGGCCTTTGTAAGTCAATGCCACTTCGCCGGCAGCTCCGGTAACACCCATTTTGGTAACAGGCAGAACAGTGTATGTCTTAGCCATCATATCGACAGTAATCAGTGCCGGACCAGCCTCTGCCGGATCAATTGCTGCACCGGCAGCCAATATGGCCCCTGCGCTTGCTCCTGCCCCGTACACAACAGCACTGCCACTTTGCGAACTATAGAAATTAAGCGTACCTGTTGCGTTAATATTTGTATATAATTCAAAAACACCTGTCGAATTTCCCTGCAAATTAGTCACTAGATTCATTGGAATGGCAGTAGCTACATTGTTTCCGTTTTCAGTTGCTGTTCCAGAAAGATAAAGTGACAAATACTGGTTACTAATAGAAATTTGTTTACTTCCGCTGATGTTAGACCCAGCCTCTTTTGTAGTGGCTGTTACAGTTACAACTCCATCTGTCAAAGGGCGAAGTAGACCATTTTCATCAATGCTGGCAATATTTGGATCGCTCACAGTCCAAGTAACAGATGGTACGGTTGCATTAGACGGACTAATTGTAGCCATCATTTGCGAAGCAGTGCCTGTAGTAGTAATATCACTTCCGGTAACTGAGATGCTTGTAACTGATACTGACTCATTGGAGTATTCTTCTACTTTCATTGCATTGATGTGAAAGAAACTTCCTGTTGTCTTTGTTGCATCAATGCTTACTTCGCCATTGGCATTAGGATAGATTAGGTCTGAACTTAAGATATTGCTAACATTACGATTAATACCTGTTCCACCAACATTTGTTCCGGAGGTTTGAAGTGTACCGGTCATCGTATTAATACCTGTAAAAACAAATTGAGAAATACGAATCTCTGTATTATCGCGACTCCCGAAGATTTTGAATTTATATCCTCTTGTTGGTGTTAGACCCGTAAATTTCAACGCTCCAACAGTACCATAAAAATAATCCTGAGTCGCAGTAGCAATTGCAAATTCACTTAAGTAAGAAGGGTTTGGGGCTAGTAAACCTCCATTTTGAATTCCGTTCTTCGACATTCCTGCGCCGATTACCAAACTAAATCCAGTTGCACCATTGGCATTGTCAATCAATGCTGTGGTTGTTCCGCTAGTTTCATTCAATGCATTGTTCCAATAGTTTCCATTTGCGTCCGGGCTGGTTGTAATATTACCATTGGAAACATCGTTTGGACCAAAATCAATCATAATTTGTTTGGTTGCTGTAATATTAGGCTGATTGCTGATGGTTATTTGAATACTATTGCTATTTATGTTTGAACCATCTTTACTAGTTGCAGTTACTGTTACCGTTCCATTCTTTTTTGCTGTGAGTAAACCCGTAGCATTTATAGATGCAATACTTTGATCGCTTACGTTCCATGTTACAGATTGTATTGCATTTGAAGGTAATACAGTTGCACCAAGTTGAGTTGTTCCGGCAAGTGACGAAATATAATTTGTAGTTCCGGAGATAGTTATTGCTGTTACAGGATAATACCAATTTACATCGGCTGGTTTTGTAATAGGATATGTACCTTTTGTATCGGCCACAGCAGTACCTGTGCCTTCGTTCATTTTCCAGTTGGCTAAAAGTCCGGTTTCTATTCCTGTAAGTGAGGTGGACATCTTTGTCTGAATCTGGGCTGCAGTACGTTCTACATTCCAAAAACGAAGATCGGCCATTATTCCATTAAAAAGTCGACCAGTCCAAGTTGGACTATCACCAATTCGCAAATTTTTTGTAGAAACAAGCATTGGAGTAGTTAATGTCGTAGTGCCATCCAGCATTCCATTGACATATACTTTTATTTGAGTAGCTGAACAAGTAGCTGCAATATGATACCAAGTGTTAGGGGTAAGAGCTGTGGCGCCAGTAACGGAAACCCAATTGGCATTTCCAATACAAAGTTGTATTTTGCTTCCGTTAGCTCTTAAAGAAAAACCTGAAGGACCAGCCGTAGGAGATTCTTCGGTACTAAGAATATAGGCACTTTCGCCACTTGGAAAGCTTTGGTAATATACCCAGGTTTCAATAGAAAACTGAGTTGGAGCAGTGGCAGTTGATCCCAAGTCTATAAAACTAGTAGATGCCCCAGAGAACACAAGACCCATAGTTGGTGCTGCCGGAAGAAGTATCACACTCAGCATTACTGCAACCAGTAATGAATAAATTTTTTTCATGAATATCAATTTTTAAATGTTACGATTGTATTAAATATAAGGCAAATTAGTTTGCAAATGAATGGTTATTTTTAATGCGATTGAATAATCTTATTTGTTCGAAAATTTTAAAATCCTTTTTAATTCTTCAAGAATCTTCCGGTAATCGTTTTATTATTTTCTTGAATAGTCAAAAAATACATCCCATTTTCGAGCATTTCTATATCAATGTGTGGGTTTTTATTGTACAATATCTCGCTCTTAACTATTTTTCCATTTATATCCAAGATTGTACAGGCTTTTTCCTCGTTGCTGTCAAACGTGAGGTGGAGCAGTTTACTTGCCGGATTGGGATAGAAAAATGCTCTTTGGCTATCGGTTACTGAAAATACAGATGAAGGATCGTTGTTCACTGTTCCCCACAGTTTAACTTCGGCTACTTGAAGAATAGTGGCAGAGACAGTTTTCATTTCCACCTTAAATATATCATAAGTCGCAACGGAATTGAGGTTATATTCTAGCGTTTGAATTCTGGAGTTAAATATTACATTATTCATTGAATCGATAGTCGTCCAACGAATACCATCAACAGATCCTTTGAGTACAAATTGCTTGGGATCTCGCTCAGGAGCATCGTTTCCGGAAGTTATTGAGTATTTTTTCAGGTTGAATAAAACATTATCTTTGGATGTGAATTGAACCCAACTGGCATTATGGAAAGTAAGAAATTTAGTGTTTTCTAAATCATCGAACAACATTTCCTTTCCTTCGCCTGTCGAAGAATTAGGGTATTGCGAACTCACGATTCCTCCCAAGGTGGTGATATTGCAATATCCCAATGGGTCGATTGCAATTGGTTTTACAGTGAATAGCCAATCAACCAAAGTAGGGTCATTTAGTCCGGTTTCCCAAGAAGCATGACCTTTGTTGGTATATTCGGTATAGAAATTTTGTCGATTGTTCGGCCCTAAGGCATTTATGGCTTTCACCATGTCGCGCGTACCTTTTACAGGAACAATTGGGTCGTCTGCGCTATGAAAACAACGGATAGGTAATGTTTCTAATAAATTTGCTTTGGTTGGGTCGCCGGCTGAGCAAAATGCAATGGCCGCAGCAAACTTTGTAGGGAAACGCATTATAGCATCCCAAGTTCCATATCCGCCCATCGAAAGCCCTGTAATATAGATTTTTGAAGGGTCAATTTTAAATTCCCTGCTGATAGAATCTACTATGGAAAATGCGAGCGATAATTGATCGCTAATGGGAACATTATTTTGAATATAACTCCCATTGCCCCAAGGCGTATTCACCCATTGTTTGTCATTGGCACATTGAGGAGCTACCACAAAACAGGGATATTTTTCCTGATTGGCAGACTCAGCCCATAAAGTTGCCCCTCTATTGGCAGTGAGCTGGCTGGTATTATTGGTGCCTCTTTCACCTGCACCATGCAGAAACAAAACAAGGGGATAAGTTTTGTTGGCATCATATCCTTGAGGCATACTCAATCGATAAGGCATAGCCGTTACAATTATTTTTTTATCTACATGCTGTCTGGTTAAAAATGGTTGCCCTATGCTGTATACATTTGTACTAATTATAAGTAAACTGAATAATGCAAAATAGTATCGTCTTTTCATTCTTCAAAATTGAATTTTAAATGTGAACTATATAAAATAGATATCATGATTTACTAAGCTAAAATTCGATGTTTACTAATTAGTTAATAGTAATTTTTACGGTCTTACGATTGGATAATCTATTGAAAGTAAAAAAATAAATACCTTTCGTAAAATTATGAACATCCACTTTAAAATCACTCGAATTGTTTACAATTTCCTTGCTGGTTACAGTTCGTCCTTGAATGTCTGTGATTACTAATTTTGTTTTGGTTTTCTCATTCGGGAGTTTCACATAAACAAAATCATTTGAAATGCTGGGATAAACCACAATATCCGACAGTGAATTTACCAGAGATAAAGCAGAAGGGACTTTTAAACGCAACCCAACACCCAACATCCAACTTTTCTCAATGTCGATATTTTGGATTGTACCATTGTTTTTATTTGCGGAAACATCTATTGCAACAAGCGAGCCTGGACCTTCATTCAAGTGATAATAAGCTGTCAAACCATTTTCGTTACCTTGCAACAAATAATCTTTTAAACTATTTATTTCGCTGGCTGTTAAGGCTTTGTTCCAAATGCTTACTTCGTCTATTCCACCAATAAATTCTCGAGAAGAAAATTCAGGACTTGCTCCAATATAGAGAGGGGTAGAATTTATTTTTAATGCACCCGTAGTGCTTGTAGTTGCTTTTAACACGCCATTGATATATATTTTAACGGTAGACCCATCATATACTCCTGCTATATGAGTCCATTTGTTCAAACTGATTGTTTTTGCCGGAACAACTGCTTCGTACCAATTATTAGCTCCAATTACGATACGGGCTTGACCATCGCCACCCACATTAAGGGCATATCCTCCGTTTGAAGACTCCTTACTAATTACAGAACCTTCATAGTAATTTGCTCTAAATTGCGTGGGATAAATCCACGCTTGAATAGTGAATGCAGCACTCGGCATAATTGATGATGAATGAGGGATATTTATACAGCCAACAGTTCCTCCCGGCAATAAAATTGCATTATCTGAATTCGGTGAAAAATTCGTAATTGTTTTTGTAGCCAAATTATTACCTGCATTAATGTCGCCATTCAAAGAAGTGTAAGCTGTAATTGTGTATTCTTTCGCTTCGGAAAAATCCGCTTTCTGAGAAAAAGTATATTCAAAACTGCTTTGTGCAGGAATGGAGGTTATAGCTTCTGTAATAGCTGAATTAGAACCAATACGGTAGGATATTGGCACATTATTTAATGTTGAATTACTAAAGTTAAATATCCTTACACTGACACTTTCATTATTCGTGAGTCCCATTTGTGTTTTGGGTGACAAAATGCCAACCAAGGCAATATCATTGGGTGCAGTACCTATTTTGGGAGCTAAGCCGGCACCGGCCATCCATATTTGGTCGGCATCCAATGCTTGAATTTGTCCGTTTTTGTCGGTAGCAGTAGAGTCAACAATAAAATTCGAGCCAAAACCTTCGTTCATTTTGTAATACCCTACCAAGCCGGGTTCGTCTCCCCATAGTTGAATTCCTTTTAGATCGTTTATTTCTGTTGAACTTAGGGCTTTATTCCATACGCGAACTTCATCTATTCCTCCAACAAACGCACGGTCTAGTCCTTTAATAGCTGTTTGTCCTATTACAAAATCGCTTGTGGATGCTTGTATTTTCTGACAGCCATTTGTCGATTTTAGCACTCCATCTACGTAAAGTTGTAGTTTTGTTCCACTATATACTCCTGCTATATGTTGCCATTTGTTCAACACAAGTGTTCCAATTGGTGAAGTAGTCGCTCTTTGCAGACCATCACAAATCAGAAACCGTGCCTGACCATTACCACCAACACTTAATGCATATCCTTTATCGGTGGCTATTTGTTCTTTACTCACAATTGTTCCTTCTGCTGCAGTTGCCTTGAAAGCAGTTGGATAAACCCATGCATCTACAGTAAGCGCATCTGTTGGCATAAGAGAAGGCGAATGAGGAACAACTACTTTTCCATTATTTCCGAAAAATCGCATTGCCAAATCAGCCGACGACCTAAAATTAACTACTTTAGTATTAATTGTGTCGTTAGTGGGATCAGCATTAATGGCAGTATATACAGAAATGGCGTATTCCTTGAGTTGAGACAAATCAACTTTATGTGTAAATCTATAGGTAACTTCTGAGTTTGCGGGGATACTACTTATAATTTCTTTTATCTCAGTCTGATTATCAACTTTATATGCGATTGGCAAATTGATTAAGGCTGTGGATTTATTGTTGTTTATTGTAACGGTTATTTGTTCATTATTTGATAATAGATACTTTGATACTGGTGATTGCACAGAAGTTATTTTCAATGGTTTAGTTATTGCATTGTATGCAATTTTAGCCATTAGCAACGCACCCGCATCATTGGGATGGATTCCATCGGGGAAAGTGCTTCCTGCCGAAAGAAGATTATGATAATAGTCAATTTTGGAGGTACAGAGAGTGTTTCGCAATGAATCGACAAGTGGAATAATTTCATCATGAATCACACTGTTGGAAATGGCATAATTATCTATAAAAGCGGGGGAAGGAGCACAAACAAAGATATGTGGATTTCGACCATTGAGTCGAAACTGATTAATCATATATTTATAATCAGTAAAGAAATCAGCTTTGTGTACCCAATTGAAATATTTACTATCGTTTGTACCCAACGAAATGATAAGAATATCGGGATTGTAGTTTTTTGCATCGGTAAATTTTTGCTCGTTCATGTAAGGAATATCTCCTTTCTTCAACATAGTGCGAGCACTTATTCCACAATTATAAACCACATAGTTGGATCCGAGTAAATTAGCTAGTTGAGACGGATAGTTATGAGCTGCATCCGATGCCCCAACTCCTTCGGTAATACTATTTCCGACACAAACTACACGTATTTGGGCAGATGAACATAGTGAAAATAGAGCACTTAGAAGTAGTGTGGCTGAAAGACTTTTCAATTTTTTCATTTGTATTAAATTCGGTTTCAAAAAAACTTTCAAATTAGCTTTTTAATTATAAAACATGATATTTAAAGAAAATCATTTGAAGGCAAAATTGAACTAACAAGATAGCTCCGATACGGAACTATCTTGTTTTGTTCAAAGTATATTAGTTGTATTTATGCAAAAATTTCAACTAATTCTTATTGGATATTACTTGATTAACTTGTAACCTTGTTTTTTGTCTACAACCAATACAGAAGCACCTTTTGGAAGATTTGATGTATTGATTGAAGTTTCTGATCAACCTTTTAGTAGTTTGTCCACTTATTATAAGCTTAAAAGGTTATTGTTGGTTGTAATGTAGCGCCTGACCGATTTGTCGGTTAGACGCTACATTTTAAAACAGGATTAACTATTTCGTAATTTTAGTTAGCGATAACCTTCTTAGTTACCGATTTATTGTCGGCAGTAAGGATGTTTACAATATAGCATCCTTTAGCAGGTAATTGATATGAAAATTCGTTAGTAGCATTTGTTTTTGAAACAGTGCGACCATCAATGTTTAAAATGGTTACTATTGTATTACTTGGAATCTGTGAAATGCGCAATGTATTACGTTTTACTAATATTTGAAAATCGATTGCATCTGCCTTTTCAAGTTGAGTAGTGATTTCAGTAGGGAATACTTTCAAAACAGGATAATCACTTGATGAAGCAAATTTCCAAACATTTGTAAAATCCCATCCTAACCCAACATAGAAGGATTCTGATTTTTCATCATTAGTTGCAATGTTGACACCATGTTTTTTAGTAGCTCCATATTCTCCATCATTATCTAAAATAACTGCACCGCTTACAGTACTCGTACTAAGTGAATAGTTGTTTATCAAACTACCATTTCCATTGCTGTCGGCTATGCGGTACACATTACCTGTTCCGTCAGTTCTGCTTAATGAAGAAGCCAGGTTTACGCAATTTTCCACTTTATTGTTAGCCGAATTGGCATCCATTAGACCAAGAATTCCACAAGATCTGTTATATGTACCAACTACTGTACCGGCGAAATATGAATTCGAAACAACACCACCATTTCCAGCAGTAGCACCTACAAGACCACCACATTGATGTTCGCGTCCGATAATATTGGTAGCTACAGCATAACAATTTGTCACCATAGAGTTGTTGTCTAATTTTCCTACAATACTTCCAGCACGGTCGCGGCCATTTACTGTGGTGTTTGCGACATAACATTGTTTGATGGTAGCTGCGTCTGTAGCATATCCGGCTATTGCACCTACATCTTCGTTTCCTCCAAAATTACCGTTTTTAATTCCAAGATTTTGGATAGTTGCACCACTTATTTTTACGAATAATCCAACGCCTGATATAGCTTGATTGTCAAATGTTAGATTGCTGATTACATAACCTTTTCCATCAAATTTTCCTTTGAATGGCTCAGTATTTGAACATAATCCGGTAAATGCAACACCAGTCATATCAATGTTATTGGCCAATTCAAAATCCATTGTTGGGTTCGAAGTTACCAATACAAAGTCAGAAGGAGTGGCAATAGAAATAGCACCTGTAGGCATTAATTTCACATTCAGCGTGTTATTTGTAATAGTGTATCCGTTATCAGCAGTAATGGTTATTGTTGCATTTTCAGGACCATTAATAGCTCCGGTAACAGTAGCTGTAGATTCTACAATGCTAATTTTAGGACTATTAGATGTAAAAGTAAGAGCAAGTCCTCTCAATGACTTGATTTCAGCCAAATTGATTGATCCACCATTTTGGAGTACATAAGTATCTTTTACTCCTGTCAACTTTACATTTACAGGTGAAGTCTGCCATTTCAAAACCGGATATCCATCGTTTAACATTTTCCATGTATTGGTAAAGTCCCAACCAAGGGTAGTTGCATAGAATAGTTGCGTTTTTGTATCTGCTGCAGTAACATTTGTTCCATTTTCAGCTGCGTTACCATTTGTTATAGCAAGTGTTTCGAGGGCATAATTATTTGTAGTGATTATTGTTGTTTTTCCTCCAAAACTGACAATACGATACTTTTCGTCACTTATCATTTCGTTAGCAACATTCACACAATTCTCAATGGTATGGCCATCGCTTCCTGCCAATCCTAAAATGCCACTGGCACGGTTGGTCCCTTGTCTAATTACAATTCCCGAGAAATAGCAATTCGAAATCTTCGAAGCACCATCTGTTCCTTGCCCAACAATACCTCCCGCTTGCCAAGATCTGCTCACAACCTTAGAAGCACAATATGAGTTTTGCACGTAGCTTGTACCCCACACACGTCCCACTACACCACCAGCATTGTCGTTACCATCCACCGAATTATAAGCAGAATAAGAAGTTTTTAAACTTGAATTAACTAAACGACCAACAACACCTCCTATGTCTTGCGAACCATAAATACTAGAACTTTCTACAGCGCAATTTTCGATTATTGCTGCTTGAGCAGCTCTACCTACAATACCACCAATCAAGTTATTTCCTGTAATTGTACAATTTTGTACTGAACAGTTTCTAACAATTGGATCAATAAGTCCGTCGCCTTTTTCAGCATTTCCCACAATTGCTCCAATACGCTCGTTGCTGGCAAGTAAAATACTATTTTTAACATGGCAATTTTCAATTGTGGCACCTATCAATTTTCCGGCAATAATACCTGAATTCTGATTTAGTCCATTTACATTGGCATTTTCGAAGCTCAAGTTTTTAACAACACCTCTCACTTGTCTGAAAAATCCAATAGCATTTGTAACAGTACCATTAAAAGTGAAATTTCTAATTACTTTTCCGTTACCATCAAAAGTACCTCTAAAGTTTAAAGGTAATTGATCTTCGAGCCAAGTTTCACCATTCAAATCGATGTCGTTCATTAAAATGTAGCTTTTATCAGCTGCTTCAGGTACATCCCCTCGAAGTGCTCGAAGGTCGGCCACTGTAGAGATAGGAGTTTGCCCAAAAGCCACTCCGTAGGTGCTACACAGAACTGCTAATAATGCAATTTTTTGTAAAAGTTTAATTTTCCTCATAAATAGTAAATTTTAAAGTTATTAAAAGATAGTTTATAAATTGAAAAATGAATATTATTTTTTCATTGATGATTGATGATTTTTAAATTGTTAGTATTGTAAATTATTGAGATTTTGTTTTAAAACTTGAAAGATAACAAACTGAGATTTATTCTGTGATACCTATTCATTCACTACTTTATATTGATACGATTGAGTTGCAGAACTGATATTAAGCAGATAAATACCTGAATTAAGATTTTCAGTTTTCAACTGAACACAACCTATCTCTTTGCTCCGATTTATTGAATTAATCAAACTGCCTGATAATTCAACCAAATCAATTTTATAATTATCGGTTAGGTTATTGGCAAATGATATGTTGATATAATTTTTTGTTGGATTTGGATAAACTTTTATGTCTTGTGTGGTTGTGAGTGAACCTACACCTGTACTTGCATTGTTTATTGAAATATCATCCCATCTTGCAAGAGAATTGTAGCCTCTTACACCTATTGATCCTGATAAAAAAGAAGCGTCTGTATATTCAATCTTAGGTATAATCATATCATCCACAAATATTTTTATATTTGTACCTTTAGCAACTACCCGGAATTGATACCATTTATTGACTTCTACATTCATATTTACAGATTTAAGACTAGTCCAGGTACCATTTGCTTTTCCAAAAACAAGTTGTTTATCCCCAGCACCTATTCCGACATAATAGCCATTATAATCATCGGCACCCATAGAAAATTTGCTTGCTCTAAAAAGGAGACCGGCATTACCATCCGTCCCTTCCAGTTTAACCTTGGCATCATAGGTGAAATCTGAGAACAAAGTTGATGTTTGAACTGATTTTGACCCCGGACGTTCAACATTTGTCGATACGTACTCTCCGTTTTGCACAAAGAAACTACCACTGTAATTAACCCAACCAACCTGGTCTCCATCTGTAAAATCATCTTGAAAACTAGTAGATGATATTAAATTAGAAGTTCCTACAAGGGGAAAGCAAGTCACACGTAGATTTTCAGATCCAAAAGGGACAAATGTAAGTTGCTCGATTGGGGTATTAGTTTGCACAGGACCGAATGGAGGATCAATTGCGGTCAATCCATCTATTGCATACCCCCATGAAGTAAGCCTTTTTCCTGAAACTGTTAGTGTAACAGGCGTTGTGGATTGCAAAAAAGGATTAACAGGCATAGTGCCTTTATTTATTTGAATGCTAGCAGCCGGATTATTTTTATCCAGATTCAGTGCATAATTCCAATTGGTAAGTGGCAAAACATCATATTCTTTAAATCCATTTCCATAATCATTACGAGCTACCCAATTTTCTGACATTTTAAGTGAGTAAACAAGCGGTCCACGCTCAATACTAACTGCATTATTCACTTCGTCGTTAACTTTTAGAGTCATAGGAAATCGTAGAATAACCTCATCGTTATTATTCCATGTACGATCAATTGTACAAAAAGATCCTGTCGTTATTTCTTTTTGAGCCACCCCATTTACTTCAACCTCCGGATTGGAGCACCAAGCAGGAATCCGCAATTTTAAAGGAAACGCAACAGCCTGTGGAGCACTTATCTTAAAGTTTAGTTGCTCATCAAATGGATAATTTGTATTTTCTGTAATTGTCACTTGAACCCCATTGCTCACATTTGCAGTTACCTGACTCGGACCATAGGCCATTGCAGCCAAACCATTATCATTGGTTGCTGCCCACATAGTCTTCACATAATATGGCCAACCCATGTGTAAATTAAACCGACAACAAGGAAAACCAGAATATGGTCCGGGCAATAATCCATTTTCATAACCCTGTTCAAAACCAATGTCGCCCAACTTACTCTTTACTTGATTGGCTTGGGTGTAATACTGTAACCCTTTATGATCTTTGCTTAAACTTCCCGGTAATGCATTAAATGCAACTTTTTCTAGCTGATCGCCAATGGTAGGATCGCCCAAAATCATTTGTGCTGTTTCGCAGCTTTGCATTTGCTCAACTATTGAACACAATTCAAGGCCAGTGATAGCTGACTTGCCTGAAAGCTTCTCGTTTCCAGACTGCATGCCCTGTGGCTGTCCATGATCGTGCATAAGGTGCTCGCGACCCAACACATAAGCTTCTTTATCTGCCGTAAGATTTGATTTTTGAGAATAGATAGCAGGCATTTTCATTGCCTGAGGTACATTTACATTGTGTTTGGGAAAGTATTGTTCATGAAAGTGATTGAATTTATTATTCGTGAATATATCAGTCCAATCGTACGCTTGACTCTTAAGTTTGTCGGCCAATGACAATAAAAAAGTATCTCCTGTACGGTTATAAAGCCAAAAAACAATTTCAATATTATCGCCTGCTCTGGCTTGAGCCCAACCACTTAGACGATTACTCTCAATATTGTCATTTTGATATTGAAAGTATTTAGTAAAAAAGGGGATTACCCTGGCATCATTAGTTTCTTCATAATAATCGCGAATGGCATAAAGCATTGGCATCCTTGCCCACCAATCATTAATGCTTGTGGGACCAAATAAACCATCAGTTCGTTGGCTATTTAATGACCAATTAATCCATTTTGTTGCCTTTGTAATTAATTCTTCATCGTGCAAGGTATATGCCAATGAAATTAACCCTTTTACGTAATACGGAGCGCGTTCCCAACTATTTCCGGTACCACCAAGCCAATCGCTGTTTGAACCCAAATCGTTTGCTGAATTGTATAAAATTTCAGAATTACCGGTTAATCCATCTTTTTGAAGTTGAAGTTGATTGAGCAACCATCCTGTTGCCTTCACCGAACCAATAGGTAATTGTAAGTAGGGTGTTTCGATTAATGGCAATCGGTTGCCAATATAGTTTTTGTTCGCGCCGAAAGCGTTGATAAGAATAATGAGTTGAAGTGTGATAAAAATAAAAATTCGATTCATTTCATACGATGTTTTAAAGGGTTTTATCATTCAATTTTTCTGAATTGAACAAATCAATCCAATAGCATTATTGGTAAAAATTAAAAATTAAGGTATAACTTGGGTTTAAAAATTCTTCAATCTTAAAATAATATTATTGAGTTTCCGAATAAACTAAATGAATAATTCAGTCAGGACAAACAAAAAACACACATCAAAGAAAATTAAAAAAAAAATAGTCTTACAAGTAGTTCTTTATAATTTGGTAATTAGTGTACTTAAAAGTGAAATATTGACCCCACACAAATTAAAATTATTGAGGATAAGGGAGAAATTTTGGTTCTGAGAGAGTTACAAAAATAGATTAACACTATTTATTTACGATTTTAAATTTCGTTATAGTTTTATTATTCGATTATTGATAACATTTTGACCAATGTTTATTCGAATAATATATACTCCTTTTTTAAACCCATTGAGACTTATTGTTCCTAAACCGGAAGATAATTGTTTAGAAAGGATAAGCTGTCCAGATAAATTATAGAAATGTACAAAACCACTTTCGGACATATTGAAATGGAGCTCGTCCGATACCGGATTAGGATAGATAAGTAAATGCATATCGTTAATAACAGGCTCTGTTGCACTCACATTGCCTATGCCAGGAATATCCAATAACTGAAACTCGGAGGCCTGAAGTAAGTCAGCTCCATTATTTTCAGAAATAGTTAATCTGTAATAAGTAAAATCTTTCTGATTAACATTGCAGGCATAGAATTGGGTAACGTATCGATAAGGGAAAAGTTGATTGTTTTGCGAATCAATAATTTCCCAAGTGGAATTATTTGTAGAAGCTTCCAATATCCATGATCTAGGGTCACGATTTTCGCTGTCATTAGCAGAAGTAATGCTATAAGAAGTAATTTTCGCGGGAGAAATAGATTGATAACTAATCCAAGCCGAGCCGTTGAAATTAAAACAGTACTTGCTGTAGGCTGAATTATCAAATAATTTTGGCAGTACTTCACCAGTACTTAGCCCTGGAAATTGGGAATTTGAAGTTCCTCCATTAAATACAATGCTTGAGGAAGTGGTTCCGGTACCATGCAATTCCCATTCCCCAATTTTTACTTCTTTGGCATTATCATTGGATAGTTTTGTAATATTTAAACGTAAATAACTGAATTTTGTGCTGGACGAAACGCTAAAACTTTTTCGTTCCCCCTTGTAAGCAAAAGTAACATTTGCCATTGTGTGTACGGTAGACCAAGCCTTACCATCATTCGAACCTTGCAAGACCCAGCTTTTCGGGTTTTTTGTATCATCGTCGCTTGTGGTAATTGAATAAGCTCTAAGTATGACAGGAATAGGTGACTTATATTGAATCCATGCAGGTAAAACTTCGGCATTCAGCGAATAGCTTGTATTTCCATCATTATCAACTAAGGCACTTAGATTTTTTGAGTTTGGAAGTTCTTCTTGCGAAGAATTTATCTCACCTCCATCTATTGTTACATCATTATAGAAACGATCATAATAGAATTTTCCGAAAAGTTGAAATTCCGATATTTGTGTCATTACTGCTCCATTGGTTGAAATAATGTGTAATTTAAAGTACTGATAGCCAGTTGTAGTTTCGCAATTATAATATTGGGTTACGTTGCGATATTTGAATTTTTGGTTGGTGCGACTATCTATCAGCATCCAGCTGGATCCGTCGTTTGATCCATACACTTCCCAATCTTTGGGATCGCTCTCAGGCGAATTGGTGGCAGAGCTTATACTGTAAAAAAGGAGGGAGTAAATACCATTGGCTTTGTATGATATTGATAACTCAGATTGATTCGCTACTTGGTATATGCTTTGTGCATTCTTGTCGGTAAGTGCTGTAAAGGTCTTATCCGGTTCGATTCCATTAAATTGAGCGGTAAGTACGCCTCCATCCGCTGTAATATCATTCATCAGAATGCTGGTTCCAAAAATTTGCCATTCGCTTATTTGCATTTCTGTTTGGCTGCCATTTAATGCTGATACAGCTAATCGGAAGTTGGTGTAGAATTTTGTAGTGTTAATATCAAATTTTTTATTTTGAAAACGGGCATCGAAAAGTTGATTATTCTGTACATCTATATCCTCCCATATTGTTCCATCATTGGAACCTTGAAACAACCAAGATTTTGGATCTTTTTCGGGTGAATTATCAGCAGAAGCAACACTATATCCCTTCACTAATACGGGCGAAGGCGATTGGTAAACTATCCAGTTTTGACTGTTAACACCAGCCACTTGGCTGGTGTATTTAGTATCTAATCTATTATCAAAAAGATTGGAAAAATTACTTTCATCTCCCGAAGAAGTTACAATTCCATGATTATCAGTAATATCGGTATAAACAAAGTCTGATTCGGCAAACTTAAAGTAATTCACTTTAAAAAGGTCAGATTGACCTACAGTACCTTTATAAATCAAGAAAACTTTATGCACACCACTTGTAGGTGTGATAGACTGTGTAATTGTTTGCCATTCATCGCCAGTACGAGGCACATCAATTCTGCCAATTGTATTGCCATTTAAACTATCTAATCTTATCTCAATGGCTGAACCTCTATATGTTGTCTTCGATACTCTTATTTCCATACTTGAAGATAAGTTAGTACTAAAGTTTACGTTATTGTAGGCTGTATAGAATTCATCCTTAATGTTGCCAATCTCAGGTGTGCCATCATCGGTACTGGCTCTCACATATACTCCTTTTAAATAATCAAAATTCTCAGTTTCAATCCTTTCGAAAGCATTTTTCGAAATCATGTTTTTATTTAATGGGGCATTAAAAGCAGCCGATACTCCGGTAGAAGCTCCAAACGGATCTCTGGCAAGATTGTTTTTGTCGATACAATCCTGTTGATAATTTGGACCGCAATTATTCGTTTGGCTACAATCCTGAGTACAAGTATTAACCCAATCCTGAAAAATAAAGTTTTCGGGTGTTTTAGTCAGCCAAGCCGAAGAACATACATTGATCGAATTACGATTTGCATAAACGTGTAAAGCATTTTTTTGCATCCAAACTACATATTCGGGTTTGTTTAAGTCAACTATAAAACGGCGCACATAACGCATCAGAATACCTTTAAAACCGGCCAAATCACTATTCAAAACCTGACAAACATTTATAATTCCATTTTCATCACACAGCTTATCGTGAGTGTATTTCATTATCATTTGAGCATCAGTTTTATATTGAGGATCGCCATAAAAGTTATAAAGCATAACAGCCGCTCCTAGAAATGTACCTTGATTATACGTGGATGCCCAACGATTGTAGTTTGATGGCACACCATTTATCCAAGTGAAACTATCATACACTTGCCCGGTAGCTGGTACATAAAGATACGTACGCTGCAACGCATATAGTTTTTTTGCTTTTTCATAATAAGCTTTATCGCCTGTGGCAAGAGCTAAATAACAAGATGCGACTTCTGCAGGTCCATTAATACATGAATTGGTACCATTTGGAGTTTCAGCAGTTTCTTTCCAACGTAACATACCTGAAGGTAATAAAGCCCGTGCATACATCATGTCAAAATTTGTTTTGGCATACGAAAGGTAATTAGGATCGCCAAACATAAGATAAGCTCTGGCAGAGGCAATAACCATCCAAGCTATATCGTCGTTAAAATCATTATACAACCAATTACTTTTATTTCGGGCTAAAAAATTCACATACAATTGTCGAAACATGGTCTCGTATTCCGAGTTACCTGTAGTTTCATATGCATCAAGTACTACTTCGAACATTTCGGCATCGCCCCACCAACCACCTTCACCCAGTACATAACCTGATGTAGCACTTTTATAATACTTATTTTTCCAGCCTTGCATTAAAATGTCCCGAATGTCCTGAGTTAAAACAGTCTGATTCGCAGTTACTGTCTCAAATTTCCATTGTTGACGATTGGCATCTACCCCTTCTTTTTTTATTCGGAGTAGAATTTCAGATGCGTCATTGGTATTTAAAGTCTCCAAATAAAGTTTTGTGCCATCGTTTTGCGATTGGATTATATAAAAATAACCATCTTTATTTGCTACGGGGATAATCTCCCATTTGGCTCCACTTTGAGTATTGGTATCGTATTGCGTAATTTTAGCTCCATCTAGAGCCAAACCTTTACGATACAATATCTTGTTTGAATATGAATTGGTTAGTTGATAGAGATTATTCTCAATTTGAGTAACAATCCAATAATGCGCAGGTGCTTGTGTTTTTGTCCATATTACTACATCGGCATCATTACTGAGGGAGGAGCTTTTTACAAATAATGATCTATTGTTCTGGGCGGCTGAGGTTAATTGATATGACTGCCCTGAAATAATATTATAAGCTAGTAAAGAATTAGAGATAATTACTAATAATAAAAATAATGTAATATGTTTTTTCATAGTATATTTTATAAAATAGAAAAAGGCAATTGAAAGATGAAGAGTAATATTTATATACTCTTCATCTTTGGTTTTCTAATTCAAAAGGTATTACTTTGTTTCCCAACCTTCATTTTGAACCAGTAAAGGATCGATATTGATATCATTTTGTGGTATTGGGAACAAAGCCATTCTCTCGGAATAAATACGAGTTTCCCACGCTTTACGTTTGTAAAAATACATTGTATTTGTGGTTGATCCGGCTTGCATATCAATTGAAGGATCGAATCCCTGCATTTGACCTCCTTCGCCACCTTGATGCCAGCTTGGATAAATCCAGCCGTCTCCGGTTTGCATTCCGGCAACTCCCCAACGTCTAACATCAAAATAATGTTGGTTTTCATAAGCCAATTCAATTAATCGTTCGCGACGTACAGCACTCAGTACTTCATCTGAAGTAATTGATATTTTGGTTTCACCCCGAGTACCCAATGATGCATCACCATTCAATCCATATTCGGCTACTCCTGCTCTAGCTCTAATTTTATTTACATAATCTATTGCCTCTTGGTACTCGCCTAATTCGGCACAAGCCTCCGCGTAATTGAGATAAATCTCGGACAAGCGAATGTAAATATTATAAGGAGCATCACCGGTTTTGATTTTTTTACGAACTAAAACCCCTGATTTTGGATAATCGTGTCCATTTTTTGCCGGACCAGAGTTGCCATTTAATGAAAAGTCAGTATAATAAACTTTGGAGGCATCAAAGTCCCAACGACGATTTTGGAAAGTATAAGCAACATAAAAACGTGGTTCACGGTTATAAAATTGCTTCATGATTCTTTTATCAGACGTAGGTGTAAAGTAAGTGTATCCTGAATAATTATCTTTGTATGACACTACATCAGTCATTTGTCGTGAAGTGAATTTACTTTCCTCATCATTCGTATAATTAAAATAGTCAGGATCTTTTTCAATGCTAAGTCCTTTTTTTGTAAAATACAAATCAACCATCTGAAGAGGTGCGGCTAATGCTCCGCCCCCACCTTGAGCATCGGTAATTCCGGTATGCTTTGGGGTCATAGTATAAAAAATGTTCCAATCATTTCTAGTGCTGAAAAAAATCATTTCTTCATTTGTCTGCCGTCCTAACGCAGCTTCATTTGCCGAGTTAAATGGACAAGACTCTGGAATAGAGCCAACTTTTGTGGCTGCAACGTCTCTTAGTACAAGTTGAAACCTTGGATTTTGATCAATAAAATCTTTAGCTGCCTGTTTCGCCTTCACCCATTTCTCATTACTGCGAGTTTTTGGAAATAATTGTTTGCCATCTTTGTTTGCCATATTGCTATAATAAGGATCTCCGTTGTATAAATAGCTTGCTGCATACAATAAGATTTCAGAACGGATGGCAGCTACAGTTTCTTTAGTAATATTACCTGCAAACTGTTTATTAAAAGAACCCTCTTGATCGAAATGTGAAAAGAGATAATTGTTTGCAATAACAGCATCAAACTCATTAACCACGTACTCAACGTATTCATCTACACTGCTCCTTGGTAAAGAAAGAGAAGCAATTGATGACTCATTATCATATACATTATCGCCAATTATGACAGCAGGACCATAAAGTTTGAAAAGGTTGAAATAGAAAATTGCCCGTAAAGCCCTTGCTTCGTCTTTTGTTCTATTTTTATCTTCCATATTCATATCAGGGCATTCGTTTACGTTGGTTATGTAAATGTTGGCCTTTTCAATACCACGGTAATAAGCCCTCCACATATTCTTTACATAATCAGTTGATGTGTATAAAGTTCCGCTGTTAATTTTATTCGAATTACATTGATCCCATGGTAATTCTCCTTCAATACATGCTGGCGTCCACACTCCACGTGTTTGATCCTCGCCTCCTGTATAATTCTGACTTGTTTCATCGGGTAGATAAGAATAAACATTCGACAGCCATTGAATGGTTAACACTCGGCTTGCAAAAACACTTTCCAAAGAAAGAGTATCTGAAGGAATCGTATCAAAATAGCTTTCGCAAGATGTTGATAGTACGATTACTAAAGCTATAAATATATTTCTAATACTTTTGCTCATATTTTTCATTATTTATTATGTTGAATTTAGAGATTAAAACTTAAACCTAATGTGTATGCGGTTACATTTGGGTATTTTATCCCATTATTCGAATTTAATTCCGGATCCCAAAGTTTAAAGTTACTCCAAGTAAACACATTAGAACCCATTATATAAAATCTGCCGTTGCTCAAGAATGTTTTCGTCGACCATGATTTTGGGAAATAATATGAAATAGTAAATTGTTTTAACCTAAGAAAACTCATATCCTTCTGCCACCAAGTACTTGTAACAAAGTTATTTTCGTTTGATGGATCAGCACCAGACCACGCTAAACGGGGATAAAAAACATTGTCATTCTCGGGATTTTCAGCATTCCATCTGTCGGAAATGTTTGCATATAAAGTTCCTCCACCAGATGAATTAACGAAAGGAAAAATTCCTGAGCCGTTTAAGGCACGATCTGCACCAGCTGTACCTTGAAACAATACACCAAGTCCAAAATTCATATATCTGATATCTCCACCAAATCCGAAATAATATTTGGGTACATCTCCATGACCAATAGCGCTCATATCATTCTCATCGATATGATTATCACCATTTAAGTCTTTATATTTGATGTCACCGAGTTTCACTAACTCTCCAGGGTATGTTTCACCAAATTGTGAAATCCCACGAGTAGTTATTTCCTCAGTGCTTGCATATAAACCTTCGGCAATATATCCAAAACGAGCTAATACGTTGTGACCTACAGAATTTTTGTAAGGGTACGTATACACAGTCTTGCCATCTTCGAGAATAACGTCTTCATTGGCAGTAAAATTGCTTTGTAAGGAAATAAATAAGTTTTTGTTAAACTGATGGTTATAGCTGAAAGAAGCTTCGAAACCTTTATTTTCTACAACACCAATATTAGCGTTAGGAGTTTTAGCAAAACCTACGTACAAAGGAAGGTTATCACGTTTTACAAAAATATTATCCCTATGTTCTTTAAATAAATCGAATACAAAAGACAATTCATTTTTCAAAAAATTTATTTCAAGACCAAGATCTTGTTTTTGAATTGTCGACCATCTAGCCTGATAACCATATTTATTTACGCCAACTCCACCGCCAACTCTTCCTGACGTTCCCCATATATCGTATCCGTTTTGGCCAGTAATCTCGGTTTTAAAACCAAATCTGGTTCCTCCATCCAATACATCATTTCCAACAAATCCATTGGAATATCTTATTTTCATATATGTAATTACATCTATCAAATCGTTCCAAAAATCTTCATTGGTAGGAACCCAACCTATTGCCATAGCAGGAAAAAATCCCATACGTTTACCGGGTGAAAAGTTTTCGGAACCTGTGTATCCAGCATTTAATTCGGCGAAATAACGATCTGAATAAGAATAGGTTAAACGTGATGACACACCCATTTGTTTATAGGGCAAAACCTTATAAGTGTCATTAGAGTTTGGGTCACGATAATTACGCAAATTGGCAAGGATCAACCCACTCACTTTATGTTTTTGATTAAATGTTCTATTGTAATTAATAGCACCTTCTGCATATACAGTTCTGTATGAATTTCTATTGGTTGAAGTACTAAGGGTTGGTTGCCCTACAAATATTTCTCCTAAAACAACATTCCCATCAGCATCCAGTACATCCGGATTCCAGATGTCACCAGTTTTGGTTCCTTTAGGTTTCCAAGTACTGTTTCCTTGTCCGCCAGAACCAATAATATAACTTAAACTCTGATCGTCGCGTACATCAAACGATATCATCGCATGTGCTTTCAATCCTTTACTCCAGTTCCAAAAACTTAAGTCTTGTGTAAGTTTAAGGTTCGTATTTATCTGAGTTTTGTATTCATTTTTGTAACCTCTTTTGGTAAGTTCACCATAAGGATTATCTAATTCACGCTGAACATTACTGAAGCCTGGGTTTCTACCATCAGGATATTCCACAGGATACAAAGTTGGATTAATATTCATTGCTTTAGTGAAAATATCATCTAAATTTTGAGTCGGATAATTTCCACCTGAGAACCAACCACTTACACCAATATCAATATTCGTTTTTTGGGTTGCTTTAAGGTTAATGTTGCTGAGAAAATTATATCGATCATAAGTAATCTCGGTGTTATATGATTGATTAGGATCTGTTTTTGTCAGTCCCATTTCATTGTAATAGGAAAGTGAAACATAATACGATGCATTGGGAGCACCACCACGAATGTTTATATTAGCCCGTCGATTATTACCTAATTTATTATACAAAGCATCCATCCAGTTTACATTCGGATATAAATATTTGTTTATAGTTGGATCTCCATCACTTGGAATAAGTCCATCTGCCATTTGGGTATTTTGGATGTACTTGTCTGAATAATAATGGTTTCCGTACGAATTTTGATAAGCCGAATTTGCAGCGTCCATATATTGATAAGCATTTACTAATTCAGGCAGTTTTGTAAGCTTTGTTATTCCTTGATAATAGTCAACGCTGAATTTTGGTTTACTTACAATACCGGGCTTAGTAGTGATTAAAATTACCCCATTTCCACCTCTTACACCATATACAGCAGTAGAAGAAGCATCTTTCAGAATAGTAATAGCTTCTATATCTTCTGGATCTAACTGTTTATAATCACGTTCAATACCATCAACCAAGACCAATGGACCTTGATTTGTATTTGTCATAGACGAAATACCACGAATCCAAATGTCGGCATCATCCTGTCCTGGTACACCGCTTCGTTGCACGGCAACCAAACCAGAAACTCTACCGGCTAAAGAATTGCTGATATTGGATACAGGAGCTTTTATTTGATCCATTTTTACAGTAGATTGAGCACCAATAATTGACACCCTTCGTTGTGTTCCATAACCTACCACTTGAACTTCATCCAGCAGTTTAGTATTCTCTTTGAGAATAAAATCCAAAACTGTTTCATTTACTTTACTCTCCTGAGTCTCATATCCAACATAATTAACCACCAATACTGAATTATTAGATTCAACAGTGATTTGATATGTACCATTATTATCTGTAATTGCAACATGTTGTGTGCCTTTCTCAAGAATATTTACACCTATCAGAAATTCACCATTTACGTCGGTAACACGTCCAGTCACTTTTAATGGAGCTGCTTGAGCAATTAATGATACTGACAAAAACAGTAAACATATTAAATGAGCCCAATTTGTGTTTTTTACATTTAATTTCATCAAATTTTATTATTTATTTATATTAAAAAATGTTTTAATAAGAGTCTGTTATAGCACAATATGCTATAACAGACTCGAGGATAAACTACACAGCACTATAATTCACTCAAAATTACTGACAGATCACTTTAACTGAAGAATTGCTACCTTTCTCTACGATTTGTAAAATATAGAAACCTGTTGCCGGAGCAGTGATAAAACCATTGTTTACAACTTTGGCTTTAGCTAACATCTGACCATTAGTGTTATATAATGTAACCATTGCCTCTTCTTGAATTCCTTTGATGTAAATATTTGATTTTTGACTAAATAAAGTATATTTAGATGCATTAGCCTTTAATTCGGATATTTTAGTAGGTTTCACATTTTTAAGTTTTGGATAATCAACATTTTCTTGTATACTCCAAACAGTTGCGAAATCCCAATTGATAGCCGAATAAGTAGCTTGCTTTTTAAGATCACTAGGCAGTTTTGCTTGTGCAATAACTACACTTCCGGGAACCTCAGTAGCAACTTGCCACTCTTGACCGTTAGTAGTAATTATTGCATCCAAATTGTACAGATTGTTTAGGAACAAAGATACGGTTCCGCGAGGAATTCCATTGTCTTCTATATTGCCTCCAATAAATGCACCAGCTTTCTCGCCACTCGTTACTTCGCCAATAGATACAGAATTTGAAACCTTAATTTCTCCTAGTCTATCAATCAGACCAATAAGACCACCAGCCCAACCGCCATTGGTTGTTACACTTCCTGCAAAATAGCAATTTTCAATAGTAACACCACCATTGGTTGCACCTACAAATCCACCACTTTGTGTGTTACCTTTTACTATACAGTTTACATAAGAGTTTTTGATACTTACCTGATCGGCTTGTCCACCAACAAATCCACCTACGTGGTCGTTACCTATTACATTACCGGTTAAATAGCACTCTTCGATAGTAGTGTTCTTACATGCACCTACTAAACCACCTATATCTTGTCCCGTACTAGTAGTCGATCCTTCAAATGAGAAGTTTGCAATTCCTAATTTCTGAATTTTTGCTCCATTGGTTGCATTAAAGAATCCTTTGATGCCTTCACCATTTGTTTTCACTACAGGGTTGATAATAGAGAATCCATTACCATTCAATTCTCCTGTAAATGGAGTATCGATAGATCCAATTCCGGTAAAATTCACTCCTGACATATCAATATCTTTTGTCAAACGGAATTTCCCAAAAAGTTTATTATTGATATTTACTACTTCCTGTGCAGTACTTACATCAGTATAAGCATCTCGCATAATAATTTCTATATCGAAACTCGATTTCTTTTGATCCAATATAGTACTTAAACTTTGGTCAAAGTTTAAAGCCAATGTTGTTATGCCACCATCGTTTAAAGAACTTTCAGTTATGTAAAGAAGATCACCTATATAATCTACAAATTGAGCTCCACTTGTTACATCAAATGTAAATGTTTGACCTGTTGTAGCATTTATCTTTTTCAACTCAATTGCTTCCTGAGAGCCCTCGTACCATGTCAAATAGGCTGGTTGAGGAATGCCATAAACATTCGACACAATAGGTGCAACTTGCCATTTTAATATTGGATATAATTTTCCTTCTGTTCCTGCAATAAACTTCCAAGTATTTGTAAAATCCCAACCTAACGTTCCTGTGTAAAAACTTTGCGTACGTGCATTATTGTCATTACTTAAGTTGCGTCCATCTCTGTTATCGTCAGCTGTAAGAACTTGTTTTACCGCTGAGTTTTTAAGATCAGTACCAAAATAAGATTGCTCCTTTGACCAGTTGTTAGTAAATTTAACAGGGTAATTGGCACTTTCAAACGATCTTCCAGCCCAGTCAGCAATACGGTAAGTAGCTTCAGAACAATATCCGGCTACAGCTAAATTTAGATTATTTTTTATTTCGCCTGGATCATCACTGTCAACCAAAGAAACGATTCCACCTACACGTCCTCTTAAAGACTGTACAAAACCTGAGTAATAACAATTAGTAACTGTTCCTCCTGCGATAATTCCAACAATACCTCCTGCTTGATACTCTCTTGAATATACATTCGCTCCAGCATAACAGTTGCTTACAGTACAGAACCTCTTTTCGGTTACATCTGGAATACCTGCATTTGGATCTCCAGGTATAGTCACAATGTCATAAGAACGCATTGCACCAACAAGAGAGCCAATATGATCACGTCCAGAAATAAAAGAATTAGTTACGTAGCATTGATCTACAAGACCACCTTTCATATTTCCTACAATAGCTCCTACATCTTCATTTCCTAAGACATTGGCTTGTTCCATGCCCAATTTAGTTATTTCGGCTCCTTCAGTTTCGCTGAATAAACCTTTGTTGCGATTGTTTTTATCACTTACTGTAAGACCATAAATAACTTTACCGTTTCCATTCAGTTTTCCTTTGAATGTTCCAATTGGTATCCATGGTTTTGTAAGTGTAATATTATTCATTAAGGTGAATTCACCGGACAAATCATATTTAATATTTATCAAATCATTTTCTGTGGTGATATTATATGAGATGCCTTGTACGTTTAAATCGTAGGTTACAGTTGAACCACTAGAATAAGTATCGCCAACAGTTGAGAATGTAAGCGTTGTTTGACCGTTGGTTAGAAATGATACAAGTCCTGTATTATCTATGGTAGCCACTTCCGGATTAGAACTTGAATAAGTAATAGTTCTATTCAAAGCGGAAACAGCTTTTGTATTGAAAGTAGCTCCAGGAAGTGCTCTTTCTGGGAATAAAGTAAAATAAATGGCATCAGCATTTAATGGGTAGGTCTGACTTGGGAATATTGGATATTTTCCTTCTTCAATTTTCCAAATAATTTCGCTCCAAAAAAGGTTGGTTTTGTAGAAACTGGCAGATTTTAGGGTGGTTTCATCTACGTGCTCACCATCTTTCATAGCAGCATCGCTAATTCCATCCACATTCAAAATATCATTCACATACACGTTTGTACCTGTCCAGGAAAAATTGTTATTAAAGCTTACTAAATTACCATTCTCATTTCCCATTACTCTATTGGCCGCACTCCCTTTCAGTACTGGAGCCATTACTACAGAATTTTGAATAGAAGTAGAACCGCCATTGGCTAAAGCAGCAATACCACCTGTACTTCCGGCCGAACAAATAGCTGTACCTGCAAAATAGCTATTAGAAATTTCAATATTAATTGTTGTTCCGATGATTCCACCAGCTTGCCAACTAGTACTAACTGATGCTGCCGTAGAAAAACAATCGGTAATCTTACTCATTTTTAGTACATCGGCTGCTAGTATCGATCCACCAACAATCCCACCAATATGGTCATATCCACTAGCTACACCAGAGGTGTAACATTTTTCAATGATTGTTGCAGCATAGGCTCGCCCAACCAAGATTCCTACATCTTGACCTCCATAAACACGAGCACCCGTAATTTCAAGGTTTTTGATTGTAGCTCCCTCTGAGACTCCAATAAAACCGGCACCGTTTGTTGCAGAATTGGTGTATTGAAGACCTGTTATTTTTTTGCCATTTCCATCAATTTGCCCGGTAAATCTGTTTAGATCTGTCCCAATAGGAATCCACTCACTAGTGAGGTTAATGTCTGCAGTAAGAATGTACTCACCAGCTAAATTAGAGCTAATAGCCCTCAATTGTGTTTCGTTGCTAATTTCAGTTTGACCTTGCAGAGCAAAAGGTACAAAACAAAGCAAAGCAATCAACTGCATCTGAAAAATGTGTTGTAATTTTTTTTTCATGATAATTGATTTTTGTTTTAAATAATATATTAGGATTATGGTGCAATTGTAGGCAATAAAAATGGATAAACGAGAACCTATAATTCAGTAAACCACGCATTTGTACATTTATGACCCCAATATTGTTTTTTATGTTCCACTTTGAGCATTCTGTCATTGTCTTGTTCTGAAATAGCTTTACAAGAAAGTAATGAAGGTACGATTATGAAAACAAAAAGTAGATGTATTACCAGACGATATTAAATTTGAAGTAATTTAATAGTACCTAAGTGGTTACAACACTCAACAGGACTCGATAGGATAGATATACTATTCGAATGAATAGTGTATTAATAAATGAGTTCGTAAAATTTGGAGCACAGAAAAAAGCTGATAGTTTGTACGCCATTCAGAAAAATGAGTTCAATACTATGGGGAATAAATATGTTCTGGGTCAAAAATACTGAATTAAAAAACATTGAAAAACGCATTACAAAGCAGTTGGAAAACCCTGTTGGAAATAGATTATCAAGACATGGATAACTCTTGTTGTTCTAAAAAAGAGGGATAGCAGAAAAATCAACTATCCCACTTTTTTGAAAATCAGTATTTACTTTTATTCGATTCTTTATATTGCTTTGGCGAAACGTTATACTTCTTAGCAAATTCACGATAAAAATATGATTTATTGGAAATTCCCACTTTAAAGATTATTTCTTTGATCGATAGATTTGTTGTTATTAGAAGTTTTGCAGAATAGGACAGTTTATAATCTTTTATAAAATCACTGGATGATATTGACAAAATACTCTTTAACTGTCGGTATAAATTACGAGAGGACATCTTCATTTTTTCGGCAATAAAATCGGATCCCAATTCAGAATCCGAAATATTCTCACGGATAATAGTAGTTATTTGTTCTAAAAATTCTTTATCTTTTGTATGCATTAGTTTACCATAATTGTACTCTAATGCACTTTCTACCGTGTCGTAGTAATTCTTCATTTCATCTTTGTTAAAGAGAAAGCGATTAACCATAGAAAGAAGTATTTCGGACGAAAAAGGCTTTGTCACGTAGGCATCAGCACCAGCTTTGAAACCTTTTACTTGATCTTCTTCTTCAACTCCCGCAGAAAGAGCAATAATAGGAATGTGCTTGTTGTACTTATCGTTGCGAACTATTTGAATAAAATAAAGACCATCTATTTCTGGCATCATAATATCTGTAATGATGAGTTTTGGCGTTTGAGCTTTTAATACCTCCAATGCCTCAGATGCACTATATGCCTTTATAACATTATAGTACGACGCCAAAATATCACTCACCATTTCAACAATTTCCTGATTATCATCGATTACCAAAATCAAATTAGATGCATGTTCTAATGTAGCTTTTGTCAATTCTTCTTTTTTCTCTTTTTGAGGCTCATTATAGAAAACAACATTTTCTGTCTCCACTTTTAGATTATCTTCTTTTGTCTTTCTTTCTTTTATCGTATGCTCTTTTCCTTTGTTGTCATCTGAAAAAAGATTAGGTAGAATTACTGTAAACTGTGCATATTTATCAACGACACTCTCAACCTCTATCTGTCCTTGTAAAAACTTAGCCATGCTATGACAGATAAATAGTCCTAGACCATTGCGTGCAGTCATTTGATTTTTTGCGTTTACATCGGTATTCTCCAATATGCTGTAGCGATTAAATATAATTTTTAACTTATCCTCTTCAATACCACGACCACTATTGTATACAATAATTTTAAGGCAATCTGCCTCAATAGAAACACTCACTCGTACAACTCCACCTACAGGAGTATATTTAAAAGCATTCGAAACCAAATTAGATACTATTTTTTTTAAGCTAGCTTGGTCTGTATACCATGACAAATCTTCTGGCACTGAGGCAATGAGTCTGACATCATTTTGTTGAGCTATTTCTGAAAAAGAACTTGTTAAATTTTTAAAGATTTCACTAACAGATACTGTTTTAAATATGCTGGGAGTAGTTTCCGACTCTTCAATTTTTCTATAATCTAGAATTTCCTGTATAAGCTCATTCAAACTCACAACATTATTTTGCAAAATACCAATGTATTTTTTTGCCATATCGTTGCCATCATTTTTCTTTATTTGCTCCAATGCTCCATTAATAAGAGTTAATGGAGTATACAACTCATGAGTAATATTGGTAAAAAAACGAAGCTTCGATTCATACATTCTCTCTTTCTGCTCCTCTTTTATTTTTTTTGCAATCTGATTTTGTTTGTCTTTTATTTTTTTGTGAGCATAATAAATTGAATATCTGGCCAATATAAGAATTAAAATAATGTAAATAATGTAAGCCCAGGTTGATAAATACCAAGGAGGTAAAATGACGATATGCAAAGAATAGATATTGTCATCTTCGTGTAAAACATCATTTTTATATTTTACTTTCAATACATAATTCCCAGGAGGTAATTTGGTGAAATTAATTCGACTTTCTTTTCTGAGCGAAACCCAATTGTTCGTATAATTCTCAAGCATATAAGAAAAATCATAATCATCTCCATGTATAAAGTCCAAAACAGCAAATGAGATTTGAAAAGTATTCTGATTTACTGGCAATTTCAAAGCCTTATTCGATCCATTATAATCATACAAAGTTGTCTCTCTCCCTTGAAAGTCAAATTCAGTAAATAATAAATTAGGTTTATAAACAGGGGCATCGTCTTTGCTTTTTGGTTCTACCCAAACAAGACCGTTTACACCACCAAAAAACAGGCGATCGGTTATGGGGCAATGCCAACAGGCATCATCTGAGAATTCGCTAACTCCAATTTGAGATGATTTAACGTTAAAAAACGAGTTATTCTCAGGATTATATTTCACTAATCCTTTATTGGTACTGAGCCATATAATACCTTTATTATCCTTCAAAATCCCATGTATCATGTCATTAATGATACCATTATGTCTTCCAAACTGTTTTATTTGGTTCTCTTTTCCTTTACTCATTATTATCTGCGTCAATCCAGAACTAGCTCCTATATATATTTCTGGATCTTTATCGCTGTATAAATAAATAATATCGCCAAGACCTTTTTTTTCGGCATTATGCATTGAGATAAAATCGTACTTTCCGGCATAAGTATCTATTCGTAAAACGCCATACCCTTTGTGACTCCCTATTAACAATTTGGAACTTCCATCATAAACCATTGAGTAATATTCTTCATCATTATCGAGAAGATTGTTATGAAATACGAATTTTGTTTTGCTCTTAACCTCATAGGGTTTCTTTCGTTTATCTACAATCACTTTATACAAACCTCTTGAAGATACCCATAGTGTAGAATCATTTACTTCGCAAAATGCATGAACATTTGATAATAAATTACCATTCTGTTTAGAATCTTTCAATTGATAGATTTTATTATCCCGATAAGAATAGTACGAAATGCCAACATCAGTTCCCAACCAAAGATCATTTTTAGTATAAGTACTTCGAACAAAGCAATAGACAGGATTGCCACTGAGTCTGGCTTGTGAAGTAAAGCACTGAAAATTCTTTGTCGGAATGTTGCCATCATTAAATTGAGCGTAATCCTTAATTCGGATAATCCCATCACCCTTAGTTCCAATCCAAAGAGTATTTTCTTCGTCGGTATACATCGCTCTAACAGGTCTTTTGGCCGTAAATGGAAAATTTTTAAGCAATATATTCCTAAATTTATCTTTTTCAGTATAATACATTTCAATCCCTTGTCCATCGGTTCCAACCCACAAAGCAGCTTGAAACCGATCTTTCAACAATCCGAATACTCCATAAGTCATGTTAATCAGCTCCGGCTTATCGTGAGTTGAAAGATTGAGCTTAACAAGTCCACTATGCATGAATGCAATAAATATTTCTTGTTTAAAAAAAGTGATAGACGAAATAATACCATATTGCTTAATTACCTCGGAGATATTTCTCAATAATATTTTCTGTTGTTTAAAGCTATCGTAAAAGAAGAGATTTAAATCCTCATCTATAAAATAGATCAAGCCACCTTCATAAAAAACCTGATTAATCATTTTATTGTGAAAAACTGTTTCCTGACAAGAGACAGAATACTTTTTCTCGCTATCTCCATGTTTATTTAATGTGACAAGTTGTAAAACTCCATTTTTAGTAACAATGCAAAGGTGATCTTCTTTATCAGTAAAAACAGATCTGATATCCACAATTTTCTCACCTTTGAAGGGTATTTCATGAAACTTTTTTTGAATCGAATCATAAAAAGAGATACGATCATTCTCGCCAATAAGCCATACATTTCCTTTGCTATCTGTTGTGAGTAAGTTGGCTTTTTTATAGGTAGAATATGATTCAACAACCTTTCTTTCCTTTAATGAAAATTTATCCAATCCAGCCTGAGTTAAAATCCATAAGTAATTTTGTCCTATACCCTGAATTTTATGAATTGTGTTGCCAGACAATGAACTAGGGTTATCCGACTCGTAACGGAAAACTGTGACTTTTTTTCCATCATATAGATTTAGCCCATCGTATGTACCAAACCACATAAAACCATATGCATCCTGATGCATGCAAAGAATTGCATTATTTGAAATCTGATTATTCAGATATTCAATATTATGAAGAGAATATGATGCAAACAACAATTGATAATTGCATTGAAATATCAAAAAAATAAAAATGCATTTTCTTATTTTGGTTTTCAATTGAATAGAGTCTTTTAGGGGAATTGTTTTAAAATAGATTGATAAACGTTTGGTTTAATTCGATACATAAAGCCTTTCTATGCATTCCAATATGCATATTGATAGCCTCTAAAGACAAATGACAAATATATAGTTTTTTTGCAAGAATGTAGTACCGAGTTGGCAATTAGGACAACAAATAAGGTAAATATGACCCCTTTTAATAAGTAAATGATTGAGGTATGACGTGAGGTAACTCGTAACTTTGTACGATAAATAAACGTAATATATTTAAATGAAAAAACACTTCATATACCTTTCTTTTGTATTATTAACATCGAATCTAAATGCACAGCAACTTCCAATTATTTTGGAAGCTGAGAATGCTAAGATAGTTGGTGCCGGTCCATTTATAAACACAAATAACAACTGGTCATCTGGTAATAAATTTGTCGAAAATTTTAGTTCTGGATCTTCCCTAGAATATGAAAATATTTTAATAAATAAAACAGGAATATATAAATTTGAAGTACAGTATATGACTGGTGACATAAGCCGTCCTCTTGCTATTACTGTAAACAATCATGATCCGATGACTGTTCAATTTACCGAAACGACTCAAAATTGGAATGCGCCTCCCACTAAAACTTCAATTGTATATCTTTATCTCGACCAAGGTTTAAACAACATCAAAATAACTCCAATTAAAGATTATGGTCCAAATCTAGATCGATTTGTAATTAGTGCTTCTGATCAGGTAGTAGATAATAACATTTATCCTTTTGATTTCACAGACGAAGCTACTATTATTGCTCAAGATGTCAATTCATCTTTAAGTTATCTGACAGATAATGATTACAATTCAGCCTATACAGTAACTGGTAAAACATCAACAAAAGTTACAATTGACTGTCAGCATCCTTTACTGCTAACAGGATATTTATTGTCAACAGGAAAAAATAATGTGCAAGATTTTACAAACTGGTATCTCGAATTTTCAGTCGATAATCAGAATTGGCAGAAGATATCACCAAATTCTACACAAACAAATGATTATTCATCAACTTTTTTACTTTATAACAACTTACAACCTGCACGTTACTACCGACTTACAGCAACTGGCACTGTTGATGTAAAAATTGGTGATATTCAGTTATTTGGAATTCCATATAGTGACAATGGACAAGCTTTCGTGACTGATTTGATGGCTGAAGTATCTCTTGAAAATCATTCGAGTGCATCGCCGGTAGGTGTAAGCGGTTCTACATTTCTGAATCTGTTCGACAGGAACATCAGCACCAAATACATGAGTTTATCTTCAGAAACATTTATTGTTACGGCCGAAACCAGTCAAGCAAAGAAATTAAGTAGTTATACATTGACTTCGTGTGCTGATGCCCCGGAGAGAGATTTAAAACACTGGAAAATAGAAGGGTATAATGGTTATGGTTGGGAAACAATTCAAGAAATAAATAACTTTTTGTTTCCTTGCCGTTTGGCAACCATGAAATTTAAAGTCGCAACTACTAAATCATATGAAGCTTTTCGATTAAGAATGATAAATTCGAACGGAAGTTTTAATTTTCAGTTACTTAAATGGCAACTGTTTGGCGAAAATGGAAGCATTATTCCTGTAACACAAACAGAATGGAGCAAAAAGAAATCTACAATCACCACCCCTTGGTACGATACAATTGATCCGAATAATGCGTTAGGGGAATATCCGCGTCCACAAATGGTTCGTAACAGTTGGTTAAACCTAAACGGGATTTGGAATTTTAAACAAAGTATTGGAATGGGACGTTATCGGGATAATCAATCATTTGATAAAAAAGTCCTTGTCCCATTTCCAATAGAGTCTGCGTTATCAGGACTGATGTTTACCGACCACTCAGAACGCCCTTACAATGCTTATTTATATAGCCGCAAACTATCAATTCCAGTTTCTATGCAAAATCGGAACATTCTACTTCACTTCGGAGCAGTTGACTGGAAATGTGAAGTATACGTCAATGGTCATTTGGTTGGAACGCACGAAGGTGGATTTGATCCGTTTACTTTTGATATAACTTCAGCCTTAAACGCTGGAGGGGAGCAAGAGTTACAGGTTCAGTTTATGGATCCGAGCGATGCAGGTGGACAACCAACCGGAAAACAAAAAATCAACAATGGAGGAATTTTCTACACCCCTTCTTCGGGAATATGGCAAACAGTATGGCTCGAAGATGTTGACAAAAGCTATATCAGCAACCTTAATATTACTCCTAATCTAGATAATAATCAGGTTACAATTAACGTCAGTGGAGAAAATACAAGTGGAGCTAAGGTTCATATTAGCATTTACGATAATGGCAACTTAGTGTCTGAAAAAGAAGGAGTTTTAAATACCGACATTATTCTTTCAATAGAAAACGCTAAGACATGGAGTCCTGACTCTCCATTTTTATATGATGTCGAACTAGAATTAACTAAAGACGGGCAATCTACCGATAAAGTGAAAAGCTATTTCGGAATGAGAAAAATGGCAATAGGCACAGTTAATGGCAAAGCCTGTTTCATGCTCAACAATAAGCCTCTATTCCAATATGGTCCTTTAGATCAAGGATTTTGGCCCGATGGTTTGCTTACAGCTCCAAGTGATGCAGCAATAATTTTTGATATCGAACAAACAAAATCATTTGGGTTTAATATGTCTCGCAAACATATCAAAGTAGAACCAGCTCGCTGGTATTATCATTGCGACCGTTTAGGACTACTTGTTTGGCAAGATATGGTAAGTGCCGGTTCCGATCAAAACCTGCTGGGAGATGATAACTGGGTGAAAAATAATTTTATTCGTGAATCGGAAAACGTTATTAAAACACTTAAAAATCACCCATGCATTGTTTCATGGATAGTATTCAACGAAGGTTTTGGACAGTACGGCAATAATTCTACACATACATCGAATGCATACAATGCTGTTATTAAAGCTGATAATACAAGGGTAGTTAATTCTGCAAGTGGTTGGGTTATTTTTAATAATATTGGTCAAGTAGCTGATATGCATAGTTATCCACATCCAGGCATGTTAAAAGATCAAACTTCAACCCGAGTTTCGGTGTGTGGAGAATTCGGTGGTATTTCTCTTCCAATAAAAGATCATGTTTGGAAACCCACCGATATGGTTTATGTTTCAGCAACTAATAGTGAAGAATTGAAAAACATGTTTATCGGTTACACTGATTTATTAAAGCCTTTACAGTCTGATGGTCTTGGTGGAGCTGTTTATACTCAGTTGACAGATGTTGAAGGAGAGGTAAATGGTCTGATTTCATACGATAGAAAAGTGGTTAAAGTGAATGATACACAAAAAGAAGAAATTAAAAAGGTTGTTGAAAATGCCATAAATTCGTCTTCGATTGAGCTGGTTCCTACAGCTTTGAGAGCAAAAGATGTACAATGGAAATATACAACTTCTGCTCCAACAGGAGACTGGACTTCATTATTATTCAGCGACAATGCATGGTCAACTGGTATCAGTGGTTTCGGACAGGGAAATCCTCCGAATACAAATTATGATAATAAAACAACCGTTCATACTAACTGGAATACCTCTGATATATACTTGCGTAAAACTTTTACAGTAGGAGATCTAACTCAAGAACTACGCGACGGACTTCGTGTTACGCTTTACCACGATGATGATTGTGAAGTGTACATAAACGGAGTATTAGCTTATAGTGCAAAAGGATATACTAGTGATTATACCAAAGTGGTTGTTTCAGTTGAAGCTAAAAATGCACTTCGCTCAAATGGAAAAAATGTTATTGCGATTAAGTGCAAACAGCTAACCGGAGGACAATATATTGATGCAGGGCTAACACTGGAATATCTGATTATTAAGAATCCTTCATCTGGAATAGTTACGCTTGAAGCAGCTAAAAACTCTTTATATCTCTATCCCAATCCTACTACTGGATTTTGTCAAATTAGCGGTAAGGGTGTAGAAAATATTCTTTCTGTCAATATTTTTGATCTAGCTGGGAATAAAAGAAAAGAGTTTCATGGCAATAGTTTCAATATTCACGACTTGGACAAAGGTATTTATCTTGCACGTTTATCTACAAGTGAAGCCTATTATCCACTTAAATTAATAAAAAACTAATATATTCAAACGTAATAAATCATGAACAAAATTAAATCAACGCTTTTAATCTCACTTCTTTGTTTTACTTATTCTTCTTATGCACAAAATAAAAGTAGTGTAGTTGATTACGTTAATACCCTGATGGGAACCGACTCGAAATTTTTGCTTTCGAATGGCAATACCTATCCGGCTATTGCTATGCCTTGGGGGATGAACTTCTGGATGCCGCAAACAGGACAAATGGGTGAGGGATGGGCATATACTTACTCTTCAGACAAAATTAGAGGTTTTAAACAAACACACCAACCAAGTCCGTGGATCAATGATTACGGACAATTTTCGATTATGCCGATCACAGGTAAACCTGAATTTGATCAGGATAAACGTGCCAGTTGGTTCACTCATAAAACTGAGGTAGCAAAACCATATTATTACAAGGTATACCTATCCGATTATAATCTAACTACCGAAATTACACCTACCGATCGTGCAGCAATGTTTCGATTTACTTTTGCAGAAGAAAAAAATGCCTATATTGTCATTGATGCATTTGACAGAGGTTCATACGTAAAAATAATTCCTGAAGAGAATAAAATTATCGGTTATACTACTAAGAATAGCGGTGGAGTACCCGAAAATTTCAAAAACTATTTTGTGATTGTGTTTGATAAACCTTTCACTTACAAGGCAACTGTGGCAAATAAAGCAGTTAAAGAAGGAGAATTAGAAACTAAAGCGGATCATTCGGGAGCAATTATTGGTTTCTCTACTAGAGATGGAGAAACTGTTCATGCTCGGGTCGCCTCTTCGTTTATCAGTTTTGAACAAGCTGATTTAAACTTAAAGGAGTTGAAACCAACTTTCGACAAAACCAAAGCATATTGTAAACAGGTGTGGAACGAGACACTTGGACGAATTGAAGTGAAAGATGATAATATCGACAACCTGAGAACTTTCTACTCGTGCCAGTATCGCACCGTTCTTTTTCCACGTAAATTTTATGAAATAAATGCCAAAGGCGAAACAGTTCATTACAGTCCTTTCAATGGTCAAGTTCTTCCGGGCTACTTATTCACCGACATGGGTTTTTGGGATACATTCCGGGCTCTGTTACCCTATGTGAACTTGGTGTACCCTTCTATGGCAGTGAAGATTCAAGCTGGTTTGCTGAATTCATATAATGAAAGTGGGTTTTTCCCTGAATGGGCCAGCCCTGGTCACCGCGACTGTATGGTGGGTAATGCTTCGGCTTCAGTTATTACAGATGCATTTTTCAAAGGTTTGATAAACAAAGATGATGCTGTGAAAATGTATGAAGGTATGTTACACGGAGCCAACAACGTTCACCCTACTGTCGGTTCTTCAGGTCGTTTAGGATATCAATACTATAACGACTTAGGATATATGCCTTATAATGTAGGCATTAGGGATAATGCTTCACGTACCTTGGAATATGCGTACGATGACTGGTGTATCTATAAAATGGGTGAAAAGCTGAATCGGCCAGCAGCAGAAATTGAAATCTATCGTCAACGAAGTTTAAACTATAAAAACACATTTAATAAAAAGTACAATTTGATGAGTGGTCGTAACGAAGATGGCTCTTTCCCTGATAACTTCAAGCCGGTAAATTGGTGGGATGCTTTCACCGAAGGAAATAGTTGGCATTATACCTGGTCAGTATTCCACGATATCAATGGATTAGTGGATTTGATGGGTGGACAAAAAACATTCGTTACAATGCTCGATTCTGTTTTTAAAATATCGCCCAATTATGGAAGTTCTGAAAAAGCCAACGGCTTGGTACATGAGCAACGTGAGATGCAGGTAATGGGTATGGGACAATATGCCCATGGCAATCAGCCCATTCAGCACATGCTGTATTTATACAATTATGCTGGTGAGCCCTGGAAGAGTCAGTATAGGGTTCGCAAAGCAATGGACAAACTGTATCAGCCTACTCCCGATGGATATTGCGGTGATGAAGATAATGGACAAACCTCGGCCTGGTATGTATTTTCGGCCTTAGGTTTCTATTCTGTTTGTCCGGGTACAAACGAATATGTTATTGGTTCGCCTTTGTTCAAATCTGTAACGGTAAATCTTGAAAACGGAAAAAAAATCGTTATTAATGCAAAAGATAATTCTGAAAAAAATATTTATATAAATAACCTGATGTTGAACGGTAAAAAAAGTAGTAAAAACTATTTTAACCATTCGGATTTATCAAAAGGGGCAATAATCAATATGGAAATGTCTGCTCAACCCAATATGCAAAGAGGTACAAATAAGGCTGATTTTCCTTATTCGTTATCTAATTAACAAGTTGATTTATAGGTGTTCTATTAAAAACGATATTACCGAAATTGACATTAAAATTTTTATCATAATTAAAGAACAATACAAAATACCCAATAAATACTTTTGAAAACACGAAATAACGATAATTATGACTGCAACAAAACGATTTCTTTTTCTTTTGGCAATAGTTTTCTCTATGAACATTCAGGCACAGACAAAAACTGCTTATATGGTTGCCGATGCTCATCTCGATACTCAATGGGACTGGGATGTAATAACAACAATAACTCAATATCTTCCAAATACATTAAATGATAATTTCGCATTATTTAATAAATACCCTAATTATATATTTAATTTTGAGGGTGCTATAAAATATATGTGGTTCAAAGAGTATTATCCTGATAAATATGAACAATTAAAAACGTATGTCGCCAATGGGAAATGGCATATAGCCGGAGGCACGTTAGATGCGAACGATATAATTGTTCCTTCGCCCGAATCACAGTTCAGAAATATTCTTATAGGACAAACCTTTTATAAAAAAGAATTTGGCAAAAAGAGCAACGATATTTTCTTGCCCGACTGTTTTGGGTTTGGTTATACCTTGCCTACAATTATGAAACACGCGGGATTAATCGGGTTTACAACTCAAAAGTTATCATGGGGTGGTATTGTTACTCCATTCAAGTTCGGAACATGGCAAGGTGTGGATGGTTCTAAAGTATTGGCTGCTGCAAGTGCCGGCGACTACGGACATAAATACGACGAAGATTTAAGCAATAATTCTGAATTGTTAAGCTGGGCTAACGAAACCTCTTCAAAAACAGATGGAAAATACCCTATTGCTTACCGACTTTACGGAACCGGTGATAGAGGTGGTTCTCCCGATGACAAATCGGCTAATTCTGTTGAAAGAGGTCTAAAAGGAACCGGGCCCGTTAAAATCATTAGCGCAACTTCGGGACAGATTTTTGATGATTATAATTCAAAAATAGATGAATTTCCTTTGTATGACGGAGAGTTGATTATGACCCAACACGGAACAGGTTGTTATACATCCAAAACTATGATGAAACTGCTGAACCGGAAAAATGAGCTTTTGGCAGATGCTTCTGAAAGGACAGCTGTAATTGCCGATTGGCTTGGTGGATTAAAATACCCAGCTAACGAACTAAATGACGCATGGATAAAATTTATATGGCATCAGTTTCATGATGACATTACCGGAACAAGCGTACCGAGTGCATATACTTACTCGCACAATGATGAAATGATTGCTCAAAATAAATTTTCGTCTGTGTTAAATAATGCTGTTGGAGCTGCCGTGCGAAAACTAGACACTCAAGTAAATGGTACTGCCATAGTAGTTTATAATCCGTTGTCAGTGGACAGAACAGACGTGGCTGAAGCAACAATAAAAGTAAGTGAAAAAACTGATTTTGTAAGAATTTTTGATAAAAATAACGTTGAAGTACCTTCACAGGTTATAGAATCGACTGATAATCAGGTGAAATTCATTTTTGTAGCTTCGGTAAAATCTGTAGGATACGAAGTATTTGATGTTCGACCTGCCACCAGAGCGTATACTTCAGATGTAAATCTAAAAGTCAGTACAAATACTATTGAAAATTCAATTTACCAAGTGAGTTTAAATGCAAATGGCGACATAGGCTCAATAATTGACAAATCGAATGGAAACAAACAGTTATTGACCGCTCCAATACGTTTGGCTATGTTCAATAATCTTTCTGATTTCTGGCCTTCATGGGAAATAACCTATGCCACAGTAAGTTCAAATCCTCGTGCGTATGTAAGTGGCGCACCCGAAGTAAAAATTGTAGAACAAGGTCCAGTACGCGTAACGTTAAAAATAACCAGAAAGCAGGAAAAATCTACTTTTGTTCAATATATTCGTTTAACAAACAGTGATACCAAAAGACGCATTGATGTAAAAAATGAAGTAGACTGGAAATCGGATAAAACTTTACTTAAAGCAGTTTTCCCATTTGCTGTAAGTAATACCAATGCTACATACGACTTAGGTATTGGTGTGATACAACGTCCAAACAATTCTAGTAACCGTTATGAAGTTCCAGCTCAACAGTGGGCTGATATTACAAATACAGATAATGCTTACGGAGTATCAATATTGAATGATTGCAAATATGGTTGGGACAAACCTTTAAACAATACTCTACGCCTAACACTTATTCATACGCCTGAAGTAACTGATCGTTATAAATATCAAGGCGATCAGGATTTAGGATTTAATGAATTTACCTACTCAATATATGGGCATACTAGCACATGTTTAAATGCAGAATCCAGTTTGGAAGCTTCTAAGTTAAATCAGCCTCTTATGGCTTTTGAAGCTCCTAAACACGATGGAGAATTGGGTAAATCTTTCTCGTTTGTAAATGTAAATACAACACAAGTTGCATTGAAAGCTCTTAAAAAAGCTGAAAATTCAAACGATTATGTGGTTCGCTTCTACGAAACTAAAGGAATAGCTGCAAATGATGTAAAAGTAAAATTTGCAGCAAAAATTGTTGCAGCAAAAGAACTGAATGCTATTGAAGAAGAAATAGGGACAGCAACTTTTTCCGATAGTACATTGACTATTAATATGACAGCTTTTCAACCAAAAACATACAGCGTACAATTAGAGTCACCCGCAAGTAGCAAATCCTCTCTTGATTGCCAACCAATTGTACTTCCGTATAACTCTGACGCCATTAGCCTACAAACGGATATGACCAATGGTAACTTTGATGGTAAATCAAATTCGTATGCTGGTGAGCTACTTCCCGATACGCTTATGACCGACGGAATAAAATTTAAGATTGGTCCAACGGCTGCTGGAAAAATGAATATTGTAAAATGTGTCAGAAACAAAATTGCAATTCCTGCTGGCTATTCAAAACTTTACATTCTGGCTTCTTCACTAAATGTTAATGGCATTTCAGATGACTTTAAAATGAACTCAAACAGTCACACTTTAAATATACCTTACTTCTCCAATTTTATCGGGCAAGCTACTTCTTATAGTTTTGTGGGTGGCGATGCCATATTGAATTCGGGATATTTAAAATTAGATAATGTAGCTTGGACTGGGAGCCACATGCACAACGGTAATTCTCGCAAAGATATGCCTTATGCTTTTACATACTTGTTTAAATTTCAGCTCGATATCCCTGTGGGAGCTACAGAGTTGGAATTACCCAACAATACAAGCATAGGAATATTTGCAATTACCGCAGCAAATAATCAAAACGATGATACAAAACCAGCTGCTGAGTTTAAAGTAATTCCCAGAAGCGAAGAACCAATTCCCACACCAATTTTTTGCGGGTCATTATTATCTCAATCAAAAGCTGCTACCGCCTCGGGACAAACAAATTCAAGTGAAAGTCCTGCTATGGCTCTGGACGGCAATGAAACTTCTACAAAATGGTGTCAGAACGTTGCCGGTCCTAAATGGCTTTCCATTGATTTAGGTTCACCAATGAGCATTTGTGAATGGAGAGTGAAACATGGTGGTTTCGAGAATGAAAGTTTTATTACCAAGGATTTTACACTTCAAAAAATGGTGGGTACACAATGGGTAGATGTAGATGTTGTTACTGGAAATGAACTTAATACAACTGATAGATTGGTTACTCCTTTTGTTGCACAGAAACTACGATTATATATTACAAATTCAGGAAGTGATAATGCTGCCCGAATATATGAATTTCAACTTTATGGAGATAATTCTACCGGTCTAAATAATCCGATTTTTTCTGAAAATGTTTCTTTAAGTGTTTTTCCAAATCCAGTTTCTACTTCAAAAATAAATTTGAAGTTATCAGGATTTGATACTGACAATAAGGTAGATATAAGCATTTCTGATATTTCCGGAAAAGATGTATATCGATTATCTACCATTGCGCATCCTGAAGTTTCTTTACATTTAGATAAGAAAATGAGCGATGGACTTTATTTTATAACCGTTAAAGGAGTTCGTACTTCTATAACCAATAAATTTATTATTTCAACAAAGTAAGAATAAAGCGAGTTTGGCGAATAGATATTAGCTTTATGTCTATTCGCCAGACTCGCTTTTTCTTTGCTCTGACCAGGCAGAAGAATTTCATTTAGACTTGCAGCACGATAACAAGAATTATTAGTAACTTCGTACTCAAACTTAAAGAGTTGTTCTCTTTATTTCTACAATAAGAAGCGTGAATAACAAAATTTACATATTCTTTATTCTTTTATTCCTCTTTGAAGCAACAGATAGTGCGGCAAATCTTATTAATAATAGCTATTCCATAGGTCTGACATTCAAATCTCACGAAGTAGAAAAAGATGAACGAACTTCTCTTAGCTTAATTCCCGACAACCCTGTCAATTTTAAGGATGGTTTCTCACTAGAATTTGATTTAAAACTTCAAAAGACATCCTTTGGTCATATTTTTCGCATAATTTTAAACGATTCTACCAGTTTGGATTTATTTGCCTTTATTCAGAAAGGCAAAATTAGTTTTGTGTTAAACAATGTACATAAGACCAGTATTGTTTCTGAAATAGATATTACAAATGATATTTTGGCTGGCAGTTGGGCAAAAGTATCCCTTACAGTTGATAAGCAATCCATCAAATGCATCATAAACAAAAAAACTGTTTCAATCGCTCAATCAATTAAGGATTTCAAGATTGACAAGATTTTCTTTGGTGGCAATAAATATAAAGCTTTCTTTACGTCCGACGTACCAGCAATGACCATAAAACATATTCTCCTAAAAAACAAGGAGAATAGAATTGTCAGAAATTGGGAATTAGCCAAACATGGGAATCAAGTCGTTTACGATCAGACAGATGAGCTGCCATCTATTGTAGAGAATGGTATTTGGGAGGTAGATAAACATGTTAGTTGGAAAAAAGAAATTGAATTGACCATTATCCATCCTTTCCCTCAAATAGCAACAGATACTTCTTCGAATCGAGTATTCATAGCTACTGTCGATAGTTTATTTGTTATTGATCTTAAAAGCCAAGCTATAACAAAAATTAAAACTCGTGGAGGCGAACCTTTTCTTGAATCGTCCAGCTACCTGATATTTAATTATTCTACCAATCAATTGATCTCTTATAACATAAATCAACCACAACTTATAACTTATGACTTCAAATCGGATTGTTGGTCAGGCACTCCAGTCAATAGAGACCTATCCATTCAACATCACAACCGATTTATAAACACTAAAAGTAACGAACTTGTATTATTTGGTGGTTATGGAAAATTTAAATATAATTCTACATTAGCAACTCATAGTCTGGACAGCGGGGATTGGAGTTTCGTTGATTTTTCCCAGAAGATAAGTCCTCGTTACTTGGCTACTTTAGGTAATTGTGGCAATGGAAAATTTCTATTATTTGGTGGTTTTGGAAGTGAATCAGGCTTACAAGAACAGGGTCCACATAATTATTATGACTTGTTTCAAATTGATATTAACAGGAAAACTTGTGTCAGGTTAGGAGCTATCAAAGAACCCCAAAAACACTATAATTTTGGAAATTCAATGATTATTTATGGAGATAAATTTTACACATTGGCTTATAGAAATGATTTGCAAAAATCCAATATTAGACTTTTTGAAATAAATAAAAACACACTTGATTATCATATCTACGAAGATTCTATTCCGTACTGTTTTTTGGACAGAGATTCTTATTGCGATTTATACTTATGGAAAAATACTACTTTATATACAGTTATATTGCAGAGAGATATAGACTCTGATCTATATAAAATTAAAGTATATTCATTGGCTTTTCCACCTTTAAATTTCACAGACGTTCTTCAGTTTCCCCCGAAAGTAAGTAAAGGTAAAACGGTTCTGATAATCGGGTTTAGTATTTTTCTGTTAGTGGTGATTGTATTGACATTTTTTTTGATAAAGAAAAAAAGAAAACGAACGATAGAATTGGTGGAAGCCACTGGCAGTGAAGTGGAATTGCTATCTATTGATGAGTCAACCTTTGCAGAGAAATCAACGTCAGTCATTAGTCTGTTAGGAAATTTCAAGGTAGTTGACAAAAATGGAGTTGACATTTCAGCGTCATTTACACTAATTGTCAGACAATTATTTGTAGTATGTATCTTAGAATTATATACTTTTGGTAGCGGACTGACATCAAAGCAGCTGGAAGATTTAATTTGGTTCGATATGGATAAATCCAACGCTACAAACAATAGAAATGTAAATATAAGTAAACTTAGATACTTGCTTCAGCAAATTGAGAATATAACTATTGGAATAGATAATGACTCCTGGAAAATTAATATTTTGAAAGGTTGCAGCTGCGACTATGTGTCAATTATTTCTTTGTTGAATGAATGCGAGCGACAGAAAGAAATAAATAAAAGCAAGATTACAGAAATTGTAAGAATTGCCAAAGCAGGAACATTACTCTCTAATCTTAATTACGAATGGTTGGATAAATATAAATCACATTATTCCTATCTTCTCATAGATATATTAATGAAATCTTCTTCACAACAAAATATTGCTAGTGACTCTAAATTACTTGTTGATTTGAGTGATGTTCTATTAATTCACGATAGTATTGATGAAGGAGCTATTCAAATTAAATGTAAAAATCTATATAAGCAAGGACGAAAAGGCTTATCAAAACAATGTTTTGACAAGTTCTGCGCCGAATACAAATTGATTCTTAACGAAGATACCAAACTCAAGTATGAATCCATCATATCTACACCGGAATAAGTACAAGTTCTAACAGTTTTATTAGTTTCCTCTTTTCTTTTTTTTAATTCAATCCTAATTGGCGTTCTTTATTCTCACGCATTATAGCAAATACTCCACCATTTCTTTCCATTTGGTTTACAAAAATCCTTTTTGAAAATTAATTGTGTTACTATTAATTTTTTTCTTGCTCATTAATTCGATGATTAATTAGTCGGTTAATAGTTCACCAATTATTTTGGCTCTATATTCCAACATGCTTGTAAACATGCCTATTTTAGATATTTAAGTTTTCAAAATAATCGAGGAAAATATTAACCGTATAATTAAAAAAAATCATGAAAAAAGTTTATTTATTTCTAGTAAGTATTTTTCTTGCGTTTAATTTATTTGCGCAAGATTATTCAAAATTACATCTTATTGGTTCGGCAACATCTGCAGGTTGGACCGCTTCAGCTGCGATACCAATGAATTTAGTTGCAGAGTCACCAGATGCTGTATTTACCTGGACAGGAGAGTTGAAAAATGGTGAATTTAAATTTATCAATGCAAAGGGAGATTGGAATAATTCATTTAATGCTGCAAGCAGTGCTTTACCAGTAGTCTTGGGTCAATCTTTTGCATTAGTTTATTCGCCCAATCAAGCACCTGCCTTGGATAAAAAATTTAAAATTTCAACTACAGATATTTATACAGTGACAGCTGACATGAGAAATCTTACGATGGTTGTTACCAAAGCTGAAGTCGCACTGCCAACTGAATTTTGGGCAATAGGAACAGCAGTACCTAACGGAAAAGTAAAATTGAGATTAGATGCAAGTGGAAATCCAACTAAATTTAAATACATAGGTCAATTGACTGCTGGTGGAACTTTAAAGTTTATCTCATCAGAAACAGAAGGAGCTCAAACAAAGTATCTGGTGCCTCAAACCGGGAATACTGAGATTATAGGTGCATCTACTTCAAGATTACTAAATGATGCTACAGCTCAAGGCTGGTCAGTCGCTACTACTGCCGCAACATACAAAATAGAACTCAATGTACTTGACAACACAGTAAATGCAGAGATTTTTCAACCATGGAGTGCCGTATACATAGTTGGAGGAGCTACCGCTGCCGATTGGACACCAGCAAATGCGATTCCACTTGTAGTTGATGCTGTAAATCCAAATTTATTCGTTTTTGATGGTAATTTGCGAATAGGGACTCAGAATGACCCCAATAAATTCAAATTCCTTGGACAGAATACGGATTGGGGACCAAAAAATTTGCTTGCAAGTTCAGTTGATAAACCAATTATTGGATCAACAAATTTGTTGGTAAGTAGTACTGATAATAAATGGATAATCAATAGCGATCAGCAAGGTCGTTATATAATTACAGTCAATTTACTTCTTGAAACAATTGATGCCCAATTGATAGATCTTACAACATCTATAGATCAAATTGGCAATGCTAATTATTTTACATTAATTCCATTAAAAGGAAGTGTGGATATTGAGTTAAAAAATAGTAGTATTTCACATGCAGAGCTTATAGATATTTCAGGAAGAAGAATTGCTTATTCTCAGAATAGTATGAGAATTACATTGGGAAATAATGTTCCTGCCGGCATTTATTTAGTGAAGATTAACTCCAATAATAAACAATTTATTGAAAAAGTTATAATAAAATAAATTTTTGTTGACAAGAAATAACTGAGTATATTTAACTAGTCTTGGCAAAGTGCAAGATTAAGATATTAGTTGATTATTTTAAATGTACAAACATAACGAAGTTTAATCAATAGTCCTAAAAGACGAAATTAAACTTCGTTATAGCAGTTAAAACAGTGAACACAAAAAGCAAAATCTTAAAATATTAAAAGCAAATATCATGAGAAGATTCTTAGTATTTTTAATCAGTGCGTTTATGACCTTTAGCCTCTCTGCACAAGATTATTCACATATATACTTAGTAGGTCCTGCATCACCCGCCGGTTGGAATAACAATCTTGCTGTGCCATTGACATTGGTTCAAGGCTCTGATGCTGTCTATACATGGACGGGGATCCTGAATGGAGGAGAATTTAAATTTATCAATAACCTAAATTCTTGGAGTAACTCATTTACAGCGGCAGGAGACGGTTTGCCCGATTTAGGTCAAACCTATAATTTATTATTCAACGATGCCAGTGATAAGAAATTTCTTGTTTCGGCTACCGGTATTTACACCTTAACCGTTGACATGAAAAAACTTACCATGAAGTTTGCTAGTGCTGCTCCTACTGTAGGTCTGGCTTTCAATGGTACAGCTAATAGTTATATCGATTTGTCAATTCCAGCTTCAAATATAAATCAGTTTACTGTTGAGGCTTGGGTTTTTTACAATAGTGTTCCTTCTGGAGCAGGAGCCTATATATTAAGTACTGAAGATTTACCTGCAGCTGGTCCGCAAGGTTTTTCGATACGTGCTAATGGCAATAAGTTAGAGTTATGTATTGGCAATGGTAACTGGGTAACTGTTACGGGTAAAACCACACTTGAGCTTGCTACGTGGTATCACATTGCCGCAACATGTTCTGCCACAGAAATAAAATTATATGTCAATGGAATTTTGGATGGAACGATTACTTTGACAAAACCAATGGTTCCATCTGCCAAAAATATGCGTATAGGTGATAGTCCTACCTGGACAGGTAGACTCTTGGATGGTGTTATTGCAGATCTACGTATATGGAATTCAGCTCGTACAATTGCTGATATTAAAGCCAATAATACCATTTCACTCGTGGGGACTGAAATCGGACTTGTTGCCAATTGGAAAATGAATGAAGGAACAGGTTCAGTTGTAGCTGAAACGAAAACTCTTTATACTATTACAAAACCAGCCAATGTAAGTTGGTTTAGCGGAATACCAATTGTAAAAGGAATTACAAATTCAACATTTAGTTGCAATAATAAAGATATTGAAAATGCCTATAATTTGGCTGTGAAAATAGTAAGTGCAAATGTCAGGGGGGGCATTCTGGCTGCTGGTGCCGAATACAATGCAGGCTGGACAAGAGACTGTGCTATAAATAACATGTTTGGGGTAAGTTTCGTAAATCCAACTGTAGCTAAATCTTCTATGTGGAGCGTGACGAACAATAAAACAAGTATTGGTGCTGAATATTGGGATAGAATAATTTGGGTGTTAGCAGCAATGGATTATTACAAAGTGAATGGCGATTTAGATTTTTTAAATCAAGCTTATATTTGCTCCTCCAATTCAATGGCTATACAAGAGGCTAACTATTTTGATAACACATACGGTTTATTTAAAGGACCATCTGTATTTAATGATGGTATTTCGGGATATCCACAACCTGTTTACGATCCGACCATTAATTCTGGAGCTGCAGAGAGTCACCCAAATACAAAATTAATTAAGTGTCTGAGTACCAATTGTGTGTATTACGGAGCTTATATGTCGTTAATTGATATGGGGCGTATATTAAATGTAAGTGCGGTAACTATTCAAGGCTATCAAACCAAGGCAGATGCTATTAAGGCCAATATCCTTAAATATTTATATTCGGAAAACGAAAACAAGACCTATTATTTGATTGATAATTTGGGTAATACTGCTAAATATCAGGAAGGTCTAGGTATTAGCTTTGCCACTCTTCTGGGTATTCTTACTCCCGAGCAAGCCCAAAAAGTAATAAAAGGCGTTACAGTTTCTAAATTCGGTATCATGTCGATTTACCCCATTTTTTCTGATTTTTCACCGGCCAAGCCAGGTAGACATAATAATATTATTTGGCCACATGTGAATGCCTATTTCGCACAAGCTGCTATCAGTGTGGGAGATACTGCTTCATTTAAAACTGAATTGAACGGAGTAACACACTTGGCGCTAGATAAAGATAAAGGTAATTCAGATTTCTGTGAAGTGTATAATCCTTACACAGGCATTCCTGATGGCGGATGGCAAAATGGTGGACATTGGCCTAAAATAACTCGTCAAACTTGGTGTGCTACCGGTTATATGAATATGGTCTATAATGGCTTGTTGGGAATACGATTCAAAACAGATGGAATTACATTTTCTCCTTTCTTGCCGGATGGTGTCAATAGTTTAGAATTAAAAGATATACCATATCGTCAAGCTGTCTTGGATATAATTGTAAAGGGGAATGGAACAAATATCAAATCATTTTCTTTAAATGGAGTGAAGCAATCAACATTTAAAATTGATGCTACAATTCAGGGAGCCAATAAAATTGAAATTGAACTAGAAAACACGACTTCGACAGAAGTAGTAAAAAATATGGCAAATCCAAATTTCAAGGCATATGCTGTTGATAATACATTATATGTTTCAGGAGCCAAAGATTCATCAATTAAAGTGTTTGACGCAGCAGGTAACTTCGTGGTACAAGTTTTGTGTGCAAATAATGAAGCTACAACCAGGCTACCGTCTGTAGGAGTTTATTTAGTAAATGTTATTGATAAGAACTGTGGGTTGTCAACAATAAAAGTAATTAATAATTAATGGCGTGAATATAATCAGATAATATGTTTGCACAAACGATTAACTGTGATAAACTTGAGATTTAAAGTTCTTATCCGATTGCGTTGACAACAAACAATAATAATATCCATGACGATATTTTGGCTGCTGGTGGTGATTATGGTGGCGAATGGGCGCGTGATATTGCCATTATACAAGGAATGTGGTCAGTTTTATTAATCCTGAAGTGGCTATAAAATCTTTATGGAATGTTACTGAGAATAAAACACAAATTGGTCATCAGTATTGGGATCACATTCTTTGGGTGGTTGTGGCTTTAAACCATTACAAAGTAACTGGCGATTTAGTTTTTCTGAAACAGGCGTATACTTGCTCGGTCAACTCTATGAAAATATTGGAGAAAAATTCTTTTGATACTCAATTTGGTTTGTTTATTGGTCCATCTGTTTTTAATGATGGTATATCCGGTTATCCAGAACCAATTTTCGAGAAAGAGAATAAATCTTCCTATGTACTGGATTATAAAAATGCAAAAACAATAAAATGATCGAGCACTAATTGTGCCTATTATGGTACTTACTCTTCTTTAATCGAAATGGGAAAGTTGCTGAAAGCCAAAAAAGTACAGCTTCGGTCTTATCAACTACAAGCAAATGCATTAAAAGCTAATATTCTTACTTATTTCTATAAAAAAAGCGAGAATAAATTGTATTATTTAATAGATAATATAGGGAATGTGGCTCAATACCAAGAAGGTCTTGGTATTTAATAAGCTTTAATAATGGCATTTTACCTAAAGGTCAAGCAAATAAAGTGATATCAAATTTCACTAGTGTCCGGTTAAGGACTTTTTCGAACTCCTGAAACCCCCATCAATAATGGCTTTCAGATACGTTCTTTGATTTTTCGATTTGAAATTATTGGAAACCCTTTAGATTTACGGAAAATACAGGGAATTATGAATACAGGGAAGACCGTTTTCGCGCAACTGATGTCATTCTTACCGACTTACGAATTCAACAAGTGTGTTGAAAAGTACAAGGGTAATCATCGTGTAAGGAACTTTACTTGCAAGGAACACTTTTACGTGATGGGCTTTGCCCAACTGACTTACAAGGAAAGTTTACGTGACATCCAATCTTGCTTGACAGCGTTTTCCAATAAGTTATATCACTCAGGCATAAAGCAACCGGTTCCTAAATCCACATTGGCAGAGGCCAATGAAAGTCGGGATTGGCGGATTTATGCGGACTATGCACTCGTTGCTGGATTTGCGGGGCTCCATACCCACATTTGTACATTTGACGGATGGTTTGTGCCACGATGTCAATGTAATGGACCATATCGTTGTCGAGCCAGGGGCCATTTATGTAATGGACAAAGGTTATGTCGATTTCTTTCGGTTCTACACCATCATCCACGAACAACGCGCGTTCCTCGTGACCAGGGCCAAGGATAACATGGCTGCCAGAAGGGTGTATAGTCGAAAGGTGGACAAGACCACCGGACTCAAATACGATCAATCTATAAAACTGACAGGCTTTTACATCAAGAAATATTATCCAGACTTTTTGAAGAGGATAAAATATCGAGATGCAGAAACCGGCAAGGTTTACGTTTTCTTGACGAAGAACTTCGAGATACCCGCCTTGACAATTGCTCAGTTATACAAAGAACGATGGAAGATTGAACTGTTCTTCAAATGGATAAAGCAGCACCTTCGGATAAAACCTTTTATGGCACCAGCAGAAACGCAGTGTTCACTCAAATTTGGATAGCAATCTGCATGTATCTTCTTGTCGCAATAGTCAAAAAAAGATTGAAATTAGAGCCACAGCTCTACACTTTATTACAGCTTTTCGGCTTGACCTTGTTCGAGAAAATACCTATAAATGAGCTATTTACAAATATGAATTACAATTTAACAAGTCCAGTGGATTCTAACCAGTTGAATATCTGGGAGTTTTAACCGGACATTATTGAACTGATCATTACTTTCTAAAGGTCCATTCTGGCATTTCATACTTGTTTTTTTGAAGTAGTTCAATTTGCACTGCTTCTTCCATAGATAAAGTGGAGCAAGTTTCTAATTGAAAAAAATCAAGCAGTTTTTTAAGAACTAAATCGAAAAAATCAGCAGATGAACGTGAAACCTGCCCCTTCTCTTCCAGATACGTTTTAATGTTTTTCACTGTGCTTGGAACGGATGCTAGGACTTTAGACGAAGAAGTAACACCTACCTTTGCCGTCAGCGATTTATCCAGTTTAAGCAATTCCGTATCATAGAGCAAAGTACCGTGATGCAGCTCGCGGCTACTAGTCACACGCGAAGCTGTTCCTGAAATTTTATAACCCCCAGGCAGCCATAGGTCTTTTCGTTTGCCAGAAAAAACTTCAATTCCTAAATCTTTCAAAACATGAATGATAGGAAGCAGAAATTCACTACCCAAAGGAGACTGCCCCTGAGTACGATTTGAAATAAAACAAAAATTGAGATTTCCGGTATCGTGAAAAACAGCACCACCGCCAGACATTCGACGCAAAATGGAAATGTCGTGATCCTTGCAAAACGTCACATCACACTCTAAAACAGCTGATTGATTACAACCTATCACAACACAAGGATTGTTGACATAGAGAAACAGCATTTCATCCTGCCGCTGAGAAAATAAATATTCCTCAGCAGCAAGATTGAAACCTGGATTATGTAAACTACTAAAGATAATTTTCATAAAATATATCCATAGTAAGTATAAAAAAATTACTTCACATTAAAAGCTATGCGCAATTCTTCGATTTCTTTTTCACCCATGGGTTGAAGCGGCCCGATAGACGAAGCCATCACCAGAGAGTTCGCTGAAAACTCAGCTACTTCCAGATAATCAAAGGTATTTATCAACTTATTTCCAGTCACAATGACCGAATCATTTTCAACAATGACTACACGGTTTGTGGAAAACATTTTAGCGATATCTTCGGTATCGGTGTATAAACTTTCAAAAGGAATAGAAGGTACATCCTGAAGGAATATCCAGCTTTCGGGAATGGTGCGTACATCAAATTTCTGATGACTCACAGCGTGTGCCATCAGATTGGTAGGTTGAGTGGTAATAATGGAATTGATGTGCGGGTTCAACTGATAAATCCGATGATGCAAAGCGACCGAACGACTTGGCTCCTTGCCTGCTTCTGCCATACCATTCCGAACCTGAACAATGTTTTGGGGCAAAATATCCCAGCGTGCTACGTCGCGTGGGGTAATCAAAAAATCATTTTCTTTCCAACGTACGGAGACCGTTCCATAGGTGGATATCATCAATCCCTGATCGCAGGCACGACGAATAATATTCACCATATCGGTACGAATGGCACGTTCTTCCGATGGATATTCAACATCCATGAAAGGGGTAATGTTGTTTGGGAAATGATTGATGTATTTCGATATTTGCTCATCAGTCAACGTATTTATTTTGCCTATCCGGCCGGCATTTACGATGGTACGACAGCAAAATTCCAGCGTTTCGAAACGTTGATAAGCATCCATCATATCAGTACCTCCCAATACCACTCCGTGATTTTCCATAATCACTGCCTTGAACTTTTTATTTTTAAATTCATTGGCAATTTTCATTCCCAAGTCTTCACTTCCGGGACAACCATAAGGTGCAAAACCTATTTCTCCGCAGATTTTACGGGCTTGAGGAACAATGCTGGTATCAGGCACCTGACGTGCAATACTGAATGCCACCAATCCGGGTGGATGTGCGTGTATAATAGCCGACAACTCTGGACGAGCTGCATAAATGGCTTTGTGAAAGGGGTATTCTGAAGAAGGTTTGTGTAAACCTACAATACTGCCGTCTTTTTTTACACAAATAATGTCTTTGGTTGTTAACGATCCTTTATCAACGGCAGATGGTGTAATCCAAATATCTCCATTACCATCTTTAATTGAAATGTTTCCACCTGAAGTTGTTGTCATTCCACTTCGGTAAATTCGTCCGATAATCACATTGATCTGTTCTACCGGATGCATCAAGTTAACATCTAACTGTTTCATCTTTTTTTATTTTTTAATAAACTAATTTTGACTTATTGGCCAACAAAAAGGTTTCTGCTTCTACACTCCAGAGTCCGTTGTGTCTATCACAAATAACAGAAAGTTGACTATAAATCGGATTTGATTCACCCAATTTGGCAAAATCCAAAATGGGCGTTAAGGGCATTTCGAGGTGCGTATATATTAATTTCTTTCCACCTGGTATTTCAGGCAAATGGTTCGTTGCTTCAATAACCGAATTCAGCCCTCCGATATGAGTGACCAAACCGGCTGGATCGAGGCCTTTCCGCATCAATTCGAGCGCCTCAACCATATCGTCCTTGTTTCCACCGCTGGTGCCTGCCACGTGGGTATAACCGTAATGTACGTTGTAGAAATTAAAGGAAGCGCTAAAATTCGGATCACCGGGTCCTGCAAAAAAGTTCAGACAACCGTCGAATGCCAGAATGGCGTCCGCTTGTTCAACAACTGGTTTGACGGGTGCAAAAACAAAAACATCGTTGTAGCCTTCCCCACCAGTCAGAGCTTTAAGATCTTCAACCGGGTTTTGCAGGATGGAGGTATTGATGTACCGAAGGTCTATTCCTTTGGAAGCGGCGAATTCAACAGTATAAAGTGTTGCAGCCCTGTCCAGACGGGTCTGATCTACGTCTGTTACCACACAAAGCGATGGGCGGCGATCTTCCCTGCGTAACACATAATTGATAGCTGCCAGTCCCATTGGTCCGACACCGGCTAAAATAGCCATTTTACCACCTTCTATTATTTCCATTTTATGGATATAACTACCGGGAGTAATGTGATAATTGGCGTGCATGGCTCCGATTACGCACGATAGCGGTTCGGCAAGGGAGGCCGGATAAAAGCCTTCGCCGTGATAAGCCAACAGGCAATCGTGCTCCATGACTTCGTTGGGAATGATTACATACGTTGCATCTCCGCCAATATGTTGGTAACTGTATCCCGGGGCACTCAAAATGCCAACAGGACCGTCCACATAATTCAACGCAGGCTGAATGGAAAATTTATCACCCACTTTAAATTGTTTCGACCATTTTGCGCCAACTTCCACCAATTCCCCGGCAAATTCATGCCCGATAATGATGGGCTTTTCGGCTACATCGTTAGGGATACGTTTGTGATCGGTTCCCTGACTTGCAGCTTTATAGGACGACATGCACAATGAATCGGAAACAACTTTGGCCAATATTTCATTGTCTTTAATCTGTGGCAATTCAAACTCTTCCAAACGAAGATCTTTCTTGCCGTATAATCGGATTGCTTTTGTTTTCATAGGAGTTTAATTTAGCATCACTTGTCCACCGGTAATTGGCAATGCCTGCCCTGTTTCGCCACATTGTTCCATCAGGTAAAGTACGCCTCTGGTTACATCTTCTGGAGAGCAACCTTTTTTCATGGGTACCTGAGATAAGTAAAATGTTTTTACATCCTCAACCGTTTTTGCACCCGGCACTTTTCCTGCATTCAGATATTGTACAAAAAGTCCTTTAACGGGGTCGCTCCACAGAGGTCCTTCGTAGAAATTACCAGGACAAATGGAATTGACCTTGATGCGAAAGGGCGCTAATTCCAAGGCAAAAGACTGTGTCAGACCGATTCCGCCAAATTTACCACCGGCATAGGCAAAATTCGCTTTGCTTCCTCTAAGGCCTGATTTGGAGTTTATCTGAATGATATCGGCATAATAATTTTCGGCGTATTTTGTTTGAAGTTTCATTACACGACTCACCACCTTGGTACAATAAAAATAAGCGTTGTAGTTAATTTTCGTCACAAAATCAAAGTCCTCGGGAGTCATATCGTCCAGTCCACCTGCACGCAACACGCCTGCATTGCTGACAAAACAGTCGATGGCACCAAAATTGCAAATGGTTTGATGCATCAGATTTTCAAGACTTTTCATCTCACTCACGTTGGTTTTTACAAAAATGGCTCGGTTGCTTTTTGCCAGACTGTTGAAATGCTCCACAGTTGCCATGCCTACCGCTTCGTTCATGTCGGCCACAACGATGTTGGCACCTTCCAGCAAAAGACAACGTGCTATACCTTCTCCAAAACCCTGAGCTGCTCCGGTAACAACGATTGTTTTATTTTCGGCACGACCAGTTGCCAGGCCAGCCAGAACACTTCGACGGTAATTTTCCACCTCCCAGTTTTCAATAAAGTCAATCTGGGTTTGGATTAAAGGATGTGCTCCACCAAATGATTGAGCGATGTACGCTATCTTCATAGCGTCTTCAAAAACATCCAGAATAATATCACATTGAGCGGCATTCTCTCCTACTGCAACCAATCCAATGCCTTTGATTAAAATAACCTTGGGCTGATAGCCGAATTTTGACGAAAAAGCCGGAATGACTTTGGAGGCTTCTGCCAGAACAGCTTCCGGCTCTTCTTGGTTGAGGAATATATAATTCGATTTGCAGTAAACAATGGCATCCGGTGTGAAAGGTTTGGCTATGGTAGCCTGATTTTCAGCACTGTCATAGAAATACTTAATCAGTGCATTTTTTCGCACTTTCAATGTCTTCAAACCCTGCACAGAGAGCATCATGCGAATGCCAGGAACAAGTTGTTCGGTACAGGAACATGTTTCACGTTCTTCGGTTGGAACAGGCAGCTTGATGGCTTTTTCGAGTGTATCCAGAATGTTGGAATAAATCGCTTTAATTTCTCCAATGCTATCTGCTCCGACAAAAATACCGTGGTTTTGTAGCCAGATAATGGCCGGTTCATTTCCATTCTGAGTGCGAAATGTTTTAATAGCTGCTTCTACTTTTTTATACAACACATATCCGGGATCGGTGTATTCTATATAAAGAGCCTGATTGCCAAACAATTTTTTCAGTTCGCTTTCAGCATTCTGAGAACACATCAACCCATTGACTGCCGTTGGATGTAAATGTACCACAAAAGCAAAATCGATGACATGGTGCATGGACGTTTCTACTGACGGGCGCTTTCCTTTGGTTATGGAAGCATCAGCCAGATCATTTTTAACTTCTTCTTCCCGCTCGGCAGCATTGTTGCTGTAGCTTTTTTCGGACATCCGATTTAGTTTTGCCCTGTCCAAGACGGCAAATCCCTCTTCCGTGATCGTAGCCAGGGAAGATCCGCTGGCTTTAATCCAAAGATGTGTGGCATTTTTATAGGAGGTATTACCGCCACCAGCTATGACAAAACGACGGTCATGTCCGTAGAATTGCGAAATTTCGATTAAGTCTTGTAACTGTTCCATAGGAATTAGAAGCCTTGATTAAAAATTAATTCATTTCCCACTTTAATAAACGATGCACGCTTACTTCTGTCTGCCTTTCCATTTTCATCCACATAGCCCTTCAGACCTTGCGACACTAAATATTGATGTGCTGCCACTACACAAGCGCCGTCGTAATTAATTTTCATCAGTTTGTCCGTCAATGGTGCACCATGACGTGCAAAGAGTTCAAGAGGTTCCATTGCCGGTGTATTGTGCTCACTGCCAAAGGTTACAACAAATCCCTGTTCGTGCAAATAAACTGCATATTTTTCCAATAAGTCAACACTGTTGCGGGTGGTAATGAATTCAACCGAATGAAATCCACGTTCAGTCAGCTGGTTTGCCACGCGTTCCAAATCGTTTTCGAAATCGGTATATTCACCATTTAAATCGTCAGCCAGAAACGGATACGTTGGAATGCCGCCACCTGCCACGATGATGTCGCAAACTGTTTGCATGGGCAGAAAAGTTTTCGGATCTTCTGGTACGAAAGCGCCCCCTCCTGCTTTCAGCAAGTTTCCGCGAATTTCGTTTTCAACACCTGCAACATCATTGATGCCAGATTTTAGTTCTTTTCCTCCAAACACTTTTCTAAAAATTTCCCGAATTTTTGCCTCATCGTTTTCGCAAAATTCGTAGACTTTCATTCGCAAGGCTTTTGCCAAATGGCGTTCGCGGATAGAACCTTTGGTCAGGTCATTTCGTATCCAATTGAAGTCGAGTGTAAATCCGGTTTGATTGGCAGAAAGTATCTCATTGACCTTGCCACACATCGCTTCCACTTGCGCATTGGCTTCGGCGCTAACTTCAGCCAGTTGAGAAGCAAAGGGTTCATCCAGCTTAAATGGATAAGACAAACCTTTGCCACTTAAGTAGGTTCGACCCGGATTTCCTGGATCATTTACGCGCAGGCCTGCTTTTTGGTCAGCTTCATTCAGGCTGATAAATTCTATATTGAACAAAGGATACAGTCCACGCTCTTTACAACCTTTTGCCCAGGCTTCATAGCCTGCAGTTGTATAAAAATCATTGATACCCACCACTTTTACATCTTCGGACACGGCCATATCAAGTGCCTGATTCAGTTCGGTGAAAGCACTGAACGAATAGGGTGTGTGAAGGTGAGCATTTACTTTTGGATTTTTCATAAGTTCGAACGAATTACACACCCATTTTGGCTCGTCTGATAAATTCAGCATCCGTGAAGTTTTGTCCGGAAATATACCCGGGCAGCGGTTGAATGCGTTCGTTGATTATATCCAGAAACCAACTGGGTTGTGGGAAGAACGAATCTTCCAGTTCGAAGGCCGGTGTTATCCAGTTGCGGGAACCCAACACGCATACCGGAGCATCCAGGAAGTCGAAACAAAGGGTGCTGACATTGGCTGCAAAGTCGTTTAGGAACGATCCCCTGGCACAGGCATCACCTGCAATAATTATTTTACCGGTTTTCTTTACGGAAGCAATAACTTGTTCGTAGTTAAAAGGAACCAATGAACGTGCATCGATTACTTCAGCACTCATTCCGTATTTTTCTTCCAATTCCTGAGCGGCATTTAAAGCAGGATAAAGCGTATGCCCCACCGTGAGGATCGTAATATCTTTTCCTTCTTTTTTAACGTCTGGTTCACCAAATGGAATTTCGTAATAACCTTCGGGTACACCGCCTTTGTGAAATTGTTCTCCAATTTCATAGATGCGCTGACTTTCAAAATAAACGACAGGATCGGTACCTTGCAGCGCAGAATTCATCAATCCTTTTGCATCGTACGGAGTTACCGGGAAACAAACTTTGATACCTGGAATTTGTGTGACCAAAGAAGTCCAGTCCTGAGAATGTTGGGCGCCATATTTGGAACCAACAGAAACACGCAAGGTGATGGGCATTTTCAATACATTACCACTCATGGCTTGCCATTTAGGCATTTGATTGAAGACTTCGTCGCCGCAACGGCCTAAGAAATCGCAATACATAATTTCAGGAACCACACGGCCCCCACACATGGCATAACCAATGGCGGTTCCAACGATGGAAGCTTCTGCAATCGGAGAATTAAACAAACGGTGATAGGGCAAAGCTTCGGTCATCCCATTATAAACGGCAAAAGCACCACCCCAATCGCGGTTTTCTTCGCCATAAGCCACCAACGATGCGTCCATATAAAAACGGTGCATCATGGCTTCGAAAATACCATCACGCAACTGATATTGCTTCATTTTGCTGAATGGTTTTCCATCGGAATCGAAAGCAAATCGTTCTTTCGCAGCAATTTTCTTTACCCGGGAATTGTCAGCCAAAGGCATCAAAACGTCCGGTTTAGCTGTGGAAAAAGAATCGACCGAGCCATTTGAAAACATCATATCGCCAATGATTTGCGCATTGGTCATACGTGGAGAAACGGTTTCGTCGATTGCTTTGAGGAACATTTCATAAACCAAAGCTTTTACATCCGTCCAGGTAGAATCCAGTTCTGCCTGTGTAGCTTCGCCGGCTTCCAGCAATTGTTTTCCGAAAGAAGCAATACAATCCTGATTTTCCCAGGCTTCCACTTCTTCCTTGGTACGGTAAGATGAGGCATCCGAGGGTGAGTGTCCGCTGTAGCGGTATGTTAATACGTCCAGTAAAACAGGACCTTTTTTCTCTTCCAAAATAACGCGTTTGCGTTTGTAAGCATCGATCACCGCCAACGGATTGTAACCGTCCACACGTTCGGCATGCATTTGTTCCGGATTTACACCGGCACCAATTCGGGCAGCAACATCATAACCCATGGTTTCACCACAAGTTTGACCTCCCATACCATATTGGTTGTTCATAATATTGATAATAACAGGTAAACCTCCCTGCATATCGCCTTCCCAAAGTTTTCTGAACTGATCCATGGCTGCAAAGGTGATTCCTTCCCAAACCGGGCCACAAGCCATCGATGCGTCGCCAATGTTTGCAACAACCAGACCCTTTTGACGGTTAATTTTTTTATACAAAGCCGCACCTACTGCAATGTCGCCAGAACCACCTACCAGTGCATTGTTGGGATACACACCAAAGGGCGTAAAGAATGCATGCATGGATCCTCCCAAACCACGATTGAAACCGGTTACGCGCGCAAAAATTTCAGCCAGTGTGCCGTAAACCAGGAAGCGACGAGCCAAGTCTTTGGTCGTACCAGTAAAGTCCTTTTTTACAACGTTTAAAACGGCTCCATCGAAGAAGGTTTCCATGACATCCAACAAGTATTTGTCGTCCGATTTGTGAATGGCCGACATGCCTTTAGCTAAAATTTCACCGTGTGAACGGTGGCTTCCGAAAATAAAGTCGTCAACCGTCAGTGTCCATGCCATACCAACTGCTGCTGATTCCTGCCCGATGGATAAATGGGCCGGGCCGGGATGATTGTACGGAGTGCCGTTGTATTCACCTTTAATTTTGATGAGGTTGATCATGGTTTCAAACTCACGAATCAATACCATGTCGTGATAAATGGATTTAAATTCTTCGTTGGTAAAGTGACCCTTTTCGTCTTTAACGGTTTTTTGATATTGATTGACTGGAATCGGTTGAAATTCAACAAAACCAGGTTTACGCATTTCGGACGGGTCAATGTGCTGTACTTTTGGCATTTTGTGTTTACATTTAAGATGATCCCCAACCCCGAAGGGAAGAAAGAGTTTTTTTAACTAAATCTATTTAGTATGCTTGGTCCAAATAGAGGACGTAGGTTTGTTTTTTAAGTTCCTTTTTTCTTTAAATAGAAAAAGCAACTTCTTTAAATATTTCGCTAACAGTGGGATGAGGGAATACAACTTCCTGCATTTCAGATAAAGTCATTTCCTGTTCTATGGCTAAACAGGCACCATAAATCATTTCGCTGCAGGGATTTCCCAACATGTGAACGCCAATTATTTCTCCGTATTTCTCACCAATCAAAACCTTGCAAAGTCCGGATCCACCTTCATTTTCAACGACAAATCGTCCGGCAAAAGCCATGGGCAGTTTGGCAACTTTATATGCAATGCCTTTCGCTTTGGCAGATTCTTCTGTTTCGCCAACTGCTGCAACTTCGGGATTGGTGTAAACAACGCCGGGTATGGCTTGGTAACGCATGACATCGTTTCTGCCAGCGAGATTATTGACAACGACTTCACCTTCCCTACTTGCTGTATGAGCCAACAGTGAAAATCCGGTCACATCGCCCGCTGCATAAACATTCGGCACATTGGTGCGCATTTTTTCATCCACTTTGATGCCGCCCTTGAGTAGCTCCACGTTCAGATTTTCCAACCCGAAACCTTTTGTGATGGCACGACGGCCAACACTTATCAGAATTTTATCCCCTTCAACGGTTTCCGTTTTTCCTTTTTTTTCGAAAACTACCTGATGACCATCTACTTTGACGACTTTAGCCTCCAGATGAAATTCAATGCCTTTTTTGGCATAAATTCCGCGAAGCATGGCCGATAGTTCAAAATCGTTGTTTCCCAAAATTTCAGGAAGCATTTCAATAACTGTTACTTTGGTACCCAGGCTATTGTAAATACTGGCAAATTCCATTCCGATCACACCACCACCAACAATTACTAAATTGGCAGGCTGTTCCTTTAAATCGAGAATTTCGCGGTTTGTCAATATGATTTCACCGGCTTCTGCCAGTCCCGGAATGGGAGGAACAAAAGCTTCGGAACCTGTACAGATAAGCAAATTAGTTCCAAGATATGTTTCGTCTGCGCAAGTTACTTCCACCCCATTCGAACTACGTCCCTGAATGAGAGCTTCGCCTTTCACAACCGTTACATGGTTCGTCTTCATGGCACCTTCCACACCGGCAACCAGTTTACGAATGACTTTATTTTTTCGGGCAACTATTTTTCCAAAATCAAAACGAATGTTATCAGAAAAAACACCGTATTTATCTCCGTGCAAAGCGTTTTCGTATGTTTTTGCACTGTAAAGCATAGTTTTGGTTGGAATGCAACCCTCATTGAGGCAAACACCACCCATACTTTTCTTTTCGAACAACAAAACATTCAGTCCCTTGTGCCCGGCACGTTCAGCAGCTACATATCCCGCAGGTCCACCACCAATAATGATTAAATCGTACATCATCCTAGTTTAAAAATTAAAAGATATCCAATTCCAGATTTTCAATTTCAACGGCTATTTGTTTCAAAAAGCGGGTTGCTTCGCCCCCATCCAATGCGCGGTGATCGTATGTCAGGCTTAAACCAATAAAGGGTACAAAAGCATAAACGCCATCGCCCAAATCTTTCGGACGAGGAATAATGGTATTGACTCCTAAAATGGCTGTTTGTGGCAAGTTGATAACAGGTGTAAACATTTCCACACCGTAGTTACCCAGATTTGAAACCGTAAAAGTAGCCGCTTCTGCTGCTAAAAGTTCAGGTGAAATACCACCTTTGCGGCATCCGTTTGCAATTTCTTTAAAATGACTGGCCAAACCTATAATGGAAAGATCATCCGCATTGCGTACTACCGGAACCATTAAACCGCGATCCGTATCAACGGCTAAAGCCAGATGAATCTTGTTGAAAAAACGCATGGAATCGCCCATAAAATGGGAATTCACATTCGGGAATTTCTTTAACGCCTTGATAACGGAGAAACAAACCATATCATTGATCGTGATATTGGTTGAAAGTGTTCCTGCATCCATGGCAGCCTTTACTTTTTTACGAAGTTCCAACATGCGACGTGCATCTGCGCCCAGGTGGTGGGTTAATTGAGCAGAATTTTGAAGAGAAGAATGCATGGCTTTTGCAATAAGCTTACGCATATTGGAGATCTTCTTATCTTCGTAATCAACACCATAAACGGCATTTATCGGGGTCGTTAAATCGGTCGACTTCGCTGTCCCGGCTAAACCGGAACCTGCTCCCTGAAGTTGAACACCTTCCTGAACAGCGATTTGTTTAGCCAGGGAAGTCATTTTCGGACGGTTTTCCAGGGATGCCTGCACGTCTTTTTCAATCACGCGGCCTTTTGGTCCAGAACCATTTAATTGATTTACATCAACAGCCTCCTTAGCGGCCAAGGATTTTGCTCTTGGCGAAATAAAAGTCTGTTGACTGATTGACTGGCTAATTGGTTGACTGGCTGAAGTTTTTGCATTTTCAGACTTAACTTCTTCCACCAAAGTTTGGGAAGCTGTAGGTTGCTTATCTTCTGCAGGAGTAACTACACCCAATAAAGAACTATAATCTTCACCAGGCTCACCGATGATCATCATGTTTAGCAACACTAAAACATCGTCTCCTTCCTGGTAAAAACATTCCAGAACGATACCATCCGTAGGTGATTCTTCTTCGAAGGAAGCTTTATCTGTTTCATAGGAAAATAGAATATCCCCTTTTTTCACAGCATCTCCTTTTTTCTTTTTGATCTCAGTAATCAGACAACTTTCAACAGATTGCCCTTGTTTTGGCAAAATCACTACTACAGCCATTATCTATATTTTTAGTTCATTTAATCATGGTCAAAATATAATGTTGTATTTCGCACCGAAGTGATTCCATACAAACGACAGTCGAGTCCTTTTCCAATTACAGTCAAGCATCTATTAAAAAATTCCGCAAAATTCTTTTGAAGTTTTATATAGTGTGTTCCTCATTTAGAAAAGTAGGTATATTTTAGGTAAGTTCCTAAAAATGATTTGTTTCTCGTATTCGTACTAAATTGATGTACAAAGATATTCATACCTAAGTGATGTTCGATTGTATATTCTGACATTAAAGTTTCATTTTTTGATAAAAAAACTTGAATACTGCAGAAAGTGTCCTTCTTAAAAATCGACGAAAATCGTTGAAAGTTTTGCCTTAGTCCTTGTATTGAGTTGGATCGAAACCTTCCAACGCTTCTTTTCGTTCCACACACGTGCCGCATTTTCCACAATGAAGTGGACCACCCTTGTAACAAGAATACGTCTTCAAAAAATCCATTTTTAACTCTTTCCCTATCAAAGCAATAGCTCGTTTGTTTATTTCGCAGTATGGAGATATAACCCTGATACCTTCGTCTGTACCCTCTTTGGCAGCAAGATTAAAAGCATCAATAAAAGATTTCCGGCAATCGGGATAAATCACATGATCACCTGAATGGTTGCCAATCAACACCGTATCCAGATCGTTGCTTTCTGCCAAACCTACAGCGACACTCAGCATGATCCCGTTGCGAAAAGGCACCACTGTTTTTTTCATGGAGCTTGATTCGTAGTGGCCTTCAGGTATGTCTCCTCCACTTTGCAACAAGTCACTTTTAAAATAGTCATTCATAAAACCCAGGTCAATAACCAGGTGGCGAATGCCTAGTTCTTCGCAGTTTTGTTTCGCGTAAGCAATTTCCCTGTCGTTGTGTTTTGCGCCATAATGAAAGGAAACAGCCAGACGAATGTCTTTTTGATACTGATACAACAACGTGGAACTATCCATTCCACCAGAATAAACAATCAATGCATTCATAAAAATCAAATTAAAATCTAAATGTAAAAATACAAATTATAAACATCGTAAAATAAAAAAACGTGCAAGCCCGGATTCAACCAGACTTGCACGTTTTGAACAATGCGAAAAATATTTTTATTCCTGTCTTGCCACCTCGCCGTGATACAACATATCACAACCTACATTTTGTTCTACCGTTGAAACTCTCACGGGAACAATCTTATTGATGGCCCTAAACAAAAATAGGGTAGAAAAGAAAGCAACACTCGTTGCCAACAAAATAGCCACCGCTTCCTTAAAGAGTAGACTTGCACCTCCTCCGAAGAATAAACCATCAGGAATAGCCGGATTAATGGCAGAATTTGCAAACAAACCAAGACAGAGCGTCCCGATCACACCACCCATACCATGAACACCCCAAACATCGAGCGCATCATCCCAGCCTTTGTATTCTTTAAATTTGACAGCCATAAAGCAACCCATGGATGCGATGACTCCAATAATAGCGGAGGAATAGATATCTACATAACCGGCAGCAGGGGTAATTGTAGCTAGACCAGCTACGGCTCCTGTCATTAAACCGATAAATGTTGGTTTCTTTTTCCCGGTATTCCATTCAATCAACAGCCAGGTGATTGCAGCAAAAGAGGCTGCAGTATCTGTATTCAGGAAAGCCGAAATGGTAACAGAATTGACTGCCAGCTCACTCCCGGCATTAAAACCGTACCAGCCAAACCAAAGTAATGCTGTACCAATGGCCACCAATGGGATATTGTTTGGGTCGCTTTTTTCAGGACGTTTTCCGACAAAATAAACGGAAGCCAGCGCAGCAAAACCTGCAGTAGCATGAACTGTAATACCACCGGCAAAATCAAAGACACCCCAGTTGGCTAACAGGCCACCGCCCCAAACCATGTGTACAAAAGGATAATACACAAAGATCTGCCAAAATATCAAAAATAAAATGTATGCCTTGAATGAAACGCGATTGATGAATGCACCAGTAATCAATGCTGGCGTGATAATGGCAAACATCATCTGATAGGCAATGAAAATATATTCAGGAAAACGTTTGGTAGGAGAATAGAGTGTACTAGGGGAAATTCCATGATAAAACGCTTTATCCAGATTTCCGAATATTCCGAAAAAATCGGTACCATGAGCCATGTCGCCACTAAAACAAACCGAATAACCAAAGGCAAACCATAAAATCGTACCTATACCCATGGATACAAAACTTTGCATCATAATGTTCAGTATGTTTTTCTTACAGCCCAGTCCCCCATAAAAGAAGGCCAGTCCAGGAGTCATCAACATAACCAAACTGGTGGCCAGAATCATAAAAGTAGTCAATCCAATATCAAACATATTCTCCAATTTTTGCACAAAGGTATATTAAAAATCGATATTTTAATACATATGTGTAGCATTTATTGGTGATTAGTTACTTTTTAGTAGCTTTTAAGAGTATTTGATGTTATTCTGACATAGAAAAGCAAACTCAATAATACAATAAGCTTATCTTCTTTTATGTGATTGACACTTTCCGTTTTCTAATAAAGCAAGATATACTTGCTTTACAGACACACAAATTCCTTTGAAGAAAGGAATCTATGTTTTAAAAATCGGCACCAACGCTACAAAAGTTTAGGTACAATAAATTAAGGTCTTACAACCAAAAAGAGGACATCTCAAAGTTAAATGCTTTGTGATGTCCACTTTAATCTTTAGAACAAATTGAATATTTTCTCTGTAAATGCTTTTAAAAAGCAAGGTTTTATTGGATTTTCAGCTTTTGCTTCGCTTTTTCCTTATCAAAATAAAGCAGATAAGTATCAGGATTGGTCAAATGCATGGCCAAGGGAAACAATTCCTGATTTTTAACAATGGCCGGATACAAATACCTGCCCGTGGAGCTATAACCCAGTTGTTCCAATACCACAAAATCCACCTTTTTCTTAAGGAGGTCTTGGAGCACTTCCTTATCATCGAGACTATAAAGGTACCCTGTTACATACGTTCCTGAAAAATAGTAGAACATATCTGGCTTTCTACATGCAATGATAAGGTTCTTATTGCCTTGTTTGCCAACCGTTTTGGCCATGTCAAAATAATTCTTGTAAGCTGGATTGTAATCTTGCGCAGCTGCTATTTTCATAGTATTTAACATAGGCCATGAGAGAAATGCAAAAATCAGATAAACGTATGGAGCATATTGGGGGAGCGATTTCTTTCCAGCTTTAAAGGTCGCTTCAACCAATTTATAAAAGCCGAAGAAGAATAGAAAAGCAACAAAAGGAGCCAATGGCCAAACGTACCTGGATCCGTTTCCAGGATGCCACAGCAGAAAGACCAACATATTCCCCAATAAATAGGAACCAAATAAATAGCGGTAACGACCAGTTTTCCAGGCACCAAAAAAGACAATTGCGACAACGGCTATACCAAGGACCATGATTGTCATTTTTGCAGTCTCTTCTTTTAGGGCAAAGGGGAAAATAACATCCGTAAAACCTCGGATGATCGTATCGTATAAGTTCACTTGCATTTTATCCAGAAACGCACTGACCGAACTGATCTTACCTTCTTCAGGTCTCCAGTTGTTCACTGTAAACATGGCATCCAAATACCGGCCTTTAATGCCATAAATGGAATTTCGGATCATCCATGGAATGTACAAAATGGTAAATCCACCAATAAAACTGAACGCCCTTTTCCATTTTTTTTCAGTAAGCCATTGTAAGAAAATGGCTCCGATCAGAACAACACCTACACTTCGAATGTAGTAAGCTGCCACTGCAGACAAAAGAATACCATAAAAATACTTTGATTTCCAAACCTTTACATCTTCTTCCATCTTAGATAGATAATACAAGGCAAGGATGCTGAAAAAAACGTAGGGTATCTCCGACATCAGAATGGTAGCCAGTCTGAGTAGTCCGCTATTCATCAAAAGAAGAAGGCAAATGGCAAAAGCAAGGTGGACATTGCCCGTTATTTTTTTAATCAGCGTATGAAAAAGCAGTATTCCACCCAGAAAAAATAAACCATTGGCTATCTTAAGCAAAACTATATTTTTACCGACAAAAAGCATCGTGGAGGCCAGTATCATGGAGTAACCTGGTGGAAACCAATTTGTAGCCGGAAAATCAGCACTATACGGTGTAGAATAACCTTTGCCATGAAGAATGGAAGAAGCGAAATTTAAATAGCCGAAGTTATCACCGTTTAAGTCCAGTTTGGCATCAAAAATGGTACTGTAAGTAAACAGAAAAACGAGCGACAGAAGGAGTAGATAGACCCAATCGTTTTTCACCGATGATATTGCTGCTACTGGATTTTTATCCGGATTCGTTGCTTTGTTTTTCATGAGTATTAATTTTATGCTTCCACGATCAATGTGAGAGTCGTCTCCTTATTTATTTTGTGAGAGATAGAGGTTTGAATGAACCAAGCCCCATTTTTGAAAACGGTATATAAAGGAGGTTTTAAGCACCCCTAATCCGTAGATAAAACTTCTTTTCAAATTGATGGATGAGGCTTCGTCAAAATACTTGGTCGGACAGGTTATTTCAGCAATTTCATACCCTTCGTAGATGATTTGTGCCAACATTTCGTTGTCGAAAACAAAGTCATCCGAATCGTTCAGATAGTTAATTTTCTGTAGTACAACGGCTGAGAAAGCCCTGAAACCGGTGTGGTATTCGGACAACTTTTGCTCCAGCAAAATATTTTGGACGAAAGTGAGAAACCTGTTGGAAATGTATTTGATCAAGGGCATACCTCCTTTTAAAGCTCCCGTGCCCAAAATACGCGACCCCAGAACCACTGGATACACGTCATTGGCAATCAGGTAACACATCGAATGAATCAGTTTTGGGGTATACTGATAGTCCGGGTGCAGCATCACAACAATGTCAGCACCGATTTCCAGCGCTTTTTGATAGCAGGATTTCTGATTTCCACCATATCCTTTATTTATATCGTGTCGGATAATGTGGGAGATACCTATTTCCTGAGCAACTTCAACCGTTCTGTCTGTACTATAATCATCCGTAATGATTACTTCATCAACAATATCAAAAGGAATTTCACTATACGTTTTCCTCAGAGTCATTTCTGCGTTGTACGCAGGCATGACTACAACAATTTTTTTTCCGTTTATCATTTTATTTGCAACTAAATCTTCATGGTTTGAATATGGACAAAACGGTAATATCGTAGAAATCATCCTGTTTTGCCTTCAAAGCGACAAATATACAAAAAAAAGTAAAGAGGGTTTTGCCGTTTTTGGAATTGACAGACTTTTCTTAACTTGCGCCCCGAATTATTCCTAAATTTCGATTTGAAATACCCATCTAATGAAAGATTTTATCCGTTTGCTTTTTCGTTTGGTTCCTCCCTATAAAAAGAATGTGTTTCTGAACGTCATCAACAACCTTCTTTCCACCTTATTCAGTTTGTTTTCATTTGCAATGATTATTCCTATTCTTCAAATCTTGTTTAAGATTGAAAAGAATACTTATACAGCTATGCAATCTCTTGATGGAGTATCCTTAGGTCACTGGGGAGGTATTTTAAAAAATAATTTTTACTACTATATTACCAATACCATTGAAACAAGCGGTGAAGGCACTGTACTGATCATGCTGGGGGCAGGTTTGGTTATCATGACCCTATTTAAGACAGGATTCATGTACATGGCTTCGTTCAACATGATCACCATCCGAACGGGTGTACTCAGAGACTTGCGCAACACCATTTTCAACAAAATAACCAAGCTGCCGTTGAGCTTTTTCTCCGAGGAAAAGAAAGGTGACATCATTGCGCGTATGTCAGGAGACGTATCTGAAGTGGAGAATTCGGTGATGAGTTCGTTGGATCTGGTCTTCAAGAATGCCATTATGATCATCGTTTATTTTGGCACCATGATGGTTATTAGCTGGCAATTGACTGCTTTCGTTTTAGTGCTTTTACCTTTCGCCGGAGTTTTAATGGGCAGAGTCAGCAAAAAACTTAAAAAACCTTCCCGGGAAGGTCAGGAACAATGGGGAGAATTGCTTTCTCAAATTGAAGAAACACTTTCAGGTCTTCGCATCATCATGGCTTTCAACGCTCAAGGCAAAATCAAGTCCCGTTTTGGAAAACAGAATGAGACTCTACGCAGAACAACGAAGAAAGTAGCCCGCAGGCAGCAATTGGCTCATCCGATGAGTGAATTTCTGGGCACAACCATCATCGCCATTGTCGTATGGTTTGGTGGCAGCCTGATTCTAAACAATGAATCATCCATCGAAGCTCCTACCTTTATTTACTACCTGATTATTTTCTACAGCATCATCAATCCGGCTAAAGCATTTTCTCAGGCCTGGTACAGCATCCAAAAAGGTCTGGCATCGATGGTTCGCATCGATAAGATTTTACTTGCCGAGGAAACTATTACAGAGCCAAAAGAACCAAAACACATTCATGCATTTTCCAAAGAAATTGAATACAAGGATGTCAACTTTCGCTATCAGTCAGAGCCGATACTTCGGAACATTAATCTAACCATTCCAATTGGAAAAACCATTGCATTGGTAGGTCAGTCCGGATCGGGTAAATCAACGCTGGTAGACTTGTTGCCACGTTTTTACGATGTGGAATCAGGCACCATTACCATTGATGGAATTGATGTCCGGGAAATACTCGTCCATGAATTAAGAAGCATGATGGGGAATGTCAATCAGGAAGCCATTCTGTTTAACGACAGTTTCTTCAACAACATTGCATTTGGTATTGAAAATGCCACCCTGGAACAAGTGATTGAAGCGGCCAAAATCGCTAATGCCCACGATTTTATATCCGCTACAGAAAACGGATACGACACCAATATAGGTGACCGTGGCGGTAAACTTTCAGGAGGTCAACGTCAACGCATCAGTATTGCCCGTGCCATATTAAAGAATCCTCCAATATTGATTCTTGATGAAGCAACTTCTGCGCTGGATACGGAATCGGAAAAACTGGTTCAGGAAGCGCTGGAAAATCTGATGAAGAACCGCACGACCATTGTTATTGCTCACCGCCTCTCAACCATTCGCAATGCAGACCAGATCTGCGTCATGCACGAAGGTCGAATAGTGGAACGCGGTACGCATGAAGAGTTGTTGGAAAAGAATGGGGCGTTTAAACGTTTGTACGATATGCAATCCTTCTAGTGGCTTCAAAGGGAAGTAAACTTCTTCGTTGCAGCTCGCTCGTCAATCCCCATGTACGAAAAGTACGCTCCGATTTGACTCGTAAGCTGCGCCTTGAATTTTTTCTCTCCTTTAAAGCCACTCTTACGTACCCTTATTTTTCTTCAGGTCTGGTACTGATTCGGTCGAAAAAGGGTGATTTTCCGGTAGCTGAAAGGGGTATTGCGTAAGCCACTTTGCATTCACTGCCCAACCAACCCAACTCCATCGCTGCTGTACCTGCTGAAAACATGACTCTGGAATCTACCCGGAAATCGGCTGCCGTAGCACAAGCCGACCCGATGGCTATGCCCAGATCATTCAAAGGAAAGGCACAAGGTAAACCGACGTGTTTGTCTTTTTCCGCACATGTTGAAAAACCGCAATAACCACAATTCATATTCATATTAGCTAATCGGGTGCCTAAAACAACGACTGCCTGAGCCATGCGAACATTTTCCGCATCCCGGATGAAAAATTTCCGGCCATGATTTTCAATACTTGCGATCATGTAATCGGCCAAAGTGTTCAAATCATCACCTTCTATCACGATAAGTTCAAGATTATCGACTCCCTTTCCTTTGGGCGCAGTTCTTGCGGCAAGCATCATTTGCTTTCCTACTTCCAAAACGCGCGCAGCCTTTGTTTCTTTTTCATTGATTATCATAGCTTTCAATTTTCAGTTATTCAGGGTACAAACTTATCTTTTTTCCAATGAAAGTTCAAGAAAAGCAGCTATTTATTCTTGTCAATCGTACGTTTTTATTTAATGCATATTTATGATAAGCTACGTATACAAGGCCTTTCCAATACTTTTGTGTTAGTTAAACATGCTCGTTTCTTAAAATAAATAAATATTTTTTAAAATTAAGTACGTAAAAACTTGGAAATCCGAATTTTATGCGTTTCTTTGCAGTTGCTTGTTTTTGCAAGCTTAATTATCATTTTTATTTATTTTTTATCTATTATTTTTATGAACATTTACATTGGCAACCTGAACTACAGCGTTCGGGAAAATGACTTGAAAGAAGTTATGGAAGATTACGGCACCGTTGTTTCAGTTAAAATCATCAAAGATCGTGAAACAGGTCGTTCTAAAGGTTTTGCTTTCTGCGAAATCGAAGAAGAAGATGCTGCTAAGAAAGCCATTGCCGAATTGAACGGTTCCGAATATGGTGGCCGTCCTATGGTTGTAAAAGAAGCCCTTCCGAAAAACTAATTTCGAAAAACTATCTTTAAAAGATCTTACTTAACAATATAAGTTCCTTTCAAAAAAACCGCCTCAGTGATGAAGCGGTTTTTTTATTTGCTCTTTTTTGACAACAACTAAACAAAAAAAAGGAGACTCTTTCCAGAATCTCCCTCCATATAATATCAATCAGCTTTTTAAGCTAAAATAGCCAATACCTGATTTTTTTCAACTTTACCTCCCTGAGCAACATCTGTCTTAACCAACTTACCATCAAACAGAGCTTTCACAATTTCAACCCCATAATAAGTCTGGATCAAACAAATGGTATCGCCTGCCTTGTATTGAGTACCAACAACGGGTGCAGTTGATTTGTCCAGCAAATCGATCTGCCAGATCACCTGACCACTGCACGGCGCCTGAACAGGTTCTGCGGTTGGGTATTTTTTAAGAAGTGCATCCATATCCAAACTTGGAACTTCCACTACCGGACGAACAACAATCTTAGCTGCTCCTGCTTTTTCCTTGGCTTGTTCCAATTCTTGTTTAAAGCGTTCTTTGGCAATACCTGATTTATAATCCCTGTATTGTCTGTCATGCATAGCCAGTTCAAAAAGTTCTTCATCATCGGGGCCACAATCCCAACCATTCACTTTCATTTCTTCTCTGTAGGCATCCAACGCATCGGGATATTCGTCCTGAGGATTACCGGTATAGAAATCCCAGCCGTTATCCTTAACCAACTGAATGATTTCTGGAGCCAATGGACCTGGAAGTTTACCAGTCTTGCCAAGAATCATATTGCGACTATCCTTGTCAATATTGGAGAAGCGAGGTTCGCCCTTAGCCAGGGAGAAAATATTCATGAGAGCGATGTTCTTAACATACTGGCTGAAAGGTGTCACCAAAGGTGGGTAACCCAACATAGGCCATACATATTCCACTTCCTGAAACAATTGAACCACCAGCTGACTGAAGGTGACTTCCTTTTTATTGGAATTTCTCAAGGCCATATTGATGGCTCCGTGCATTCCTCTTAAATCGGCCATCATGGAACCCATCATACCACCGGGCAATCCACAACCAACCAACAGGGAGTTGCTTATTTTGTTTGAAGGGTCGATAAAATAGCCCAGGAAATCATCGATAAAAGACTGAGTCATTTCGCGAGCTTCCATATAGGCATGCATATTGATATCGGGCACCAGAAAGCCTGCATCCTTCAACATCGCCTGAATGGTGATGACATCGGGATGAGACATACCCCATGAAAGTGGCTCCATGGCAACATCCACATAGTCTGCACCTGCCTTGGCAACCTCCAACATAGAAGCTACAGAGAAACCGGGGCCAGAGTGACCGTGATATTCAACCAGGATGTGCGGGTATTTATCTTTGATGCTTTTAGTCAGTTTTCCAAGAAAAGCAGGACGACCAATACCGGCCATATCTTTGAGACAGATTTCATCTGCACCAAATTCAACCAACTTATCAGCCAGACTCATGTAATATTCAACGGTATGAACAGGTGAATAGGTAATACACATGGCAGCCTGAGATATCATTCCGGCTTCCTTCGCATATTTAACGGAGAGTTCAAGGTTTCGTGGATCATTCAAACCACAGAACGAACGAGAAATGTCGGTTCCCTGAGCTTTCTTTACTTTGTACATCAGACGACGCACATCAGCAGGAACCGGATTCATACGAAGACCGTTCAACGCTCTTTCAAGCATGTGTGTCTGAATTCCAACCTTATTGAAAGGAGCAGTCCAATCTCTGACAGCCTTGTTTGGGTTTTCACCATAGAGAAGATTGACCTGTTCAAAAGCTCCGCCATTTGTTTCTACCCTGGCAAAACATCCCATGTCAATAATAACCGGGGCAATTTGTGTTAACTGGTCTACCCTGGGCACATATTTTCCGGATGACTGCCACATATCCCGATAGAGGAGACTGAACTTAATTTCTTTTTTCATTTGAGCTCTTATTTTTCTTTTGATACACACCTAATACATCATCAGTTGATATACAGTTTTTTTGTGCATCATCTGCAAGAATAAAGGTTTAACTATTTTTATTCTTTGAGAATAACCTGTTTAATACTGGTGAAATTCAAAGAATAATCGACACTGCAAATTTAAAGAAATTTTTCTCCAATACCCCTTTTTAGGTAGTGAAATAATGCACTATTTCAGGATTTTTTTTTATTTTTTTTCCCTTTTACAAGAATCAGATATAAAACGAAAATTACGCCGAGAACTAAGAACACATATTTGAGTTCATCGAAGTATTTCATCAACAACTCCTGATTTTTTCCAAAGTAATAACCCATTGCTGAAAGTATGGTATTCCAGAGGGCTGATCCAAGAAAGGTGTATAAAATAAACTTTTTTAGGTTCATTTTTGCCAAGCCGGCTGGAATGGAGATCAGATGTCTGATACCAGGTACCAATCGACCGATAAAGGTTGAGGTATTGCCGTTCTCGATAAAGTAGTTTTCGGCATGCTCCATCTTGGCACGATTGATGAAAAAGAACTTGGCATATTTACTGTCGGCAAGACCATATATAATAGCTCGGCCTAAGTAAAAAGATAGCGTATAATTAAAAAGCGCTCCAACACAACAACCCAATGTAGCAGAAATCACAATCAGGAAAAAATTTAATTCACCCTGAGAAGCCAACCAGGCAGCCGGAGGAAGAACAAGCTCACTGGGAAGTGGAACAAAAGTGCTTTCAATGGCCATCAGAATAAAGATGGTGAAATAGTTCATATTTGACATATACCAGTCAATAATGGTACCGAAAATATTCAATTCAATCATCTGAGTTTATTATATTTAAAAATGAGTCAAAAGTCAAGAGGGATTAAGAAATAATTCTTAACCGTCGCGAATTTACAGGATTAATTTTGCTCCTACAACTTTCGCCAATCAACTTTCGCTGATTTTTAAAACCTTTTGATATAACGGTGACAATAAGGTTGGGTTCCTTTGTGGTCGTAATAATCCTGATGATACTCTTCTGCTTCCCAAAAGGTGGTGGCAAGAGTTACTTTTGTGGCTACTTTAAGCCCTTTTTCTTTTAATTGAGCAATAAGTTTTTCTGCAACAATCTTTTGCAAAGGATTGGTGTAAAAGATTTCGGAACGATATTGAGTACCTATATCCGGGCCTTGTCCATCTACTTGCTCAGGATCATGAATCTCGAAAAAGAGTTTTGCTAATGTTTCGTAGTTGACTTTGGTGGGATCAAATGTGATTCTGACGGCTTCGGCATGACCTGTGGAGCTTTGACAAACTTCCTTATAAGTGGGGTAATCTTTGATACCACCTATATAACCGGACACCACCGTTAAAACTCCAGGTTCTTTTTGCATCAGATATTCCACGCCCCAAAAGCAACCTCCGGCGAAAATGGCGGTTTCCCTCATTTTAAGCGCTTCAACCGATTCTTTGGTAAAATCCATCGAAATAGAATTGACACAATGTCGGGTACTCTTTGGTGTAAATTCTTCTCCTAAAAATACGTGCCCAAGGTGGGCTCCGCAATTAGCGCATACGATCTCGGTGCGACGACCGTCGGGATCAGGAATGCGTTTGACTGCTCCGGGTATTTCATCATCAAAACTGGGCCAGCCGCAACCAGAATCAAATTTATCTTCTGAGCGATATAAGGGAGCCTGGCATTGCTTGCACAAATACGTCCCTTTTTCCTTGTTTTTTTCATAGATTCCGGTGAAAGGGCGTTCTGTACCCTTGTCAAGAATGACTGCTTTTTCTTCTGGGGTTAATGCTTTCATATAGTTTGTTGTTTGTTTATTGATTGTCAGGCTGTCATTTTTTATCCTGTTTTCTTTAACGGACTGTGCGCATGAGGATGTACACAGAATTTCAAGAAACATTAAAATCAAAAATAAAAACCGTTTCATAAAAGTTTTTTTGTAAAATTCCCTTCAAATATAACTAATAATAGTCTTTTTAATTCAGTTAATGGTCTTTTTAATTCAATCTTTCTTCGTGACGTAATAGGACTATTTTTTGAATCAATAGATCCTTGTATGAGTTTGGAAAAGGGATACTTTAATTTAAAATTTAATAGTAAAGATTTCAATAAACTTGGATAGAAAATGTATCAGGATCAACTTATAGGCACTTCAAAGGAAATTAATGTAACTTTGTTTGATAAAGGAATGTATATCGTTAAATTTACAGACGATCAAGGTTCCAGTCTAACACAGAAATTTCTTAAAAATTAAAGATCTTTTGTGATGAATAAAAAACCAATTGTCACGTTATTTGCTGGATTATCAATGCAATTAGCAACAGCCCAACGACCAAACATCATCGTCATTTTGGCAGACGACATGGGCTTTTCTGATTTGGGTTGTTTTGGAAGTGAAATTCCAACGACCAACCTCGATAAACTGGCAAATAACGGAGTACGTTTCAGCCAGTTCTACAATACTGCCAGAAGCTGCCCTACCCGTGCCAGTTTGCTCACAGGCCTATACCAGCATCAGGTTGGGATAGGCTGGATGGCAGAAGATCCGGGTAGTGAAAAAAACAGAAAAAACAAAGGAGTGCCCGGATACCGTGGCTTTCTGAATCACCACGGAATGACCCTGGGAGAAGTCCTGAAAACGGCAGGTTATCACACCTACATGACCGGAAAGTGGCACGTAGGCATGCATGGAGAAGAAAAATGGCCTTTGCAACGTGGCTTTGACCGCTATTACGGTATTCTGGCAGGTGCCTGCAGCTACCTGAAACCCGAAGGCGGTCGTGGGTTAACCATGGACAACACCAAATTGGAAGCGCCAGTGGGCGAATATTACACCACCGATGCCTTTACAGATCACGCCATACAGTACATCCGGGAACAAAAAGATGAAAAGCCATTTTTCCTTTATATGGCGTACAACGCCCCTCATTGGCCGCTTCAGGCAAAAAAGGCGGACTATGAAAAATTTGTCGGCACCTACCTGAAAGGTTGGGACGTCCTTCGCAAAGAACGATATGAACGACAAAAAGCCCTGAAACTTTTCGACCGTGAAATCCCGTTATCTCCCCGCGATGCACGCGTACGACCCTGGGCAGAAGTGGATGAAGCCCAAAAAATAGAATCCGATTTCCGCATGGCAGTATATGCCGCACAAATCAATTGCATTGACCAAAATGTGGGAAAACTCGTTGAAACGCTTACCAGCCTGAAAAAACTAGACAATACACTAATTATTTTTCTTTCGGACAATGGAGCTTGTGCAGAGCCATATGCTGAGTTTGGTGGCGGCAATTTTGAAAACATCAACAATCCTGCCCTCTCTGGGGCTATTTCCTATGGCATTGGATGGGCCAACTTGTCCAACACACCCTTTTACGAATACAAGGTAAAAAGTTACGAAGGTGGCATATCTGCTCCCTTTATTGCCAGCTGGCCCTCTAAGATCCAAAAAAATGCAGGCACTGTTTATCATACCCCTGCCTGTATACTAGACATCATGCCCACCCTGATTGAAGTGTCAGGTGCCACCTATCCGAAAACCTACACCGACGGTACTGCATTATTTCCGCTCGAAGGATTTTCTCTTGTTCCCGCCTTTTTGAAGGGAAAAGGGAAGTTGCATCCCTACATGTACTGGGAACACGAAGGGTATTCGGCCATCCGTAAAGGAGACTGGAAAGCCTATAAAAAAGTCAAGGATACCACGTGGGAGCTCTACGATTTGCGAACCGACCGGGATGAACAAATAAACATTTCCAGCAAATATCCAAAGTTGGTTAAAGAGCTGAATGAGAAGTGGTACAAATGGGCAAACACCCATCAGGTTTTTCCAAAAAAATAAAAATAACGCTACATCGCCTGCGTGGTCGACAACAACAGGACCATCGACAGCGAATCGGGGCAGATGGCACTAAACGGTTTTCTTTCGCTCTACGACCTGACCAGAAACATCAAGTGGCTGAAAGCGGCAGAACAAGCCGGAATCTATACAGAATCCTGGACCTACGCGTACGAAATTCCGGTTGAAACTGATCGGATTACTCCTACCGTTTTCCCAAAAGAACGAAGTCTCATAGGCCAACATTTCATTGCCATCGGGCAAACTGGACTCGACATAGGCAACGCATGGTCGGCTTTCGGACTTTACCGGTTGTATCTTGCTACTGGAAAAGAACATTTCCTGCAAGCGGCACGTATTTCCATGCACAACTCTCATCAATCGAGTAATTGGGACGGAGCTTTATTTCCCGGACAAGCAAGAGGTCTTCAGCTGGAAGCTTTTACCGGCGGTCTGCCTCGCCGATCAAAGGGTGTTTTCACAACGTTAAACTGGATTTATGCAGCCCATTTAGACCCGATGATTCGCTTTAAAGATGCCTTTGGAACTGCAGATATGGAACAAGTGGAAAAAATGTCACTGGAAGAACGAACCAAATTAATTAAAAAATATTCCATAGTGCAATCTTCAGACTATGGGCAATAGGTGGTAGACGGTATCAAAAAGCCCACACGAACTGGTTGCATTTTTTACACACAACCCACTCCATAAAAACGAAGAATCAACGGTTGAAATGTCCTCCTATTCCAATCAGAATCTCACTTTGGGGCTTTACAATACAGCAGGTCATCTCATTCATGAAGATACGATTAAACCGAATAGTTCAAATTTTATAACAAAATTAGACGTACCGTGTGGGGTTTATAGGATGCAGCTTAAGGGGTTGGAAGTCTATTCCCAAAATAAAATTATAATTCAGGAAAATTAGAAATTAGAATTCAAAACTGATTCCTGTTTGTAAGCGATGAAAGGGATAATCACGCAAAGCATACTGAAACTGAAGATAAAAAAGCATAGGACCTTCTTTCAAATTGAGTTTGCTGCGAAAAACCTGAGGTTTGTCACCCTTATCCAACCAACCACTGTAACCATGCAAACCGTTTTCAAAAGACCACTTATCGGATGCTAGAATGACTTTTCCGCCGTAAAGCGGAGCATCATTCTGACGTTCGGAATTCAATTGATAGCAAAGAAAACCATACGTACCCACAAACCGAATTTCCCGTATAAAAGACTGGGGAAATTGAAGTGACTTTGCAGCCGTGAGGTCAAACCAGTAACCGGGAGTATCAAAAAAACGGGCACTATAGGGTGATTCACTGGATGAAGTCTTAAGTACAATTTCCAGATTAACATCTGGTACATACTTTTTTTCCTTAAAAATATTCATCAAAGTAGATAGATAAAGGTCCCCAATAAGTAAGGTCTTTTCACCGGATTGAATCATAGAAGCCCTTTCATCCCGGACAGCAGGTGTAATCTGAGAATGCTCCAACAATACGCCCCAACAACTTATTGCCAATTTTCCGGGCTTAGGAACGTAAGTAAACCTTGTGGATAAACTTTGAGTTTGATCACCAAAACCCCAGAATCCATCCAAAGAAACATCCAGTTTATTTTTCTCAGGTACACGACCATCGTACAATTCAGGCACCGGCAGGGCGTTTGGGCCAAAATAAGCTGTGGTGTAAGTCAAGTAATCATACGCAGACTGGTCCGGATCGTATTGATGAACATCTTTCCACCATTGAGGTATGTCAACCGATAAAGCAACAGCAGGAATCTGAAAAAAAACAACTATCAGCACCTGGCTCAGAATTTTTTTAATCCTGACCTTACTCCATAAATCGCTGAAAAGTGTGAATGCCATCAAATAAATGGTATTTGGTTATGGATTCAGAGGTTATTTTCCTTTTACGACAACCCTTTCTGTGGGAGCCTGATTCTTATTTCTGTTTTCCGTTTGTTCCACTACTTTTCTGGCTAGTTCCATAAATGCCATACCTGTTACCGAGTCCTGATTCAGGGCCACCGGTGTGCCCATGTCACCGGATTCACAAATACTTTGAACAATTGGAATCTGTCCCAAAAGTGGTAATTTCAATTCTTTAGCCAACTCCTTGCAACCTTCCCGTCCAAAAAGATAGTACCGGTTGGAGGGCAATTCAGCCGGTGTAAACCAGGCCATATTTTCTACCAAACCCAAAACAGGAACATTGACCTTTTCCCCCTGAAACATGCTGATGCCTTTACGCGCATCGGCAAGGGCAACCTGTTGTGGTGTACTGACCACCACTGCACCGGTAATGGACAAAGTTTGAACCAGCGTCAGCTGAATATCGCTGGTGCCTGGTGGCAAGTCTAACAGGAAAAAATCCAGTTCACCCCAATTTGCATCGGCAATAAGCTGTTTCAGGGCATTGGATGCCATGCTCCCTCTCCACAAAACGGCTTCGTCCTGATTTACAAAAAAACCAATAGACAATATTTTAACTCCGAATTTTTCTTCGGGTATAATCAGGTCACGCCCTTCGATTTTTTCCATTCCAGGTCTGGCATTTTCTATACCAAACATCTTGGGGATGGAAGGACCAAAAATATCGGCATCCAACAAACCAACTTTGTAACCCATGGCAGCAAGTGCCACAGCCAGATTGGCCGATACGGTGGACTTACCTACCCCACCTTTTCCAGAGGAGATGGCAAGTATATTTTTAACCTGAGGCAAAAGTTTATCCGGATTTGGACGAGCCAATTGCACGGTTTTTACATTGATTGTCACCTCGGCATCTTTATCAGCATACGTATGGATGGCTGTTTCAGCTGCTTTGACAACTGATTTCAAAAACGGGTCGTTGGGTTTTTCAAATTTCATGGAAAAACTCACTTTGTTTCCATCTATTCGGATATCATCCTCAACCATTCCAGCTGATACGATATCTTTACCGGTACCCGGATAACGAACGTTTATAAGTGCGTCAGTGATAAGTTTTGGATAGAGTTTCATACAGTTTCTGTTAGTTTTTCTTTTGGCAGAATGCGGGCACTTCGCCCAAAACTGCGATAAGGGTCTGGGTCAATTTCCAGATCGGATTCTTTCCATTCGATGCCGGTCGGAATTTCAAACTGAATGTATTTGATAGTCAAACCGCGTTGAAGCCACTGACTCTCGTAAAAAGTCTGAATGGATAAGATTTTATCCGCCCAGCCACAATGGTATAAATCATCTGTTTCAACGATGACCGGCAATTTGTTAATCCGAACCATTTCCACGGTATAACCAAACATAAACTGACTGTCTGTTTTTAGGTGAATCTTACCGTTCAGTTTTAGAAACTGCTGATAATCAACCATAAAACGAGTAGACGTAAGACGTTTACGAACCTTTTTCATTTGAGGATCCGGGAATGTCAGCCAAATTTCGGACACTTCTCCGGGAGCGAAAAAACGGGTAATAAATTCAATATGAGTACGGAGAAAAGCGACATTCTTCAGTTTCTTTTCAAAAGACGCTCTGGCTCCTGTCCACATTCTGGAGCCTTTAATATCGACTCCGATAAAATTTTTCTCAGGATAAAGTTCAGCCAGGCCAACGGAATATTCGCCTTTGCCGCAACCCAGTTCCAGAACGATTGGTTTGTCATTTTTAAAAACCTGATCACCCCAATGTCCTTTTAACGGACAATCATTTATCAGTAGCTCATCAAAGTTGGAATATTCAAAAACATGATTCCATTGGCTCATGTCATTGAATTTCTGCAATTTATTTTTTCCCATAAAATGGAATCAGTACACTTTTTTAATTTATAATTCAGACTATCGTAGTCCAGCCATACGTATCTGGTGCTTCGCCGTATTGGATAGCACGCAAGGCATTGTAAAGTTTCAGGCAGGTTTTTCCTGGTTTGCCATCTTTGGAATAGACGTAGCTTTCGCCGGTGTCTGCATCGTCAATGCGACCAATCGGAGTGATCACAGCAGCAGTTCCACATGCACCAACTTCTTCAAAATCGGAAAGTTCTTCGACGGCTATTTGACGACGTTCGATGGTCATGCCCATATCTTCTGCCAATTTACAGAGGCTTTTATTGGTGATGGAAGGCAGCACTGAACTGGATTCAGGTGTTGCATACGTATTGCCTTTTATCATAAAGAAATTGGCTGCTCCACATTCATCAATGTATTTCTTTTCTCTGGCGTCCAGATACAAAACGGCAGAATACCCTTTTTGATGAGCTATTTCACCAGACTTTAAACTGGCTGCATAATTTCCACCAACTTTGACAGTACCTGTACCCAGAGGTGCAGCACGGTCAAATTCACGCATAATAACCACATTGGCCGGTACAAAACCACCTTTGAAATAAGGTCCGACTGGCGTAACAAAAACCATAAACAAATATTCGTCAGCAGGTGATACACCTACTTTGGCTCCAGTTCCAATAAGTAGTGGACGGATATACAAAGAAGCCCCGGATTCATAAGGCGGGACAAATCGTTCGTTCAGTTTGACTGCTTTCAAAATAGCTTCTTCAAACATATCTACAGGAAATTGTTCCATCAGGATAGCCTGAGCTGAAGCCTGCATACGCTTAGCATTTTCGTCCAAACGAAAGATTCTGATTTGATCATCGACACCTCTGAATGCTTTCAAGCCTTCAAATGCTTCCTGTCCGTAATGCAGACAAGTTGCAGCCATGTGCATGGTTATATTTTCGGAGGTAGAAACTTCCAATTCTCCCCATTTTCCATCTCTAAAATAACAGCGTACGTTGTAGTCAGTCGGTAAATAGCCGAAAGACAAATCAGACCAATTAATTGTATCCATTTCTATAATATGATTAAAATCCTAAAAGTTTATGACGTAAGAAGCTTATGAATTACAAAAATACACTTTTTGTTTCTAAAACTGTATGTATCTACGTCATAATCTTGAAAGATTTCAAGTGAAAAGGCCTATTTTTAATTAAAATTAAACGAATTTTACCCTTCAAATTCTATTTATTTTTCCATTTAAAAAGATAATTTATATGATTTTGGGACTAAATCGACTAATTTTAGAAACAGATTATCCGAAATATTTGGATTTATGCGTATATTTGCCACAATTATTGAATAATCATTGACACTATGTGTGGATTCACAGGAGCTTTTGAGCTCAAACAAAGCGCCCAGGAACTTAGACCTCAAGTTCTTAAGATGGCGAAGAAAATACGTCACAGAGGCCCGGATTGGTCTGGAATTTATTGTGGCGATAAGGCAATATTGGCACACGAACGTCTGTCTATTGTAGACCCAATGTCCGGTAGTCAGCCGCTGTATTCACCTGACGGAACCTGTGTTCTGGCAGTGAATGGTGAGATATACAATCATTTGGAAATTCGCGAACGATATGCCGGAAAATACGACTTTCAGACTAAGTCTGATTGTGAAGTTATTTTGGCGTTGTATAAAGATAAAGGCATTGACTTTTTGGAAGAACTGAGTGGTATCTTTGCCTTTGCTCTTTACGATATCGAAAACGATGTTTATTTGATAGCTCGTGATCATATGGGTATAATCCCTTTGTACATGGGCTGGGACGATAAAGGTCAGTTTTTCGTGGCATCCGAATTGAAATCTTTGGAACCTTATTGTTCCAAAATTGAAGTATTCTTGCCGGGTCATTATTTGTATAGCAAAGACGGTGCCCTTGTAAAATGGTACAAACGTGACTGGGTAGATTACGAAGCAGTAAAAAACAACCCAACTTCGATTCAGGAATTGAAGGATGCTTTGGAAGCAGCCGTTAAACGTCAGTTGATGTCCGATGTACCTTATGGTGTATTGTTATCAGGCGGATTGGATTCATCCATCATTTCAGCTGTCGCCAAAAAATACTCATCCATGCGGGTGGAAAGCGGAAGTGTCAAAGAAGCCTGGTACCCCATATTGCACTCGTTTGCAGTTGGTCTGGTCGGATCTCCGGATTTAGCTGCAGCCCGCAAGGTTGCCGACCATATTGGCTCTGTACATCACGAAATCACCTTCACCATTGAACAAGGAATGGATGCCATCAGCGATGTCATTTATCACCTGGAAACATACGATGTAACCACTATCAGAGCTTCAACGCCCATGTATCTTCTTGCCCGCGCCATCAAGGCTATGGGAGTCAAGATGGTACTATCCGGCGAAGGTGCCGATGAAATTTTCGGTGGCTATTTATATTTCCACAAAGCTCCTTCCGCAAAAGCATTGCACGAAGAAACCGTCCGTAAACTGGATAAACTTCACCTGTACGACTGCCTTAGAGCCAACAAATCGCTGGCTGCCTGGGGTGTAGAAGGTCGTGTACCATTCCTGGACAAAGAATTCATGGATGTAGCCATGCGCCTGAACCCTGAAGACAAATTGTGCAAGGATGGTAAAATGGAAAAATGGATCCTCAGAAAAGCCTTTGAAGATTATTTACCCGCAGAAGTAGCCTGGCGTCAGAAAGAACAATTCTCCGACGGTGTTGGTTATGGCTGGATTGATCATCTCAAGGTTGTTGCACTAGAAAAAGTGAGCGATGAACAGTTTGCAAATGCAGCTATACATTTCCCCATCAACCCACCGCTCAACAAGGAAGAATTCTTGTATCGCACCATTTTCACAGAACATTTCCCTTCCGATTCGGCAGCTAAATGTGTTCCTTCTGTTCCTTCAGTGGCTTGTAGTACGCCTATAGCCTTGGAATGGGATGAAGCGTTTAAGAAAATGAATGATCCTTCGGGACGCGCTGTTAAGAGTGTGCATGATCAGGCTTATAACAAAGAAAAACTGGACTAGATCGAATTAAACCTTACAGGTTTATCAGATAATTTTTATACTTGAGAGTTGCAACGTTGGTTTTGCAACTCTCTTTTTTTATTTAGTTATATTCAGCCCTCCAGAGACGTCTACTTTAGCATAATTATATAATTCAGAAAAAAGATTAAACAAACTTTCGTCCATGTTTAGCTTAGAAGCCGTTGTATGATCTAAAGAATAGTAACCATTTTTATTTAATTTAATATTAGCAACAACTCTTATCTGGGCTTTATTAAAAACAGCTTTTTCACCATCCGTAAATGAATTTCTGTTCATAATGTTAGAGATGCTTAAGTAACGCTCAGCCTTTGATAAGGTTGTTGTTTCTATTCCAAATACACCAGCATTACTGCATGATTGAATTAATGGTAAAATAGAAAACAAAACAAAGGCTACGACTACGTTAAAAAAACGTTTATTTGATTTGAATAGTGTCATTTTTATAAGTTTAACAGACAACTCATGTTATGTCTTATATCAAAAAAATTAATTGAAAATAATAGACTTAGAATCATCAAACGATTTGTTTTTTATGTCGTTGATTAGTTGAAAAATTGTGTTGACAACCTGATATCTAAAATCTGTTGAATCTAAAGGATATTGTATATCCATTTTAGAATGAACCTTATCATTTATTGCGAATGTATAAGTTGGTCCATCATAAAGCATTACTCCAGACAGCGACCCATTAGCAGTTATTGTTACTTTCGGTTTGATTGAATCATCATCATAAGAGATTACTTTAGAAAAAGTGCTTAACATCCTATCTTTTAGAGAGTCTGATATTGGAATTATGTAGGTGAAGGTTTCTATGGAAAAAGGACTCACTTCTTTCCCTTCCAAAATTGAAAGTGTATAATCAGCTCTCGCATCTAAAAGGTTCTTTTCAAATATTCGCGCTTCAATTGAAAATTGATTACACGACTTTATGATCCGTATTGAATGTTCCGGTATGGGAGATGTGTTTATACCCATAAACAGTGCTATCTCTTTAGTCCCCGTTGTGTCAATTGGAGGACTCAAGTATTTTTTTTCATGGAAACTCATTATAACAGAAAATAGACACCAACAAAGATCAAAACTAAGACCGTAAGTCCTGTAAAGTAGTATCTTTTTTTATTGCGAAAAACAAGACTAATAGGTATTAACAGTAAAAAGAAAATTAAATTCACCAAAGATAAATTATAGATTTTTTCAAAAGGATTAATTACATAAATATAGACGCCTATAATACAGACTATTACAACAAATAATATTCCAACAATATGATTTTTCATATTAATATTTTATTTAATACATCTAAATTAAACTATTCAGCTATAATTATAGATAAAGTTGTTCATTATTATATAATCTGAATATTTTTTTTCATTTTTTTGAGTTACGAAATAAACAAATCAATATTTTGATAATAACAGAAAATAGATACCAACAAAGATCAAAACTAAGACCGTAAAGCCTTTAAAATAGGACCTTCTATCATTACGAAAAACAAGACCTATAGGTAATAAAAGTAAAGAGAAGATTAAGCCCACCAAAGCTATTTTATAACTTTTTCCTAAAGGATTTATTAAATAAAGATACAAGTTTAAAACACAAGAGATTACAATTAGTAATACTCTAGCTACACGATTTTTCATATCAATAAAATATTTAAAAAAACATCCATATTTAATACACGTAAATTTAATTTTAAAAATATAATTAATTAGATAATAATGGGTCATTAAAGGATAGAATACGACCAGAAAAGCGAACAGCGGATAGCGGCATGGCTGACGGCGACTTCGACGGCCGCGCGCAGTGAATGTGTCTAGTCCGACATACAAAATATTGACGGCTCTTAAGAGACTAGATTTTTGTGTCGGAGTAGGCACATTAAAAAGCAAGGCCTAGGGAGCCGGAAGTCATGCCGCTATCCGCTGGCAGCGCTCCTGATAAAACGCAAAAAGAGACTGCCCTTTCGAAACAGTCTCTTAATTATTTAACGAAATAAAATTCCTTATTTCTTACTTTTCAAATACGCATCAATCGCCTCAGCAGCATCCCTGCCCGAAGCCATTGCCCGTACCACCAAACTAGCACCAAACGAAGCGTCACCAGCAGCAAAAACACCTTTCACAGAGCTTTCATTCTGCTTGTCAACTGATACGTTTCCACGTGGATCGTAGTTCATAGAAAGACCATCCAGCAAACCTTCATGTTCCGGATGGACAAAACCCATTGCCAGAAAAACAAGATCCGCTTTCAACGTTTCAGTTTTACCAGTTTCAGTCATTGTCATACGACCAGTCACGGCATCTTTTTTCCATTCCACTTCAGCAATCTCAACACCAGTCAATTTACCATCCTTACCAATAAACTTTTTGGTAGTCAGGTTCCAACGCCTCACACAACCTTCTTCGTGAGAAGAAGACGTTTTAAGCACATTGGGCCAGCTGGGCCATGGAGTTTCAGGATTATCTCCTTCAGGTGGCTTGGGAAGAATTTCAATTTGAGTGATTTCTATAGCACCCTGACGGTTTGAAGTTCCAACACAATCTGAACCTGTATCACCACCACCAATAACCAAAACTTTTTTACCCTTGGCATTGATCGCTTCGTCCAGAACAGGAAGACCTTCCTGAACACGATTCTGTTGAATTAAAAAGTCCAAAGCAAAGTGAATTCCTTTCAATTCACGGCCAGGAGCAACCAGGTCACGCGCTTTACCGGCACCGATGGTTATACATAAAGCATCGTTAGCCGTCTGGATTCCCTTAAACGTGATATTTTTACCGACTTCCGCATTTACTACAAAATGAATACCTTCCGCTTTCAGTATGTCAAGACGTCGTTCAATGACCGACTTATTGAGTTTAAAGTTTGGTATACCAAAACGAAGCAATCCTCCGATTTCAGGAGATTTTTCGTAGACGGTCACCTCATGTCCCATTTGATTGAGCCTGTTGGCAGCAACCAAACCGGCAGGTCCGCTGCCAATGACAGCTACTTTTTTACCTGTACGTTTTTTGGGTGGTTTTGGAACGATCCAGCCTTCCAGAAATGCACGCTCCGTTACCGAAGCTTCATTTTCACGAATGGTGATAGGAATGTGCTGAATATTCAATACACATGATTTCTCACAAAGTGCAGGACAAACACGTCCGGTAAATTCAGGAAAATCGTCGGTTTCTGCTAAAACTTCGTAAGCTTCTTTCCATTTACCCTTAAAAAGAAGATCCTGATATTCAGGCATTTTGTTACCCAAAGGGCAGGCCCACTGGCAGAATGGTACCCCGCAATCCATACAGCGGGAAGCTTGCAACATTCTGTCTTCATTATTCAGGGTTTGTTCTACCTCCCCAAAATCGGTCTTGCGCTCATGCACCGGACGATATCCGGCTTCCTTGCGATCTATAGTTATAAATGCTTTTGGATTTCCCATCTTAGTAATCGTATTCTACTTGTGCAATTTTCTTTTTTACAGCCTCTATCTTTTCATCGTGAAGAACCTTCTTGTATTCAATAGGAATAACACGGATGAATTTTTCCACATATTCGTTCCAGTTTTCGAGAATATGTTTGGCTTTAGGGCTCTGAGTATACCGGAAATGTGCAGCAATCAAGTTGCGCAATTCGCGGTTATCTGCCATATCTTCAATCAGAGAAAGTTCAACCATCTGCATGTTGCAGAAAAAGTCAAAATCGCCTTCTTCATCAAGAACATAAGCCAGACCTCCAGACATACCGGCAGCAAAGTTACGACCGGTTTTACCCAGTACCACCGTGCGGCCTCCTGTCATATATTCACAGCAATGGTCTCCTGCACCTTCAACTACGGCAATCGCGCCGGAATTACGTACACAGAAACGTTCGCCGACCTGACCGTTGATATAGACTTCACCTCCTGTTGCTCCGTAAAGCAAGGTGTTGCCTGCAATAATGTTGGATTCAGGAGCAAAACCTGTTCCAACCGGTGGAACCACTACAATGCGGCCACCCGATAAGCCTTTACCTAAATAGTCGTTGGAATCACCTTCCAGTCTGAAAGTAACACCTTTGGCAAGGAAAGCACCGAAACTCTGACCGGCTGAACCTTTGAATGTGCAGCTAATGGTATTATCCGGCAAACCGTCGTTTCCATAACGCTTGGCAATTTCTCCTGAAAGCATGGCTCCAACGGTACGATCGGTATTTTTGATATCGCGTACAAACTGAACCGGGCTTTGCATTTCCAAAGCGGGCATGGATATTTTAATGATGGAACGATCCTGAACATCCTGAATGTCATGAATCTGAGACTTCACATTCCGAAGTGCCTGGCCTTTTGAGGTATCAGGCATATATAGCAACTTGGAAAAATCAAGCTTCTTCATTTTAGGATTGTCCGTTCTGGGGATAAATTCCAACAGATCTGCTCTTCCGATAATATCATCCAGCTTCTTATAACCCAGTGCAGCCAAATGTTCGCGAACATCTTCAGCCAGGAAGTTGAAGAAATTCACCAGATATTCGTAGCGACCTACAAATCTCTTGCGCAAAACTTCATCTTGTGTGGCTACACCAACCGGGCATGTATTTAAGTGACACTTACGCATCATGACACATCCGAGTACAATCAGGGCGCTGGTTGCAAAACCATATTCTTCAGCACCAAGGAGAGCAGCCATAACTATATCACGACCAGTTTTTAGCTGACCATCTGTTTGTAGCCTTACCTGGCCTCTTAAGCCATTCATCACCAAAGTCTGTTGTGTTTCAGCCAAACCAATTTCGACCGGCAGACCTGCGTGTTTGATGGAGCTGGATGGGCTTGCGCCTGTACCACCTTCACAACCACTAATCAGAATCATATCGGCTTTAGCCTTTGCAACCCCAGCAGCAACAGTACCTACTCCACTTTCAGAAACCAATTTCACACTGACACGTGCTGTTGGGTTTACATTCTTCAAGTCAAAGATGAGCTGTGCCAAATCCTCGATGGAATAAATATCGTGGTGAGGAGGAGGTGAAATCAATGAAATACCTGGGATGGAATGTCTGGTTTTGGCAATGATCTGATCGACCTTATAACCGGGTAACTGACCACCTTCACCAGGTTTTGCTCCCTGAGCAACCTTGATCTGAAGTTCATCAGCATTAACCAAATATTCGGCAGTTACACCGAAACGACCTGAGGCAATCTGCTTCACGGCGCTACGGGCACTGGTTCCGTCTGGACGAAGTTTGTAACGTTCCGGATCTTCTCCACCTTCACCCGTATTGCTTTTTCCACCCAGAATATTCATGGCAATGGCCATAGCTTCGTGGGCATCACGACTGATGGAACCATAGGACATAGCACCCGTCACAAAACGTTTGGTAATTTCAGAAGCGGGTTCAACTTCGCTGATATCAATGGGTTTAACACTTTTATATGCTAAAAAGTCTCGAAGAAATATGGGATGTGATTTCTGGTCAACCGCTGAAACATATTCTTTGTACTTATCGTAGGAACCAGTTTTAGTGGCAATCTGAAGTCTGGAAATAGTTTCCGGATTCCATGCATGCAATTCTCCATTTTTTCTCCAGGAATAGACCCCAGTATTTTCAATATCTTTAGGAACCTCTACGCCAAAGCCTTCCTTATGCATAAGAATGGCATCATTGGCTATATCTTCCAGAGTGATACCTTCAATTTTGGAAGTAGTTCCTTCAAGATAGCGTTTCAAAACATCTGTACTGATACCGATGGCTTCAAAAATTTGTGCACCACGGTAACTGCGTAAGGTGGAAATACCCATTTTAGAGAGAACTTTAAGCAATCCCTTGTTGATGGATTTGATGAAATGCTTTTCGGCTGTTTCGTAATCTGACTGAATCTCCTTGTTTTTAACCAGGTCATTCAGAACGGCAAAGGCCATATATGGATTAATTACGCTGGCTCCATAACCGAACAGAAGGGCAAAATGCATCACTTCACGAGGCTCTGCACTTTCCACCACAATATCAATCTGCATGCGTTTGCGGCATTCGATTAAATGATGATGAACTGCCGAAACAGCCAGCAAGGATGGAATTGCTACCATATCTGCATTCACTCCCCTATCGGAAAGAATAAGGTAATTGTGACCGTTTTCAACAGCCTCTTCTGCTTTCAGACAAAGGTTGTTCACCGCTTTTTCAAGACCTCTGGCTCCATCCACTAATGGAAACAACATCGGTAATTCTACGGTAGAGAAACGTTTATATCGGAGATTCTTCAGAATGTCGAATTCTGTATTGGTGATGATGGGGCTTTTCATCTTAACCACTTTGCAATGATCCGGATTGGGCTCCAGCATGTTGGCCTGATGCGAACCAATAAAACCAGTCAGTGACATCACCAGTTCTTCACGAATCGGGTCAATGGGCGGATTGGTCACCTGAGCAAACAGTTGACGGAAATAGGAAAACAATCGTTGTGGTTTATCTGACAACACGGCAATTGGTGAGTCATTACCCATGGAAGATATAGGCTCTTTTCCTTCCAACGCCATTGGAATCATCAATCGTTCGATATCTTCTTTGGTATAGCCGAATGCTTGCATATTGGCTTTCAGGTTGGATACGTCATTTTTAACTTCACGTCCCGAAGAAAGTGTTTCCAGTTTCAAGCGGTTCTTTTCCAGCCATTCCCGGTAAGGATGAGCTTTGGCTATTTCATTTTTAAGTTCGGCATCGTAGTAAACCTGATGAGTTTTTGTATCAACCATCAACATTTTACCTGGTTTCAAACGGCCTTTTTCGCGAATCTGATCGGCAGGGAAAGATTGTACTCCCGTTTCAGAAGCCACAATCATCATATCGTCCTTGGTAATCAGATAACGGGCTGGACGCAAACCATTACGGTCAAGCATTCCACCGGCATAACGGCCATCGGAGAAAAGCAAGGTGGCAGGACCATCCCATGGTTCCATCAAAATGCTGTGATATTCGTAGAATGCCTTTAAATCGTTAGAAATTGGATTTGTTTCATTCCAGGAATCAGGAACAAGCATGGACATGGCATGTGGCAGGGTTTTGCCGGCCATTACCAAAAATTCCAGCATATTATCCAAAGAGGCAGAATCACTCATACCCGATTGCAGTATCGGATAAACATCTTCGATGTTACCAAGTAATTCAGACTTCAGAACACTTTCACGTGCCTGCATCCAAAAACGGTTACCCTTGATGGTGTTGATTTCTCCATTGTGTCCCAACAAGCGGAAAGGCTGTGCCAAATCCCAGGTAGGAAATGTGTTGGTGCTGAAACGGGAATGCACCAATGCAATGGCTGAAGTAAAATTCGGATGTGTCAGATCGGGGAAATAATCACGCAACTGAAGGGAGGTGAGCATTCCTTTATAGACAATCTTTTGGGTAGAAAGACTGACAATGTAAAAATTGCGCTTTTCAGTCAAAGTGGACTGAGCAGCAGCTCTTTCCACCTTTTTTCTGGCGATATATAATTTGCGTTCCAGCTCTTCAGGTTTACCTGGGCCGGTTACGACTATTTGTTTGATGGTGGGTTCGTTGGAACGGGAAATTTCACCTAAAATATCGCTATTTACAGGAACATCCCTTACAGCCAAAAGTGTAAGACCGTCTGCTTTAAGAATGGAGCTAAGCATTTCCATGCATAAATCGGCCTCATTCTTAACTTTGGGAAAAAACACCAAACCTGTACCATAGTGCCCGCGCTCTGGTACAGGAATTCCCTGTAATAAAATAAACTCATGGGGTATCTGAACTAAAATTCCAGCCCCATCACCGGTTTTATGATCGGCACCTTCCGCACCGCGGTGTACCATATTTTCCAAAACCTGCAAGCCGCGTTCTACGATGTCGTGCGTTTTTTCGCCGGTAATCCGAACTACAAAACCCACCCCGCATGCATCGTGCTCGTTTTCCGGATCATATAAACCCTGAGCAATAGGATAGTCTAACATATCAACAATTTTTAATTTACCTTAAATATAATACAATTAATGATGGCATATTCAGTTAAGAATAGCCATCATTTTTAGATGCCTCAAAGTCAGCCTGTTACGGCTGACTTTATTTTTTGAATTAAACCATCCTCCCGCGCTCGGGAGGATGGTTTCTTCCTCATAATTCCCTGCCTTGCGGCAGATATGGCCTCAAAAAAAACTATGAAGGTTATTACTTATTTATCTATCGAATAAACAATAATTCGCGATACTTGGGTAAAGTCCACATTTCGTTGTCCACGATCAATTCGAGTTTATCGATGTTGTAGCGAATTCTGTTGAAATAAGGTGCTACGGTATCGTGATAAACGATTGCTTTTTCGCGTTCATTTTCAATTTTGTTGGCAACTTTTCTGGCTTCAACCATCAAACCTACCATCTTCTGAACAGAGTCAACATGCAATTCGATTTCTTCAATCAAATCCAGTTTTTCAGCTGCCAGTTTCTTGAATTTTGCGTCATCAAACAATTGTTTGAGTTTGTAAACATTATCCAAAAGAGAAGATTGATATTTTGTAGCAACTGGGATGATGTGGTTCATGGCCATATCTCCAAGTACACGAGCTTCAATCTGAATCTTCTTGGTATAAGTTTCCCATTTCACTTCGTTGCGGGCATGCAATTCAACTTCGGTCATAACGCCTGTTTTAACAAACATATCAACGACAGCTGGTAGCAAGTATGCATCAAATTGTACAGGAGAGCTAGTTTCACAATCCAAACCACGTTTAGCAGCTTCGGCTTTCCATTCATCGCTGTAACCATTACCGTCAAAACGAATGTTTTTGGAAGCTGTGATCAGTTCGCGGATGATGGCGAAAATAGCTTTTTCTTTGGGTTCACCGGCGGCGATGCGTGTTTTCACATCAGCGTTAAACTCAATTAATTGAGCTGCAACGGCTGTGTTCAAAGCTGTCATTGCTGCTGCACAGTTAGCAGAAGAACCAACGGCACGGAATTCAAAACGGTTGCCTGTGAAAGCAAAAGGAGATGTGCGGTTACGGTCAGTGCTATCAATCAATAGTTCAGGAATCTGACCTACTCCCAGTTGCAATAAACCTTTTGCATCAAATTTGATGGCTTCGTCTGTTGTTGAAGCTTCCAATTTATTTAAAACCTGTGTAATCTGAGTACCTAAAAAGGCAGAGATAATAGCAGGAGGTGCTTCATTGGCGCCCAAACGGTGTTCGTTGGTAGCAGAAGCAATGGATGCTTTCAACAAGGCATTGTTTTTGTAAACAGCCATCAACGTATTTACAAGAATCGTTACGAACAATAGGTTTTCTTCAGCTGTTTTACCAGGGTTGAATAAGTTAACACCGGTGTTGGTGGTCAGCGACCAGTTGTTGTGTTTACCTGAACCGTTAATGCCGGCAAAAGGTTTTTCGTGCAACAGAACGTTGAAATTATGACGTTTAGCTACTTTGTTCATCAAATCCATCACCAAAAGATTGTGGTCTACGGCAAGGTTTGCTTCTTCGTAAATCGGAGCCAGCTCAAACTGATTGGGTGCAACCTCGTTGTGACGGGTCTTTAATGGCATTCCAAGTTTGTAACCTTCGTATTCAAGCTCCTTCATAAAGGCAGCTACGCGGGTTGGGATGGAACCGAAATAATGGTCATCCAGCTGTTGGTTTTTGGCTGATTCGTGTCCCATCAGGGTTCTTCCTGTGAGCATCAAGTCTGGACGTGCGCTGTAAAGAGCGTCATCCACCAAAAAATATTCTTGTTCCCAACCAAGGTTGGCTTGAACTTTCGTAACATTCGGGTCAAAAAGCTGACAAGTTTCGGTAGCAGCTTTATTGATAACAGATAAAGCTCTTAAAAGAGGAGTCTTGTAATCCAGTGCTTCGCCTGTATAAGCGATGAAAACAGTAGGGATACAAAGCGTATCGTCTACGATGAAAGCGGGAGATGAAGGATCCCAGGCTGTATATCCTCTGGCTTCAAATGTATTGCGAAGGCCGCCGCTTGGGAAACTGGATGCATCCGGTTCCTGCTGAGCCAATAATTTACCGTCAAAATCTTCTACAACGTTACCTTCTCCAGCGTGTTCGATGAATGAATCATGCTTTTCTGCAGTACCGTCGGTTAAAGGATGAAACCAGTGAGTGTAATGAGTCACGCCCATTTCCATTGCCCACATTTTCATACCTGCTGCTACGTGATTGGCAATCTGACGATCCAGAGTTACACCATTATCAATAGCATTTGCAACTACTTTAAAAGTTTCTTTAGAAAGATATTTCCGCATTTTTTCGCGGTTAAATACATTTACGCCGTAATAGTCGGACGTTTTTCCTGCCGGCGCTTCAACAGCCACGGCCGTGTGAGAGAAAGCCTCTCTGACCAAATGAAATCTTAATGTTGACATACGTATAGTTATTTAAAATAATTACAAAACCCAATTTTGAAAACGTTTCATTGCTTCAAGCGTATCTTCCCGACTACCAAAAGCAGTCAATCTTAAATACCCTTCGCCACTAGGGCCAAAACCTACACCCGGAGTTCCAATCACGTTGACTTCATTCAACATTCGATCAAAAAATGTCCAGGAATCAATATTTTCAGGCGTTTTGAACCAGATATACGGTGCATTCACACCGCCAAAGACTTCCAGTCCCATATCTATTAAACACTTGCGAACAAGCGATGCATTCTCTAAATAATTCGCTATATTTTCTGCGCACTGTGCTCTACCCTCTGGTGAATACACTGCTTCTGCGGCTTTTTGAGTGACATACGAAACACCGTTAAACTTGGTGGTCTGACGTCTGTTCCACAAGGCATTCAAAGAAACCATTTCACCTGAATCGGATTTGGATACAACTTCCTTAGGAACAACGGTAAAGCCGCAACGTAAACCAGTAAAACCTGCTGTTTTCGAGAAACTGCGGAATTCAATGGCACATTTCTTTGCTCCTTCTATTTCGTAGATGCTGTGCGGAACATTTTCTTCCGTAATGAAAGCCTCATAGGCGGCATCAAAAAGTATCAAAGCGCCTGTTTCCAAAGCATAATCAACCCAAACTTTCAATTCATCTCTGGTTAAAGTAGTTCCGGTTGGATTGTTTGGGAAACACAAATAGATGATATCTACCGGTTTCTCAGGCAAAGCAGGAATAAAGTTGTTTTCTGCGGTGCATGGAAGATAGACGATGTTGCTCCAGCCTCCATTTTCGTTGAGCGTTCCTGAACGTCCATCCATCACGTTTGTATCAACATAGACTGGATAAACTGGGTCAGTCACAGCTACAATGTTATCTTTGGAAAGGATTCCACCGATATTTCCCATGTCGCTTTTACAACCATCACTCACAAAAACTTCCTCCGGATCCAGATGAACCCCTCTGGGTTCAAAATCGCACTCAATAATTTTTTCTACCAAAAAACGATAACCTTGTTCTGGTCCATATCCCCTGAAGGTGCTTGCCGATGCCATTTCATCCACAGCTTTATGCATTGCATCTATAACTGCTCCTGCCAATGGTTTGGTAACATCTCCGATTCCCATAGAAATCAACTTTGCTTCGGGATGACTGCTTCTGAAAGCCTTCACCTTTGCAGCTATTTCGGAGAAGAGATACCTTCCGCCCAATCTTAAAAAATTTTCGTTAACTAAGGCCATATTTTTTATTTTGTAAATAGATACTTGCTAAAGCGTATCGATCCGCTTAGACTGAGAGATTTTTAAAGGTGTCTTTACACTTCACCTTCAAATACCGTAACGGCTTCACCCGTCATTAATACATGGTTGTTTTTAGCATCCCATTCTATTAGCAAACTTCCGCCGCGTAAATCAACTACGGCTTTTCTTGCTAAATGGCCACTCAAAACACCAGCAACTAAGACTGCACATGCGCCGGTACCACAAGCCAAAGTTTCCCCTGCGCCTCTTTCCCAAACTCGCATTTTAACGTGCTCTTTATCTATAACCTCCACAAACTCTGTATTCGTTCGCTTTGGAAAAAGTTTATTTAATTCAAATTTAGGACCCAGCACCGGTAAATCCAGCACATCAATATCCGTCGTAAAAATCACTGCGTGAGGATTACCCATCGACACACAATTAAGTTCATATGTTATACTGTCAATAGTTAGCGGAATCTGTATGGCAGAATCACCGGATACATCCACCGGTATAAGCGCCGGTTTAAGAATAGGCTCACCCATATCGACACATACAGTTTTCACCAATCCATCTTCTACAAACAGGTTTAATGTTTTTAAACCAGCTTTTGTTTCCAATGTCAAAAAAGTCTTTTCGGTCAAACCTTTTTCAAAAACATATTTGCCAACACATCTGGATGCATTGCCACACATTTCTGCTTCCGATCCATCAGAATTAAACATGCGCATTCGAAAGTCCGCAAATTCAGAATTCAGAATCAGCACCAGCCCGTCTGATCCGATACCAAAATGCCTGTCGCTCAGCTTAATTGCCAACGCAGCTGGATCTTCCACCTGCTCGCTTATCGCGTTCACGTAGATGTAATCGTTGCCTGCTCCCTGCATTTTTGAAAACCTCATTTTCCTACTTTTTTGTTTGATACTTTTAATGATGCAAATATATAAGTAAATTCTGAATCCACAATGCAAATAATCTTTTTTATGTAATAAAATGCATTTGTCTTTCTTTTTGTCTGTTTATGGCTCTTTTAAAAAGACATAATTAGCATTAAAGCCAATATAAGTGCCTTTTAGTAATATTAAAGCATATATTTTATTGAAAAAATAAATCGCATTTATACTTTCAATTAGATTGTTTTTTTAAGTAATAGGTATCTATTTGCATTATCGGGATTCTTTTAAAATAAAAAAAATAGTGAAAGTCATTCATTTTTGAATTACTCCCACTATATTTTAGCCTGGACCCGGTGTTAGTTTGTTCGCCTAAATCTCATAATCTACCACCCATCTATCAGACTTGACCTCACCAACAAAACCCTTAACAGCAACATGTTTTGGATGTTCATCGTAAAGTTTCAGATCTTCTGCATTGGCAAATTCGGAATATAGTGCCACATCAGCACTCATACCCGTTTTGGAAAAATCAAGACCGACTTCCAGCTTTAGAAGTCCGGGGATTTGTCCGTTCAAAGCTTCCAGTTTTTCCTTCATCAACAAAGCATTGGCCCCTTTATCATGACCCAGAGCCTCTTCTTTCAATTTCCAGAATACAATATGTTTAATCATCTGTTCCGTTTTTTAAAGTTTCAACAAATGTACAAAAAATGCCTTTGAATAAAAAAAAGACAACCTTTTTCAACCTTAATATATGTGAATAATGTAATTAATTTAAATTATTCTGTAACGCATACAGCATCAAATGTGTCCACCTTTGTAACGATTTAAAAGACAAATATTAAACGCGAATGGAACGGATAGCTATTCATAAGGTTAAAGAGTTTGCAACTAAACAATCCATCAGTTTGGGCAAAAAATCATATCTAAAAAAACAGGAGGCCAGCAATTTTTTTACGGATGTTGCCGATGGTACTTTGTTTATTGCCAGAGTTGTGAAAGAAACTTTTTCACGCCACTTTGAATTCAGGGAATTCCTGCATCAGTGTTATCAAATCGGATACATGACATTGCCACTTATTTCAATCACGGGTGCCATCATCGGTTTAGTGCTTACCATTCAATCGCGTCCCACTTTGGTTGATTTTGGTGCAGAAACCTTACTTCCTGGAATGGTCGCCGTATCCTTGATCCGGGAAATGGGACCTGTTATTACTGCACTGATTTGCGCCGGAAAAATAAGTTCGGGTATGGGTGCCGAATTGGGTTCCATGAAAGTGACCGAGCAAATTGATGCCATGGAGGTTTCCTCCACCAATCCTATGCGATTTTTAGTAGTAACCAGGGTCTTGGCTTCCACCTTAATGATTCCATTGTTGATCTTGTATGCAGATGCTTTGGGCATATTGGGCAGTTGGTTAGGTGCAAATATTAAAGGGGATGTCACTTTTGTTTTATTTTTCTCACAGGCTTTTAGTCATATAGGCTATATAGATTTAGTTCCAGCTGTTGTCAAGTCCTTTTTCTTTGGAGCAGTGATCGGTCTGGTGGGCTGCTACAAAGGATACAACGCAGGACGTGGTACGGAAAGCGTTGGAAAAGCGGCAAATTCAGCAGTTGTTTTGGCTTCATTGCTGGTTTTGATTACAGATATGTTTGCTGTACAGATTACGGATATGCTAATAAAATAGGATGATGGAAACGGAAACTCGTACACCGGTTATTGAAATTACCAATCTTAAAATAGCATTTGGGGAGCAAGAAGTGTTGAAAAATGTTACTTTAAACCTTTACAACGGTGAAAATCTGGTGGTATTGGGGAAATCAGGATCTGGAAAATCGGTCTTAATAAAATGCATTGTTCGTTTGTTGGAAGCGGATGCCGGAAAAATACAAATACTGGGAGAAGAGGTGAATCATTTAAACACAAAAAAACTGGGTGTACTGAGAAAAAAAATCGGTTTCCTTTTTCAAAGTGGCGCACTTTACGACTCCATGACAGTCAGAGAAAACCTGGAATTTCCGCTGCGGAGAATTAAAAGGGATCTATCACAAAAAGAAATTGACGTGATTGTGAGAGATGTACTGTTAAATGTCGGATTATCGGATGCCATAGACAAAATGCCCTCACAACTATCCGGTGGAATGCGAAAAAGAATCAGTCTGGCCAGAACTCTGGTGGCTGACCCGCTGATCATGCTCTACGATGAACCGACTACAGGCCTGGACCCGGTAACGTCCGACGAAATAAGTTTGCTCATCAACGAAGTTCAAAAAAAATACAAAACATCCTCCATTATCATTACACATGATATTGAGTGTGCCCGGGCAACAGGTGACCGTGTGATTATGCTTCAGGATGGAGAAGTATATATGGAAGGGACCTTGGAACAGTTTGAAAAATCAACAGACCCTTCCATCCAATCATTTTTTAAATAAAACACTAAAAATATGAATACGCACAGCTCAAAATTCAATGTACGCTTAGGGCTCTTTATCACGGGTGGTATTGCCCTGTTGGTCTTTGCACTTTTCATCATCGGAAAGCAGAAAAATTTATTTGATCCAGTCTTTAAAGTAACTACGAACTTTTACAATGTTAGCGGTTTGCAAATTGGAAACAACGTCCGGTTTTCAGGCATAAATGTAGGCACCGTGGATAATATTAGCATCATCAACGACTCTACGGTGGAAGTAGAACTCCTGGTGAAAAAAGATGTACAGCGGTTTATAAAATCTGACTGCGTCGTGGCTATCGGTTCTGAAGGGATCATTGGCGACCGGATTTTGATTATTACACAAGGCAGTTTTGATGCCCCTTTGGCTAAAGACGGGCAAAAATTGGATTCAAAGGAGCCGGTTGAGACGGACGCCATTATGCAAAGCCTTTTGGTGACTGCAAACAATGCAGCAATCATTACCACTCAATTGACCGAAATCCTGATGAAAATAAATCATGGAAACGGGACCCTTTCCCGATTGATTCAGGATTCAACCATTGCAGAGAATCTCAATCAGACCATCGTCAATCTGAAAAAGAGTAGTCGTGGACTCGATGAAAACATGACAGCGGCCAAAAGCAATTTCCTTTTAAAGGGCTATTTTAAGAATAAAAAGAAAGCCGCTCAAAAAAAGAAGGACGATGCCATCGAAAAAAGAGAAGCTGAATTAAAGGAAAGAAATAAAAAATAATGTCTTTCGTTCGAAAAGTTCATGTTGTTTTGTATTTTTGACTCTCTAAATAGCCTTGTCAAAAAGAGGTGGAAAATCAAAATGGACAAAAGTCAGATGGTGATGCGGTACAAATTTGTTCTTATACTTTATAGCCTTTTGACTTTTGTCTGTGAAAGCACTTTTTCGCAACAAGCTACTGTTAAATCAGATACCACTCAAATATACCAAAAAATTGAGAACTATTCAAAACGAAGCAAGTTCACGAGGTATATGTATGGATTGATTTTCGAACCGCAAATAAAAAACCAGAAAAGAATTAAAAAATACAACAGGCAGACTCAAAGACCGTACAGCGCTTTTGAAGGTAAAATTATCCGAAAAATCAACATTGAGACTATGGATCCATTTGGATATTCCATTATGGATACTATCTCTCAACTTGGCTTTATGTCGAAAGCAGGAAATACGCTGCACGTCAAAACAAGACACATCACCATTCGTAACTTATTGCTCATTCATCAGAATCAAAAGTTCGATTCGCTTTTGGTTAAGGAATCGGAACGACTGGTGCGAAGCAGAGGTTATATTAACAATGTCTCCTTTATCGTTAAAAAGACAACCAGAAATTCGGACTCGGTCGACGTTTTTATTCGTGAAATAGATAATTGGAGTATTTCTCCTGAATTTTCGGCCTCTACAACTTCTAGCAATACCATTCTTATAACGGAAGAAAATTTTCTGGGGACTGGTCATAATTTTCAAAATGGGTACACCAAAGATATTTCAGATGGGAATAATATTTTTAGTACGAATTATTATGTTCCCAACATTCGGAACACGTATATCAGTACCACCTTGCATTATGAATTTGACCGATTCAAGAATTTCAATAAAAGCCTGGTTGTAGACCGTCCGTTTTATTCGCCATTTGCAAAGTGGGCTGGCGGGGTAAGTTTTCAGGGTATCCATTCTGTAACTGTGCCCCTGACCCTCAATTACGATACTCAAGACTATTGGGCTGGTTATGCAAAACAGATTTTCAAGGGCAATACGATGGAAGATCGTACCACCAAAATTATTTCTACTGCACGATTTCTACGTATCCGGTTTCTGGAAAAACCATCGGAGCTTAAAGACCCCTTTCATCATTACGCCAATGAGGACTTTTATCTGGCAGGGATTGGTTTGTCTACCCGAAATTATGTGCAAGATAAATTTATTTTCAAATACGGCCTGACGGAAGATGTTCCGGTTGGAAAAGTGATTGGGTTGACTGGGGGTTATCAGGTGAAAAACTATGTGAAACGGTTGTATCTGGGTGCAAGAGTATCTTCTGGCCATTATTTTTCATGGGGCTATTTTAGCCCCAGTTTTGAATATGAAACTTTCTTTCGTGCATCAAAAGCAGAAGAGGGCCTTTTTACAGCCAAGGCCAATTATTTCACGGATTTATTTGAAATCGGAAAATGGAAAATGAGGCAATTTATTAAACCCGAACTCACTATTGGCATCAACCGTTTCCCCTACGACAGTCTGTCACTCAACGACGGTTATGGCCTTGGCGGGTTTAAAAGCACGGAATTAGCGGGTACCAGCCGTTTTTTGCTTTCCCTGCAAACACAAGCATATGCGCCCTGGAATCTGATTGGTTTTCGTTTTGGACCCTACCTGAACTTTTCATTGGGTGTCCTTGGCAATGAAGATCACGGATTTAAACACCAAAAAATGTACTCGCAGATTGGCTTGGGTGTTTTAATCAAAAATGAAAACCTGATTATCAGTACATTTCAGTTTTCCATCTCGTTTTACCCACATATTCCAGGGAATGGTTACAATGTTTTTAAAACAAACTCGTTTCAGACGACCGATTTCGGTTTTAGTGGTTTTGAGATTGGAAAACCAGGGGCAAAGGTGTTTCAATGAAAGGACATCAATAGTTCTTAAATTAGTACATTTGTATTAAACATTTCCCCTATTAGAGTCCTTTAAAATAACAGAAATACCCGATGTTCAAGAAGTTCGTGTTCATACTATTTGCTCTTTCATTATTTTGCCATGAGGTTCAGTGTCAAAATGCAGACATCAGATTACTACGCGAAATAAACCTGAACCGTAATACGTCACTGGATGGAACGTTTAAGGCTATCACTAATTCAGCAGCGCCTATTTCGGTTGGATTACCCATTGGTTTATTGGGTATTGGAATTATTAAGGGTGATTCAGCACTGGCACGAAACGCTATTGTTATAGGTGCCTCGGTCTTGACTTCAACCATCGCGACCACCATTTTGAAAAATACCGTAAAGCGTACGCGTCCATTTGAAACCTACTCAGACATCGAAAAACTATCGGATGGAGGCAGTTATTCCTTTCCATCCGGGCATACCTCCGGAGCTTTTTCACTGGCAACTTCGCTGAGTCTGGAGTATCCAAAATGGTATGTAATTGTTCCATCCTATGCCTGGGCTACAGCGGTGGGTTATTCACGCATGGATTTGGGGGTACATTACCCGTCTGACGTCCTTATGGGTGCCATCGTTGGCGTGGGAAGTGCTTATTTGAGCCACTATATGAACAAAATACTTTTTCCGAAAAAAAATATGCTACATTGGTAGAGCCCCATTGAATATAGTTAGTATTACTTGGTTTTAGACTATTTTTTGAGAAGGCACAGTAGGACTTTAGTGAATTTGGAGACTTTTTACCTGTTCATTGCCCTTCACTTCCTGTATGATGGAACGAACAATTCCATCAACCAACCGAATGTTTGGAACAAAAATTTCTGTAATGCCGGTAACTCCTGCTATTGCCAAAAATATTTCGCAAGCAGGCACGATAACGTCTGCCCTGTCTGGATTCAGGTCGTAGATTGACATGCGTTCCTCCACATTGAGGGGAGCTAACTTTTGATAAAGTTCCTGAAGCTTTTTGATGGTCAGTATTCTTTTTTTGACCGTTTTTGCCAGACGGTATAATTTGTTGATGTTGCCACCTGAACCAATAATTTTCGCAGGATAGAAGTTCTTTTTAAGTGTACTCAGATAAAGTAACATTTCTTCCATTTCCTTAATGGCTCCCTTTTCATTTATCATTCGAATGGTTCCTACTTTAAAAGATTTCGCATCCGTCAAAGTGCCATTAATGATTAAGGCAATTTCCGTACTGCCTCCGCCAACATCGACATAGAGGTAATTTTTATCACCCTCGAGCATATCAGCAGCATGACTTTCATAGATTAGTTTTGCTTCTTTGGCTCCGCTAATGATACTCAGATCTATATTCGCTTTTTGTTTTACATTAAGTAAAATGGACTCGTTGTTTTTTGCTTCACGTATTGCAGCTGTGGCATACGCATAATAAATATCGACCTGGTATACTTTTATCAGGTTGTGAAAAGACTTCATCACCATGATAAGTCTATGCTCCAGATTTTCGCTGATTTCACCGTTTGAAAAGGAATCCTCTCCCATTCTAAGCGGGACACGCAAAAGCAACTCTTTTTTAAGAATGATACTACCATCAGGCTGTCTGTTAATTCGAGTTATCAATAATCGGACTGCATTCGAACCAACATCAATGGCTGCAACTTTTCTGAGAATCATTTGTTAATCTTTGAATGTAAAACTACTCATAAAAATTAGTCTTTATACCATTCATCTTCATCATACCCTACATAACTAAGGATATTGAAGTTCTCATCTCTGTTATGCAAAGCTAATTTGTAATCAGAAATAAGACAATTTTTCCAATCAATATTAAAATCGAAGTTTGCGAAATTTGATTTGACATTGTTGGCGTCATTCGGTTTTTTACGTATATCTGTGGTCATTTGTTTTTTTTATTTAATGGTATACAAAAAGAGGCATTTGATATTACATTGGTATATCAAATTTGTGATGATTGTAAAATGGATGATTTTTTTTCAAAATACCACAAAAAGGGTATGTGAAATGCCACACTAATGGGATACCTAGTAAAGCAAAAGCCCCATATCTTTGCTATATAAAAACAAAGGTTATGAGCACGATCATTGATGAATGGTTTAAAAGTCTGAGAAAGAAAAAACAAAGTTCAAACAATACTAAAAAGGAAAAAATAATGGCAACAACAGAACAACAACGTTTCGAAACGCTTCAAGTGCATGCAGGACAAGTAGTCGATAGCACCACCCATTCCCGTGCTTTACCCATTTACCAGACATCATCGTATGTTTTTGAAGATGCACAAGATGGCGCTGACCTTTTCGGCTTGCGTAAGTTTGGAAACATTTATACCCGGTTGCAAAACCCCACCACCGATGTTTTCGAAAAACGAATCGCCGCTTTGGAAGGTGGAGTAAGCGGACTTGCAACCTCATCGGGACAGTCGGCGCAGTTTATTGCCCTTAATAATATTTTGCAGGTTGGAGATAATTTTGTCTCCACATCCCATCTATACGGCGGAACATACAATCAGTTCAAACACCAGTTTAAACGTCTGGGCATTGAGGCTCGTTTCACCAAGGAAGACAAACCCGAAGAATTTGAAGCATTGATTGACGACAACACCAAAGCCATCTATTTGGAAACCATTGGTAATCCCGAACTCAACGTACCGGATTTTGATGCCATCGCAGCGGTAGCCAAAAAATTTGACATTCCATTGATTGTTGACAATACCTTTGGAGCTGGCGGTTATCTTTTCAGACCTATTGAACACGGTGCAGCCGTTGTGGTTGAATCTGCCACCAAATGGATTGGCGGTCATGGTACTTCCGTAGGTGGAATCATTATTGACAGCGGAAAATTCAACTGGGGCAATGGAAAATTCCCATCCTTCTCAGAACCATCCGGCAGTTATCACGGACTCGTATTTTCGGAAGTATTCGGAATAGGTGGCCCTTTTGGTAACATCGCATTCAACATCCGAGCCCGCGTAGAAGGTCTTCGCGACTGGGGGAACACCATCAGCCCGTTCAACTCGTTCTTATTGGTACAAGGAATTGAAACGCTTTCATTGCGTGTGGAACGTCATGTTCAAAACACCCTGGCACTGGCCGAATGGCTGGAAAGTCACCCGAAAGTGGAATTTGTGAACTATCCAGGCCTAAAGAGCAGTAAATACTACGATCTGGCCAAAAAATATTTCCCCAAAGGAGCCGGCGGTGTGCTGACTTTCAAATTGAAAGGCGATGCAAAAAAGGCAGATACGTTGATTGACAATGTCAAATTGTTCAGCCATTTGGCTAACGTAGGTGATGCAAAATCCCTGATTATTCACCCTTCTGCCACCACCCACGAACAACTTTCTGCCGAAGAACAAACGGCTGCAGGTGTTGAACCCGGTTTGGTAAGACTTTCAGTAGGTATTGAAAATATTGAAGATATCAAGGCTGATTTGGTACAGGCTTTTGAGTTTATTTAAAAAAAACCGATTCATAAAAAAAAGTCGGCCAAAACAATGGCCGACTTTTTTTTATATTGTAAAAACTACCTGTTAGGAGGTGTATCTCTTACAAATGTTGTCCCATCAAAATGTGCAGAATATGCAACACCACCACCAGACCTATATAATACGATTCTATTTGAAGGTTTTCTATTATAATCCAGCGAAACTATTTTATCATTTACAGACGATAGATCAAAATTTGCAGCTCCATTCGTACTAACATAAACTGTTTCATAATTTTTTGTACCATTACCCTTCTTAAAATGAATGAATCTGGAACCTGGACGATAACATACAATATCATCATATTGGTCATTGTTATAATTCATAACAACAGCCCTATCCAATTCTGAATTAAAATTAAAATTGCTCAAACCAGTCGTAGAAGTTGAAACAAGCGTGAAGGTCCCATTACCATTTGAAGTCATAATATAGACCACTCCCCTACCTGGACGATAACACATTAAATCTTCATATGAATCATTATTATAACGAAGTTTTATTATTTTATCTTGTGTCGATTTTAAATCGAAAGACCCAATTCCACTTCTATATTCTTTAACTAAATTAAAAGCTTTCAATATCTTATCATATTTCAAAATAAATACAACTCCAGATCCAGGTCGATAGCACAATAGCTCTTCAATGTTGTCACCGTTATAATCCAAAGCAATTGCTTTGTCATTAACATTATCAAAATTATAACCTCCTACTCCATTAAAACTTTCAATCAAATCACTAAATAAACCCGTTGACGTATTATATTTTAATAAAAAAACTGTTTTTTTACCAGGACGGTAGCAAAATAGTTCATCTACACCATCTCCATCGCAATCAAGCGCAATCATTCTGTCATTCTCATCTTTAAGATCGTAATATCCTAAGCCATTGTAAGAAACATTTTTTGTTATAAATGTACCATTACTTTGAGCTATGTTTAAATAAGAACATTGTGGAAACCAATCATAAATAGCAAAAATATTTGGACGTTCATAATAATTGCCGGGTCTGTAGAACATCAGATTTTCATAGCCAACAGCATTGTAATCGAAACCTATAGCCAGATCACTTTTATGTTCTAAATCAAAGGCTCCTTTCACATCAGAAGGATAGAGCGCTAAAATTGCTACTTTATCATTGCTTGTAAAACTGTTTGTTATTCCTATAAAATCACTATTCATGATCGAATAATATTCTGAAGAAGGAGTACCGTTGATTGGAATACCGTCAGTATCTCCGCTATTTTTAAGACCGATACAATGACCTAAACTATGCATAAAGATGCTCTGGTATGTCAAATATGAAAGATCTTGTTCATTACTGAGCATTGTTTCATTTACATTTATTGTCCCACCTGCATAAACACCATTTGGATAATCAGCTGATGACAGACCGACATTTAGATTGCCATGAATCGTGATTTTTGATATTACATCAGCTTTAATGTTTTCAGTAGCAATCGGTGCTAATAAATTTTCTTCCAATACAAAAAACAAAGAAGAATTAACGTTGTTGAATTTTGATATAGCCTGAACAAGACCATTATATGCCATATCCTGGTGATTTGTCCAGAACTCTGTTCTTTCAAATTTGATTCGTATCGTTCTTCTTGTTAGAGGGACGGTTGATACAGAACTTTGTCTTAGTAAAGATTTTTCTACAGCAACCGTATCATTTTTCGGAAAACGAATATCTCCATCCACCAAAAAATAATCATCGTATTCTAAAATATCGTTTCCAGTATACCCTAAGGACAGAATTCTATCCAAAACAGGCCCAGAGGTTAAATTACTTACAGAAGGTTTTTCTACAGTCTTAACATTTTCGATGGTATCTTCCGCGCATGAAAATAAAAATACTGAACATAAAATCAAAATAGTTTTTTGCAATCGATTCATTTTTAATTATTAATTGTTTGATACCTACTCTATTGTTGCTTTTCGGCCATCGCAATATATATTTATAAATATTTTAATACTTTTATTTATGCATATATAATTAACAAATATAGTCATTATTAACTATTTTTATATATTATATAACAATATATATCTATTCATATATACTTTTTTTAATCTATAAATCTAACTTTCTTAAATTTAGCCGCTTAAATAAAATTTATTGTAATTTTACTCCATCAATCAACTAATTACAATCCATTATGACAGACCTTCTTTTACAACAAAAAGAGATACATGTAGAGTTTACAGATATATTGAATAAATTGATTGACTGGGCTTTATCCAGTGGCATCAAAGTTATTTTTATCGTCGTCGCAGCTTATTTATTAAAGGTTGTAGCTAAACGCTTTATACAAAGAATCGTCAAAGCAGCTGTACATTCTGACAAGCTCATCACGGAAGATGCAGAGCTGAAGCGAATGAACACGCTGGTTCACATTTTTTCATACACCTTCAACACCATCCTTTTAATGATAGCCGCCATGATGGTCATCAAAGAATTTGGGGTTGATGTGGCACCCATTCTTGCAACGGCCGGTATTGCAGGTGTAGCCATCGGCTTTGGTGCGCAATACCTGGTCAAGGATATCATTACCGGTATTTTTATCATCTTTGAAAATCAATACCGCCTGGGAGATGTGATTAAAATAGGCACTATCGGAGGATCCGTTGAAGATATCAGCCTGCGTGTTACAACCTTGAGAGATCAGGATGGCAATGTGCACTACATCCCTCACGGTGAAATTAAAATAGTATCCAACCTGACCCGTGTTTATTCTAAAATCAACTTGAATGTAGGGGTTGCTTACGAAGCCAAACTGGACCATGTTGCCGAAGTGGTCAATAGAATTGGACAGGAACTGGCCAACGATCCTGCCTGGAAAGATGCCATCACCCAATCCCCCAGATTTTTAAGGGTGGATTCGCTCGATGAGTCTTCGGTTAGTATCAAGATTGTCGGTGAAACGAAGCCTCAGGAGCAATGGAGTGTAGCCGGTGAATTGCGAAAACGCATCAAGGAGACTTTTGAAAAAGAGGGTATCGATATACCATTCCCTCAAACAGTGGTACGCCATCTGGTCAATAATCAGGAAGAGGAATAACAATCGATCTAAAAAAAAACAATAAGGTCTTCCATAATTAGCATTATGCCATATATTTTAGTATTTTTGCAAACAATATGACATCATATTCGAGCTTTTACTATTATTATGTATGTTTAAATTCCTTTTATGGATACATTTTGCAAACTCAACAGCACAGAATGTTACGGCTATAAAGAGCTGGATGTTTTGCTGGAGCTCAGTTCTTTGCTGAGCAACAAGGAAATTGAACTGGATCAGGTCATCGCTCTTCTAGCCGAACACCTCAATGCTGAAAGAATTATCCTAACCATTTTAAACAGGGAAAATTCCAGCATTCTCATTGAGGGGTCTTTTGGAATTATCGAGCAGGAAAAAAAAGAAGCCGTTTATCAGATAGGTCAGGGCATCATAGGACGTGTCATCAAAAGTGGCGAGACCATTTTGATACCTAAAATAGCAGAGTCCGAAGAATTTCTGAATTTAACGAATGCCCCTACCTCTATAGAAGGAATCGATGTTTCGTTTATTTGTACCCCTATCCGATACAAAGATCAGATCATTGGAACCTTGAGTTTCCATAAGGTTTACAAACGGATTGTTTCGTTTGATTACGATGTGCGTCTGCTTAAAATTGTTGGTTCAATGATAGGCAGAACCATGCGTCGCAGACAGGAATATGCCGAAGAAATGGAGCAACTGCTGAATGAAAACAACAACCTGAGAGGCGAGCTGAGAAACAGGATCATGCCGGATCAAATCATTTGCAATTCCAGTAAAATGAATGAGGTTTTTGCCTTGATAGATAGCGTAGCAACTACGGATGCCACCGTTTTGATACGGGGTGAAAGCGGTGTCGGGAAAGAGCTGGTAGCAGACGCACTTCACTACAACAGCCTTCGTAAAGGCAAACCATTCATAAAAGTGAACTGTGCTGCTTTGCCCGAAAATTTAATAGAAAGCGAATTGTTCGGACATGAAAAAGGTTCCTTCACAGGCGCCAGCATTCAACGGATTGGTCGGTTTGAAGCCGCAAACGGTGGCACCATTTTTCTGGATGAATTTGGAGACATTCCCCTTTCCACTCAGGTGAAACTTTTGCGGGTCATTCAAGAAAGAGAAATAGAACGCATTGGAAGCACAACGCCCATCAAGGTAGATGTTCGCATCCTGTGTGCCACAAACCGAAATTTGGAAGAGCTCATTGAAAAAGGTCAGTTTCGGGAAGATTTGTATTACCGAATCAATGTTTTCCCCATTTATATCCCATCTTTGCGGGAACGAATCAACGATATTCCCATTTTGGCGGATTTTTTCATTGATAAGTTTAATAAAAGGCACAATAAAGATATTAAACGGATTACCACCATGGCTATTGACACCTTGATGGTGTATCATTGGCCTGGGAATATCCGGGAGCTGGAAAATTGCATGGAACGGGCATGTATTTTAAGTACGGATCAGGTGATTCGTACAAACAACCTGCCACCAACACTGCAAACAGCGGCTACCACAGAAACAATGCAAAGTGGCACGCTGGAAACCATAATTGGAAAAATGGAAAAACAGATCATCATGGATGCCTTGATATCCAGCAGGGGAAACAGTGCCAAAGCTGCTGAAAACCTGGGTATAACCGAACGAATGATGGGCATTCGCATTCATAAATACAACATTAACCCTAAAAGGTTTAAAACGAAATTTGAGCATGAGCAAAATTGATTTTGAATTTTGTGATTTTGAAAATCCAAAGCATCTTGAAGCTTTGGTGGATTTACTGAATCACTACATGAGCGACCCTATGGGAGATTATCCCCCACACGACAAGAAAAAACAACTGCTTTTGGTGGATGGGCTGGCAAATCATCCTTCTGCTTTTGTCCTTTTCATTCTGTGTGATGGGGTATTCGCAGGTTTAAGTACCTGCTTCATCAATTTTTCAACCTTCAAGCTAAAACCCTACCTCTATGTTCACGATGTGATTGTACATCAGGATTTCAGAGGGAAAGGCCTTGGAAAACTTCTAATGAAAAAATTGGTATCCATTTCCAAAGAACGCGATTATTGCAAAATAACCCTGGAAGTGAGGGAAGACAACCCTGCAGCTAAACATTTGTACAAAAGCCTCGGTTTTGAGGAATGCGAACCTAAAATGTATTTTTGGACTAAAACACTCTGAAATAAATGAGAATAGTCATTCCTGTTGTTGATCTGGATGAACATAAAAACCGGATTTCGGGTGGTTTAAATGCGACCGGCCAAATTTGTCTGTACGATTCTGTTACGGAAGAGTTTTTATGGATAAAAGTATCAAAACTGGCAGTAAATCTAGGTGAATTACTACCCGCACTGGAACAGCAGGACATTTCGGTCATCATCACATCCAAAATTCAACCAATGGCATTAAAAGTTTTGGTGAATAAGGGCTTTAAAGTGTATCAATCCCAGGGAGATCTTTTGCAGGAGAATCTTGATTATTTTCATCAAAAGACTTTACAATGTTTCAATATGGAAAGTTCGATGTCAGATGCACTGATCTGTGGTGGACCCTGTGCTGTTTGCAGCACAGACTGTGAGGAAAGCGCCGAAATTAATCTCAATTCTAAACTACAAGCATCATGAGTATACTAAATGCGATGATTTTTATTACCAATGTGGATACCAGTACCGAATTAAGAAATTCCTGCTATTCCTGCAAATCGGAGGTTGAACTGTTTGAAATGCTAAAGGCGCAGGACATGGTTTTCAGCAGGGAAGATTTTGCGGAAGCGGTCAATTTTTTACTGTTAAAATGTCAAACGTATGAACAGGCAGACCGGGTAAAGGAAGTGGAATCTTGGTTTGGATTGTTTCGTTGACAGTAATTTATAGTTCTGCCACTCTTTTTTCGACCAACGTTTTTATTTCTGATATACCGGTAACCATTTGTTGCAATTCCTCCATGGTTGGGGTGTGGTAGCCAAAACCATCCAGCGAACAGATAGCTTCAAATTTTCCAACCAGAATGACAGTTTGTTTCATGGTATCCGTTAGTTCGGTTTCAAAGGGTTTCGACTCCCTGAACAACGCAACAGGCATATGATGGGTGGCATTCCAGTCGTATCGGGCCAATAGAGCCACAAAATACTTTTCCAGACTCATTACGGCAAAATTAAAGAGTAAATCCTGATCAAAACGGGATTTTTCGCTGTTCATGCTTTTGTGAAATGTTTTATAAAATCCATTCGCATAACGCAAACTGGAGAATGCCACAGCGCGCATTTCTTCTTCAGGAACTATCGTTGCAGACATCTGTTTTTGTTTAAATGTAGTTGAGTATAAAGCTTTAAAAATTCGTCTTTGGTCAAGGATCTTTTTAACTTTTCCGATTGATCTTTGATGCTGGCCAAAAGAAGGATACAGGATTCTTCATCTATGTTTAAACCAGTTTCGGAAAGAAGGTGAAACACAGTCGATTTTCCACTGTGTTTACCAATCAGGAATTCCTGTTCTTTTCTGCCTATGGCAGCAGCTGGAAAGGGTTGATAAGTCTGACGATCCTTGAGCAGACAACCTGTATGAATGCCACTTTCGTGAGTCATTACCATACTGCCAGTAATCGGTTTTGAAAGGCTGACGGGACGTTTAGATGCTTCGGCAACGTAATCGCAAATTTCAGCCAGTTTGGTGGTATTTAATGTGGAAGAGACACTGGCACTGAGCTCCAAAGCCAGTGCCACTTCTTCCATCGGTGCATTGCCTGCGCGTTCGCCCAAACCGTTCACCGTGGTGCTTAAACATCGGGCACCGGCTATGTATGCGGCAAGTGTGTTGGCTGTTGCCATTCCAAGGTCGTTGTGGGCATGAAATTCGAGGGGTATCTTTTTTTCCACGCTACGAACGGAAGCGATCAACTCCGTGGTGGTCGATGGATTTAAAAGACCGACGGTATCGGCCAAACGAACCCTGGATGCGCCAAAATAACTTGCTGCGCATACAAAGTCTTTCAAAAATTCAGATTCAGCCCGCGATGAATCCTGCGCGCCTATGGTGACATACTGAAACCTGGTGGAAGCAAAATCTATCAATTCCCCCAGTTGCGTCATCACCCAATTTTTATCTTTCCCCATTGCTTTGAGGAGTATTTCCGAAACCGGAAAAGAAATGTGGACGCCCATAGTACCTGATTTGGATGCCATGCGAATATCATTCTTTGTTGCACGACTCCACGCCAAAGTCTTAAAATGAAAGCCCATCCGGCAGAGTGTACGGATATCGTTGATTTCCGTGTTCCCCATCGCCGGTGTCCCTATTTCCAATTCAGGCACGCCTATCCCATCCAACATAGCTGCAATCCGTATTTTTTCCGCCAGGGAAAAAACAACTCCGGGAGCTTGTTCGCCATCCCGAAGAGTGGTATCTATGAAGTAGGGCTTTTCCATCTTTTAATCGCTGATCAAATATTTGCTGCAAGCCTCATCGCTTTCCAGAGCTTCCAGAATTTCATCGATAACCCCTTCGGAATCCACCCCACCGTACCAAAAATTGTTCGGATGAACCACCATCACCGGCCCCTGACTGCAAACATTCAAACACGCAGTCGTACTCACCGCCACATCCAGCCCCCTGTCAGAAGCCTCCTCAGCAATATACTGCAACAACCCCGCAGCACCCTTCTTGTTACAGGCACCCTGCGCCTCCCCCGAAACCCGGTACGAGTTACAAACCAAAATATGATAATCCGGCTTTTTCATAAAACATTCATTTTTAAATTTTATTTTTCTTTCTTTCTTCAAAACTCTCAATCACCGTAGGATTTTTTAAAAATAACAAAGAAGTTCAAGGCGCAAGCCGCGCGTCACACCGGAGCGTACTTTTCGTACGTGAGGATTGACAAGTGGTTTGCAACGCCGAAATTCGAAGTTATTTTTAAAAAAATATGAGGATTGATGAGAGGTTTGCAACGTCGTAATTCGCACCCATTTGGAAAAAAATCAGGCACAGCCTTGAGCCTTTCCGCTACAAGATGTCCCACATTTAAACGCGTCTGGTTTAGCAATCGACCGAATCACCTTATTCGTATAAATCCCATCCAACCCCTCATCAATCAACCCCGTCATCTCAATAACATGCACCCCGCAAGATTTCAACATACTCTTTGGCGTTTCACCCACCCCACTTACAAGCAGCGCCCTGCAATCTTTCAGCATTCTGGCCATATCTACCCATCGTTGATCACCGTTGCCACTTTTGGGTGTTGAACGTTCTTCCACCATTTTATACCCATTGGGAGTCTGTCTGAAAATAGTAAGACTACGCGCCTCCCCTAAATGCATATTCACCAAAAGACCTTCGTTGGTAGCAACAGCCACATACGGACGGCCAGTCGTTTTAAGATCCAGTCTGGAAGAGTATTCCTTAAGTAAAACATGCGTTTCGCTTAAGTCCTGACCCAAAAGCCCTGCAGCATCAGCCCTGCATCTGGCGCAATGGCTCATGAGTTTTAGGTGAGCAGAAGCCAGCGTGCGGGTTTTAAATATCATTTTCGCATGCGGCGCTGGATATTCGGCAAAAGCTGTTTCTGCTGTTGGAATAAGCGGTATGCAATTGATCACATCAGCTCCCAGGCTGGCACATTTTATGGCGACTTCCTCAATATGGTTTTCGTTGATTCCAGGAATAATGATGGAATTTATTTTAACTGTTATGCCTTTGGCTTTGAGTTTTGGAATGCATTCCAACTGTTGTTTCAGCAAAATTTTCGCTCCTGCCAAACCCAGATAAACATGTCTGTTAAAACGGACCCATTTATAAATCTGAGCAGAAACAGCAGGATCTACTGCATTGATGGTGAGCGTTACATGGGTCACCCCCAATTCAGCAATTTCGTCAATATACGGTTCCAACTCAAGTCCGTTGGTGGATAGGCAAAAAAGCTTATCCGGAAATTCCGCTTTGACCCGACGCATGGTTTCCATGGTTTCCTGTGCATTTGCAAAAGGATCACCCGGCCCTGCTATACCAATCACTGTCAGATTTTGTATCCGGGTATCCAGCTCTTTTAAATACGCTGCAGCCTGATAAGGTGCCAACACCGAAGAGGTTACTCCGGGACGACTTTCGTTTACACAATCGTATTTGCGGTTGCAATAATTGCACTGAATGTTGCATTTGGGAGCTACTGGCAAGTGAACTCGTGCATTGGTGTGTCTGGCTTCCTCGTTGAAACAAGGATGAGCGGCTAATTTTTCTTTGGTCGTTTCCATAGGTTATAAGTATTTGTACCCAATGGGTGAGTTTTCTTGTTTAAATTCAATCAAAGCGTTGACCACGAGGTCAAAAAGTTCCTGAGTGCCTTCGTATCCGATCTGATGCATACGGGAAGCGCCAAAACGGTCGTGAATGGGAAAACCCAGACGAACCAGGGGGATTTTTCGTTCACGGGCTATGTAATAGCCTTTGCTGTTTCCAATCAGAAAATCCGGTTTAAAATTTTCGGCTTCTTCGCGCAAGGTTTCAAAATCGGCGTCCTTTATCCAAAAAGGTTCTATACCGATTTCGCGCAACCAGTCGGCCAAAGCGGTCACCAAATCTTCCTCTCCGTAAAGCAGGGCTTTTTTCCCGAAAACATATTTATGGGCATCCACATAGGCATCCACCAACCGTCCACGCTGTTTGCGGTATTTTTCAGGCATTTCTTTACCAGAAATTTCCTTAAGGGTATTCATAAAACGATCACTGAACTCAATACCAATGGGTAAAGGCATTTGATTGTTTTTGATGTAATAGGTCGATTCCAGCCATTCACCTGCCGTTTGCAGAAAACCAGAATCTTTTGTCCTACGTACTCCTTTGTTGAAAGCACTGCCAAATTCAATAACAGCTTTGGTATCCCCGATACTTTTTAGCTCGGCCAAAGTTGTACCACCCGTTGGAATCAGTTGATATTCGGAGGTATATTCATTGTCGAGCGTATCGCTGTAATCGGGAAAAAGCACATAGTTCAAACCGAAATCTTCGAGTATTTCTTTGAGGTAACGAATGTCGGCCGGTGTAACTATTCCCGGTAAAAGAGTGATTTTTTCGCCTGTCACCTCGTGTTTTGCCAGTGATTTGACTGTTGCCAAAACAGTGTTGTAAAAACCATCGGCATGACTGCCACAATAGCTCGGGGTGGAAGTGTGAATAAAAGTGGGCATCGTTTCCGACTCAGCTTCGTGCAATTCCTGATAATGACGGATGTGTCCCGGAATATCTTCACCTATAGTTTCCGAAAGGCAGGTGGAAGCAATGCCAATCGCTCCTGGTTTATACTGCCTGATGATGTTTTCAATGCCGGTTATAAAATTCTTACTCCCGCCGTAAACAGTGGTCGCTTCGCTAAAATTGCTGGAAGCTATGTCCACCGGCTCTTTGTAATGGCTGATCATATAACGCCGGATGTAGGTGGCACAACCCTGACTTCCGTGAATGAGCGGTACGCAGCCCTCAATTCCCTTAAACACAAGCGAGGCACCAAGCGGGGCGCAAAGCTTGCAGGAATTTCTGGTTGAAATGTAGGTTTTACTATCCATACGACTCATTTTTAAAAATTACTATTTGGTAAAACGCCAAACCGGGCTCATGGCTGTGGCGTATATTTCTTTGGCGAAATTCATCATGCCTTCGTAGCCTGCCAGCGGTTCTTTGCGTTCGTGGTTGTGATCGCAGAAACCCAGTCCAATTTTGTGGGCTATGGGTCTTTCCTTGACACCACCAATAAAAATATCGGCCTTTTTTTCTTTGACGAAATGGGAAAGTTCCACCGGATTTGAATCGTCCACAATAATGGTCCCCTCGTTGCAAAGCCTTTTAATCAAATCGTAATCTTCGGTCGTTCCAGTCTGAGATCCGACAATTACGGTTTCCACGCCTATCAGCCTTAAAGCTTTGATCAATGAAATGGCCTTAAAAGCACCACCCACATAAATGGCTGCTTTTTTTCCCTGAAGACGCTCCTTATACCAGGCCAACTGAGGCATCAGTCTGGCAAATTCTTCCTTTACCAGTTGTCTGGCTTTTTCCATCATGTCCTCATCCTTGAAAAAACGGGCTACATCGTACAGTGCATCGCTCATATCTTCTATGCCGAAATAGGAAACGCGCATGGAAGGAATACCGTATTCGTCCTTCATCATTTTAGCCAGGTAATTCATGGAACCTGAACATTGAACCACGTTCAAAGCTGCACTGTGGGCATTGCAAATATCGTCTACCCGCCCGTCGCCTGTAATGGAGGCATTCACATGAACCCCCATTTTTTTATAGTAATCCAATAGAATCCAAAGCTCTCCTGCCAGGTTAAAATCGCCCAGAATATTGATACTTTTTGCCGGGGTCGGTCTGGTTTTGGTCCCCACCAATTTAAAAATGGACTCGCAAGCCACTTTGTACCCGTCCTTTTTGGAACCCTGAAAACCAGGCGCCTGAACCGGAATAACGGGAATACCCTTTTCCTTTTCCAACTGACGGCAAATACGCTCCACATCGTCTCCAATCACGCCAACAATACAGGTCGTATAAATGAAAGCGGCCTTTGGCTGATGCTTGTCAATAAGTTCAACAGCAGAGTCGTATAGTTTATTTTCACCTCCAAAAATAACATCCCTTTCCTGCAAGTCTGTACAGAAACTCAGGCGGTGCAATTCGGGGCCCGAAGAAAGTGAACCCCGAATGTCCCATGTATATGCAGCACAACCAATAGGTCCGTGAATTAGATGCAGCGCATCTGCAATGGGGTAAAGCACCACCCTTGATCCGCAAAAGACACAAGCGCGTTGACTTACACTGCCTGCCAGACTAGCCTTGTTGCAATCGATGGTGCGCTCATTCGCGCCTGCCATCGATACCTGCATTTGTCTATCATCCAATATGTAAGCCATACTTATTACTTTTAAAATTACATTTGAAACTCAAATTTTTCTTCCATACACGTACTGTCTTTATGATCCAGGAATGCATCCAGAATCTGAATCAACAGATTGGCAGCACCCGTATACCCTGTTTTGGCAAAATAGTTGTGACCAAAGCGGTCAGCAATGGGGAAACCAAAACGTACAAAAGGTGTATTTTCATCACGGGCAATGTATTTACCATACGTATTACCTATCAGTAAATCAACACCTTCCTGCTTAATCCATTGGTGCATACGAAACATATCTGCGGTGTCACCTGCCATGTATTTAGCTTCAGGAATATCTTTTAGAAGTTCCTTCATGCGTTCACCGAAAGGTTTTCCAGGAGTACCAGTTACAATGTATACAGGCTTCATGTCCATGCTCAGTAAAAATTCGGTGAGTGGAATGAGAGTATCGGGATCTCCCCAAAGGGCTACCCTTTTCCCGTATAAATATTTGGTACTGTCTGCTATTAAGTCGATTAAACGTCCACGTTCATCACTCAAACTATCCGGAATGGGTAAATTGGCGTGGCGGCTCAGTGACATCAGTAAACGGTCGGTGGCTTTAAAACCAATGGGGATATCCAACATTTCAAATTTAACCTTGCACTTATTTTCCAGTTTAATACAAGCATCCTCGGTGGAATACTGTCCAAGACCGATGGTATATTTACTGTCACCGGTAGCTGTCAGATCACTAATGGTTGTTCCACCGTCTGGATACATTTTATATTGACCGTTCAATGGCGTATCCAACACATCTGTCATATCTGGAAACATAATGGTGCGGGCTTCCATAACCGATACCAGACGTTTGATTTCACGCATGTCAGAGGGTTCCATCCAGCCGGCCACCAAATTGACCACATTTCTTTTCTTGGGTGTCGCCGTGGAAAAAAACTTGACCATGGCAGCTACCTGATTGGAATAGCCCGTTACATGAGTTCCCACATAACTTGGCGTGTTGCAATAAATCACCTGCTTGCCTTCGGGCACAAATCCATCGTCGTAAGCCTTGGATACAATCTGTGTTAAGTCATCACCGATGGTTTCCGACAAACAAGTGGTATGAACAGCGACCACTTCAGGTTTATAAACCGTAAACATGGTTTCAATGGCCGTCAGTAAGTTGGCAGATCCACCAAATACGGAGGATCCTTCCGAGAACGAACTGGTAGCAGCCATAACCGGTTCTTTAAAGTGACGCGAAAGTGCACTGCGGTGGTACGCACAACAGCCTTGTGAACCGTGGCTGTGTGGCAGGCATCCGTGGATCCCCAATGCTGCATACATGGCGCCTATGGGCTGACAGGTTTTTGCGGGGTTGATGGTCAACGCCTTCCTGTCTATTTCTAATGCTGTGGTATGTCTGAGTAGCATAATTTTCTTTTTTACTTAGTTAAAAACATATTCGGCTTCCACCAGATCTTCACTTTCCCAGGGAGCTTTCATCTGTTTAAAGATGGTGCTGCATGCTATCATTTCAATGTCTTTGTAGAAATTGATGGCACCTTCAAAGCCTGCGTATGGGCCTCCTGAATCGTAATTGTGAAGCTGTTTCAAAGGAATACCCATTTTTTGAACAACGTATTTTTCTTTGACACCGGCACAAAATACATCCGGCTTATAGAGTTCAATCAGTTTTTCCATTTCGTAATGGCTGAGGTCGTCAATCACCAATGTTCCGGCCTTCATATCTTTCATCAAACCATCGTAGGCATTGAATTCCATGCCTTCTTTCGCTAGTTGCTGAAGCTCTTCGGCTGTTTTACGGGGAGCATACCGAGTAGCATCCTGCAAAACGGTTATTTCTTCAATGTTTCGGCTATCTGCGTCAATTTTGATGGTAGGAATCACACTACGGCCTTCGTAATCATCTCTATGCCCGAATTCATAACCGGCTGAAATACTGGTCATGCCGAGTTCATCAAACAATTCCTGATAATGATGTGCTCTGGAACCACCTACGAAAATCATGGTCGTTTTGCCCTTTGTTTTAGGTAACGCCTGATCCAAAGCTGCTTTTACAGCAACCATTTCATCTGCAATGACCTTTTCTATGCGATCGATCAATTCCCGATCTCCAAAATACTGACCTACTTTACGCAACGATTTTGCAGTTGCATCAGCTCCAATGAAATTGGCTTTTGACCAGGGAATACCGAATGATTTTTCCAGCATTTCTGCCACATAGTTGATGGAACGGTGACACATTACCAAACTATAATCAGCAGTATGCGCATTTTCAAATTGTTCCAGCGTTGAGTTTCCGGACATGGTTGAAACCAATTCAATGCCGCACTTGTCAAACAAATCCTCGATAACAAAAGCGTCACCACCAATATTGTATTCGCCCAAAACATTCACACGAAACTTGTATTTGCCTTCCACTTTGTCGTTGCGCCCAATCAGATTTTTAAACAATCCGTTGTTGGCAATGTGGTGACCGGCCGATTGGGAAACTCCGCGATATCCTTCGCAGGAAAATCCAAAAATATTGATCCCGGGAATTTCTTCCGTCATCTGTCGGGCAACGCGATGCACATCATCTCCAATCAAACCCACCGGACAGGTTGAAAATATGGCAATACCCTTAGGGTGAAACAATTCATTGGCTTCCCGTATGGCTTGTTTCAATTTTTCTTCCCCGCCAAACACAATGTTGGAATCCTGCATATCGGTGGAAAAAGCATAGGGTATAAAGTTTTCCTGCGCATCGCTGGTGGTTCTGGTTTGATTGCGACGGGTTAACCACGAATAATAGCCGCAACCAATGGGGCCGTGCGTAATATTGATGATATCACGTGTCGGGCCGAGTACCACGCCTTTACATCCTGCATACGTACAACCGCGTTGCGTAATAATACCGGGAATGGTGCGCACATTGGCCTGTATCTGTTTAATGGAATCCGGATCGTTCAGCACAATAGACTTCGACCTCTTTTTTGCAACCTTTGTTGGATATGCTGCCAAGACCTCCTCTTTGAAAGCAACAAGGTCTAAATCCTTAATTTTCTTTTCCATAATGGTTTCCTTTTAATCCAATGTAATGTCACCGGTTTCTCCTGTCCGTACACGAATGGAATCGACCGTATCAATGACAAATATTTTTCCATCACCACTGCGACCTGTCTGGTTCGCTTTAATAATGGTTTCTACTGCCAGGTCTTTTTTCTCGTCGGTAACGACCAGCGTAATCATGCGTTTTGATTTCAAACGCGGCATCTCCGAAATGAGTTCCAAAAGTTCCGGATCCACGAATGCTGCTTTCTCCAGATCACCATGGCCTTTACCCCTGCCCAAAACTGGCATAGCGGTAAACGATGGAAGACCTGCATCCGAAAGCGCAATCTTGGTCTCGCTCATTTTGGCGATACGTATCATTGCTAATATCAGTTTCATAAGTTTCGGTTTAAAATTAAACGTCCTGTCTTCCGCTGGAAATGGTGTAACTCTCATCCACCTTGGTCACAAAGATCTTACCGTCACCAAACTGACCTTTTTCGCCGGAGCGGGCTGAATCCATAATGGTTTCAATGACAAAATCCTTGTCTTTTTCCGGGATAACAATCATCAGCAAATCTTTGGGTAACTCGTCGTAGGTCACATTTCCTACTTTTAAACCACGCTGTTTACCACGTCCAAAAACAGACAACTTGGTCACCGCCGGAAAACCGGCTTCGAACAACGCTTTCATCACTATGGTTGATTTCTCGGGACGAACAATAGCTCTTAATAAATACATAATTTCTCCTCCTTTGTGTTTGATTAATTCATAATACCAAATCCTACCAATAATTCCTCCAATTCAGACATGGCCAAGGGCTGAGGAATTACAAACATCTGATTGTCGTTTATTTTTCTGGCCAGTGAACGATATTCTTCAGCCTGTTGATGTTCAGGAGCATGATCAATCACGGTTTTACGGTTGATCTCTGCGTGTTGAACCATATTGTCGCGGGGAACGAAATGAATCATCTGAGTACCCAGTTTCCGCGCGAACTCTTCAATCATATTGGATTCATTATCCACTTTACGGGAATTGCAAATAATACCGCCCAATCGAACGGTACCTACTTTACCAAATTTAGCGATGGATTTACAAATATTGTTGGCTGCATACATGGCCATCATTTCGCCTGAGCAAACGATGTAAACCTCTTCGGCCTTTCCATCCCGGATAGGCATGGCAAAACCACCACAGACAACGTCACCAAGTACGTCGTAGAACACATAGTCCAGTTTTTTCTCTTCGTCGTAAGCACCCAACTGTTCGAGTAAGTTGATGGAGGTAATAATACCACGTCCTGCACATCCTACGCCTGGTTCAGGTCCGCCTGATTCCACGCAACTCGTTCCTTGAAAACCTGGTTTCATCACATCGTCCAAATCGATATCTTCACCTTCGTCGCGCAACGTATCCAGAACTGTTTTCTGTGCCAGACCATGTAACAACAAGCGGGTTGAATCCGCTTTGGGGTCGCAACCCACTACCATTACATTTTTTCCCATCTCAGCCAAGCCGGCTACTGTGTTTTGGGTAGTGGTACTTTTACCAATACCGCCTTTTCCATAAATTGCAATTTTTCTCATCTTTTTTACTTTAAGAATGAATACCCTGCTTATAGAGAGGCACAAACCGTGCCATAGATGTTTCCTGGCTGATGGAATTAGAAAAAACAGGTTTTAGATGTCTGATTTAATGCGAACTAAAAAAATATTTTTTTTTGGAAAAGAAATTCAGGAGATTATCCACCTTGCAAAAAGCAACATATATGTAGGATAATAATCGTGGAATGTAGGTTTTTAACCATGAATGACGGATTAGGAAATATAAAACTAGTTGTTAAAAAAACAATTAGAAATATCGTTTTTCGTGTCATTATCAACGGATTCAAAAAAAAATCTTCCGTTTTCTGAGAAAGAAAATGTTGTATATATTTTTTTTAATGTCTACATTGTCCTATAATTTTGAATATACACAGACTTTTTTTTTCAAAAACCATAGATATTTTTCTATAAATAAAATGGGATTTCGTTAAAAAATCAGCGTATTCAAATTTAATAACCCTCATACAAATAGAACTTAAAACTTATGTCAATAAAAGTTTTAATTGCGGACGACAACCGTTTATTTAGAGAAATATTGGCCATTCGTTTCAGGGAAACCACCGATATTGAAATTGTTGCGCAAGCAGTTGATGGCTTGGATGTATTGGCAAAAGTGAAACTCTCTCAACCGGATGTTGTTTTAATGGATATCCGTATGCCTGGCATGAATGGCATTGCAGCAACCAAGATTTTATACGAGGAATTTCCAAATGTGAAAGTCATTGCATTGACTACTTTTAACGAGAAAATCTACATAACAGGCATGCTGGAAGCCAATGCTTGCGGTTATTTATTGAAAGATTGTACCTTTGAACAGTTGGGAGAAGCCATCAAACAGGTGTATTCAGGTAAGAAGTATTTCAGTGCTGCTGTAGAAGGATTCATCATTGAGGATTACCTTGGGCGTGCCTCTCAGGATAATACCAAACTGACCAAACGTGAATCTCAAATTCTGAGATTGTTGGCTGAAGGCAAATCCATCAAGGATATTTCCGAAACTCTTTTTGTAAGCATTAAAACGGTGGGCTCACATAAACAGAATGTCTTTCAGAAATTGGAATTTGAAAATATGACTCAACTCATAAAATATGCTTTAAATAAAGGTCTCGTTTCTTAATGAATGCATTTTATGAAGCTAATTTGTCGCAAACTTTTCCTGACTAGCATGGTTTTGTTGTCTGTTGGTGTCGTTTCAGCACAGGACAAAAATGTGGTGCAGATGCCGATCAAGGTTTCCATACCGATGGTTTCCCTTGTTGGATTTGCCGGATCAGGTGCGCCCAACAACATCTCAGGCAAAGGGGCAGTGCAAAGAGTTACGCCATCTACCACCGATACGACTTGGCTGAATTATTCCTCAGTTGTGGACAATAATACAACTAATTCCCTAAGTGTAAACATCACGTCCGGCAATTTGCCTGCACAAGTGGTGGTGAAATTGAATGTAGGAGAAGATGTAGGTGCTGGTGCCGGCACTTTGGGAAAACCAGTAGGCAAGATAATACTGAGTAAATACCCCCAAACCGTCATCACCGATATTGGCACTTGCTATACAGGCCAGGGACCAAAAAAAGGTCACCCGATATCCTATTCCTGGGAAGGCTTGGCGTCAATAGATGATGACCATACATTGATTGAAAATATGGAGATTTCTGTCATCTATACCTTCACTACCGGAAAATAATTTTCTTAAAGCAGATTAAGATGAACAAAAACCTGTTTTTTTTATTATTCCTGCTATTTTCGGTGATGCTATCTGGTGAAATGGTGGCTCAAGTCAGTGTTTCTGAACAATTCACTATCCTGGTCAACGATAAATGCCTGCTGAGCACCAACACGACACCCTCACCTGTCAGCATGACTTTGTCCACTTCAGTTGCCGGGTCTGCTGTATCACCTGTTTCAAACTCTAACATGTACATGAAGGTGACTTCAATCGTACCAACTGGCACTACACGTAAAATATCGGCCATTGTTTCCAACGGGAACGTTCCGACGGGAACCATTCTTAAACTCGTTTCAGCTCCATGTACAAGCTTCAATAGCCAGGGCGCTCTGGGCTCCGTCATTACTACGCCTATCACATTGAACAATACATCAAGCCAGACCATTGTCAATGGCATAGGCAGTTGTTATACCGGAACTGCAGCCACAGACGGGTACAGGCTGACTTTTACCTGGCAACCGGATGAAACAAATTATTACCTGATCAATTCCACTCCCGACCCCGCCGCCGTCACCATCACTTTCACCATTACCTCCGACAATTGATTCGTCTATTAATCTTCCTGTAGGCATAACCGTTCTCCCTGGTTCCCGGTTTGACTACATGAAAAATCAGCATTTTTGAACCCAAATTCAGATAATGCCTTACATTGAATCTGCTTTGACTGATATATATTTGTATATGGATATTCTTAATAAGATCATTCCAGTTAATCCAGTTAGAAAAACAACTTAAATCAAATCAAAATGAAAAAGACTTCACACCTATTATGGATTTCATTGGTAATGGCATTTTCTATGCCATTCTGGGTGGTCGGACAAGATACAAACGTTGCGACCAATGCTGTAACACTGACAGTGAACGGATCCGCTCTATTGGCAATTGCCACCGGTAACGTCAGTCTTTCCTTATCCGGCGCAACACAAGCGGGTGCTGCCATTCAGACTGTGGCCTCAGATTCAACTACCAGGTTAAGAATTTCATCCTTGGTGGACGGATCCTCCCAAAGAACCATCACTGCAGCGCTGAGCGCTCAACCTGTAGGAACAGAACTTTTGGTTAGTGTCAAGGCTCCGGGTACATCTTTTTATGCACCGGAAAATCAAGGAACTTTATTGTCCGATGTCAATCTGACAACTTCTGCTCAAAACATCATTACAGGTATTGGAACCTGCTGGTCAGGTACAGGTACCAATGACGGTTATGTTATTAAATATACCTACCGGTTAAAGGAAGGTGCTATCAATCTGGTATCATCGAATGTGACTGTAACATACACCCTGACTGCGGCCATATAATTTCTTAGGAAAAACGGTCAGGATCAGTTTCTTTATCATCTTATTGAATAACCAATGACCGCAAAGGACAAAATATGGCTGTGTTTAAGTTTGATGTTGATACTTATCAGTTTCAATGTCAAGGGTGTTGACACAAACATTGCAAGCACCACTGTCACATTGGGAGTTCCTGAAGTTGCTCTGTTGAAAACAACTTCAGGAGTTATCAATCTCACTCTGGTGCATCAGGATGCAGGAATGTCAGTAGAAACCAGCAAATCGGACTCTACGGCAAGACTGCTGATTTCATCGGTCATCACATCGACAGCCAGGACATTAAGTGCCAAGATATCCACCGGAAGTATACCTGCGGGTACCCACCTGTCTTTGGTTGCCTTACCGCCAAATTCCAATTTTGTAGGAGTCTCGGGAACGTTGAGTTCACAGGTCACACTGGATGCAACAGATAGGCCTGTCGTTACGGGGATAGGAACTTGCTATTCTGGGACTACCGCTTTTGACGGGTTTCCCTTGAAGTTTACCTTTGGCCTGGACCTGAACCCTGCAACTTATGGATCCCTTCGTGCAAATGCCGGAGTACAGGTTGTCGTGACATTGACCCTGTCTGCATCACAATGAAAAACGTTGATGAAAAATATAATATATAATTTAATATTCCATAAAAATGAAAATTTATAAGATTTGTCTTTCACTGCTCCTACTTATACCCTTGAGCACTTACGCTTCAGTTGAGGTTATGGGGAGTTTGAAATATGTGCAAACTGCTAATCCAGGCGAAGTGATCAAGGGTGAAATCAAGATTCAGAACAATGATTCTACCGATCAGGAAGTCAGAATCTATCAAACAGATCTTTTGTACAACTATCAGGAAAACACCTTTTATGACGAACCCGGTGGAAATAAACGTTCCAGTGCCGGTTGGATTCAATTCAGTCCAAAGTCAGTCATTCTGAAAGGAAAAGAAGTCAGGAGCATCGAATATGAAATCAAGGTGCCTCAAGTCGACTCTTTGAAGGGAACATACTGGAGCGTCATCATGGTTGAAGGCGTTACCCCTATCGATCCCACCGAAACAGGCAACCTGAATATCCGTACAGTAACCAGATATGCAGTACAACTTGTCACCGAAATGGGAAATAAGGGCAATGGAGATTTGAAATTTATGGAGCCTACGTTGATCAGAAAAGACGACAAGAATCTGTTTCTGGCCGTTGACCTGGTGAATGACGGAGACCATTACATCGCTCCTGAGGTTTCAATCGAATTGTACGATGAAACAGGAACGTCGGTCAAGACCATATCTGTACCCAAAAAAGGGCTATATCCTACAACCTCAACCCGATTCATGTTGGATCTGGATGGTTTACCCTCCAAAAAAACATACAAGGCCATGATCGTTGCTGCCGGTTTAGATAAAGATGTATTTGGTTTGGAGTATACGCTTTATTTCTAATCCATTGCTCAAAAAAACAATAAATGCTCATGAAAATTGAAAACATTTACTTCGTTTCTTTTCATGTTCCTATTCTTCCAATCGGTACAAGCTGAGGATTACAACCTGGAGCTTAAGTTACTGAACGACAAGAAAAGGATAGTTGAGGCAGGGTTAAACATGAATGTCTTGATTATGGTCAGCAATCGTTCAAACACGGACAAAGAGTTCCAAATCCGCATCAACGCCATGGGAAACAACTGGAAACTAATAGCAGATTATTCATCGGTGTCGGTCGAGAAAAATGCCAGCATCAACAAAATTGTTGGGGTGCAAATTCCCGGCAACTTGAACGCAGGTGACTATTCCGTTGAATTGGAAGCACTTGATAATGCTGGACATCAGTCCTTCGGAAAGGTTGTCATTCCCATTACTGTAAATCCTCGCTATAATCTTCAAGTTGAAAAATTAAAGACTACTCCATATTTATTTGCTGGCGATACTTTGAGTGCCCGATTCCTGATTCGGAATTTATCAAATATGGACATTTCTGTCCTGGTCACCGCCATCAATGGTCAGGAATCAAAGATCAGTCAACTACATATAGCCAAGGACTCCAGTCTTTTGGCCAACGTGCCCATATCCATTCCAAAAGACATCACCAGTTACACGCAACAATCGGTCATATTGTCGGCTGCCATCGTGGATAGACCTGAAACAGAGAAATCCATCTACTATTCCTATGATGTTTTCCCCTCTGAAAAGGTCAAATTCGATGGATTCAATCGATATCCCATCAAAGTTTCCAGCATCATTGCTTCCAGCAACCGCTGGGGGAAAAATGAGTACAGCACCATGTACGACATTCATGGTGCAGGATATGTCAACGAAATAAAAAGACAAAGACTGGATATTCATCTGAGAGGGCCCAATCGCAGCGGAAATCCATTGTTTGGATTGAATGACGAATATTACCTGAAGTTTCGCTCACCTAAAACAGAATTTTTACTGGGAGACGACAATTATAGCCTGAGTGAACTGACAGAATCCTCCAGAAGTGGTCGTGGTATGCGCTTGCAATACAATTTGAAAAAGTTGTCATTGGGCTCATATTACGTCAGTCCCAGATATTACCCGTCAACCAAACAAATCTATTCCATCTTCTCAACCTACCGGATCAATCAAAAAAATAGTATTTCAGCTGGATTTTTGACTAAAATCGATACGGCAAAAAATGCAGTTCAGTTATTGACATTAAATGGTTTAAGCAGCCCTTTTTCGTGGATGGGTACAGATTGGGAGCTGGCTCTTGGAAAAAAACAAAATATGCAGTCCATTGCGTACAGGGCTTCAATCCACCTGCGTTATTCGCTCCTTTCATCTCATCTCAGCTTTACACATGCCGACCCTGATTTTCCGGGATTTGTATCAAATACCAAAAGATTGTCCACAGGCATCACGGCCAATTTCAGAAAAATGAACCTTTACCTGAATTATGACATCAATGAAACCAATATGGCATTGGATACCTTGTTTTCCAATGCCCCATTCAGCAAAAGCCTGAGTTTTTCCGCAGGTTACAAGCTCAATGCAAACAGTTCTGTCACTTTGGGCGCATATTCATCAAGTCTGAAAGACAGAGCTCCAAAACCTTTGTTCGACTATGAAAAATACAATGGTAGGGTGGCCCTTCAAGACAAGTTCGGGCCCATGACATTAAATTTACAGGGTGAACTGGGCAACATTAAAAACTTTCTTGGAAAACAAGACGGTGACTTGACGAATTTTTACAATGGAACTTTTAACATACACTATCTATTCAATAAAACCATATCATCCAGTTGTTTTGTCAATTATCAAGGTGGAAAACAATACAAGATTACAGGGTATGACCGATTTTACTATGGCGGCTCTTTGATGACCAATTTAAAAGAAAAACTTTCCGTTTCGCTTCAGTACAACAGCAACTACCAACTGAAGGATTATTCCATGGACAGAAGTCTCTTGTCCTTGCAGATGCAAAGTCAGTTCAGTACCCGACATGAAATCAGTTTTGGTGTCAATTACAATCTGGCCAGGAATACCCTGAACACGAAAGAATTCAGCTTGCAGATGCGATATGCCTACCTGATCAACGTGCCGATTTCAAAAAAGAAAGATATCGGTAGCCTGACCGGAAAAATAATCAATCATGGCGTTGAAAATGTTGGGGGACTCCGATTGAATCTGAACGGTATCATAACGATCACAGACAAAAATGGCTCCTTTAAATTCCCGATGGTCAAAGTGGGAACATATATTCTGACAACAGATGAGTCAAGCTTCGGTATAAATACCATCACGGAAGTTCAAGGGCCTTATTGGGTGACCATCGAACCAGGCAAGAACACCAATTTTGATTTGGCCATGACTAAGGCGGCGCGTATAGAGGGTCGTTTGGTCATTCAAGAAGACGAACGAGCAGGTGTAAAAGGTTTTTATCCCATCAAGGAAGATATTGACAAACTGATCATTGAGGCTTCCAATGGCAAGGAAACATTCAGAATTTTGACTGAAAATGACGGTTCATTCCATTTCGAAGACCTCAGGCCTGGAGATTGGCAAATAAAAGCTTATCCGAATGGCCTTCCAGAAGGATACCGGTTGGCTTCCGGCCAATTCAAGCTAAGCCTTGATCCGGGCAAGGTTGGTAAAGTTGAAGTAATCATACAAAAGGTAGTTAGACAAATCAAAATCCAAAACAAATTCTGAAAACTATGCACCAAAACAAATACCTTTTTATATTCCTTGTTTTCTCATGCTTGTCAACAATGAGCAAAGCACAGAAAATCAATGAAATGGCTTTAACTCCCCGGACGATAACTTCGTTTGACATGTCTACGATCACTGCTGCAGGGGCAGCTCCCTTGGCATTTGTTGGAAACTCAGCATGGCTGAACTATTCCATTCGGGACAATACAGGCTTGTTGTACTCCCTCATGGTCTCTACCACTGCAGGCTCTATTCCTTCTGGAATTCAGGTCCATATGGAAGCTGGTCCATTTATTGGAACAGGCCAGGCCGGTCAGCCAACTGGTCCCAAGCTGCTCAGCAATATACCTACAGCATTGGTTGTCAACATGGGTCAAGGCACTACCGGAGTTGGACAATCTTGTGGCCACAATATCATATTGTCAATATCCCTTACCAATATGGCATTGCTTCACCCTGGCAATTCAACTTTGACTATAATCTATACACTTACTGCACAATAACTAGCTCATGGCCCACAAGGAAACCCCCAGACAAAAGATGATAGGCATGATGTATCTGGTACTGACTGCCATGTTGGCCTTGAACGTATCAAAGGACGTTCTCAATGCCTTTTCCGTTGTAAATGACAGCGTTGAAATTACCAATGAAGATTATTCACAAAAAAGAAAAGATACCTATGCAAACTTTAAAAAAGAATTTACACTGAATCAGAAGGAAGTCGCACCATTCTGGAATCAGGCAAGAAAGGCCATGAAATTATCATCAGACATGGTACTTTATATTGAGAACCTGCGAGATGAGCTCATATCCAAAACCGAGGGCATATCAATGGATTCAGCCAGAAATGTGTCTTTTAAGAAATTGCAAAACAAGGACAATTATGTAATACCGACCAATATTCTGATTGGAAGCAACGAAGATGCCTCAAAAGGAAAAGCCAGGGAGTTGAAAAACAAGATTATCGCATTCAAAAAAAACATTCTGAATCTGGTAAATCCCAAATATAGAGACCAAATGAAACTTGGTTTGGAAACGAATGGCAAATATACCGATGCTTCGGGGATCAAACTTAACTGGGAGCTTCATTATTTCTATGACATTCCCTTGGCTGCGGACATCCCCATCCTGAACAAGTTCATCGCAGAAATAAACAATGCAGAATTGGAAGTGGTCAATGGCTTACTTTATGAAGTAAATGCCGACGATTACAAGTACGACAAAATTGAGGCCAAAATCTTACCAAAGACCAACTTCCTGTTTTCAGGAGATCAGTATGAATCGGAAGTGATCGTTGCAGCCTACGACACCAGCCGAAGCCCCAACGTTTATTACATGCGGGGCATCGATTCACTTCCAGTATCGAAAAAGGATCAGGCCACCATGATTTCCAGCGAAAAAGGGCGAATGAAATTCAAGTTTCCAACTACTACTTCAGGCCTGCAAAAATACGCAGGTTTCGTCAGCGTGCGGAATAGTGCAGGCAAGGAAAATACCTACCATTTCAAAAGCGAGTATTTTGTGGCCCAACCATCCCTCACCGTATCGGCCAAAAATATGAATGTGTTGTATGTTGGGGTAAACAACCCTATATCCATCTCTGTATCAGGCATTCCCGCCGAAAATATTTTCCCGGCTATTTCAAGTGGCTTGCTCAAAAACGACAAAAACAAGGCTGCTTGGATTGCAACTGTACCTACAGGCATCAGAGAAGTAACCATTACAGTATCTGTCAAGGTGAACGGAAAAATGAAACAGATGGGTTCAGAAAAATTCAGGGTAAAAAATCTTCCGGATCCCGATCCATACATCGTCAGCAGAAAAGATTCCTATATCAGTCGGAACGATTTGATTGCAGCAGGAAAAATCATAGCCATAATGCCCAATGATTTTGAATTCGACTATACTTTTCAGATCATTTCTTTTAAAATGACCATGCAAAGAGGCTTCAATATTTACCATTACGATGCCCAAGGCGGAAAACTGACTGACGAAATGATTACGCAAATAAAAACCACCAATCGTGGTCAGGGCATCATTTTTGAAGAGATCATAGCTCGTGGTCCGGATGGAGCAAACCGAGTCCTTTCGCCACTGGTGATAGCCATTAAATGAAATGTGAACAATCAATTAAATACAAAAACCATTAAAAATAAATCATATGGACATCAACCAAAGAATCCAAAGCAAGGGTTTCAAAGATTTCCTCGCAAAACTATACAGTATCGGTGCCGCCGTTGTAGTAATCGGTGCACTTTTTAAGATACAACATTGGCCAGGCGCCAGTTTCTTCCTTTCTTCAGGACTTATTGCGGAAGCCATCATATTCTTCTTTTATGCTTTTGATGATGGGGAAGAGCCGGTAAATAGTTACCCCGAAGTTATAGTCCATTCGGAAAAGTCACAGAATGAACTCACCTATTTTAGTGGTAACAACCCTCCGATTGAGCAGGTAGGCCAAAGCTCTCTGGCACTTGCCAAATTTGACGAAATGCTTGAGAATGCAGAAATCACGCCAGACCTTTTCTACAAATTGGGCATTGGTATGCGCAAACTCGGTGAAACCACCGAAAACCTGAATTCCATGGGAGATTTATCCATTGCTTCTATGCAATACATGAAAACAGTCAGGTTGGCTGACGAAAGCCTTGGCAAACTGGCCAAAACCTACGAAACTTCCATCATCAAGGTGACCAGCAAAACCGTATTCAAGTACAAGAATCTCGAGAAATCTTTGTCCGTCATTCAGGAAGAGACCTCAAACTATCAGAGACAAATGAGGTCCATGAACAAAAACCTTTCCGACCTGAATGTTTACTATAAACTTCAGAAGCAAGGCATGGACGAATATTTGAAGGATTTGTCAGAAACGGCTGCTGAATCCAGAAAGTACCGCGAACAGATGAAACAGCTCAACGAAAATTTGTCAGCCTTGAATGGTGTTTATGGAAATATGTTGGGGGCAATGAAGGGGAAATAAAAAAAAACATCCCTCGCTTTGCCCCGTCCCACTAGTTTTCCATTCTTGATAAACCTCACAGGTTTGGCAGTGATGCGCGGAATAATATCACAAGTTGTTTCTGTTTGTCTGAAAGTATATTCGGCTTTTGATTAGACCTAAAAAAAACGGTGGTATATTTGACTGTATGACTGATATTTAATGGGGCCACTTTTTTTAAATAAATTCAGTGTGAAGATTGCAGCTTTATTATGAATAATTGGAAGAAGCTTGCAAACATCCAAATCCAATCTGTGTTCAAAATGTTCGTAAAAATCAACAAACATTTTAAAGAACAGTTGAATCTAATTAATCATCGATCTGATCATTGAATCTACATAATTGTTTCTTTGCTCTTTCTGAAAAAAAACATGGTTTGAATTGAAGTCAGCAATGCTTTCCTGACCTTTCCAATGAATTAGCTCGTTATAAGGTGTATTTGAAATTATAAATGAATTCAATAAAACCAGTGAGTCAGCAATGCCAGCTTGAATGGTTGATTTAATTGTTTTATGCAATTGAATTTTTGGATCTTCGAGCCCTTGAATTTGACGCAAACCTTTGGGGTCTATAAATGAGATGTATTGAAACTCACCAATGACCAACCACAAAATAAAATCAGGGTAGAAATTACCGTTGGCTTCAAAGAAACCAATCCCTTTCCGGCTTTCATTTCGAAGTAAATACAATTGTTTGTCGATAAAGAAATCTGGATTTTTATCAAAATAAATTTTCAAATCTTCTACCAAATCCCGCTCACCTTTATTCAAAGCTACAGGTTGAATTTTTACAACTTCTTTATAATCACCAGATTCAATATAAATTAGAGGTTGATATAAATGCATAGCAGAATATAATGCCTCAAAGTTCTGACTAATTTCAAAATTCTCTGTAAAATTTTTCTTACGTACATTCTCTTGAAGCCCCCTCAATTTACTAATTATTCTATCTTGATCTTTTTGAACCAAGATATTGTATTCTTTATTGAAATTTGGGTGCGTATGATCAAGTATCATTGTTTCCAACTTATCTTTGTAATAATCACGTTTTCTGTAATTATAAAGCCCTTCAACGAACATCTTGAGTAGGGTAATTGCAAGCTCCTGCCACATACGAATTTTGCTAAAATCTGTAGGAACGAGTTCTACCGAAGGAATATAAATTGTGTACCAATCGGGACAAGTCAATATTTTTTTTAATTCATCTTTTGACAAGTTTAAGTTATACCAACTTCGCTCATTCTTATACTTTTGAATTTCAAAATAAATATGTACCCAGTCTAAAAATGCCAGATTAGCCTCTGAAAAATTACATTTTTCTAAACTAACAACATCCGGTGTTCCTGCTTTCTTTTTGCTATTAAGTATTTGAATTTTAGGATACCAATCAAGAATTATATGTTGAACTTTATCCGAAAGAACAGTCTCAACCACTTCTCCTTTCTTAAAATTAGCTCCCTCTTTTACTTGAACTGTTTTGAGCTTTCTATCCGATAATTTAGTGATCGTTGGCAAAATATCAATCTTGATATGTTCATAATCATCATCATCGTTCTTTGTTTTTAAACCTTCTTCTTCTAAGTAGTCTTTAAACTGTTGCATATAATCGGCACGTAAACCAAAAATATTCAGTGTTTCCAGTATCGGCAACACAGTTGGGATAGTTAACGGTTTCAAATGTGGGTCTAAAGAAGTACTTCTCTGTAACGAAAATTTATAACCTTTCAATCTAACGCCACGACCAAATAACTGAATTATTTCAGAGCCTTCGCCTCGTCCTATGTTCAATAAGCCCATTGTACTAACACGCCAACTACTCCATCCCTCAGTGAATTTCTTCGAACCTATTAAAACATTTACTTTACTGTGTTTGCTGTTTATTTTCTGAAACAATGAATCTGAAAAATCCTTATCATCAACTAATAAGTTGTGAGCCTCACAGATTTTAATCAAGCCAGTATCGTCGCCGACATTGATAACACCAAAATAATCGGAATTCCCAATCCGTAAACCGACTTCACCATCTTGACCTTTCAGATTGTCAATGTGTAAGGATGCTCCTGTCACTTCTGAATTAAAAATCTCCTTTAAAACATCTTGATATACAGAATCCGGAGTATCTCCACTCTTCCGTATTTCGCGGAACGCATTTCGAAATATGGAGTGACCGAATTCATCGTTTAATCCATCTTTTGCGTCAAGGAGTAATTTTATACGATCAATTGTTGCAATCTCATTCTTTACAAACTCAGCAAGGAACTTCAAAACTTCCACTACATCTGAAGCAATTTCCTTACTGATACTTTTTGTTACTTTACCACCAACGAATATAGCCAAAGGCTTTTCTACCAAAAACATATTCAATTCTCTTTCATGGTCACGATACACCAATAATTGTTCGTAAAACGATAACAAACAAGCTGTCAGATAAAGTTGAACACGGCCTTCTTTACCTGATTCGTGCCATTGTTCGTTCAAATTAAGTATTTGATAATCTTTTCCATAACCATCATTGTAAAAATACCGATACGAATAATCAAATATGGTAGCTTTTCCATATTCGTCTAACAACTCCTTTTGTTTCTTGCCCGAAAGAGCGTGAACTGCTTGCCCAAAAGTAGCCGAGTATTCAAATGAAAATCCAGTGTCGCACAATCGATTCCGTTTGTCTTTCCAACTATCACCGCCAGCCCCACGGTGCCCTTCATCAACCAACACTAAATTATTACCTTCGAAAGATTCAACTGCTACCGTTTTATTTCCACTTGTCTCTTCGAGTTTGTGAATATCGATAATCTCAATTTTATGAGCGGCGTACATTAATCCACCATTCTTGTCAAACAATTCAGCATCCATATCGGATAGTTCAAACTCCTTTAAATGTTGTTTGGACAGTCCCTCATTTGGCGTTAAAACAATTATTCGGTTTAACCCAGCAGCTATATTGTGCAATTTTAAGTAATATTGGTATTGCAAAATATTGATATGCATCAACAAGGTTTTACCCGATCCGGTGGCATTCCAATAGGCTATCTTATTCAAATCATTGCAATCGTTTTCTAATTTAAATTCCGAAACGGCTGAAAAATCGTTTTTATACTTGCCATCATTGAAAACCAAAAAGTTGTTAAGTTCCGATTGTAAACCAATTTTATCCGTAAAATATTTATCCAAATAAATTTCAGTAAACAACAAAGCCATGTATTGAAAATACTTCCAACGTATAGGTTCATGGCGCTTATCGGAGATTGTTTGCGTGTGTGAAAATATATTTTGATCGTACTGCAACAGTAAATCTTTGGTCAAATGGTCGTTGTGATACAGTTTTGCAACCAATGCATGATGAAAGTGCGAAACATTATTCTCGTCATAGCCTTCTAATGAAGAATCTTTTAAATCTTTCGATAATGCTTCTAAATCGGTTACTCCGAATAGAAACAGAATGTATTTATTGAGTACGAGGGATGAACTTAGTTTAGCCATTAGTTTTTACATTTTGATATCGTTTTGAACGCATATTAAAAGCATCAGTTCCTCCCTCCATTATTGAACAAACAGATTTTTTTATTTCGGTATCTTCAATAGTACCAATTTGCTTTGGACTTAAATATTTTGTTTCAGAATCCATCACAATAATAACCTCACTATCTCCATTTACAGGTATGTTTGCATTGTGTGTTACTGTAATAATTTGCCTTGATTCTTTTGATTTTCTTAGTTGATCAACTACCAAGTCATAAATCAAATAATTGTCTAAATCATCTTCTGGTTGATCTAAGATTAATGGTTTATTCCCATCCGATAAAATTAGAGTGAGAATTGCTGCTGTTTTTTGACCAGCAGATGCATTAGACAATTGTTTCCAAACACCTGCATTTGTAAAATATTCTAATTGAATATCATCTTCTGGAAACAAAAGGTTTAGATTGTCTAACTGTTCGCCAATTAAGGCCTTTATTTTTGGAATAAATTTCCCGTTAAATTCCGCCCCTGATTTTGAACCTAGATGAATATCAACTATTTTATCAAATACTCCCTTGTTCATTCTTTTGGGATCAGCACCAGACCAATATTCTAATAAAATTGCGATATCACTATCAAAAGATTCCTGACAATTTAAGATTGTACGTATCTTAAGTTCCAAATTTTCTAAATCTTTACAGTTTTTTACTTTTGCACGAACTTTCCCATTAGTCAAAAGATTCTTAAGAAAAGTTTCTCTGATTGTACTAAGATTTAATCGTTCTGTTACGAATGTTTCCTTTATAGAAGCTAATATAAGTAATTGTTTTTTTATCTCAAGTTCAATTTCTTCAATTGCTTTTAATTCAATTTTTTTTAATTCAAGGTTTTTAATATCGGCTTCAATTTCATCGATATTAGCAATACCTTGCTCTATTAATGTTTGTTTTTTTGTCGCAAAAGCTAATTCAGTTTCTTTTTTATCAGTTGTCCATTTGTGTTCTTCTAGTTCCGAATTGAGTGTTGTTTCTAAATTAGCGAAATCCTCTTTTGACTTTTTTATCAAATTCGATATTTCATCAATCTCTCCATTTAGTTTTTCAAATAGAGTTGATAAATCTGTTTTAGTAAGATCAGAAAATAACTTAGAATCAAATTTCATAGCTTCAATTGAAGCTGAAAGTGCATCAAATTGACTATTTTTAGATGTAACACCTGTCCTAAAATTTACAAACTGTTTTTCGTCTGAATTATATTCTTGTAACTTTTTTAGTTCGCTTTCAATGCCAGTCTCATTAACTTTTAGGATTTTACTTTCTAAATCTAATATTGTAGCCTTAAGAGCATCTTTTGTTGCAATTTTTTGTTGAAGTGTTCTTATTGCCGTTGATTGTTGAATGAATTCAGCTTTTTTACTTGATATTAAATTTAATTGAGCCGTAATCTCAGATGACTTTAAATCAATCTTCTCTCTTAAAGAGCTTGAATTATTTGCAATTTCATAGATCTGCTTTTGAGAATAAATGTCGAAATCAAAATTTATTAAATATGACAAATCTAACTTATCTGCAAACAAACCAGTAGCCTCATTAAATTTTAAAATTTCTCTCCGTGAATTACTTGTATTCTCTTGTATATAATTTACTTTAAATATTTCATCTCTTCGATTTACAACAACTTCAATACAACAACCAGGTTTTAAAACTCCTTGATTATTTTTTTGTATTTTGAAGAAATTAGAGAACTCTTTCTTAATGTTTTCTAATGAAGTAAAATCTTTTTCGTTTTCTTTTCCAAAGACGCCACGTAAAAATTGTAAAATTGAAGATTTTCCACTACCTCTTCCTCCAATTATTGTATTCATTTGCGGATTAAATTCAATCACAGCATCTTTTCCGCTTTTTGTGAGGTATGTATCTTTAATTGTAATGCTCTTAACCCAAGTTATGGGTGTTGAATATGGCTGTTCTGGACAATCAAAACTATTTTTAATCCTGAATTGATGCAAAAGTAAAGCCTGTCTTAGACTTTCCAAGCTTGGTTGCTGATCCATCTTAATCCAAGTAAATGAATTTCCTATACCCCATATTCCATGTTTATTTGGTATATCTATGGAATGTGGATTGTCTGAAAATGTTAGAATTGCTTTGCTATATTTTAAAGCCTGCTGTATTGGAGATCGTAATTCTTTTAATCTTTCTTCGGTTATTTTCAATTTACCAGCTTCAATATCGGGTTCAGAGACTCCGCTTGATTTATTTAGTGAAATTAAAGCTTCATTCTTATTAAATCTGGAGTCAACAACAGCTAATTCTTGATGAACTACTTGAACACCTAAAAAAGCATCAGTTTTAAATAATTTTTCTCGTATTGCATTAGCAACTTCAGAAATACCTGAAAGATCGTCAATATGAGCAGGAATGCAAATAGCATTCTTACTTGTTGCTTCACTAATGACATCTTCAACTGACAATGAGGAATGAGCCTCTGGTAACCCAAACTTTAAACTATCTATTCTACAAAGGGTAATGAAATCTTCAATTGCCCTTCTTTTAGTTCCAATATCAAAAAGAATAAGCAAATGTACTTTAGCATCGCTACACGTTATTTCAACACCGGGGAATATATATAAACCTTGCGTTATTGCCTCTTCTTGAATTGATTCTATCCATTCTGCAGAATTATGGTCAGTTACTGCAACACAATCTAAACCTTTTTCTTTTGCCACTCTTACCCATTGTTCAGGTGTAACAGTTGTATCAAAAAAACATTTACTTGCAGGTGTATGAACATGCAAATCACATTTATACCATTTTGTACCTACCATGGTTTAATTATTTTCAAACATCCGTTTCTTAAATTCTTCTTCAATCAAAACTACTTTCCAACGTTCTTCGCCTACTTTCAGATTTTCTACATTGTTGTCGCCATTCACGTAAATGCGGTCAAACTCGTTATCGAGCGGATTGTATTTGCTTTTACTCAGGAAAGTATTTAATGATTCGTTGTTGTAAAGTAAGCAATTGCGCCATACCACCAGTATTTTTTCTCCAGCAAGGTTTTTGCCTGTTACTACAACATAACCTTCTTTGGGGACAGCGTAATTTTCTACAACTAAACCTATCAGATAATTGAATGTTTCTACCAAATCAACTTTGGTGGGTTGTATCTCGTTGTTACGAGTGATATTGAGTGTACAATCGAAAGGGTTCTCGAATCCTTCCAAGTTCAATAAACTGTCCTGTGTTTCTACATCCAGCATATAGTTGAGCAAATAGCCTTCTTTGAAAGTTGGATGTTCGTCAAATAATTGCTGTTGACTATCAGTTCGTACTATTTCCAGGTTATTCAGTGTGTCTTCGTAACTTTCTAAACGCATGTATTTAAAGCAGTGACTGATGCCTTCGCGGCTTATTGGTTTGCCGTCTTTCCAGTCTTTGCTGTATACTACTTTTTGAATTCGGGGTTTGGTTACTGTGTCAAAATATGTTCCCATTTCGACTAGAATAAATTTTCTTTTACCTTGGTCTTCTCTGTTTAAGTTTATGACGGCATGACCTGTCGTGCCTGACCCTGAAAAGTAATCTAAGACAATGCCGTCATTTTTAGTCTTTACAGTAACATTTAAACATTTTTCAACTAATTTAATTGACTTTGGAAAATCAAAAAGTTTACGTCCTATTATATTTATTAATAAAGTATTACCGTAGTTTCCAGCATCGTAATCTCCTCCACTCCAAACCGTTTTTGGAACAGTCATTTCATGTGTTACAAACAAATCGAAAACTCCATCCTGCTCAATCACAGTAATTCTATCTAAGTTGTCTTTAATTGAATCTAAACCAAAATTCCACCTTCGTTCTACTCCATCTTGGTCAATTGGCCATATTGCGATTAAATCACCTGCAACCGTATTTTTTGATTCTGGGTGAAAACTATCATCTTGTACTATACCTATCTCAATTATTTTATTGTCTTTTATGTATATCGGATAAAAAGAAAGTCTTCTTTCTGTGCGTAATGAGTTTTCCCCCCATCTTCTTAGTTTTCTTGGAGTATCATTAAGAATCAAATCCCTTTCAATTATTCTATTTTTTTCTGATGGTGTCAAAAAGATAGCATATTCATGTACCCGATTAAAGTCCTTTGTAATTGAACCTTTTGGATTGTGTATTACAGTGACTTTGGTATTCCTATAATCGTAAAAAAGCTGACTAGTTAATTGACTTAACAAAACCATTTCGGTATCATCAATTGCAATAGTATTTGCAGCCACAGGAGATAGTAATCTTTTTCCTAAAGTGAGCCTATCATTCATTAACGATAACCAAGATGAATCTCTATAATCATTTTTATATAAGATTGGAGCTGAGTCTGTATTGTAAGGTGGATCAATATAAATATAATCAATATTTTCTTCATATTTTTCATGAAGGAAATTCAACGCCTGAAAATTCTCCGAATTAATCAACAATCCGTCACATTTCTCATCAAAATCCTCAATACTACCAATCAATTTCCATTTAAACGCTTCTGAGAAGAAAGCAGTATCCAACACCAAAAACTGATTCTGTTTTAAAAATTCCACTGTGAGCGGAGATGTAAATCCAGCTTTGTCAGAACAAAAAAGGCTATTATTGTTTTCAGCTTTTATGTCATCAATAGCAAACAAGCGTATCCATTCGGCTGTTTGTGCTTGATTAGACGCTATTTCTGCATACATTTCTGTGGGAATCCGATCGAGCGTCATGCAGTAATTGCATTCCACCACCATTTTCTTTTTTAGCCAAAGCTTCTTTTGGAAGTTTTCAATTTGAGCAAGGAATGTGATAATCTTTTCGCCTATCTTTTTAATGGCTTTTATTTTGGAGAGTTGTTTTAAGAACTCTTGTTCGTCGCGGGTATTGAGGTCGTCGATAAACAGTACTTCGTTTTTGATGTAAAAGTCCAGTTCGCGCGTTAGAAAGCCGCCTAAATCTTTGTGTATAAAGTAATCGAAGGTATTGCGTGCGGTATAATCCAGCAAATGCTTTTGCAGGAGGGTGCGTTGTTTGTCTTTTTCGGTGGAACGAAGGCTCAACAATTCTTCAAATTCCGCAGGTATTTGAGGTTTTACTTTGTCGAATGCTCGTACCAATAAATCTGCTTGTTTTATCTTTTTGTCGGCAGGTTCGTAGGTGAATGGAATGACGAATTCACCCCCAATAATTTCTGCATTTTTATCTGCTAATGCAAATTTGCGCTCTTTATCCCCCTGTGCTTTGTTGTTATTTTGTTCGGTGCTGGCTTCTATCAGTTCAAAACAAACAGTCTTTCCGTTGCTAAGTTTAAATCGGTAATTTTTAAAGTATTCGCTGGTTTTAATGTAATACTGATCGGCATTTGCCCAATGCAGTTTCACTTCTTCGCCTTCGTATGGTATTGCGTATACGTCTTTTTTGTATCGGCGCATGGAAATAAAATCGCCATTGTCGAAGTAACGTTTAAAGAAGTTGGCTAACAACGAAAATACTTCATTTTCAATTGCTACCATGTCGGTAGCTTCTCCCATTTGTGCTTTTATTTGTTGTACTTTGGGTAAAGTGTCGGGGTCGGCACCCAGCGAATTAGCCAGTTTTATGGCTTCATCCAGATCTTTTTGTAGCGATAATTTATCAACCGACAAACTCGATTCCAATACCTGTTTTACTTGTGGCACTAAATCTTTCTCGAGAAATTGCTCAATGTCTTTGCGTTTTTGGTTCATTATGCGATAAATGCCAAAATCAAGCTCGGCTTTGTCGAGCATGAACACTTCTTTGAGCGTATTGATTAGTTTTTCGTAATTCGTCATACTAATTTTTAAGTTCGTTTTTGATAAATGCTTCTAATAGTTCTTTGCTTGGCAGTTGCACTAGATATTTTGATACAAAGACTTCGTTGGTCAATCCTGTTGTGGTGTATTCCACCAATGCGTCGTTTTTATCTGCACAAAGAATAATACCTATAGGTGGACAATCACCATCTGTCATTTCATTTTTTCGGTAATAGTTTAAGTACATATTCATTTGTCCCGCATCGGCATGGTCAAATTGCCCAATTTTCAGGTCAATAAGGATATGGCATTTAAGAATACGATGATAAAATACCAAATCTATTCTGTAATGTTTATTATCGAAGGTAATTCGTTTCTGTCTGGATTCGAAGCAAAAGCCTCTACCAAGCTCAGTCAAAAAAGTTTGTAAATGATCAATAATAGCAGTTTCTAAATCGTGTTCTGTGTAACTTGGTTTTTCTTCGAGTCCCAGAAATTCAAGAAAATATGGATTTTTTACAATATCATAAATGGTAGGTTTTTCATCACCTTTGGCTTTTGCTATAACCTCTTCTTTTTGAGTAGAAAGTCCTGTTCTTTCAAACAGGAGTGTACTCATTGCTCTATTCAAATCGCGAACTCCCCAGTTATTTTTAATGGCTTGTACTTCGTAAAAAGCTCTTTTCAGAGGCGTTTCGGCATTGATAAGTTCTAGGAAATGCGAGAAACTAAGTTTGCTAAATAAGACTTCCGGAGCAAAAGAATATTCCGTGGCAGTCTGATTATCAGCAAGTGTATCTAATTTTATCGACACTGTTGAGAAAATTCCGTTTGGGGACAATTCTGTATTTTGCAATTTTCTCAACACTGTTGAGAAAATCTGAGGATATGAAATATAAAAATCTCTAAATCGATAAAGCTGTGGCGCGGAAATTCCTTTTATATGATTCAATCTACCGGCTAACTCTTTGATGGTATTAGCTCCGTATTTGGCTTTATCAGTGCCGTTTTGTTCAAATTCTACAATGTAAAATCCGATCAGAATATTACGTGAAGTTAGGAAGTTATCAACTTGACGCACTGCACACTGTTGTAGTTCAACGTGTATAAGTTCAATTTGATTAACTAATTGTTCAAAATTCATTGTTTGATCGTATATGATTTAAACTAACTTCCAGTTGATGGTAAATAAGTGTTCTTTCGTTACTTCTTGCTTCATACGTTGTTGAATATCGACAATCATTTTATCTCGCAATTCGGCAATTTCGTCTTCAACCATAAAAATCTCTTGACGTTGCTTCTTTTGTTTGCGTGATAGTTCTTGTAATTCCTCCTGGATTTTCAGTTGCTCAGCAGGTAGGCTTGTTTTATGCGATTCACGGTTCAATTCTTTAATTTTGGCTTTTGTTTCTTTTATGGCCAATTCGGAAGCGTTGATTCTATCTTCTGCCCATTTGTTGAGTTTTTCAGTTTCGAGCTTCATAAAAACACTGTCATTTTCCAAGATACTTTTCAGTAAAGCAGTCAAGTGTTTTTCACCCTGTTTATCGTTGGTTTCGTCTTGTACTTCATTGATTGCTGCTAACTCGTATTTATTAACAGGCAAAGTAAGCATTCGTTTTAATTGTTCTTCTGTAACATGCTTTGCCTCATTATTATTTCCATAAATTAGTAGATAATCGGACGATTCAAATGAATTTACGCTCACAGCTGTTACTGTCATCCAACCAGATTGTCCTTTCAGCTCTTCCAGTATGGTTATATTCCCTTCGTATTTTGACAAGTCAAAGGTCAGATTTGCATAAGGTGTGTCATTCTGCTTTACACTTTCCAGTACATATTGCGCTAAGGGATGCCCCATACGATATACATGTGGTTCAGTGCTTGGTTTACCAAGTTTAAAGTGTTCAGTTGGAAAAATATAATTTATATTGGGTTGGTGTGTCAATCTGAAAGTCATGTTGATGTCATTAAAATCTGCATTTTCGCCTAATTCATATTTTGTAATAGTCCAAAGCCATTTTTCGTATTTGGTTATATACTCTTTACTTTCAGCAAGTCGCAACTTCAATTTATCAATTACTTCATCATCAAAGTTCGCGAGCAATGTCTCTCGGGTTGAAAGCATTTTTTTATTTATCTGCTCATCTAACTCTTGTTGAAGCAAATCAAATTGCTCAATAATCTCTTTCTCACTTCTGTAATTTTGGTATATTTCGGCTATGCGTTTTTCAAAATCTACTCCAGATTCAATACTGCCTAATACGTCATCGCTTGCACCAAACACACCACTAAATAATTTAAACTTCTGATCCAACAATTGAAAAACCCGCACGTCAGCTGCATTTTTTGTATTCAGAAAATTCACCACCACCACATCGTATTTCTGACCGTAACGGTGACAACGCCCGATGCGCTGCTCAATGCGTTGTGGATTCCATGGCAAATCGAAGTTGATTATTAAGGAGCAGAATTGCAAGTTAATACCTTCGGCAGCCGCTTCTGTGGCTATCATTATTGTGGCTTCATTTCGGAAATAGTCAACCAGGGCAGAACGTTTATCACCTGTTGGAGAGCCACTTATTTTGTCGGTACCCCTATTCTGACTCACCCAGCTTTTATATATTTTGTTAGATAGTTCATCGTTGTTTGAACCATTAAACAATACAATTTTTCCTGGGTAATGCTCACTTAATAAATTTAATAGGTATTTTTGAGTGCGTGTTGATTCTGTGAAAATTATTGCTTTCCGGTTGGCTTGTTTATCCATTTTAGCAAACCCTTGTTTCAAGGCCGTAAGCAATTTGTCTCCTTTGGTATTGTGTTTTATCGATTCGGCTAAATCACGAAAAGCGGTAAGGTCTGTTATTTCTTTGCCAATCAACTCAATGTCAATATCAGTCAGTTTTTCATCAGCAATTGTTTCTTCATCCCATTCTTCAGATTGTTCTTCGAACAACTCGTAATCCTCTTCAATTTCGCCTGGAGTAATTACTTGTTGATTATTCTCAATTACCAGATTTAATTTTTTAATGAGTCCGTTTAATGTTCCAGCAATGGCAAACGAGGAAGAAGCCAACAATTTACGAAGTATCAGTGTCATTAAATGCCTTTGCCCTGCCGGTAGAGCAAACAGTATTTCCCGTTGCAAATAATCACTTACTTGCTCATACAATAGTTGTTCGGAAACAGTTGGCTCAAATTTAATAGTTAGTGGGATGCGATTGGTGTAACGAATGTATTCTTGTACCTGACTGCGGAGATTACGAATACAAACAGATTTCAATCGATCACGTAAATCTTGAAAATTATCACCATCAACCGTTCTAAGAAATTGGCTTCTAAAACTTTTTATATCCCCAAAGGTATTTTCATCTATGATACTTACTAGTCCATAAAGCTCAAGCAAAGAGTTTTGAAGTGGCGTGGCTGTTAACAAAGCTTTTCGTGAATGAGATAAAGCATCTTTGATGGCATTCCCAATTTTATTGGTTGGTTTATATACGTTTCGCAAACGGTGCGCTTCGTCAATCACTGCCAAATCCCAAGTAATCAACTGCATGAAATCTGCTTTTGATCTTGCAAACTGATAGGAGCAAATAACAATTTTAGGTTGGTCAAAGGGATTATTTTTTCCCGACTTTTTTATTTCGTTGTAGTTTTTATTTTCAAGCAAAATTGATTCGAGAAAGAACTTGTCAGATAGTTCCTGACTCCACTGTTTCCGTAAATTGGCAGGACAAATAATCAATAGTTTTCTACGCCTTTCAGCCCAAAGCTGTGAAAGTAAAATTCCTGCTTCAATTGTTTTTCCCAAACCCACTTCGTCAGCCAAAATTGCCCCTTTTGATAAAGGCGATTTGAATGCAAACAAAGCTGCCTCCACTTGATGCGGATTCAAGTCTACTTGTGCATCAACCAACGCCATGTTGAATTTCTCACTACTTCCAGAGGGGAAGCGGCGAGTAAGCTCATAGGAAAGGTATTTGGCTTGATGTGGGGATATTTGCATTATAAAAAAGGATGACTAAGAAAGCAATTTAGCATTCTTGGTTTGGATTTTAAGGAAATGCATTTTTTAAGATAAACAGTTATATTCATTGTATGTTAGCAATAAAACAAAAATATGTATTGATAAATAAATCATCATAAAAGTAATGATTTATGTCGGTTTTTGATTCCATTTTTGGGAGTTTCTTCTTCTGTTAATGATAAATTTTTATAAGGAAGCCTAGTAGACGTTATTGCATTAAACCTATAGTTCAACACTATTATCACTGCTTTAGAAGATATCCATTTTATTTTCCATTTGTCTTCTGTTCGTTTATTCCCTCATTTTCTGGGAAAAATATGCGGATTACCATATTCACTTAATAAATTGATAACTATTGTATTAACATAGTTATTCACACAAACAAACAGTGTTAAAAATTGTGCCTCTTCGCATTCTGCAAAAAGAAAACCCCGATACCATTACCGGTACCGAGGTCGTATAGATTTTAATTGAATCTGTGGTAAAACAAGAGTCTAGGCAAAGTGAACTTTCTTTAAGTCTTCGGCATATCGGTGAATCCCTTCCTCTACTCTTTTTAGTATTTTAGGAGAAGCGGATTTTATCCCCGAAACATATTGCCTCATTTGACTTTCATTAATGCCGGCGATACGTGCCAGGCTGTTTTGGCTAATTGTATCACCATACCCGGATACCAATGAAGGAATATCGCAAAATATAAACTCAAAATCATAATCACCATCCATCCAGGCAGCTCGTTCTTCTGGATACAATCCTTCGATATGGAACTGCACGCTCTCTCGAACTTCTTTTTTTAATGCAACCACCGTGGATGATGCAATTACAAATCCATCCAGCGCCGGCAAATGTGCAGAAACGCCATTTCCAGCCTTATTGATTTCTACTCTAAGTACTTCCATAGTTTTAATTTAATTAGTCCATAAAAGTGACTTCTCGGATTATTCCGCAAAGTCCCTAAATTTTATACCAGCTTGCTTTTCGATACTTTTTAAATTTTCTATCCAAACATCATCAGATAACTTACCATTCACGGTCACCGTGCTTCGGACTGTCGGATGCTTGAATTGCCGGTGACTGGTACCATTCTGGCGGTCTAGGTACCAACCAAGATATTTCAGAATCTCGATGACCTCTTTTACTTTAAACACTTTTTTCATAGACAAAATGTTTTTACCACAGTTCAAAAGTAACATATTCTGTTACATTATCAAACTGTTTTTCCTATTATTTTTTAAAAAAGGAAAATTTCTTAGATTGATTGATAGGTAGACAACTCTAATAGATCGACTGTATACCGATCATTTATTCAGAGCCTCCTGCATTTCACTCAAGTTGCTTCTTTTTGCCGGATCTGATTCCATTTTAAGTTGCCTCTGAATATCCAAATACTCCTTAGATATACTCAGAAAAGGCTCAGAAGTGAGTACGACATTCAGCCAAACCGCAAAATCCGCCCAGTCCTTTTCTTCCGCAGAATAACCCAGAACTTGCTCGGCAGACCAGTCTAATTCGAATGAATCTATGGTTTCATCGACCATTGTAACCTCTTTTCCAAAAAACTTGTTCAAAACTCTAGTATCCTCTAAATAGACATCTATTATCATCTGTCTGGCATCCTCAACTTTTCCTAGCTTGAAAAGCGTTATCGACCACTCCAGCAGAAACTCTCCGTAACAACAATCATCCGGGAAGTTTTTGTCAAACCATCGAAAGTAATTCATGGCACCTTTGAAATCCCGTATTTTCAAATACAGGCTTGGAACCATGTACCGAATACCACCACTGTCGTCGTAATAACCACCCCAGCGTTTTTTATCATCAGCCAAAGCGCGTTTGACTCTGGTTATTTTTGTGCGAATACGTTCAATTTGTTTTTCAGTCATCGCTATAAATTCTTTTTAATTTCTACACGAAATCCTTATGCTTTAAGGTAAGGAATAGACGGAAATGCCGTTCGGTGGTAGCAAAATTTATTAATCGCATTTTTCCATATATCGCACCTAATTTCTACTGGTGACAATTTGACACCGTTTCATTTCCCTCTTCTCTTAGCTTGGTTTTGTAGGTTTTACTATCCGATGCAGTTACCGAGAAATCCTCGGTTACTGAACGCTCATCCAATTCATTATCTTTGAAGATGTTTTTAAGATGCAGCGATATATTGTCCATTGAACAATCGAACAAAGCCGCCATTAACTTTTGACTAAGCCAAATTGTTTCATCCTGAACTCGCACTTCAATACTGTCTTCCTTCGCCTGATTAGTAAAGATGAGGAACTCAGCGGTACTATTCCGAATTTGTAGTTTCTTTTGTCTATTCATCTTGTGTCCTATTTCATGTATAAATAGCATCTTGTGTCGTCGATTGATTCAGACACCTGTTATTTTTGTAAATCCCAATAGCCAGACTTCTTAGCACCCTTGCGCTCTATTATTCCTTGCGCTTTTAGGTCTGCAATAATACGTTCACATTGTCGCGGGCTTATTCCCAATGCATTTGCGAGCTCTTCGGCAGATAAACGGTTGTTTTGACGTAGCAACTCTACTAACCGCTCGTTTATTCCGACATTTATTCCGACATCACCTTTTTCTGTCGGAATAAAGTTGCGTTTCACAAACTGCACCTGAAACGACAAACCTACTTCTTTCCAACGAAGCTCGATGGTTGGATACTCCTTCAATTCATCTGCAATCAATTTTAAACCATTGCCCCATTGGTCGATAATGCCGAGCCGTTTAAATATAGGGGCTATCACTTTGTTTCGGGCATCGCTCTGACGGCTTTCCATTGCAGCATAATCAATTGAGGGAGGAAGAAGCCCTGGGCTAGTAATTTCTACCATATCATCATAAACGGCTACTTTTACATCTTTTCCGGTGAGAGAATAATCCCGGTGTACAACCGCATTACGGATCACTTCACGAATGGCTTTTATCGGATATTCCCATCGTGCCACCGTATAAACTCCCTCGACAGTTGCTCCTTTATTAATCTGGCGAAGTACAAAATTATAGGCCTCCTCTGCTTGTGTAGCGATATTTGTCGTAATACTCTTTTGGTCAATGAACTCATCAGAGCTGACACCCTTGAATCTCGCACACTCAACCTTTGCATAATGAAACATTGAATTCCGCAACGGATCGTCTGAGAATAAAATCAGTGCATTGGTCGGGTATTCCGTGCCTTGCAATTCCTTAACAAGTTCCAGTTTCCGCAATGCTGGCTCATTTAACTCCTCGCCTGTTTTTTCCATGAAAATTGTCTTAAAACTTTCAATATTTAGTTTTTTGCAGCATTCTCAGGAAGGACCTCTTTGTCAAAAGATATGTTACGTTTTCTACGCTCTAATTCGGCAATAATTGATTCATCTGCAAGACGATTCGTCGAGCCAACACGAATATATGTTCCCTGTAATTTTCCTTTGTCCTTCAAATAGTATGGTGGTGTACTTCCCCTGAATATGGTAACTTGAATCAACTGTTTATCATCCTGACTGATAAACTTAACTTCCGGTAAGATTGCCGGATAGCAACGGTCAAAAATGATATGGCTTATTTTCTCTTCCATTTCCATCAGGATGTCTTCGTTTAATCCAACTACTACATGCGGATTATTAGCAACACCAATATACAAATCGCCTCCGGCATCATTGGCAAACGACACAATTGTCTTGGCCAAATCGGAGTTTTCCGGCAATGCCTCCTTAAACTCCAATCTGCGCCCTTCCGGTTGGTTTAGTATTTCTTCTAAATTCATATCTATCACTTTTTATACGATCTCCACTTTTAACCCCAATTTCAACGCTTCGGAAATCCGTTCCAACTGTTGGCGTTTCTGTACAGTTGAGCTGTGCGTAATCAGGTACAGCCCTTTGCCTATTTCCTTCTGATTGTAGAAATTGTCAAGCGTGTTGGAAACCAACGGAACACCACATTGAACGATACCCAACGCCCGGACCCTTTCCGTTCCGGCCAAAAGGATCACTTCGTATAACGTCTCATAGGCAAAACTATTTTCAATCACTTTTCCATCAGGATAGGTGACCCGCAAATTTGTTTTGGAACTCTTCTTGGTCGCATTGCGCTTGATGGTACCGATGTTATGCTCCACTTGCGGATCTGGAACAATCTCAATCGTTTCCATTTCTGCCGAAAAGTTACGCTTGCGTGACAAACGTACACTCAGCGGCTCGTTTGGCACATAATCAACCACTAACACCAGTTCCCGCTGAATCTGACTGATTATTGGTTCGATTTTTTCGATTAAAACCGGAAGTATCTCTTTTTTAATGATTTCCTGCTCCAGTTCGTTTGTCTGTTTCAAAAGGTCTTCGCCTAACTCCAGACCTAATTCTTTTAGGTTTTGGATGGTGCTGTATAGTTTTTCGAGTTTGGTCATTGTTAGTCATTAATAGTTTTCATAAATCGCCAAACGTCACCATTTACATTTGGATATAAATATGTTTCAGCCCATTCCTTTTCATTTTTTGGTATCAAAACTGGGATTCCCTTTGTTGAAGTTCTTTTTGAGATAGGTATATACAATTCATTATTTATTTGTTTAAGAACTTGAAAAATTCCAATAAAAATCAAATAGGAATAGATATATTTCTTTTCCCAATCCTCAAAAGACAAACCCTGTAAAGTCGAATACTTATCACTTTTAAAATTGTTATACATAATTCCACCTTGTATTAATGTATATTGAGAATGCGCAATTGCATTTCTTATTTGTCCTACATAGGTATTATTTATAAGTTCTTGAAATTTTGGAGAAATATTTAATCGGTTAATTATTTTTCTCTAATATGCTTACTTTTTCCGTTTGGAGGTAATTTACCTATTTCCAAATTCCAATCATAATGATCATTATTTGCTACGTTTACTATTTGAGTAAATATTCGTAGAAAATAAGCGTTTTCCCATATTGCTAGATATGTATTCTTTTCTTCGTTTATTTCTTTTTCAAGTGTTGAAATACCATTAAAAAATCCAGATCCTTCTTGCTTGAAGTAATTGTCATTATCCGTAATATTACCTATACCATTAAAATATATTGAATTGCTTTTTTGAAAGTTGTTATAACCATCATTACCAATTCCAACACACGGATAATTACCAAAATCTATAAAACCATTTTGATAACATAATAAAAGATCGCCTTCATGAAGCATTTTATATTTACAGAGTGAAAAAAATTCCTGTAAGGCTATCCTCACATCTAATTCATACTGTTTCAGACTACTCGAACGTATCATATTGAAAAATAATAATTTCTAATTAATAATATTTATATCTATTTTTAATCAATCCATACATCAACACGTTTTCTCAAAACTGAAATTCTTTCTTTTATGGTTCTTATCTGGTATAATCCTTTAGGCTTTGAAATAAGATTCTTCATCGACATTATTTTTCCTTTAACCCTTTATAGAGGCAATTATACTATAAAATGTAACCTCAAAAATATCCTTATCACATAATTTTTCAGTGAAATAATGCCAATACTTAACCAGTAGTCAATAGGACTTATTACAGATATACGTAGTATAATTCTTAAATGATCATTCATTTGGATCCTGCATTTGGTCCAACCGTTCACTTGCCACGTTTGCCATCCATTGCTTGAAAGGTTCAGCTTTAGGAGAAGGAATAGACTGTATAAGACGGAAAAGCTGTTCAGTGGTAGCAACATCGGTAAGACGTTGTTTTCCATCGACTGCACGCATCTTCAAACCGTGACAGTTTGTCACGTTTTCATTTACTTCCAGTTTGAGACGCTGTTTTAATTTCCGCCAATAGGCCGTGGCATCAGCACTATCGGTTAAAACTGCGACTACATCCACAATTGAAAAATACCATTTCTCCTTTTCGTCGTCCCACACTGTACGAACTTGCTTTTGCTCAAAAAGCTGAATTGTTGGCTGTTTGGTCATATATAATTTCTAATTATTTTCTGAATTCGCAACGAATGTGATACAGACGTTCAAATGTAAAAGTAGCTAAGTTTTTGTTAAGTTAATGTTCTTTGATCTATTTTTATAAGAAAGACAATTTCTTCAGTTCTGTATGAAAATCCTATTATGTTTAATCTACTTATATTTGCTTAGACAAAATCGATCTACTTTTTGCAACAATCTCTTCAACCATATTTTCGGCTTTCTGCCTCTTCAATCCAACTTCAGCAGCAAGAGCAATCATATCTCCCCGAGTTGGTTCACCTTTGCCACCAATAGTTGTGGTATGGTAACCATTAAACCCATAGCTTGGCAGCAAGTCGTAAGCAGGTGACAAGCGCCAGCTTCCATCATTATATTGAAACGAGAAATTTTTAGCATGATCGTCGCGATTGGATATGACAACATTAAAAACCATCAAGCGAAACATGTCAGCTACTTGCTCCATATCTTTAGTTAATTGCAACGTGAGTTTTAGTAGCAAGGAATAATCAAGGCTTGAAATCCGATAATCTGCGTGTAGCAAACCTGCCGCACTCACTGTATGGATCTTACCATTTGTTGTACGATCAAAACGCTCCACACCAAAGTATTTACCACCAAAAAGTCGTGTTTCAAGCATCTTAATGCCACACTCTTTGGCTAGAAGTGAATATTCATATTCCGTCTGTCCTACATCTTCAGGGTCGGTTGAAGCTTTGAATTTCACAAGCCACTCACGACCTTCAATCTTCGCAAATACTTTTGGGCGTGCACCTCCCGATGAACCACCATATCGGAATAATTCATCCAATGAATCTGTTGCAGTAGATGATGCCAATAACTTTTGGGACTCAGCGGCTAATTTATCAAAATCAAGCAGTTCGTCAGCGGTTAAAATGCTACGATCCGGACGATATTCCAATGCTCCGCGTCCGGAAGAACCCATTAACGAAAGACGTTCGAGAACGGTTAGTTTATAGGAATTGATTTCTTTCTCCTGCAAAAAGCGGTCGAGAAGTAAGTTCCCCCAACCATCGGGTAGAGAATCGTCAAATACTCCAAAGTTTCCACGAAAGAGATCTCGCTTTGCAATCATCAAACCAGGCTTCAACGGTAAAAAAAATGGTGAAAGGGAGTGTCCGTTTTTGAGCCACTCAGTGTCGTATTCAAACGCACATAACCCCTCTGGAGTTAGAGCAATTCGCCCTACACTGCTCCCATTGAGATATACTTCCAGCAGATCGACCTTATCCATTTTTACCTCCTCTTTTTCGTTTGCTTTCGGCTTTTTTGTTTATCAGATCCTCTATACTTTGGTAGTTTTGCCTTGCAAAAAGTGTAGAAAAATCGTCTTCTGCGCCAAGAGCCAGGGCAATCATCACCAATCCACGAAGCGACACTTCTCCTTTGGTTTCAAATCGGCGATACGTTGCCAATGGCATTCCAGCTTTTGACGCAACAGACTTTTGAGTCCAATTCAGCTCCAATCGTCTTTGCTTTACTCGTGACGTTAAAGCCGAAAGAATTGAAGCAGGTGTTTTGTCAATAAGTGATAATATAGTATCATTTATACCATTATTCATAGTTCAAGTGCTATTATGTTAGTACTACAAATATAGTAAAAATACGTTGAATAACACTTGAAATAGACCAATCACTTTTTTCAGCACAAATTCTTTAATGGACTCTATTTTTCCAGGAAATCCTAAAAAAATAGGAACTTCGGAACGCCTCATGCACAATCGGCCTACGAATCCAGCAGAGCAAGATCTAAATTAAAGCAGACTTGAAATGCGTGAATAATACAACATATTTCTAAAATTATGTAGCACTTTTCACTCAAACTGTATCCATCTTTGCCTAGGAATTACAAGTTCACAACTTTATACAAAATTAGTATGGCAAAGTACTCCAAAAAAGCTCAGGACAAAATCGAAGAGGTCATGCATGAATTTAAGCATGGAGAATTAAAATCAGGTAAAGGCGGTAAAGGTGGCATTGTAAAAAGCCGTGAGCAGGCAATAGCCATCGGTATAAGTGAAGCACGCGAAGCTGGATTAAAAGTTCCTAAGGAAAAATAGATGTAAATCCATTAAGTGTTTTTCACCAGAAGATCGTTTTGCAGGAGACAATACTATTTCTGCTGGAAGTCTTGCATCTATGCTTGACTCCTTTTTCTAACTACCCCCGAAAGGCACTTGTCAAAAACTTCGACGGGCTTTCCCTCCGAAATCACTTTCCCATTTTTAATAAACACCACAGACGAAGCCAAACTAATCACCTCATTCACATCGTGACTCACCATCAAAGTCGTTGTATCCAGCAAGTCATGTGCTTTCCGAATCTCTTCCTGAAGAGCCAGACGCATTTCAAAATCCAACGCTGAAAGTGGTTCATCCAACATCAAAACATTGGGTCTGGCTGCCAATGCACGCGCCAAAGCCACCCGCTGTTTCTGCCCTCCAGATAATTGACCGGGTTTCTGATTTCTAAGCGCCTGTATTTCAAAAAGAGCCAACAGCATTTCCACGTGATTTTGATCTTTAGCTTTCTGCGCAAAGCGAATATTCCGTTCCACGCTCATATTGGGAAAAAGCGCATAGTCCTGAAACATTAAACCCACATTCCGAACCTGAGGCGGAATATTGATTTTCCGGGCAGAATCAAACCATACAGTATCGTTGAAAATAATCTGCCCCTTGTCGGCCTTTGTCAATCCAGCCAGAATACGCAGCAAAGTCGTTTTTCCTGCGCCGGAATGCCCGAAAAGACACATCAGTTCACGATCTTCAATCTCAGTACAAACCTCCAGGTTGCATTTGCCTTCGGAAGTAAGCATAGCATGTTGTATGTCTATTTTCAGCATAGTTAAAAAAGTTTTTTCTTCCCATTGATGCTGTAAATCAACGTTAGAATCAGCATGGAAAAAATAAAAAGTACAAACGAATATTGATTGGCCGTTTTGTAATTGAGCGACTGAACTTCGTCGTAAATGGCTATGGAAGCGACCCGTGTTTCGCCAGGCATATTGCCACCAACCATAATGACTACCCCAAATTCCCCGATGCAATGGGCAAAAGTCATGGCTATAGCCGTGATGATGGATGGCACCATATTGGGTACTAAAACGTGAAAAAACGTCTGAAGTTTTGACTTACCCAACGTGTAGGATGCCTCCCGCAAACTGATTGAAATACTCGTCAATCCATTTTGCAAAGGCTGTATCATAAAAGGCAGACTAAAAATGATACTGGCCAGCAAAACACCTTCAAAACTGAATGCCAAACGCACATTGAAAGCCTGCTGGATAAAAGCTCCGAACGCATTTTGCGGACTATAAGCCACCAGCATGTAAAAGCCCAAAACCGTAGGCGGTAAAACCAAAGGCATACTGATTAAAGCCTCAACCAGGGGTTTAAAAAAGAAACGTTTGTAGGCCAGCAAATAAGCCACCGGGAAACCAACGACCAAAAGAATGGCCGTGGTCCAGGTTGCTAATTTAGCGGTGAGTAATAGGGTTTGGATAAAGTCTTGATTCATGATTACTTAATTATGTCCATAAACTTAAAGCGAAATTGACCTATTATTTTTTCGGAACCGAGTACCCATATTTCTCCCAAATCGCATGAGTCGCCTCCGACATTACAAACTTTTTAAACTTCCCCGCCTCCGTATTCAACACCGGCGTTTTAATCAATATACAAGCCTGTTCAACCGGTTCATACAGTTTCTGCGGAACGATGTAATAACTACCCTTTCCGGCCATTTCAGGTGCCAAAGCCAATGACAGTGCCACAAAACCAATTTCCGCATTTCCGGTGAAAGCAAACTGAACCGCCTGAGAAATATTTTCACCAATCACAATTTTTGATTTTAAAAAATCGTAAAGACCACGTTTTTTCAGAAGCTCAACAGATCTGTTTCCATAAGGAGCTGTTTCTGGATTGGCTACCGCTATTTTATGGACAGAAGGATCATTTAAAACCTCTAATCCTTTGTGTTTCACATCGAGCGTCGTACTGTAAATAGCCAGTTTTCCAAAAGCATACGTTGACATCGGGCCTGTTGTCATACCTTTATCTTTCAGCTTTAAGGGAAAGTCATTGTCGGCTGCCATAAAAAAATCAAAAGTTGCACCGTTCAGAATTTGTTGCACCAACGTACCCGAACTGCCGAAAGTGATGTAGACTTTAGCCTTTGGATGCTGCTTCATATAGGCCGTTTTAATCTCTTCCAAAACATACCTTAAATTGGCAGCTGCAGCTATATTGACTTTTTGAGCCTGAGAAGCGAAGAGCGTTAGCAAAAAGGTGAGAGTTAGAATGATACGTTTCATATTTTGATGTATTTAAAGGTGACTAATGGTCTAATAGACCGGATTATTTAGCAACGACCGAAGTGAAAAAAATCGGCTTAATGGTCAGCATGATGTACGCCCACTGGGGAGTTTTTGTCTTGGTGCCGGCTGCAATACCTTTGGCCAGCATCGTATTATCCGTCGTGAAATAGCTACCCCATCCAGCCTGCAATGCAGTCTGAGCATTCATTTTGTAATTCAGTAAAATATCCAGCTCAGAGCCTAAATCGGTACCGCTCTTCAATTTTTTATCCGTATTAAATACATGAAAAGCTGTTTCAAAACTAAGTGACTTCAAAACGTTTACCATCATACCACCGAAATAATCGAGCAGACCTTCTGACAAGGGCGTATTCCAATAATCCATCGTACCGTTGAAAGTGTGATCCGAACCATACAATTTCTTGAAATTCGTCTGTTTCATATCTGTTGAAACAGCATCCCCTGAAAAAAAATCAGCACCCAAGTTGGCTAAAAAGACCTTTGAAATGGTACAATCGACTTTAAATGCGGCCATTTTTCCCGACATTTCAGAACCCGTACTATTTTTTCCTGCCTGAAAATAGGCCGTAGCCAAAGCACTCACGGGACAAGCCTCGTCTTGATACTTTAAATTCCCACCATACGTGTATGCATGATTCATGCCTATTTTCTTCCCGTAATCTGCAGCAAGAACCGCATTCTGAACACCTTCATCCACAGCAATAGCACTTAAATTCAAACCCTTGTACAAATCTTTTGTCAACCACAAAAAGCCCATATACCGGTATTTCGAACCGGGTGTATAAAATGCCTCAGAGGAAATCAACGTATTGTTGTTGTACGCAACCCCCAGATGTGCCTGAAAATCATTGACACCATACTTAAACAAGGCCACATCGTGCGAAGTCCCGGTATTGCTCCATGTCGCTCCCGAAAACAACCGATTATCGTCGTATTTCAGTACCTGCCTACCTACTTTAAGCGATCCGCCTGGGATCACCAGCATATCCGCCCATGCCTCAAAAACGCCTGTAGTGGCAACATCTGAACTACTGGCCGTCTGGCCGAAAGTCCTGGAATCCTGAAAGGTTATCAGCATATTTAAAACCCCGGTGGTATAAACCAGTTTCAACCGTGTCCGCTGAATAGCAAACACACCTGGATCGTTGGTTTCCAACAAGGGTTTCACATACCCATCTCTATACTCTGCCCTTGGGCGGATTTCTCCATCTAGGATAACGGTTTGAGCCTTTACACCCAATGCACAAGCCAAAATGACTACTAAGACTACTATTTTCATACCATACCTATTTTCGTTATCAACCTGAAAGAATAACGCCCGTCAAAAAAAACCGATATACACGGACCAGTACATCGCCTGATTAAAAAAAACAGCTGTTAAATTCACTGCTGCTTTGCTCGAGAAACGCTAATAGCTCCAACTCCTTTTTCACATACATCTGAATAACCCTGATTCCATACGGGCTCAGACTACATCCGCCCCCGTCTTTTCCGCCTTTTTGCCGGACTATCACCGGTACCGGCGAAAGTCTGTTCAACTTATCCAACAAATGCCAGGCATGCTGGTACGACATCTTCAGATTTTTTGCCGCTGCATGAATCGAGCCATCGGCCACCACCTGCCTAAGCAAACGGATCTGATTGGTGCCAAGAAACAATTCCCCTTCTCTGTTAAAAGTAAGGCTGGCTTCCATCGAAAATACATGTCGGCTCATATTTTTTTCGCTAGTTGTTTCTACTTCTTAATAAACGCCTCCCCAAAGTGCACTTTCGCGGAATTCTCTTCGATTAAGACAAAACAAAGACTGTGCCAAACAGAATATCTATTTGGCACAGTGACAGTTATATGATTTTAAAAAATTTCCAGGGACGGTTTTTGCTACGTGATGGTAGGTTTTAAAGGGGAATAATACGTTTTGGGTAGAAAAAAAATCAACTCTCAGAATCGTATTTTTCCTTTTTCTCCACAATATACTCAGGCCTATCCTTCACCTCGTCAAAAATAATCCCGATATACTGACCCAGCACCCCGATGGTCAGCAATTGCACTCCGCCAAAAAACACCACCAGCACAATAATAGAACTCCATCCTGAACTCGCATTTGTAAAGCCGTAGATTTTACCAAGAATAATCCAGACCGCATAAATTAAACCGATCATGACGGAAATAAATCCCAGCCCAACAGCCACCTTCAAGGGTTTTTTAGAGAAATAGAGCATGGCAGTTCCGGCAAGATGCACTAGTTTACTAAGCGGATATTTCGTTTCACCGGCAAAGCGCGCATCCCGTTCATAATAAAGGGGAATCTGCTTAAAACCAACCCAACTGATAATACCGCGAATGTATTTATTCTTTTCCCGAAAGTGGTTAAATTCATCCATCACCTTGCGGTCTATCAGGCGAAAATCACCGGTATCCAGTGGAAAAGGCACCTCAGACAATTTATTGAGGGAACGATAGAACAATTTATAGCTAAATTTCTTCATAAAGCTTACCCCATCCCGTTTTTGACGGACGCAGTAAACCACATTGGCATTTTCCACCCGTTGTTTTTCCAGTATTTCAGGAATCAATTCGGGAGGATCCTGTAAATCGGCATCCATAATGATGGCCAGATCACTTTTACAGAAATGAATACCGGCCGTAACAGCAGGTTGATGGCCGAAATTTCTGGAGAAATGCAGCACATTCACCCGGCAATCCCGTTTTGCGATGGCAGAAAGAAGTTCACCCGTATTATCCTTGCTTCCATCGTTGATAAATATGAGTTCTGGCTTATAATCAATTAAACCATCCATCACTTTCTTAAAACGTTCGTAAGTAGCATCTATCACAGCTGCTTCATTGTAACAAGGGACAATAAGACTAAGAGTTTGCATGTCTGAAAATTATTTATGCCTGGAAGGCTTCAAAAAATACGAAAAAATTCGATGTTCGCTAAAAGTAAGCTTCTTATTTAAAAAATACTGAATAACAGCAACAATCAAAACTGAAATCATCTTTGAAATCATACTTTCCATCTTGAAACCATCAATCATTAAAACCAGCAAACCGGAACTAAGAGCCATTCCGACAAGGGCTATCAGATAAAAAGATACAAAACGCTGGAAAAGTTTATCTTTCACTTTAAAAGTAAACAGACTATTGAGTATAAAATTGTTGATAACCCCAAAAGTTGAACTGATAATATTGGTAATAATATAATTAACCTCAAACATTTCATGGAGCATATAAAAAATCCCCATGTCAACAATCAGACCAGTACAACCAACTATACCATATCTTAGAAATTTAGATTTTAACAATCTTGCACAAAAGGATCTTATCATTAAATTCATTGTAAGGTTTCTTGGTCTGTCTCAAAACCACAAAATCATATTTACCCAAATACTTTTCACGTACTATGGAAATACCTTTCTTTCCAATAATCAGAAAGCCATCCGACGGTAAAAACAATTCAAAGTTTTTTAAATCATTGGCCATGTAATAATTCAGACCGTAAATGCTGGCATATAACTTCAGATTATTCATCACATAGGTCTTGCCCTTTAAATCGTAGGAAGCTGAAAACTCACGTGCAACAGGTTGCAGAGAATTTCCGTTTTTAAAAAACGGATATAGAGTTCCTTCCAAAAAAATCTGTGTACTTATAAAAAGGGTAAAAGTTCCAAAAAGGATCGTTCTTGTATTTTTTGTTCGTAGCCATCCGGTAAAAAGCACAAATACAACCAGCAAAAAAGTCCAAAGTACGTATCCCAACCAACCTGGATTCATAAAGAAATCAGCAAACAAGCCAACATCATTGGTTGTTTTTACATCCAGAGGTATCAGCGAAGTAATTTCTGACATATTAATGAAATGTGCAACGCCGGATAAGGCCAGAATTAAACCTGCAATAGCTCCAATTATTTTACCCAACACCGTAAATATGAAAGGCTTTTTTACTTCTGCCCACAGGAAAACTTTTGCCAATAGAAATGCGGCAAATGGATAAGCAGGTAAAATATAAACACTTCTTTTGGAAGATGGAATGGCGTAAAAACAAATAAAGAGTATCACCACCAAAGAACTGAACAAAGTCATTTTATCCATTTCTGCAATTCGTTTAAAAAAGGGTGAACCGGAGCTTTTCGTATTGTTCCACCATTTTTTATATCCGAAAGAAAAGGCTGCAAAGACTAAAACCAGTGACCAGGGAAGAAAACCTGTCAGTATTGCCGGAATATAATACCAGAAGGGACCATCGTGACCCAAATTATAATCAATGCCCAATTGATCTCTTTTCATCCCCAGAAAACGTCCGATATTTTCTGCAAATGCAATGTCCAAAAAACGCTTACCATCCTGCTGATAGGCCATATAATACCAGACAGACAAAATCAATAAAGCCGGAATTGCTACCAAAGCATTTTTCCCCAATACCTTCCAGAATGAATACTTACGAAGGAGCAGATAGATACCAAAAACAAAGCAAGGTAAAACGACACCTACAGGCCCTTTGACCAAACTGGCACAACCAAGCAGCAATACAAGCAATATGGGAAAGCCTTTTAAATTTTTTTCCTCCCACCTGTACATTTCCATCAAAGCCATCGACATAAAAAAGGCCAACGTCATATCAACCCTGCATTCTAGACCACTTCGATGCATTTCAAAAGCAGTGAGTAAAATAAGTGCTGAAACAATAGCCTCCATTTTTGATTTTCTGCGAAGCAGAAAAATCAAGGTGAAAATAGTCATACCAATAAGTCCCAAAGCGGATGGAAGACGTGAAGTTGCCTCGCTGACATATCCCGAAATCAAGGAGAATCCAGCAACAAGCCAATGCATCAAGGGCGGTTTGAAACCTATTTCATCGGCATAACCTATCGGTAAAACCCAATACCCGTGCTGAAGCATGGAAACGGCCAGGGAAGCCTCTCTTGGTTCGCCTTTGGTGTAAAAATCACCAAGGCCTATCCACGGTAAAGTGAGAAGCATACTCACCAACAGAATAAATAAAACCGGATTTCGTAAATAAAGTGACTGAATATTCGTTCGGATGTCTCTCATGAATTGTTCTTTTTCAGGGCAAAGATACTAGGAATATAGTACAATCAAAACATCAATTTTCGTTCAAATTCAGGCTTATCAGAAAATACTACTTTTCCGTAAGTGATTGATAAATCAGTGAAGCTGTTTTAGCAGCAGCACCCGGTTGACCAAGTTTCGCCTGAACTTCGGCATAACCCTGAAGCATCGTTTTTCGTTCAGAAGAATCAGACAATAAGGGTTCCAACGTTGCGGCAAGCTGCACTTTATTAAACAGAACCCCCATCAATTCCGGAACCACCATTCTGCCTGCAATCAGATTGACCAGACTTATATAAGGTACATGCATAAAATGTTTGAAAACCCAGTTGGGTATACTTCCACCGCGAAACGAATAGCAAACGACCTGCGGAGTTCCTATCAGACCCGTTTCTAAAGTGGCAGTACCGGAAGTAACTAAGGCAGCGTAGGCCAGCTCCAATAAGTTATAGGTTTCATCAAACACCAACCTGGTACCTGACGAAATATATGGAGTATAAAAGCTCGCATCAATGCCGGGAGCGCCAGAAACAACCACCTGAAATCCGGAAAATTTTAGAGCCGCTTCAAGCATCAAAGGCAGATTGGATTTAATCTCAGCTTTGCGGCTACCCGGCAGAACGGCTATAACAGGCCTTTCATCCAACTTGTAGTTCACTTTAAAAGCGGTTGCATCAAAAGGTTTCGATTGAAAATCGGCAATACTGTCCACGCAGGGATTACCCACGTATTCAACCGGAAAATGATGTTTGGCAAAAAAAGCCGTTTCAAAAGGTAAAATCACATACATTTTGTCAATGTACTTTTTGAACGATTTGATGCGGTATTCTTTCCAGGCCCATATTTTGGGAGAAATGTAGAAATGAACAGGTAGTCCGGGTACATTTTCCTTGACATATTGGGCTATTTTCAAATTGAAACTGGCGTAATCTACCAAAAGGAGGACATCCGGCTTCCAATCGGTCACTTCTTTTTTACACAAGGCTAGATTTTGAAGCACTTTGCGGGCATTCATTACGACAGCAACAACTCCCATAAAAGCCATTTCACGGTAATGTTTTACACACTCACCACCAATGGCTGCCATTTTATCTCCTCCAAAAAAGCGAAATTCTGCCTTTGAATCGAGAGCCAGCAGTTCTCGCATCACATTGGATGCATGCAAATCTCCCGAAGCTTCTCCAGCCACTAAAAAATACTTCATAAAGGTCTTTTAGTTTATAGATCCCAACGCTTCATTTTTTCCAGCAAAGGATAGGCGGTCATATCTATTTCGGAAGGAACAACCGAAACATAACCCTGACTCATGGCAAACATATCTGTATCCTCAGCAAGAGGTTCGTTGTTCTGAAAATGTCCGATGAGCCAGTAATAATTTCCACCGTGCGGATGTTCCCGCATATCAAATTCTTCTACCCAACGGCCTTTGGCCTGACGACAGACCTGTATTCCTTTCAGATTGAGTATGGCTGGCATATTCACATTCAGGCAATGACCTTCTGGTAAACCCTTTTCCAGCACTTTGCGGACAATTTTTTCTATAAAGGATTTGGTCGGTTCAAAATCAGCATTGATATCGTGATTATCCAGCGAAAAACCAATGGCTGGAATGCCGTTCATACAAGCTTCCAGCACGGCTCCCAATGTACCTGAATAGTGAATGGCAACGGAAGAATTGGTTCCGTGATTGATTCCTGAAACCACCAGGTCTGGTTTTCTATCTAATAGCAACCGATTTAGAGCAAGTTTAACACAATCTACCGGCGTACCATTACTTCTGAAAATTTGCAAACCTTCTTCCTCCGAAACCAGATTGAGGGTTAAGGGCACTTTTACGGTAATTGCCGCTGACATTCCGGAACGGCCAGAATTGGGAGCAACCACCACTAAATCTCCAAACGGTCGTAAAACTTCGATTAGGAACAGGATACCCGGAGCCATAAAGCCATCGTCGTTGGAAATTAAAATTAAAGGTCTTTTTTCCATATTATAAACAGTTCTTAAAACACAAAGGTACATAATATTCAAAGACGTTCAGGCGAGATTTTTCGAATTTTTAACCTTCACGACCTAAACGAATACCCAACAACGAAGTAGAAGGAAATGCAGCACATTTACACCTACTTATTAACAAACTATAAGATGCCTGTTGACAACGTAGAGCTTTCAATCTGTTCCTGATTCAAATATTTCCCTATCTTTGTACATCGGATTTATGTTTGAACACAAACAAAAAAAACTGATAACAGATTCATCTTTTGTCGGTTAACTATATAAAATATGGGAAAAATAATTGCCTTGGCCAATCAAAAAGGAGGTGTTGGAAAAACAACGACTACCATCAATCTGGCGGCTTCACTGGCAGCACAGGAAAAGAAAGTATTGGTTATAGATGCAGACCCTCAGGCGAATGCCTCCTCAGGATTCGGAATAGATGTTAAATCATTGAATTCTACCATCTATGAATGCCTCATAAACAATATTAACCCGGAAAACGCCATTCTTAAAACGCAGATGGATGGACTGTTCATTATACCTTCCCACATTGATTTGGTCGGCGCCGAACTGGAGATGATAAACATTCCGGACCGGGAAAATATTATGAAAAAAATAATTACGCCACTGAAGGCCAATTACGACTATATACTGATAGACTGCTCTCCATCCCTGGGTTTAATCACAGTCAATTCCCTGACTGCCGCCGATTCAGTCATCATCCCGGTACAATGCGAATATTTTGCGCTTGAAGGAATCAGCAAGCTTTTAAATACCATTAAAATTATCAAGTCTAAACTTAACCCTGGCCTTGAAATTGAAGGGTTTTTGCTAACGATGTACGATTCAAGACTTCGATTGGCCAAACAGGTTGCCGAGGAAGTAAAACGCCATTTCCGCGATCTGGTTTTCAACACCATCATTCAACGCAACGTTAAATTGAGTGAAGCTCCCAGCTATGGTACTCCGGTTTTACTCTATGATGCTGATTCAAAAGGCTCTGTTGATTATATGCAACTTGCCCTTGAAATTATACAAAGAAATAAAAAATAATTTACTATATTGCGTCAACAACTTTGGGGTTGAAATGCAAAACGATTTATCATTTATGATTAAAAAGAACGCTTTGGGAAGAGGCTTGGACGCTTTAATCAGCACGGAAGAAATTCGTACTGAAGGGTCTTCGTACATTAACGAAGTTGAATTGTCAAAGATTTTCCCCAACCCTGATCAGCCTCGCCACGAATTTGATGAAGAAGCATTGCAGGATTTATGTATATCCATCAAAACAATTGGCCTGATTCAACCCATTTCTATACGGGAAATGCCTGACGGTAATTATCAGATCATTGCCGGTGAACGCAGATTCAGAGCAGCGAAAATGGCCGGCCTGACTCAAATTCCTGCTTATGTTAAAACAGCAGAAGATGATTCAGTCATGGAAATGGCACTAATAGAAAATATTCAGCGGGAAGATTTAAATTCCATAGAAATTGCCCTGGCTTTTCAAAAATTACAGGAAGTTTACAACCTGACACAGGAAAAGCTCAGTGACCGGCTAGGAAAAAAGAGAGCAACCATTGCGAATTATATTCGCTTGCTCAAACTCCCTGCTGAAATTCAAATAGGTCTGCAAAAAAGAAAGATAGACATGGGACATGCCCGTGCTTTGGTCAATATTGAAGACCCGACCATCCAGGTGGCCATCTACGAAGAGACCGTCCTTAACGGTTATTCCGTTCGCAAAGTAGAAGAACTTGTTCGGACCATTGCTGAAGGATTTGACCCCATAAACACTGCTAAAAGCAGAAAGAAATCATTCAAGACACCGGAAGAATATAAGGCTTTGCAAAAAATATTATCGGATCAATTGAAAACCAATGTTCGATTTTCAATTACGGAGACCGGCAAAGGTTCCATAACCATTCCATTCAAAACGGAAAGCCAACTGGAGCTGTTATTAGCCTCATTTGATAAAATGTTAAGCTAATATATTGAGACGTATTATCCGTACATATTGCCTTTTGGTAAGTTTACTTTTTGTATCTTGCCTCATTCCGGAAACTGGTGCTAACAGCGCATGCGCTGAGGTTTCCGATACTATTAAAACTAAACGGGAGCTTAATTATCCCAATGAAGCAACTTTTGTTTCAGATTCATTAGTCACCCGATTACCCGATGCAACGTCTACTTTTTTGCCGGATACGACAAACAGAGCAACAATAGACACAGCTTCACTGGTTATTTACAAACCCGATCCACAAAAAGCCATTTGGTATTCGGCTTTATGTCCGGGTTTGGGACAACTCTACAACCGACGTTACTGGAAGTTGCCACTTGTTGGGGCAGCAGTAGTGGGAGTAGCGTATGCCATAGGCTGGAATCAAAAATATTACAATGCTTACACCAATGCTTTTAGGGATATAGCCGACGAGGATCCAAATACAAAAAGTTACATGAATCTTCTGCCCTCAACAGTCAGCAACGAACAGGCATTACAATATGTAAGCGTTTTTAAAAACAGACAACAAGCCTACAGACGCCAGCGTGACTTAAGTTTTATTGGAGCCGTCGGAGTCTATTTAATATGTTTAATCGATGCGTACGTTGACGCGCAACTGTATGACTTTGATATAAGTCCTGATTTATCACTTATTCCACCGTCTGCAACTAAAGGTTCACCAATTTTTGGAGGTGTTGAACTGAGTTTGGCATTCCATTTTTAAAGAAAATAAAAATAACAGAATATGAAAAGAGTACTATTCCTGATTGTCGGGCTCATTGCCTGCCTCTCAACTTACGCCAACGACAGCATACCCAGAGCGGATGACTATTTTGGTAAAGCCGGCGATGAACCGGAAATAGGTCTCCCCGAAGGCTTTGATAACAACTTGGACAGCCTGTTGCAGGAATGGCATGTAAAAAAATTCACCCAAATCGACCAAAATTGTCCAAGTGATTCCATAAATCCTGAATTTTCTGAAGAGGTTGTTATGAGACGTCTTTCGGAATTACCTACCGTAATTCCTATGCCTTACAATAAGACCATCAGACAATTTATTGATATGTATAATATCAAAAAGAGAAAACAAGTGGCTGTCATGTTGGGTGTCAGCAATTATTACTTCCCTCTTTTTGAACAGGCATTGGAAAAATACCACATGCCCAATGAGCTCAAATACCTTGCTGTTATTGAGTCTGCTTTAAATCCAAATGCAGGATCCTGGGTAGGAGCTACCGGACTGTGGCAATTTATGTTTGGCACCGGTAAAATGTACGGTTTGGAAATCAACAGTCTGATAGACGAACGCCGTGACCCGATTAAATCGACCGATGCAGCTGTGCGTTACCTTAGAGACCTTTATGGTATTTTTGGAGACTGGCACCTGGCCATTGCAGCCTATAACTGTGGACCTGGAAATGTAAACAAGGCCATCCGACGTTCAGGTGGCAAAAGAGATTATTGGGATATTTACTATTATTTACCCCGCGAAACACGTGGATATGTACCCTTGTTCATTGCCGCAAATTATGTGATGACCTACAATAGAGAACATCTATTATGTCCTGTACAAACCGAATACCCACTACACACAGATACCATCGTACTAAGCAATAAAATGCACTTCGATCAAATATCTGCTGTAATAGGTATCAGCAAAGAGGTTCTTGAAAAACTGAATCCACAATACAGGAAAAACATTATACCGGGAACACCCGATAAGCCTCTGGTTCTTTGCATGCCTGCCAGTTTTACTCTGGCTTTTATCGACCATCAGGACAGTATTTCAAGGTATATGGCTGATTCTTTGTTTAACTCCCCACTAACGGTGGAACCAGCACAATTAGCCTTTGTACCTGTACTTAAAGTCAAAACTAAACATCATATTTACAAGGTCCGTAGTGGAGATACTCTTTCGCAGATTGCAGACAAGCACAATTTGACCATCAAAAAATTAAAACGTTTAAACGGCTTAAGTTCCTCCAAACTTCAACCCGGACAACGTTTGAAAACTAATTAAAATTCGACTTAGAATGGAAGATTTATCGACCTTTAGCCAGGCGGATAACGACATGATCAACGAGAAGTTTCAGGAACTTCTCCAGGATTACTTGAATTCCAATCACCGAAAAAAAGTCGATATCATCACCAAGGCTTTTAATTTTGCGAATCAGGCACACAGAGGAATCAAGCGACGTTCAGGTGAACCATACATCATGCACCCACTGGCTGTTGCAAAAATCTGCTGCGTTGAGATAGGCCTGGGTTCCACCTCTATTTGCTCAGCACTTTTGCACGATGTTGTTGAAGACACCGAATACACCGTTGAGGATATTGAAAAAAACTTTGGACCTAAGATTGCCTCTATCGTAGATGGACTCACCAAAATATCGGGTGGTATCTTTGGAGAACAAGCCTCAGCACAAGCGGAAAACTTCCGAAAACTGCTTCTGACTATGTCGGAAGACATTCGGGTGGTACTGATCAAAATGGCTGACCGCCTGCACAATATGAGAACGCTTGGCGTAATGCTTCCAAGCAAGCAGTACAAGATTTCCGGTGAAACCATGTACATTTATGCACCCCTGGCAAACAGACTGGGTCTGAACCGCATCAAAACAGAGCTCGAAAATCTAAGTTTTAAGTACGAGCATCCGGATACATTTGCTGAACTTTCAAAGAAAATTGAAAGCACAGCTGCTGCCAGAAATGAACTTTACGAAAAATTCACGGCTCCAATCCGGAAAAACCTGGATCTGATGGGGTTGAGCTATCGCCTAAAAGCCCGCACCAAGTCCATCTATTCCATCTGGAACAAAATGCAAACCAAGGGACTTCCCTTCGAAGAAATCTACGACATTCTGGCAGTCAGAATTATTTTCGACACGGTTGTTGAAGTGACAAATCCAGCTGTGTTTGCAGAAGAAAAAAAGAAATGCTGGGACATCTATTCCGTTTTGACTGATATTTACAAGCACCACCCGGACCGTATCCGCGACTGGGTAAGCAGTCCAAAAGCCAATGGCTATCAGGCACTTCATGTCACAGTAATGGGACCCGACGGAGAATGGATAGAAGTACAAATTCGTAGTAACCGAATGGATGAAATCGCTGAACGCGGTTTTGCTGCACACTGGAAATATAAAACCGGAGAAATTGAGGAAGAGAATGAACTCAATCGCTGGATTTACACCATCAAGGAAATTTTGGAAAACCCTGAACCAAACGCCATCGATTTTCTGGATACCATCAAGATGAATCTTTTTTCATCCGAAATTTTTGTTTTCACCCCTAAAGGAGAAATTAAAACCATGTCAGCCGGTTCCACATCGCTGGATTTTGCCTTTGACCTACATTCAGAAATCGGTTTTCATTGTATTGGGGCTAAAGTAAACCATAAGCTGGTTCCTATGAGTCATGTGTTGAAAAGTGGCGATCAGGTGGAAATTTTAACTTCCAGAAACCAGAACCCCAAATACGAATGGCTGAACTACGTGACCACAGGTCGCGCTCAATCAAGAATCCGTGCCAGATTCCGCAAAGACAACAAGCTGTACATTAAAAAAGGAGAAGATTTACTGATTCCTTTTTTAAAAGCACTTCGCATATCCTACAGCCAAACCGTCATCGAAAAACTACAGGTACATTATGAATGTTTGAGTAAGGACGACATGCTGATGAAACTAGGTATGAGCCAAATCATACTTGGAGAATCAGAGGCTCAGCTATTTAGAGTTGAAAAAGATCAAAACAAACTGATTAAATACTGGAAACTCACCTTCGGTCTTGGAGGAAAACAAAAGCCTACTCCAGAAAACAAAGAAATCTTTGATTTTAAGTCCACCCACAAACTCACGGAAGAATCCATTCAAAACATTTACAAACTGGCTGAATGCTGTCAACCCATCCCAGGGGACGATGTGCTGGGTTATGTGGATGAAAACGGCAATGTCACAGTACATAAAAGACAATGCCCGGTAGCCATGAAGCTAAAGAGCAGTTTTGGCCCACGCATCATTTCTGCTGAATGGGCTACTCATAAAGAACTTTCATTTCCAGTTGAAATAGAGATGAGAGGCATTGATGATGTTGGAATAGTGAGTCAGATTGCGAAAATAGTTTCAGATGAATTGGCTGTGAATATGACCAAATTATTGTTTGAAACGAAAGACGGTATCTTTAAAGGATCCATTGAACTTTTCGTTCATGATGTAGAAGACATTCACAACCTTTGCATGAAAATTGCGAAGATCAAGAATGTTCAATTGGTTCACCGCAAGGAGCAAATGAATGAATAGTTTTTTGTTTTAATTCAGAGCCTCAAAAGGTTCCGAATGATCCAATTCAGCTTTCAGATCCAACAGTTCCTCTTTAATTTTTTTCAGCCTGTCAATAACTTCCACCTGAACAGTCACACTTCTTTTGGACTCTTTGATGCGTTTTTTAGCACCATCCAACGTCATACCCTTTTCCTTCACCAAATGATATATCAGGCGAATGTCCTCAATATCCTCTTTGGTATACGATCTGGTACCCTTTGAATTTTTTTTGGGCTTGATGGTTGTAAACTCCTTTTCCCAAAACCGCAACAAGGACTCATTAACGTTAAAAATGGCGGCCACTTCTCCGATTGAGTAAAACAATTTTCTGGAATCTTCAGACATAGTCTATATTTTTTGGAGCATTAATCCATTGTTTGTCCAAAATTGGACGAAATCCGTATCATCTCATCGTATTCTTTTGGCGACAAATCCAAATAATAATAATTGGATGGATTTTGTGGCTGGCCCTTATAATGAACCTCGTAGTGCAAGTGCGGCCCTGTGGATTTCCCAGTACTGCCTATTTCACCAATAATATCGCCACGTACCACCTTTTGCCCTGAATGGACACTTATTTTGTTCAAATGTCCGTAAAGTGTCACATAATTATATCCATGATTGATGATGATGCAATTGCCATAACCCTGTTTCCAGCCTGCCAAAGTCACACGTCCTTCTCCGGTAGCGAAAATATCTGTTCCCGTCGGTGCAGAAAAATCCATACCACTGTGAAATGTCGGAACATGGTAAATGGGGTCAATTCGACGACCATATCCGGAAGCGACCGTTTTCATATCCTTATTCATAACAGGTTGAATGGCCGGCAAGCAAAGCAAACGAACTTCCTTATTCTTAACCAGATTCATCAGCACATCGTACGATTTTGACTGCGTATAAGCCATTTTAGAAAGTTGATCGACTTGTTGAGAAGTATATGCAACCAATTCAGCGTTATCCATATCGTAAAACGAAGCATAGCGGTTGGTTCCTTCGTAAGACCCTTCACGAATTTCTTTCGCTATAGGCTCAGCCTGCAAAATAGCCCTGTAAAGATTGTCATCCCGCTCCTGAAGGTCTGTCAAAACGCCTTCAACATGTTTGGTTTGCAATTGCAGCATCTTATACTGACTTTGAAGTCTTTCATTTTCAACCCGGTATTTTTTAGTACCCGGAGTCTCAAAAAAAGCTAAATAGATTCCAAAAAATAATAAACCCATTGATAGGCCGGTAAAAGCATGTAATAAGAATGCTTTCAGCCAGTCCACCGCATTTTTTTGGATACGTTCAAAGCGCAATAACTCTGGATTAAAATGATATTTGACTTTCTTACTCACGCTTACGTATCTTTTTCGATGTAATTAGATGCAAAAATAATAATAAAGCCGTATTTTTGCACCCGATTTCGAGAAATCTAACTAAAAAGAAAATAAAGATGGCAATAAGTAATTCAGGCGAAAGCATGACATCAAAAGAAATTCGTGAATCATTCAAAGACTTTTTTGCATCCAAAGGGCATAAGATAGTACCCTCAGCACCTATGGTTGTGAAGGATGACCCCACGCTGATGTTCACCAATGCCGGAATGAATCAGTTCAAGGACATCATCCTTGGCAATGTCACTCCCAAATATACCCGCGTGGCAAATTCACAGAAATGTTTGCGCGTAAGTGGCAAGCACAACGATTTGGAAGAAGTAGGACACGATACCTACCACCACACCATGTTTGAAATGCTTGGAAACTGGTCGTTTGGTGATTATTTCAAAAAAGACGCCATCGAATGGGCCTGGGAATACCTGGTAGAAGTCCTGAAACTGGACAAGAACCGCTTATACGCCACCGTTTTTGAAGGATACGCACCTGAAGGTCTGGAACGAGACAACGAAGCAGCTGCCATTTGGGCGCAATTTTTGCCAACCGACCGCATCATCAACGGAAATAAAAAAGACAACTTCTGGGAAATGGGTGATCAAGGCCCCTGTGGCCCTTGCTCAGAAATACACATCGATTTACGCTCCGATGAGGAACGAGCAAAAGTGGATGCCCTTACTTTAGTCAACGAAAGTCACCCACAGGTTATCGAAATCTGGAACAACGTTTTCATGCAGTTCAACCGCAAGGCTGACGGTTCACTGGAGCCACTTCCTGCCAGACACGTAGACACCGGTATGGGTTTCGAACGCTTATGTATGGCCATTCAGGGCAAACAATCCAACTACGATACCGACGTTTTTCAACCTGTTTTGAAAGAAATTGGAAATCTTTGCGGTGTAACGTATGGTGTAGACCTCAAAGTTGATATTGCTATGCGTGTCATTGCCGATCACATCCGTGCCATCGCCTTTTCGATCACCGACGGGCAATTGCCCTCAAACGCCAAGGCAGGCTACGTGATCCGTCGCATATTGCGCCGTGCTGTTCGTTACGGCTATACGTTCCTTGGACGTCGCAACGCTTTTCTGTATAAACTGATCCCTGCACTCATTGATTCCATGGGTTCTGCGTATCCAGAATTGATTTCACAACAGACTTTGGTTGAAAAAGTCATGAAGGAAGAAGAAGAATCTTTCCTTCGCACCCTGGAAACGGGTATCCGCTTGTTAGACAAGTCTATGAATGAATTGAAAACAGCCGGAAAGAATACGCTTCCAGGCAAAGATATGTTTACCCTGTACGACACTTTCGGTTTTCCGGTCGATTTAACCGAGTTAATTCTTCGCGAAAACGACATGTTGGCCGATGTGGATGCTTTTAGTGCCGAAATGGAACAACAAAAATCCCGCGCCCGTAACGCTGCCGTCGTTGAAACCGGCGACTGGGTAGTACTGAAAGATCAGGAATCCGAATTTATCGGTTACGATTTTACCGAATGCGATGCCGAAATATTGCGTTACCGAAAGATGGCTCAAAAAGGCAAAACGTACTACCAGATTGTCCTTGACCGCACGCCTTTTTATGGTGAAATGGGTGGTCAGGTAGGCGACTCTGGCTATATGGAAGCTGAAGGTGAACGCATCGTTCTGGAAACCTCCAAAAAAGAAAATAATTTAACAGTACATATCAGCGCCAAATTACCCACCGATCCTACTCAGGTTTTCAAGGTGGTTATCAATAAGAAAGATCGTCAGGCAACTTGCTGCAACCACTCCGCCACGCACTTGCTGGACGAAGCATTGCGCGAAGTAATCGGCACACATGTGGAACAAAAAGGATCTTTGGTTAGTCCCGACAATTTACGGTTTGATTTTTCCCATTTTCAGAAATTGACCAGCGAAGAACTCCGCAAAGTGGAGCAACTGGTCAATGCCTCTATCCGCCGCGACATCCAATTGGAAGAAAGTCGTCATACGCCTATTGCCGAAGCTCGGAAGATGGGAGCGATAGCCTTATTCGGTGAAAAATACGGAGAAGATGTCCGTGTCATCAAATTTGGCAACTCCGTTGAATTTTGCGGGGGAACGCACGTTTCCTCCACCGGTCAGATAGGCAGTTTCCGAATCATTTCCGAAAGCTCCATCGCTGCCGGTATTCGTCGCATCGAGGCCATTACCAGCGAAAAAGCGGACGAGCTTTTCTACGATATGCAGGATGAACTCCGCAACATTCGCGGTTATTTCAACAATACACCAAACTTGACTCAGGCCATCGAAAAACTGGTCTCTGAAAATCAGGAAAACCAAAAAAAGCTGGAAGGTTTTGCCGGTGAAAAATCAAAAGAACTGAAAATCGAGTTGTTGAAAAATGCTCAGGAAATAAACGGGGCAAAACTGATCTGCTTTGAAGGGGAAGCTTCTGCTGAATCCATCAAGAACATCGCATTCCAGTTGCGAGCTGAGGTTTCAGGAAAGCTGGCATTTGTAGCAGGCAGCATTTTCGAAGACAAACCAATGTTGACGGTGACATTCAGCGATGAACTTGTATTAGGGGGCTTAAATGCAGGCACGTTGGTTCGTGAAGCAGCTAAAGCCATCCAGGGTGGTGGTGGTGGTCAACCGCATTTCGCCACAGCTGGTGGAAAGAATGTGGATGGACTATCGAAAGCTGTAAACGAAATATTGGAAAAAGTTAAAGCCGGATTGTAAATTTACAATGAAATCCTGGGAGTATACGAAGTAGGCTTGGGCATTTTATAAATGGACTTTCTGAGAAATAAGCCCATAGATTTGTAGTCTGTAAATTTGGCAAGTTCTTCAGTGGAGATCATTTTACCAATACCTATTCGTGGATTCTGCTTACGCTTATTAAATATTTCATAAGCCATCCGTATGGATCGGATTCTCCAGTTCAGAGTACCCAGGAAGTAAAAAAACGAGGAATTTTGGTCAAAAAAGCGAATGGGTAATACAGGTAGCTTTGCTTTCTGAATGATTTTAAGAATACTGTTTTGCCATTCCCGATCTCTGACACACATGTTTTTGAAGCGAAACATAGAAACTGCTCCAGCCGGAAAAAATCCCACAGGATGTCCATTTTGTAGTTGTGAAATGGTTTCACGAACACCACTTATTCCGGTAGCAGTCGGACCAGAATTCGTTGTATTTGGGGTAACTGAAATGAAGTTTTCATCCATTGTTTTCACAAGACTCAATATCTGATTGACCATCAGCTTATAATCGGGACGTATTCCTGCCAACAAATCTATCAGCATAACGCCGTCCAAGCCACCATACGGGTGATTGGAAATCGTAATAAATGCGCCTTTCGGTAATTGTTTCAATCGCTCAACATTTCCAATGCGATAATTGACGCCCAGATCATTCAATAAATGTTCAGCAAATGCCGAACCGGTGTAATCGCATGAGTGATCATACACCGCATTTACCTTATCCATGGCAAACAATCGGATGGTAAATTTAGCCAGCCGATTTCCAAAATCACCTCTGAAAATTGAAGAAAGTTTCTCTAATTCTTCAATATCGACTACAGTTCTCTTCAAATTATTACATTATTTTCTTTGTTTTCAACTTTCTCAAGAATCGGTGGCATGAATGATTTTCCACTTATCTTCATCAACAATACACCAATACCTATCCAGAATAATTCTCTGACACGAGTGACCAGACTGACGTAAATGCCTAATCCTCCAGACAAAGACAATGCTTTGAAAGCGAGGAGAAAACCGCCTTCCCGAGTTCCAATTTGCATGGGCGAGAAAAACAGAATATTGGTAAACAAGCTCATAAATGAATAAATGACTACGGATTGAACCACACTGACATCCACATTCACTGATTTTAAAATCACATAAACTTCCAGACAATTGCAAATACGGGCAATCAATTCAAGTCCCAGAGTTTTACAAAAGGCCTTTCGTCTGGCATTGTACAAGTGGGATATCTGTTTGTCAATCTGAAGTAGATTCTCATTGTATTTCAAGCAAAAAGGAATTACCCAACGTTTTAAATAAGGCACACTTGACAACATTCTGAAAAGTCTTACCGTAAGTCCTCTCCGATAACCTCTCCAAAGCAACAACAATAAAAAAAGAAATACTATAAATGAAACCAGTAGTATAATGCTTGTTTGCATAGGCATAGGCAAAAATAGGGCCCCAACGACAATGGACAATGCCCAGAAAATGCACTGAGCCGTAATGTGGGTCATGGTATAAAGCAAGACCGAAGAGGTCGCTTTTTCTACTCCAAACAAGTTTGTTAGTTCTATGATTTTATACGGGTCACCACCTAAAAAACCTAATGGAGTTGCAGCTTTAAGAGCAAAGCCACTTACATTGATCTTAAAAATATGCCAGAAGGAAATACGATGGTTATTGGGATTCTCGTCACGAATAATCACATTTAATGCGATGGCATTTATCACATAAATAGGCAACCACATAGCAATAATAGCAAAAAACCACCATTTGGTTTTAACCACATTATCAACAATGACATCTAAGCCGATACTCCATACCATCAAAGCCAAGGCTAGAAAGCCAAGGACGAAAAAAACATTCCGAAACACAATAGTACCGCTTTTTCTCATATAAAATTATTGATGGTTCAGATCAAAACACATTTTTTCGTGACGACGAATTGCTATGTAAAGCAATGGATTCAAAATTAAAATTTCAACAACAAAATAAAGCCATTCCAGATTGCATAACAACATAACAAGCATCACAATACTACGGGCATTAAAAGTAAAACTATCGAGCAAAGGCATCATCTTAAGACTCTTTGCCCTGAATGCAGCCACAGATTCCTCGGAATAACCATCGGGATATTTAACGTTCATCTGATCGATGTATTTACGCAATTGAGGCGTTTGTCTTTCCTGATTTAAGGTGTAGAAATAATACAATTTCGTAAAGAACTTAGAAACAGCCGATTTTTCCCATGTCATACTCTGATATCGGGCCAACACGGATTTGGCAGTCTCAAACTCACTGTTTTTTCCACCTTTTAATACATGCAAATGAAACGTTTTGTATAAGTCTACCATTCCCGCCTGATTGAAATGCGACAAGGCCGATGCCACTGCTATAAGAATGGTCCACCATCCCCAGCCCTCGCTGTTTATGAGACGCATGGTGATGACTGTATAAAACGTGAAAAACCAGATATCACCGCAAAAACCGTCCAGAATACGTCCGATTTCAGATTTAATACCAGTGATTCGTGCCAATTGACCATCTGCACAATCCAGAATATTGGCAAAAACCAAAAGAGCAAATCCTAACAAATTGATCCAAAGCTGGTTATCCGGATAAAACAGCAGACAAGCACCAACTCCAACAAAAATGGAAAAAATGGTAATGGCATTGGGGGTTATTTTGGTTGGCTTTAACCAAACGGCTATTTTAAAACCTACCCGACGATAAAAAACCCTGTCAAGGATATTTTCAGTATCCCAGGACTTAAGCGAATCTTTAAAGGAAACAGTTGATTGATCTTTCATTTTTTAATACAATTTGCACGAATTTCATTTATAGTTGTAGCCACCGTCACAGACTACAATCTCCCCATTCATGTATTGGTTGTTAATGAGCAACAGATATACATCGGTGAGTTCTTCCGGGGTGCAAAATCTTCCGGAAGCCAGTTTATTATTAATGTTAGTACGAATTTCAGCGGGTTTGGTCTTTTGCCATTCTGTATCTACAAAACCAGGGGCAACAGCATTGACACGTATTTGCTTATCGGTAAAAAATTTAACCATATTCTTAACTAAAGCATGTACAGTTGCTTTGGTTACTCCGTAAACCAATGAAACGGAATGCGGTTGAATGCCCATGAGCGAACCGGTAAAGGTGACGCTTCCATTTTCATTCATTCGCGGGTATATTTTCTGTAGTAAAAAAACAGGGAAATGAACGTTTGCTGTAAATACTTTTCCCCAGTTTTCCGGTGTGATGGAATGGAAGTCGGAGCGATCGGTCATACCTGCATTAAAAATAACCGCATCAATAGTCAACTCATGTTCATTCAGGAAATCATCAATACGAACAATGCTGCCCAGATCGGAGTTGTCCGCTTGAAGCAAATAAACACGACCGGGTGCTAATTCAATAAAATCAGCAAAAACAGCATTTGCTGTTTTTGTATCATTGGCATACGTAATAAGAACCGTCCAGCCTTCCTGTAGAAGTCGGGCACAAACCGCCTTTCCGATACCTTTGGTGGCTCCGGTGACGATTGCTGTCCTATTCATCATTCTTTATGCTGACAGGTTTTGTATCACGTTCGGCATGTAAATGCTGATTGTAGGTATCGTAGATTGATTTCTTTAAGGACGAAGAAGAAACGCCGTTTCCATAAGGAAAATAGAACACTTTAACACCTAAATCTTCAAGATAATCATATTTACCATACCAGTCATCTCCAACAACGAATGCATCAATATGAAGTTTCTTTACAATCTCAGTATGATCCAGCGTATGCTGAGGAATAACAATATTTGGTGATTTCAAAGCTTCAACAATCTCAATTCGCTCGTTGAAGGGAATGGTTGGTGGATTTTTATAGGAACTAACCAACTCGTCGGTACTAACACCAACTATTAACAAATCCCCCAATCCCTTGGCGTAATTAATCATTTTCAAATGATTGGAATGAAACATATCAAATGTCCCAGACGTGTAAATGATTGTTTTATTATTGAACATAATTTTGACAGATATGATTTAAGGTCAATATATTAAATATAATTAAACCTGTTTCCTTAAAAAAGTCGTGTAACTTTTTCCTCTAAATGCAAAGTTATCCATTAATTATGAGGACAGATCTAATTTTGTGTTTTTTTATCAGTCAAAGAACTATTTTAGTTCCTTAATCTTAATATTTTGAAACCAAACTTCATTTCCATGGTCTTGCAAAAGAATGTTTCCCTGTTCTGCCTCTCCGAATGAAGGCCATACATTGTATTTGCTGTACGCCACCAAAGCCCGCCACATCTGATTGCCGCGTTCATATTCAATAATCTTCGTACCATTGAGCCAATGCTCTACTTTATTGCCTTTAACTACAATGGTTGCATTGTTAAAAAAACCGGGACGAAAAGGTTTATCCACCGGAGCTGGTATCAAATCGTACAGTGAACCCAGTTTGCGGTTGCCGTTTACACCCAGTTTTGCATCCGGATGGTTTTGGTCATCCAGTAGTTGAAACTCGCATCCGATGGATGAACCGGCGCCCTGGTTCAACTCCGTATCCACGAAATATTTAACACCACTGTTTGCTCCTTCAGTTATTTTGAAATCGACTGACAGAATGAAATTCCGGTATTTTTTAGTGGTGACGATGTCTCCACCATTGCCTGCTTCTACACCTGCTGAACTCAAAACTTTCAAAACGCCGCTATCAAATTTCCAGCCTTTATCGGGGAAAGTTGTCAACTTGGCGCCTCTCCAACCTTCTGCTGTTTTTCCATCCCACAACAATTGCCAACCTTCTTGCGCTTCTCTGTCAGAAATCGTATTCGGGATACAGTTCATCTGAAGTATTTCCTGAAAATCGGGGCGTTTTTCAGCATCCAGATTCAGCGTGCAAATTCGGATATTTTTCCAGCTGATGGTTTTATTTTCCAGCTTTTGGTCACCAATAGCGTGAACCTGTAAAGCAATAAAGCCGCTTGCCGTTGTTTCATCAAGTAAATTGGAACAAGGTACATCATTGACCCAGGTACGTATTGTATGGCCTAGGGCTTCTATTCTGGCACGGTTCCAGGCTCCATTCTTAATTGCTTTTTGTGCCGTTGGTTCTCCGGTCAAAGGATAAAGCCATCCGCGGCGAGCTTCATCGTATATGCCACCGGTCCAGGCACGAGCAGAGGGGTCTATTTCAAACTGATAACCGTGAACCCGGCCATTCTGATAATCCTTTAGACTGTTAGACCTGAATTGTACACCCGAATTCAGACCATCTTCCACCTTAAATTCAAATTCAAGGATAAAATCGCCGTACGTTTTTTTGGTAGCCAAAAAGGTATTGGGAGAATTAAGTTTGCTGATACCGACAATGGTGCTATCTTCCACTTTATAATCCGCATATCCGTTCAGTTTAGTCCACCCTTTCAGATCCTTGCCGTTAAAAAGAGATTCCCACTGAGTTTGTGAAAAGGATAAAAAGGAGCTGGTTATAAAGAGTACCAACAATATGAATTTTTTCATAGTCTTTCTAAAATTTACAATTAGTATTTGAAAATGGAACCACCGACCAAAACCTCCTGATTCATTTCGTCAAAAAGGACTTTTTCTCCGGTACGAACAGCGGCATTCACCATAATGCAAGCCACGGAATGATTGTAACCTGCATCTACCGGTGCGTTGGTTTGTTTTCTGGAACGAATGCATTCCAACCAGTTGCGCATATGCATAGAGGTCAGCGGATCTCCGCCCATATTGGCATCAGTGGAAGCTTTTGCCATAGAATTCAGGGAAAAAGAATCCAGTTTGTTTTCTTTTAAACCCATCGCCTGAGCATGGTCTCTGGATAAATAGCCGTTGGAGGATACCTGATTGGTATCCAGATTTAATTCACCTCCGTTTGAATAGTAAATTTCCTTGGTTCCGCCTGCTGCATTGGTAAAGCGGGAAGAATAAAGCACCTGAAATCCCTTGGTCATGTCGTTCAAAGGGCCATAATCCATCACGGCTGTCATAGTGTCCAGATTGGTGCGCCCATCTTTCCACAAATAAATCCCGCCGTTTGCAACCACACTCCGTGGATGATTGAGTCCGGTAAACCAGTGTACGGTATCAATCTGATGGGCCATCCATTGTCCAGGTATACCGGATGAAAATGGCCAGAAAAGACGGTATTCAAGGTATTTACGGGGGTCGAAATCAACGTATGGACGATTCACTAAAAAACGCGTCCAGTCCAGATCACTTTCTCTGCATTCACTTACAAGCTGAGGCCTTCTCCAACGATCGGGCTGATTGACATTCCAGGTCATTTCAGCCATGACAATTTCACCAAATTTACCAGACCGGATGTAGTCGTTGGCAGCGTGATAATTAGGTCCGCTGCGACGTTGCGATCCAATTTGCACCACAATTCCTGCGCGATCAATAGCCGCCTTAGCCCTGTGGTTGTCTTCCATCGTTTCGGCAAATGGTTTTTCGATGTAGGCATCTTTTTTATTCTGAGCAGCCTCAATGGCATGGGTGGCGTGTTGAAAGTCGGCTGTCGAAATAATGACAGCATCAATATCCTTGTCGCGGTATAATTCTTCGTTGTTGAAATAACCCCGGATAGCATGTCCAAAAGTATCGCTCAGGTGGCTGATGCCTTCTTCCCTGCGTCTTTTCCAAATATCGGAGACTCCGATGATATCGAAGTTCAATTCCTTATAGTGTTGTTGAAATGCGGGCAAAAGAGACCCTTTAAATCGGTCGGAAAAACCAACTACCCCTATATTTACCCTGTCGTTTGCCCCTTTTATCCTGCTGTAACTCTTGGCGCTCATGTTCAAACCTCCCAGCATCAAACCGGCAGCAGCCAGACCTGACTTTTTCAGAAAGTCACGTCTTGTCTCTTTTTCTTTCATTTTTCCTCTTGGATTTAAAAATATCTTAGTAATAATGGACTTTGCCATTTGGTGTGGTAAAATTAAAAAATATTTTGAGAAGACAGCATAAAATCAAAATTCAATAAATTCTTTCTTGAATTTGATTGAAGAAAGATACCTCAGTGATTGAAAAAATTGAAAGTTGAAATATCATATTTTAAAACAATTATTTTTATTTTTATGCTGAATAACATATATATTATTATACAATTTGTATTTATTTTATTGTATAATTGACAATCCTTTCTAATTTGCTTTTACCCTCTTTCTTTGGACTTTACAAACATATAAAATCCAAAGAGGCACTATATTCATAGTAACATTTACATCTCGAATTTAAAAACCTAAACTAAGATGAAAACAAAATCTTTAATTCTATTTTTATTGGTTGTATTCGGTACTCAAGCACAGTTGAAAGTTGATACAAACGGAAAAGTTGGTGTTGCAGGACCTGGAACTAATTATGGTTCACTTCAGATTAACAAAGATGGTGCCAACAATGGATTATCTTTTACCCAGAGTAATAACAATAGTTCGTATCCATTTAGGATTTTTAGAAAAGGTTTGGTTGGTTATATTTCTAGAAATGACACCATTGCTAAATGTCTTAGAATGAATTATGATGGAAGGGTTTCTATCGGATCAACTTATACTCGCAATTTTTTTGATGCCCAATTTACTTCTTTTGCAAATAATATTACAGCCTTAAGTACTTGGTTTTATTATCCGGCAAACGATGGTGGGGATGCTATCAGGTCAGGAGTTGAACAGCCTAATAATCACGCTTTTGCGGCATGGTACACACCTGCTGGTGGTACAAGTCAACAAGTTTTTTATGTAACTGGGACAGGAAACGCATATTTTGCAGGATCAGTTGTTTCTTTATCGGATTCAACTGTCAAATCGGATATTAAATCAATAGATAGTCCCTTAACGATAATTAAAAAATTGAATGGTGTAACATATAAGAACGACTTTAGAGAAAAGATTAAGAAAAATTATTACGAAAATATTAATAAAAACGATCTATCATCAATTGAAAACGATTCAACATACAACAAGGAAAAAGCTGAAGAACTGATGAACGAATACGATAAAAGAGACATGGGTTTAATAGCTCAAGATGTTGAGAAAGTTTTGCCGGATTTAGTTTACAATGTAGGAAACAACAAAAAAGGAATTGTTTATACACAGCTTATTGCCCTATTAATTGAAGGAATGAAAGAACAGCAAAAAGAAATTGAGATATTGAATGAAAAGGTCTCAACAGTACAAGAAATTCCTAAAATCGAATCATCAAAAATTGCTTCATCCCTTAATAATAGTACCACCTCTGAGACCTCAGCTTTGTACCAGAATATACCAAATCCATTCACTACCCAGACTCAGATATCCTATTTCTTATCAACAACTGCCACTAACGCACAATTGTGCATTTATAATTTAAGCGGCCAACAATTGCGTTGTGTCAAACTGACAGAGAGAGGTTCTGGAACAGTGACTATCCAAGCAAATGAATTGCAGGCAGGCATCTACCTCTATTCGCTCATTATCGACGGAAAGGAAATTTCATGTAAAAAGATGATTCTAACAGAATAAATCTTTAAAGCAAGTTGTTAATATTGATTCAGACTTGCTAATCATGCAAAAACCGTTCTTTTGGAGTTAGTTTTATATTTACATAAAAAAGAAAAACTATGAAAAAGAAAAGCATCATTATAGTATTATTAGCATTATTGACTACAAGTAATACTTATGCCCAGATATCTTATTCTATTTCTTTTGAGAAAAAAAAGTTGAATTTAAAAGATAAACAATCGGGAAAAGACAATTACACAACCATTGATTATGAGAATTATGAGGCAGATGGTCAAAATGGTGCGCCATTATTGCCCTTTAAATATTTAACATTTTACATTTCTGACAATGCTAACAAATTATTGATTAATATTAAAAATATAAAAAATGATACAATTAATTTAAAAGACAAAATATTACCAATACCTCAATCTATTCCAACATCAATTAGCTCATTCCCCAATATTGCAGATTTGGAAGGATCAACATATCAGTCTCAATTTATTTATCCGGAGAATCCTGTATGTATAGTTCAAGAAGGTTTTGTTGATGGAAATAATAGAATTGTGATTGTTAGAGTTTCACCCGTGCAATACATCGAGTCGAAGAAAAAGGTAATTTTTAATTCTCAAATTGACTTTGAAATAAAAGCAGAAATGAAAACAAAGTCTCCTACAGCTCCATTATTTCCTGTTATTAAACGAGATGACGTATTGTTTCAAAAATATCTAAAAATAGAAAATATACAAGACGTTGAAAAAAAACAAGAAGTACAAAAAGCACAATCAAAGCGCGATCTTTCAGCAAACACAATTGGCGTCTCAATGAAGTCGTCAAATATTTCAAATATTTCGTTACCTGTATATAACTATGTGGTTATCACATCAGAATCATTGGCTATGGGTTTCGAAAAGCTTATCTCTTGGAAAAAAAAGAAAGGTTTAAGTGCTGGTATTGTAACTATGCAAGATATATTAAGTGATGTAAATATAACAGGAGATACTATATCTCATTTGTATGATGATGCCGGTAAATTACGCCAATATTTATTATATGCTTGGCAAAGAGGTTCACAATACGTGTTGCTAGCAGGACAGGATTCTATTGTCCCTGTCAGATATGGAACCGGTGGTAATTATCCTCCAAGTCAAACTCCGTCTCGTGAAAACACTATTCCATCTGATTTGTATTATAGCGACTTAAACGGTAACTGGAATTACGATAATGACCAGAACTTAGGTGAAAGTACTCAGGACAGAGTAGACTATTTTCCAGAATTGTACGTGGGACGATTATTATGTAAAAATAGGCAAGAAGTAGATAATTATACAAATAAACTTTTAATCTACGAATGGTTTCCAGGGAATGGAGATTTTGGATATTTACGAAAAGCTTTCTATACACAGGATGATCAATTACAAGAAAATCATCAGGCTGATTCTATAGCTAATCGTTTCAGTTCAATATTTAATACCTATGACATATATGAGGAGGTTCCAAGCTATAACTGTGAGTTACCAACCTTTCCGACAGGGTTTGATGTGATATCAAAAATGAATGAGAGATATGGCCTTTTTGGTTGGTTTGGTCATGGAGGTGAGTATGGCATCTCAACGTCTTCTGATAGTGTTAACACAGGCCCTTGGCATGGTATAACATCTATTGACAGTTATAATGGTGCTTTTCAGGAAACCCGTAATGGTTTAGATAACTTAACAAATGCTCTCTATCCTGCCATAGCATACACCATAGCTTGTATCGTTACGCCTTTTGATAAATATAAATTCTCTACTGTCCCATATAGCGTTGGAGAAGGATATACAGTAGCAGGCAACTATGGCGGCCCTGTTTTCTTGGGTAATACTCGTTATGGATGGGTTAATACTTCACATTTGTTATTTAGAAAATTTATTGAGTCATTGTCGAATGCTGATTATCATTTAGGAAAAGCTGAAGCAATATCAAAATGCGATTACACAAGCGGTGATAAACATTGGCTGGCTCTAACTCACCATCTTATCGGTTGCCCAGAACTCCAAATGTGGTCAGATATACCATCAAATATGGAGAATATAACCGTGACCCAAAATAGCAATAGTCTTTACATTAATACGGTTATCAATAATAGTACAATTAGTGTTAATGGCTTGTTTGGAGGTGCTTCATATAATAATTATTTGATTGGTAGCTCTGGGACATTTACAAATGTTCCGACCAATTATACCGTATCGGTGTGTAAGCATAATTATTTGCCATACATCTATCCGTTATATTTACAAAATGAAAATATTACAGGTTTACATTATATCTTTGCCAATAGCGTTTTTATGGGGAGCAATGTGGCTCCTGAAAAAGAAAGTGGAAATATAATTGTTATGGATGGTGCATCTGTAACAATAGAAACATCCGGTGTAGTGACTTTAGATGCAGGTTTTAATGTAGAATTAGGTGGAAATTTTGAAATCAAAAACAGATAAAGTAATGAAAAACATAAATTTGACCATTTTTTTGCTAGGCTTGGCAGTCTTTGTTGTGCGTGCCAATGAGAATGAAAATGCTTCTCTTTTTCGTCAAGGATCGGTTTGGAGCTATTTCAATTATTCCGGGTTCGAATATGAATATACATTTTTTCGTTATAAAATAGATGGAGATACTATAATCAACGATAAATCATACAAGAAAGTTTATCAATTTACTTCTTGCACTTATGATGCGAAAGATGCGTGGTATGTCGGGGCTTTCCGGGAAGATTCCGGGGCGGTTTATTGCCCTGTTTCCATCGAAAGAGAATGGTTGCCTACGAGAAACGGGGAGGCGGTTTTGTATGATTTTTCATTGAACGTGGGGGATAAGGTGATGCACACAATCGGTTCCTATACGTCTGAGGTGGAAAAGGTGGATTCTGTTATGATAGATAATAAAAAGAGAAAACGCATTACTTTCAGTGATGGAGAGGATGTTTGGATTGAGGGGTTGGGTTGTACAAAAAATTCCTTTTTTGAACCTTTTTCCCCGAAGCCAACGTGTGTTTGTGGTAATGAACTCAATTTATTTAACAATTCGTCCGGAGAGACTGTATATACCAAGTACTCTAAATCTGAGGTTGGAATGCCTTTGGCATTCAAGGACGAAGATTGTGCCTACCATAGTTTGGAAGGATTAAACTGGGTGGAAAGATACGGTTGCCCAAGCGATGCGGATCCCAATCATGAGGATATTACAATCTGTAATTATAAAGTGGAAGGCGATACGTTGTTGTCCGGCATTCATTACAAGAAGGTGTATATTCAGAATATGAATACTGATTATAAAGAGGCAAAGGCTGTTTTTCTACTGAGCGAGGATTCTGTCTGGACTTTTTACAGAAGTATACGGGAAGATCCTGATCACAGAATTTACTTATACGGCAGCAATCAATCTGCAGAGCGTTTGTTGTATGATTTTTCGGAATGGGAGGTTGGTGATACACTGTTTAGTGGCTTTGAAAGGCATGATACAATAGCCGTAATAACGGAAAATAATTTGAATTCTATGCAGTTGCTTGATGGAACCTACCGTAAGACTGTTTCTAATGCTGCCCGATATGCCGGTCCGTTAGTGCATGGTATTGGATATATCCAAAATGGATATTTTTGGTCTCCTTTTCAATCTACTATGAGTTGTAAGTCGTACGGTATAATAAAATTCTGTATGAGAGACAAAGCACTGTATCAGAACCCGGAATATGTTGATGTACAAGATGTCCAAATACCGAAGAATGAAGTAAAGACCTATTCGGAGAATGGGATTTTGAACTTTGAGTTTCCATTTTTCGCCAATCAATTGAATTTGTATGCAACCAACGGAACATTGTTGCGTTCATATTTGACAGAAGGGAAAACTACACTTAGAACCACTCTGTTTCCGCAGGGTGTTTACATTTACAAGATAACAGACCGGAATGGTTCAACAATTGCCCGGGGAAAGGTTGTCGTATCTTGATGAAGTTAGATTGGATTTAGGCTTTATGATGGACCAACTTATACCTTCTCAATAAATGATAAGGTTCATACTCAAATGGATATACTATATTCTTTAGATTCAACAGATTATAGATATCAGGTTGTGAACACCATTTTTCAACTAATCAACGACATGAAACAAACGACATGAAAAACAAATCTTTTGATGAATTAAAGTATACGATTTTCAATTTGCTAATGTAGTTATCAGCTTCAAACACTTTATGGTATTCATAATTATCAAGAAACCCGTAAAAATAATTGGATAAAGCGGAGACAGTGTACTTTATTATAATTATTATCAGGATGCGTTTTACGTACTTTATGATTTCAACGCCAAAACTGGAGACACTGTTGTTGTACATAATACAAAATTTAAACCAACTGATGGATTTTTGTGGATGGACAGTATTTACAGTTTCAAATATATAATTTCGGAAATCGATAGCATAGAGCTAACCGGAACATGGCTTAAGCGACAGAAAATCAAACCGGTTGATAATGAAAGTTGGGGATTTAGTAGTTCGTACGATACAGTGGCGTACATTGTCGAAAAAATCGGTAATACTGGCTATTTTTTTGGTAGATTTCCCTATATCACAACGATGGAAACTGTAGGGATGTTGAGATGTTTCTCCGATCAAACCATAAATTTCAAAAATCCAAATTGGAATAAATCATGTGATTTTGTCAATGCTATAAATAAACCACAAATTTCAACCCTCCGCATTTACCCAAACCCCTCAAACAAAGAAATAAACATTGAATCAACCAATAACAAAATCATCCTTTCCGTTGAAATCATGGATGTCGACGGCAGAAGTTTAAAGCAAACGGAAGTCAATGATTTAAAGACCAAAATAACTATTAGTAACCTAAGCAATGGTATTTATTTTGCCAGAATCGTATTTTCAGATAAAACTTCTTTAACCACGAAATTTTTAAAAACCGAGCTAAACGAATAACTGAAAAAGACTCATTCCTCAATAAATTCATCCCTAAAATTAATCAGATAAACCCTTTCCGTTGCCCTGGTCATAGCCGTGTACAACCACCGATAATAATCCACCCCCATGCGTTCCTCCGTCACATAACCCTGATCCAGAAAAATATCTTTCCATTGCCCACCCTGCGCCTTGTGGCAAGTGAAAGCGTATCCATATTTAACCTGAAGAGCATTCAACCAGGGATCTTCCCGCAGTTTTTCATAAAGCTCCTTTTTGCTTCGGCAATAGGGGGCATAATCCTCCATCACATCCATATACAGTTTCTCCTGAGAAGCTTTGTCCAAAGCCGGAGCTTCGGCTACCAATGAATCCAGTAAAACACGAACTTCCAGCTCCCAGTTGTAATCGGGAAAACGAACTTCCATATCGGCAAACCGTAGTCCGTACATCTCATATTGTTTGCGGACTCGTACAATTTCCACCAGGTCTCCGTTTGCAATAAAAGGTATTTCTTTGTATTTATCAGACCATAAATAGTTGTTTTTCGCAACCATCAAAAGGTCACCACTGGTTATTTCGTCCTCCTTGTACAGAACAGAACCTCGTATACCCTTGTTGAAAAGGACAGCCCGTTTGTTGGAATAGCAAACAATCTTACTTTCTTCAGGCCCTACCCTGCCATACGAAGCGGTGATCGTATCAATCAGCTCATCACCGGGTACCCGGATCACATCAACCTTGTTGATTTTCAACTTGGGCAAAACTTTGACCAAATCCTTTCGGATAGCCTGTCGCAGGGCTGTAGCATTACTAAGTATGCCGCTGTCTTCGGCCTGTCGTACCACGGTGGTCAACTCAATTTCATGAGGTTCCATGCCCAAACTTCGCAATTGTTCCCCATCCAAAGCCGGACTGAGAATCTGTCCGACCGGTGGCAGCTGAGCAGTGTCGCCCATCAGGATCAACCGGCAATTTTCTCCGGTATAAATGTATTCCAGCAAATCTTCCAGCAAATGCCCGCTTCCGAAAAAGGAACTTTCACCCCGTTCGTTTGAAATCATAGAAGCCTCATCGACAATGAAAAAAGTATCTTTGTGGTTGTTGAAATTCAGGGAAAACGGGCCTTCTTCTCCCGTAATTTTTGATTTTCGGTATATTTTTTTGTGAATGGTCATGGCCGGATGACCGCTGTAGGAAGCCAGCACCTTGGCAGCACGGCCTGTGGGTGCCATCAGGACACAGCCCTGATGATGTTCATCCAGATAACGAATCAAAGCGCTGATCAGTGTGGTTTTTCCGGTACCGGCATAGCCTTTCAACAGAAAAACCTGCTGTTCACTGGCATGGAGCATAAAAAAGGCAAGCTTTTCCAGTGCGGTCTGCTGTTCGGGAGTCGGTTTAAAAGGAAAGAAGGTGGAAATTTCAGCGGTAAGTTGCGCTTGATTCATTTTGAAAACTAATTTTGGGAATAAAAGTAGTGCGTTTCAAATTGATTTGCTAATTTTGTTTGGACTATAATTTGACTTCACACAATGCAGGAATCAGGAAATAAATCTCTAGCTCCATTACATACGCTTTCCATCCGTTCCAAACCCGATGGTTTTTCTTTTTGCTTATCTACGGCAAGAGGAGCTATCCTCAAGGAGTTAAAAATACCAACCATTTTTGATTTTCAGGAACGATTTGAAGATTTTGTCCAATCGCGTGGCTGGGCGGAAAAAGAGCTTATGGAGGTGACTATTATTGATTTTTCCAATCATTTTATGATCCTTCCTGAAAGCAGCACCAATGAAGAGCACATTAAAACCTTCTTCAATTTTCAGTTTCAACACAGTGAGGCCAGTCAAATCTACACCGTTCCCATGTGCGACGGCAATCAATTATTTTGCTGGGAAATGCCAAGTAGTCGTGACCAGTTCTTTGAACGATTGTTTCCACATTTAACTTCCTATTCAAGTGCGTATCTGCTGGCAAACTGGACAATCCGACAGGCCGATTCCATCCAACAACCTGTGATGGTGGCTCACCTGTATGGAAATGCCATGCATATTTTTGCAGCAAACACTCAAAAGCTCTTGTTTGCCAATACGTTTAAAATCAAGGATCTTCAGGAAATACCATACTATTTGCTTCGTTGTCTGGATCAGCTTTCACTGGACCCCACACAAACGAGGTGCACTTTTTGCTGTGAATCTGTATCCGAGCAGGAGGTTCTCGATCTTTTCACCCCCTACATCACACACATCGAAATGGCGACTTTCACCCATCAGACGGATAAGCCATTGGAAATTATTGAAAAAAACAAACCCATTCATGCGAATCGTTAGCGGAACATACAGAGGCCGAAAATTTCAGTTGCCCACCAACCTCAAGGCAAGACCCACCACAGACTTTGCGAAAGAAAATTTATTCAACATACTGGCCAATCGCATGGACTTTGAGGACCTGAATGTTTTAGACCTATTTTCAGGTACAGGCAGCATTTCTTTTGAGTTCTTGTCAAGAGGTGCCAAAGCTGTCACTTGCGTGGAACAATATGCCCCCCATGTTAAATTTATCAAGGAAGTGGCAGAAAAACTCAAGGTTGAAAATTTCACAGTTATCACTGGAGACGTTTACCGTTTCATCGAAAATTCAAAAGACAAGTTTGATTTGATTTTTGCAGATGCACCCTATTCCGATGAACGATTGAGCAGTATTCCTGAACGTATAATAGCTTCTTCCCTGCTAACAGAAAATGGTTTACTGATTGTGGAACATTCCAAAACGACCAACTTTGGCAGTCACCCCTGGTACAAGGAAACGCGTGCTTACGGAAGTGTAAACTTCAGCTTTTTTCAGGCAGTGGAACCTGAAGTTAAAGAAGCGGACCAAACAGCCGACAAATAGATTCACTCCATCGCACCAGGCGGGGGCGTTTCACCCATTCCTCCAAGTCAATCAAACGGCAATGCTCCTGATCCTTTAAAAACACCTCTTTCATGTGTTTACCAAAAGCCTCGTTGTAGATGAAGGAATTCACTTCAAAGTTAAACTCAAAACTACGGTAATCCAGATTGGTTGACCCTACCGTTGAAACAATATCATCGGCAACCATCGACTTGGAGTGCAAAAACCCATCCTGATAGAAATACACTTTTACACCAGCTTCCATAATTTCGGTCAAATAAGAATGCATCCCCTTCAAAGCTACCCAGGTATCCGATTTTGCAGGTACCATCAGCCGAACATCCACACCACTTAAAGCGACTGTTTGCATGGCTGTCAGCAAACTTTCATTGGGTAGAAAATAGGGCGTTTGAATGTAAACGTATTTTCTGGCATTGGTTAAAACAGTAAATATTCCTTGCATAATATTTTCCCAATCGGTATCAGGGCCGCTGGTTACAGTCTGCACCAGGCAATCTCCCTGATCGCTCAGGTCTGGAAAATAATATTTAGATGTCAAAAGTTTTCGACTTACAAAAAACCAGTCTATCAAAAAAGCGGTTTGTAAGCCATACACCGCTTTGCCTTCAACCCGGATATGGCTATCCCTCCAAAATGAAAAATTTCCACCGGTCACATATCTGTCTGCGACGTTAAATCCACCAGTATAGGCTATTTCTCCATCAATGACTACGATTTTACGGTGATTACGATAATTGAATTTTGGAGAAAGATACGGGAGAAGCACTTTCAAAAAGGGATAGACCTGTACCCCGACTTCCCGCATTTCTCTAAAAAAACGCTGTTTGGTATGCCAGGAACCAATATCGTCGTATATCACACGAACCTCAATACCTTCTTTTGCCTTTTCAATGAGCAGATGTTGCAACTCGTAACCTATCTTGCACTGATCAAAAATGTAATAATTCACATGAATGTGTTTTCTTGCCTTTCGGATGTCTTCAAACATGCAATCAAACTTCTCGCGTCCATCGGTAAGTAATTTCACCGAGTTTCCAGAGAAAACAGGATGTGAATTATTATTTCGGAACATCTCAATCAATCCGGTACATTCAGCCGGGTAAAGCGAAGGATCCAACTCCTCATACAAATAGGCAGGATTATTTTCAATATTTCGTATACTTTTTTTGGAAATAATCTTTTGTTTTCGATAACGCTGACCAAAAAAAACATATAAGATAATACCAACATAGGGTAAAAAAAACAGCACCAACATCCAGGAAATAGTTTTCACCGGATTCCGATTATCCACCACCAGAACAATCGTGATACCAATTAGCGTAATCCAGTAGACTGAATTAAACAGGAATAAAAACAGATCGGGCCAGGAAAATTCGGGAAAATGTATCATAATTTGGTATACGCAGATTTTGCGGTTGTGCAAATATGAAAAAAAAGCTTTGAATATGCTATCTTTGTTCCGTAAAAATCCTACAAACATGCCATTTACCAGCCTCATATTCACCGACAACATCAAAGCCGATCTGGAAATACTCCTTTCCGGTTATGCTCCCAATCAAATCTATTTCTTAAGTGACACTCATACGCAATCCTTGTGCCTGCCTGCGTTGGAGGGGATCACGATGCTTAAGGAAGCTCGATATTTTTGCATTCCTGCCGGTGATGACCACAAAAACATGGAAAATCTGGCCAAAGTCTGGCAGTTCTTAAGTCAGGAAAAGGCCACCCGTAAATCCGTTCTGGTAAATATCGGCGGTGGAATGGTAACCGATTTGGGAGGTTTTGCAGCAGCATCCTTTAAACGTGGCATTGACTGCATCCATATTCCAACCACTGTTTTGGCAGCCGTTGACGCTTCCGTAGGCGGAAAAACCGGTATCAATTTCAATGGGTTGAAAAACGAGATTGGTGCGTTTCACTTACCCAAAGCTGTTCTTTTTTATGCTCCATTCTTTAAAAGTCTGGATCGTCTAAATCTGTTATCGGGGTATGCAGAAATGTTGAAACACGGTTTGCTTTCAACGGTAAAATATTGGAACGAATTGCTTTCGCTGGATTTAAGCCACCCCGAAAGTGTCGATTTTCTGGCAGCAGTCCGGGAATCCGTTCACATCAAGGAGGATATTACGGAGCAAGACCCCAAAGAACAAGGCATTCGCAAAGCCCTCAATCTGGGACATACGGTAGGTCATGCTTTCGAAAGCCTTGCCCTTAAACGCGAAGAACCAGTATTGCACGGTTACGCCATTGCCTGGGGTTTGGTCTGCGAACTATACCTTTCATCGAAATTCCTAAACTTCCCCAAAGAAATACTTCAGCACTGCATCCGATTTGTACGTGAAGAATACGGCGTTTTTTACATTACCTGCAAAGATTATCCCGATTTGTACGAGTCTATGACTCACGACAAAAAGAATGAAGGTGCGTCCATCAATTTTACGCTGCTTTCAAACATCGGCGAAATCCAGCTGGATCAAACGGCAAATCGTGCTCAAATAGAAGAAATGTTGGATTTTTACAGGGACGTGATGGGTATATAAAACTATGAGAAAGCATCTGCTTATCTTACTCCTACTACTTTCTTTTGACCTTTTTGGTCAGGGGTTCACACCCATTGTCACTCAGTTTACCAAAAAAGATTACAACGCATCCAATCAAAACTGGTCTGTGAGTCAGGCAGGCGATGGCATCATGTATTTTGGAAACAACCAGGGACTGCTGCAATTTGATGGCTCCAGATGGGAAACCTACAACATGCCCGAAAAGAAGATGGTGCGATCTTTGATGATCAACAGCGACAACCGGATTTTCGTAGGTTCGTTTGAGGAATTCGGATATTACGTGAAAGATGCAGAAGGTCAACTCCAATATACGTCACTCTCGTCCAGACTAAAAAAATATGTGATGCAGAACGACGAAATCTGGAACATCATCGAGGATAACGGAACCATCATTTTCCAGTCGTTTACGTCCTATTTCACCTATAAAAACGGACAGGTCAAAGGCTTTCGATGCCCGTACACTTTCTTGTTCTTTAACAGCTATCACCATAAAATATATACGCACACCGATCAGTATGGATTTAGTTTTTTCGACTCAAAAAGCCTGACTTTTGCTCCTGTAATCAACAGCATCCTGAAAAGCCCTGTCATTTCTGTCTTGCCGTATGACCCGATTCGCGCCCTTCTGATTACCAAATCGGACGGTTTGTTTTTGTGGGATGGCACCAACATCACTCCTTTTAAAACCGAAGCGGATGCAGAACTGAAAAAAGCGGATATCAATCGCGCTGTCATTTCACCGCATGGAGTGATTGTTCTGGGTACCATTCTGAATGGAGTGACAGCCATCACTAAAAAAGGTCGTAAACTATGGACGCTCAACACCTCCAACGTACTGCAAAACAACACCGTGCTAGGCATGTATTGCGACCGTGACAACAATTTATGGCTGGCTTTGGACAAAGGAATCTCTCACATTCAGCTAAACTCTTCCATTCGCTACATCCATTCTTTTGATCCATCCATCGGCTCCATCTACTCGCTCACCTACGATGCACCCGATTTATACATCGGCACCAATCAGGGCTTGTATAAAGCAGAATTTAATGCCGAAAATAAAACTATCCGAAACCTGCAACTGGAAACCAGGCTACGCGGACAAGTATGGAGCATCAATCGATTTGACAATCAACAAATCTGTGGAAACAACGAGCAAACGTTTGATGTTTCGTCCAAGGAAGTCAAAGTGATGTCTACCGTAAAAGGTGGAATGTGTATTAAAAAAGGTATAATTCATGGAAAAGAAGTATTGGTACAGGGTACCTACACCCAGCTTTGCATCTACGAAAAAGTGAACGGTCAATGGACATTCAGTCATTCTGTTGAAAATTTTCTGAATCCGGTGCGTTACCTCGAAATCGACTATACAGGCACCATTTGGGCCAGCCACTTGCATCAGGGTTTGTACGCCATCCGCCTTTCACCCGATTTAAAAAGGGTGGAACACATCACAACGTTCAAGACGCTTGACAAAAAACACGAATACCCCATCAACGTGTTTTCCATCAACAACCGGGTCGTTTTTACCGACAATACCGCCTTTTATACCTACGACGATATTCAAAAAAAAATCATACCCTTTCAGGAATTGAATGAAAGGGTCGGTTATTTTTCTCATGCCCACAGGGTTTGTCATTTTAAGTCCGATTTATACTGGTTTATCCGGGATGGCGAAGCTGCTTTGGTTCAGGTCAGAAGCAACGACATCAAACTCCTGGATGTGGTTCATTATGCCTTGTTTTTAAATCAGACAGTAGACGACTATCAAAATGTCCTGTCGATATCTGACACAGAATGTCTTTTTACCCTCGAAAATGGATTGGCGTTGTATTCCACCGAATTACTTGATAAAGCTCCTTCAGAGATTTCTTTGCAACTAAAAAACATAGAGACTTTTGATGCTGAATCGAAACATACGGCTTTCTTGCCACTGCACTCAGAGTCTTTGCCGGAAACGTCCTATAGCCGGAATAATATACTTTTCACGGTCTATTTTCCCTTGTTTACCAATGTGAACAACATCAACTACCGTTACAAACTGGAAGGTTTGGACAAAGTATGGAGTGAACCCACTGAATCTTCCATCAAAGAATACAAATACCTGCCACACGGAGAATATACACTGTTGGTAGAAGTGATGACAAAAAGCGGACATAAACTTTCACAGACCACCTATTCTTTTGAGGTGGCACCTACATTTTACTGGAGTAAAGTGGCTAAAATCCTGTATTGCCTGTTATTTATTGGGCTTATCTATGGGAGCATTGTTTACCTTCGCTATCTTTTCCAGGTAAAAAAGGAAAAAATCCGTACCGAAGAAGAAAAGGTCAGAAACATAGAAATCGAAAAAAGAGAAAAGCAAATCATAGCCCTCAAGAACGAAAAGCTGGAATCTGAACTAACCCTCAAGAGTAAGGAATTGGCTGGCTCCACAATGACCATCATTAATAAAAAGGAAATGCTGGCCAACATCAAGGAGGAAGTGATGGAGCAAAAGAAAGCACTGGGCTCTCAATATCCAAACAAATATTACGACAAGCTCATCCATTTGCTGGACGAAAACCTTTCTTCCGAGGAAGATTGGGCCATTTTCGAAACCAATTTTGACAGGATTCACGAAAACTTTTTCAGAAACCTGCACATCAAATACCCCGAACTCACTTCCAACGATCTCCGTTTATGTGCTTATCTGCGTCTAAACCTCTCCAGTAAAGATATGGCTCACCTGCTGAACATCTCCCTGAAAGGTGTTGAAGTGGGCAGATATCGCATTCGAAAGAAAATCGGGCTGCCTTCTACCAAAAGTTTGAGCGAGTTTATGATTGAATTCAAATAAATATTTTGGATTTATCTAAACTTCTAATACTTGTTTTACAGTCAATTACCTTCAAATTTAAAATTCTGTAGTGCTAAAATAGGGTACCCTTTTGGCCTGTAGTGTTCTTATTGGGTGCAAAAAATCACTATTCAGTTTTTTTATAGTCTACTTTGCTGTGTTCCATTCCCAAAAACACAATCAGCCTGGATATGAAAAACAAAATTACCTCTATACTTATTGCTGCGTACTTACTGACGTCATGCGCAAACCAACATCAAACTTCCAAAGAATCCAGAATCAACCAACGAGTAGACTCTGTTTTATCTTTAATGAACCTGGACGAAAAAATCGGTCAAATGGTACTTTACACCAGCGACTGGGATGTGACAGGGCCATCCATCAAAGGCGACTATATGAATGATATCCGCAAAGGACGTTGTGGAAACATATTTAATGCCTATACCGTTGATTATACGCGAAAACTACAAAAAATAGCGGTCGAAGAATCCAGAATGAAAATCCCCTTGCTGTTTGGATACGATGTCATTCACGGTCACAAAACTATTTTTCCCATTCCTTTGGGTGAATCCTCTTCCTGGGATCTCAGAGCCATTGAAAAATCTGCCCGCGTATCAGCCACCGAAGCGGCAGCCATGGGGATAAACTGGACTTTTGCACCCATGGTGGACATTTCAGTGGAACCTCGCTGGGGGCGCGTCATGGAAGGTGCAGGCGAAGATCCGTATTTAGGTTCACGCATCGCCGAAGCCCGTGTTCATGGATTTCAGGGAAAAGACCTGGCCGATTCGCTCTCGATTCTGGCTTGCGTTAAACACTTTGCAGGTTACGGCGCACCACTGGCAGGAAGAGATTACAACACCGTTGATATGTCCGGGCGCGTATTTCTGGATACCTACCTGCCTCCTTATAAAGCAGCCATCGATGCAGGGGCGATGAGCGTTATGTCCTCCTTCAACGAATTGAACGGCGTTCCGGCCACAGGAAGCAAATACCTTTTAACCGATGTCTTAAGAACCCAACTTGGATTTAAAGGTTTTGTGGTCACCGACTATACGGGTATCCCTGAAATGGTCAACCATGGAGTGGCTGCCAACGATGCCGATGCCGGTTTACTGGCTGTAAAAGCCGGAGTGGATATGGATATGCAAGGCGAAGTCTATTTCAAGTATCTTAAAAAACAAGTGAAAGACGATTTGGTGGACGAAAAATTGATCGATGAGTCTACCCGACGTATTTTAAGAGTAAAATTCATGCTGGGCCTTTTTGACGACCCCTATAAATACTGCAACAAGGAACGTGAAAAACGCTTAGTCTATGCACCCGAACACCTCGATGCCGCTTTCGATGTAGCCAAACGTTCCATGGTTCTTTTGAAAAACGACAGCAACGCACTGCCGTTAAAAAGAGGCGAAAAAATAGCCGTCATTGGCGAACTGGCCACTTCAACCCGCGATATGCTGGGAGCATGGAAAGCCGGTGGTGACTGGGATTTCATGAAATCGACCCTGGATGAACTTCAAGATTACAACGGCAGAGAAAACGTAATTTACGCCGAAGGTTGTAAAAAATCTGGCGAAGACAGAAGCGGTTTTACTGCAGCCATGACAGTAGCTCGTCAAGCTGAAAAAATAGTGATAATACTTGGCGAAGACTGGGAATGGAGTGGAGAAGCTGCCAGCAGAACATCCATAAAAATTCCTGGTGTGCAAACAGAATTACTCGAAAAACTCCGGACATTAAATAAACCTATTATTGTGGTGTTAATGAATGGCCGTCCCCTGGAACTGACCAGGGAAAATGAACTGGCCGACGCCATACTGGAAGCCTGGTATCCGGGTACTATGGGTGGGAAAGCTATCACACACGTCCTTTTCGGGGAATACAATCCCTCCGGGAAATTAACTATGACCTTTCCGCGTTCCATTGGCCAAGTCCCTATTTTCTACTATGAAAAAAATACAGGCCGACCCCTTTATCTGCCAAACGACAAATACAAATCAAAATACATCGATTGCCCCAACGACCCGCTTTATGTATTCGGTTATGGATTAAGTTACACCACTTTTGACTATTCGGACATTCAGCTCTCAGGTACATCACTCACAGAAAAAGGAACTATTAAAGCCTCTGTTATAGTTAAAAACACAGGCAAAGTAGCAGGCGAAGAAGTCGTTCAATGCTACATTCGCGACCTGATTGGAAGTGTAACCCGCCCGGTAAAGGAGCTCAAAGGCTTTGAGAAAATCAGTTTGAAAGCCGGTGAAAGCAAAACCGTCACGTTTACCATCACCCCGGAGATGCTGGCTTTTCACCGCTTAGATATGACTTACGGCACTGAACCAGGCAATTACAACCTATTTATCGGAGGCAATTCACACGATTTGAAAGCAACCGCTTTTAGTCTGAAATAAAACGCAGTTATGAACCATAAAATACTGAGCTTAATCCTTTTATTAGCCACTTTCGGAATACTCTCCGCAAAGGAGCCGACCTACATTGTGCCTGGTGATTTAAAAGGACAAGACTATCCGGCACACGTTGAACTGACCTGGCAAAACCAGGCAGGTTTTACATACGATATCTATCTTTCTACAGATACCGGTAAAATATTTACAAAATTGGGTGAAACAGGCTCAGATTTTTTCCTGGCCTTTTTTGGAAAACCGGTAGAGAAAGAAGAAAATCAGCTTTATTGCATACTGCCAAAAGGCCTTTCACTCAAAGACAAAGTTGCCGAAAAATTTGAGATTACCGTTCCGGTTCATCCATCTACGGATGAAGATTTACTGGATATGACGCAACGCTATACCACCCGCTATTTTTCCGATTTTGCAGAACCAAAAACCGGAATGGCCCGCGAACGCAGCAACAATGCGAACATCGACATCGTTACCACAGGTGGAACAGGTTTTGGCATCATGGCACTTATTGCCGGTGCAGAACGAAAGTATCTGAGTCGTGAAGACACCTATATTACTCTTGAAAAAATAGTCAGCTTTTTGGAAAAGGCCGATCGCTTTCATGGTGCATGGGCTCACTGGTACGATACAGGAACAGGAAAACCGTTCAATTTCAGTAAATACGACGATGGTGGAGACCTGGTGGAGACAGCCTTTTTGGTACAAGGCCTGCTTACGGCAAGAGCCTGGCTAAAAGACGAAAATAACAAGGATGAGCTGGTAAAAAGAATTACCCAACTTTGGGAAACCGTGGATTGGAGCTGGTACACCCAAGGAACCGATTCACTGTATTGGCACTGGTCCAAAAACTACGGCTGGAAAATGAACCATCCCATTAAAGGTTACGATGAAACTTTAATTACCTATATACTTGCAGCCTCCTCTCCGACTTATCCCATCGAACAATCGGTCTATGAAAACTGTTATACCAAATCAAGTTATTATCTGAATGGTAAAAGTTATTACGGTATTAAGCTTGATCTGGGTATGGAATATGGCGGTCCGCTATACTTCACCCATTACTCGTTCTTAGGACTGAATCCAAAAGGTTTAACCGATAAATACACAAATTATTTTGAGCGAAACCGTGCACATGCCTTGATTCATTTGGCCTACGCCATAGACAATCCAAAAAAGCATGCAGGTTTTGGCGCCAATTGCTGGGGATTCACCTCTTCGGACGACCCGATGGCAGGATACAGCTCCCATCACCCGGGTACCAACGATGAAAATGGAACCATTTCGCCAACTGCCGCTATTTCGTCCATCGTTTATACCCCGGAACCCTCTTTGAAGGCATTGCGGCATTTTTATTACGATAAAGGAGAACAATTATTGGGAAAATACGGCTTTTACGACGCCTTCAATCCAGGCATGACAGAAGGACAGCAAGTTGTTCACAGCTATTTAGCCATCGATCAGGGACCCATTGCCGTCATGATTGAAAACTATCGAAGTGGATTGCTCTGGCGTCTTTTTATGAGCAATACAGAAATACTCCCTGGCCTTAAAAAATTAGGATTTACAATACAAAAATAAGAAGATCATGAAAAAGCTGCGATTCCTTCTTTTATTGATTATGTTTTCAATCACAACAACGCTTTTCGCTCAAAATCTGAGTATATCCGGCGTGATTGTCGATCAGGAATCTAACGAGCCACTGATAGGCGCAACCGTATTGATTAAGGGTGTGGGAAATGGAACAGCCACCGATTTGGATGGAGCTTTTTCTATCCCTGCACCTCTGGAATCAATTCTTTCAATCACCTACCTGGGATATGTCGCTCAGGAAGTAGTTGTGAAAAATGAGGATCGCCTGCAAATTAAATTAATACCCAACAACCGTTCGTTACAGGAAGCCATCGTTGTAGGTTATGGTACCCAAAAAGCAAAGGACATGACTGCCCCCATTGCCTCTGTTAAAGGGGAAGATTTGAGCAGACAAATAACGGCCAACCCCATGTCGGCATTGCAAGGTAAAATGTCAGGTGTCCAGGTCGTTAACAGTGGTGCACCGGGAGCAGGACCAACCGTAAAAATCCGCGGAGTAGGTTCAATAGGAGATTATGCCAGCCCTTTGTATGTCGTGGATGGCGTTTTTGTAGACAACATCGATTTTTTGAGCAGCAGCGATATTGAAGACCTTACAGTATTGAAAGATGCCTCAGCCGCTGCTATTTATGGAGTACGTGCTGCCAATGGCGTTGTGTTGGTTACCACCAAAAAAGGGACAATGGATCAGACCAACATCAGCTACGATGGGTATGTCGGCATTCAGATTCCTGTCAATATTGTGGGTTTGGCCAACAAAAACCAATACATACAATTACTGAACGAAGCCAACGCCAATACCACCGGATATATCCCCAAGGATGCTGCCAACTACCCCACCAGCACCGACTGGTACAGCAAACTGGTACGAAATGCCAAGATGCACAATCACGCATTGGACATTTCGGGCGCCACCGAAAAAACAAATTATTCCCTGGGTTTGAATTACTTCTATCAGGAAGGAATCATGAACACCTCCAATGATTATGAAAGATACAACATCCGTGCACGGGTAGACCAAAAAGTAAATTCGTGGCTCAACATTGGTTTTAACAGCGTCGTTTCAAAATACACAAAACAAACCGCCGACAACAATGCCTTTTTCTCAGCGTTCGTCAATCCTCCTGTTTACAGCGTCTACGATGAGACCAACACCGATGCATATCCCGTAAAATTTGGCTCCCCTCAGATGTACGGATTTGGAAACCAATATGGAAATCCGGTGGCAGCGGCCTATTACAACGACAACAAAGAAGATGGTCTTAAAATGGTTTTATCCACCTACGCCGAATTCAATATAATCCCGAACAAACTAAAAGTTAAGACCTCCTACAATTCAAATTTTGATTTCTGGAAAACCAGAGATTATACCCCCGAATTTAATGTAGGTGGTTCTCAAGCCATAAAAAAGTCAACATTAAGCAAGACATTCGGCACCAGTTCAAAAACTATTCTGGATAATGTACTAACCTATACGGACAAAATTGACCAGCACAGCTTTAACATTCTGCTGGGACAATCTACCCGCATGGAACGCCAATCCTCTCTGGACGGCTCCGCACTGGATGTCCCCGGTTATGATGATCAATCCATCTATCTGTCCACAGGTTCCTCACAAAACCGCTACGCCAGCGATGCCGCCTATTCCTACAACGGACTTTCCTTCTTTACCCGAGGTGCATACAACTTTGCTGATAAGTATCTGGCAACGCTGACATTCCGTGCAGACGCCAGTTCAAAATATCAGGAAAAATGGGGCTACTTCCCCTCCCTCGGATTGGGTTGGATTATGACCAGTGAAGAGTTTATGCAAAATCAGAATACCTTCCAGTTTTTAAAACTGAGAGCCAGTTGGGGTATGCTTGGAAACGATAATATTCCTGCCAATTCATCCGTAACTTTAGGTTCCTCGGGTACCGGAAGTTCAGGTATTTTTGGAGACAAACTGGTCGATGGCATAGGTGCCCAGACCGTTGCTCAAAATTACCTCAAATGGGAAGTTGTCAACGAAGTGAATGTCGGCGCAGATTTTAGTATTCTGAACGACAAGTTGAAAGGCGAACTGGATTATTACAACCGCGTCACCAACAATGTCGTCTTTTATGCTCCGATAGCTACCGGAGGAGGCACAGCCGAATTATTGAGTAACAATGGAAAAGTCAGAAATCAGGGCATCGAACTCAGCTTAAACTGGAGTGAAAAAATAAACGACGATTTCTCCTACAACATCGGATTTAATGCCACCACCATCGCCAACAAGGTCTTAAAACTCGAAGGCAGAGATTACATTCCAGGAGCCTATGTACGTGGAGATTACACCACCCGCACCCAAGTGGACCTACCAATTGGTACCTTTTGGGGATACGAAATAGACGGGGTTTATGCCACCGAAGGAGACGCCCTGCGCGACCCGGTTTATCAGACGATCAAAGACGCCGGCTACTTTAAATACAAAGACCAGAACGGAGATAACGTTATCAATGAAAAAGACAAAGTAAACCTTGGCAGCCCTACTCCATGGTTGATGAGCGGCATTGATTTAGGCCTGAATTATAAAAACTGGGATGCCAGTATAGCTTTTCAGGGACAATTCGGAAACAAAGTATTGAATGCCAAACGCATGAACCGCGATGTATTTGCCGATGGTAATTACGACATGGACTTTTATACCAACAGATGGACCAGCACCAACAAATCCAGCACTTATCCATCCGCAGAAGCCTACAACAGTTCTTTTACACAGCAGGCCAACGACTTCTTTGTGGAAGACGCCTCCTACATTCGCATTCAGAACATTCAGGTAGGATACACTTTTAAGGAATTAAAAGGATTTAAAAACCTGAAAGTATATCTTTCCGCTCAACGGCCATTTACGTATTTCACCTACAACGGATTCACGCCCGAAGTAAGCGGTTCGCCCATCAGCAACGGAATCGACACCTCCGTTTATCCCATGCAATCCGTTTACACGGTCGGTTTAAAAATGAATTTTTAAAAAAAGTAGCCCTATGAAAAAATATATATTGACAGCTGTCCTGAGTATTTTCATACTCACAGGATGCGAAGATTTTCTAAATATTCGCCCAGAGGGAACGATACCCTCCTCCGGTTTGGATTACACCAAAGTGGAAAACGTATTTCTTCCCATCAGCGCAGCTTATGCATCCTTACGCACAGGAAGCACCCATGCTTTTCCATACATTGGAGCTTTCGAAATTACCTCCGACAATGCAGACAAAGGAAGTTCTGCCGAAGACAATCCGACGATGGATCAGTTGGATAAATTCACTTACGATGCAAACAATTCGTTGATCAATGAATTGTGGTCAGGCTATTTTGATGTGGTCAGTGCCACCAACAACGCCATCAATCAAATGCCCATCTTCGAAGCAAACCTGCCAAGTGCAGAAAACAAACTATACGTTCGCCAATGCACCGGTGAAGCCAAAGCCATACGTGCCTACGCCTATTTCAACCTGACACGTCTTTTTGGACGCGTACCCATCATCGATACCACACTGACAGCTACACAACTGGCAGCCGTGAAACAGGCATCCACCGCTGATTTGTACATTTTTATCGAGAAAGACCTGCAAGCCGCCATCGACGTTTTGCCAGACTCCTATTCAAGTGCCTGGGCCGGTCGCATCACTAAATATACAGCCATGGCTTTCAAGGCCAAAGTACATATGTACCAGAACGAATGGGAAGAAGTAGCCACACTCACCGATCAGATCATGGCTTCAGGCCGGTACGATTTAATGAAAGATTTCCGTGAAGTCTTTTCCATAAACGGAGAAAACAGCGAAGAGTCCCTGTTTGAAATTCAAAGTTCGACCCTTGGAAATGCAAGCGGTGAGACCACCTATCTGGAATACGCCTTTGTACAGGGACCACGAGGAAATGCCCCATCCAACATGCAAGGTTGGGGATTTTGTACACCAAGCACCGACCTGGTCAGCTTCCTGAACAACCGGGGAGACAGTATTCGCTCACTCACCACCCTGCTTTATCGTGGCACCAAAACACAGGAAGGCGACAGCATCAAAGCTTCCTGTTCAAACCCCATTTACAACGGAAAAGTGTACACGCCGGCCTCCTACAATACATGGAATTTCAACGGTTATGGCTTTGACCACAATGTGAGAATTCTCCGGTATTCCGACATTCTACTCATGTTTGCCGAAGCCAAAGTAAATGGAGCTGCGACTGGCAACACCAGTGGATTTACCGCTTTAACCGCCATCAACAAAGTACGTGAACGCGCAGGTCTAATGGATTTGACCTCCGTTTCCCTTCAGGATATCTGGGACGAACGCCGCGCCGAACTGGCTTTGGAAGAAGATCGCTTCTTTGACCTGGTTCGAACCGGTCAAGCTGCAACTGTTTTATCAGCCAAAGGCTTTATCGCTCCTAAAAACAACCGGTTCCCTATTCCCGCTGCTCAAAAACAACTCAATACCAACCTGGAGCAAAATCCGGGTTATAATTAATTTTCAGTGCTAATTCATTCATTTTTAAAACTTAAAAACACAATCATTATGAAGAAAATCAATCATTTCAGTGTTTTAACCGTTGCTGCCCTTTTCCTGGGTATGACCTTAACCTCTTGTGAAAAAGATGCAAAAGATCCATACGAAGGCAAAACAAATCCATCAACCATAGCAACAGCAAACTTAGTAGCCTATTTCCCGCTTGAATCTGTAACGTCTTCTATTTCTCTGGGAGAAGGAATCACGTATAGCAAAAAAGCAGGTGCTGCCTCCTTTGTGGTTGGTCGTCGTGGAAATGCCTACAAAGGATCTACCTCCCAGGCCTTTTTGGAATATTCGCTAGCTGCAACCAACATTTTCAAAAGTATGAGCGAATACACTTGTGCTTTTTGGGTAAAATCTCCGGCACCTACAGGTGGAGCTGCTTCCGTTTTCTCTTTGAACGGTGGTGACGCCAACATGGGCAACATGAATTTTATCATTGAAAGTCAGTCGAATGCAGACTCTTTGGCCTTGAAACCTTACCTCTTCAATTCCACAACCAATTGGAAAGGTCAGGATTTATGGAGTTTCAACAAAGCATACTCCAGCGACAAATGGGTTCATATTGTAAGTTCTTACAACAAAACGACGTCAACCATGTCCTTGTACGCAAATGGCTTACTGATAGCTACCAGCATCAGATATGCAGACGGTGAAGTAAACGGAGTACAACCAAAATTGGGTGCACTTACTTTTGGAACCAGCATGACCAAATTTGACATTGGTGCATGGCCTAAACTGGCAGCTGGTACAGCTACGGATTCCTGGATGGTTTACTTTCCAGGTACACTTGATGAATTGCGCATTTACAACAAAGCTTTGACAGTTACAGAAGTTAAAGCTTTGTACGATGCCGAAGTTACAGTAATTGACTAATTTATAGGTTGGGTTAACAGTCAATCAAAGACGGATGACAGCCTTTAAAAGTTTAAGGTTGTCATCCGTTATTTTTTAAAAACAGCGTTACTCTATGAAACTAAGTAGCATTATTCTATTCTCCTTTCTTTTGCTGTTTACTTCCTGCCAAAAGGATGCTGAGCCTCAACCAGTCAATGCCTATATTGAATCAGTAAGCATCAACGGTTTAGCCGTATCAAACGGTGGAAGCGTCTCTGGTATTCCTACAGATTCTGTACTTGTGCAGGTCAATTTTTCCACCGTCATAAATTTAAACAAAATCGATCCCACAAAATTTTTCATAAGCAACGGCATTGATACCAGTTTTACCGTTTATTCTAAAAACAACGCCAAAGTCCTCCTCTTTCGAATCAGAAAACCGCTGCAAGCTTACACGTCCTACACGTTGTATTTCACAGAAGGTGAAAATCTGGGCATCAAACTGATTAATCCTTTCAATTATTCCTTCATCACGGAGCTGGATACTATCCCCAAATTCCCAGTTATTTCAAACGATAGCCTGCTCACACTGGTACAACGAAAAACTTTCGACTATTTCTGGACCTACGCCCACCCTGTCTCAGGCCTTACCAGAGAACGACTCAACTCGGGTGAAACCGTCACCACAGGAGGCTCCGGCTTTGGAATCATGGGAATACCCGTCGCTATTTCCCGTGGATTTATCACAAGATCCGAGGGTTTCGAACGCCTGGCTAAAATTTTAAAATTCCTGAGCCGCCCGGAAACGGACACTTTTCATGGAGCTTTTCCACATTGGATGAATGGGACATCCGGAAAAGTACAACCATTCAGCAACGAAGACAATGGAGCCGACCTGGTTGAAACCGCTTTCCTCATGCAAGGATTGCTCACCGTTCAATCCTATTTCAAAAATGGAAATACCGAAGAGCAAGCCCTGTGTCAAAACATACAAACCCTATGGGAAAAGGTCGAATGGAGTTGGTTTCAACAAAACGGCCAGCAACGATTGTACTGGCACTGGTCTCCCAACATTTCCTGGAACCTGAATATGCCCATCACTGGCTGGAACGAAAGCTTAATCGTCTATGTCCTGGCAGCCTCCTCACCCACTCATCCCATCACCAAATCGGTTTACGATGCAGGTTGGGCTAGAAACGGTGCTTTTAAAAACGGCAAAACATTTTACAATATCACTTTGCCTTTGGGTTTAGACTATGGCGGCCCGCTTTTCTTTTCCCATTACTCCTTTTTAGGTCTGGATCCGCGGAATCTTTCGGACGTTTACGCCAATTACTGGCAACAAAACCGCGCCCATGCTCAAATCAATTACACCTATTGCGTTGCCAACCCTCATCATAATTATGGCTATGGCATCAATTGCTGGGGATTGACAGCCAGCGACATTCCAACCGGATATACAGCCTCCTCGCCCACCAACGATGTGGGTGTGATTGCCCCCACTGCCGCTTTATCCTCTTTCCCTTATACGCCTGTTGAAAGCATGCGCGCCCTTCACTTTTTCTACTACACGCTGGGTGATAAAATCTGGGGTACCTATGGTTTTAAAGATGCCTTCAATCTCGATAAAAGGTGGTTTGCCAGCTCCTATTTAGCCATCGACCAAGGCCCCATCGTGGTTATGATTGAAAACTACCGCACCGGTTTATTATGGAATCTGTTTATGCAGAACACCGATGTACAGTCCGGTCTGAACAAACTTGAATTTAGTTGGTAATATAGCTTCCTGATTTAGAATGGCATACCCTGCACATAAGGGTTTTTATCGATAGTTTCTTGCAAAAAGGGCTTGTCTGTTTTGCATAAACACAAAAAAAATGTACTTTTGCACCACATTTAGTTCGGGGTGTAGCTCAGCCCGGTTTAGAGTACCCGTCTGGGGGGCGGGTGGTCGCAAGTTCGAATCTTGTCACCCCGACATTTGACCCTTAAGCACTTATGAAGAAATTTGTAGGTGCTTTTTTTGTGTGGTTGAAACTAGCTCCTCCACTTTGTATTAAATAAAAATTCCAAAATGCTTAATAACCAACATTCTAGTATTGCAATGGATTAAACTATTAATTAGCGAAAAAAAGGGCTTCATATCCAACAATTGAAAATTCGCCGATAAAACGCCAGCTGGTAAAATAGTAAATAGGTTGTGACTGACCAAATCCAGAACCAACGCTTATTGAAGAAGGACCTGAAAGATAATCGATATAGGTGTAGTTAGCAGGATATACACCACTAACTTTTTGGACAGATAAGATAGAAAAACAAACGACAAGACAGCAAAGGCTTTAATTAATTTTATTTTTTAATTTAAAAATAGGTACTAAACTTCTTTTACAAAATAAAGCTTATTATCTTCGACCAGGTAAAACATTGGAGCAATTACAACGTTAGGATAAAGTAATCTAAGACGGCTTGTTTCGCTTAATATAAAATCTTTTTCGTTAACTATTTCAAACATAGGTGCAAATTGCATAAAATGAGCCTCTGCTTTATCTCTTTTCCAACCGGTAATATCAACAAGACCATTAATAAATTCTGTTTTCCGAGAAATCAAATTGACCATTCCGCAATTGTTGTGACCAATCAGAGCAATATATCGAACGTGACCAACTGCAATAGCATAAGAAACTTTAAACTCACTGTACTGCAAATTAGCACCACCTGAACGAATAATATAGGCAAAATTATCGGGCATGTGTAAATGTTTTCGGTTATCCATGCACATACCTACCAAAAGTTGAGCATTGTCAAAAGAATCAAACTGTCGATTTAAATTATGATATTCCAAAAGCAGTCCGATGGGCGTTTGGCGATAAAGAGGAAGTATATCTTCAATTGATTCAACGGATAAAAGATTGGTCATTTGTTTGTTTTTTGTATTAATACACAAACTCAATTTACTTTATATTTGTAACTCGCCTTTCGAATTCTATCCATTATAGCAACTCCCAAACCAGTTTCTTCTACAGATTCAATGAATATCTGAGATACAGCAGTATCGTCCTCCATGGTATGCAACGCAATGAATAAATTGGCTGCAATTTCTGTAGAGTTTAGAGTGGCTGAAGTGCAAATAACACGATTCGCATTTGTAATAATCCTTTGTTTTTCATGCAAAATAAGTCCCGAGTTGAGAGGAAGATTATTTACATCTCCCTCAAGGATATATAATGGTTTATTGGGCGAATAATGACTTTTTAATAATCCGGGAGCGTGAAGCTTATCCTGCAAACTGTCTTTATTGATAACAGTACAAGGAACAACTTTTTGTATATCGGTCAATGAGATGGCACCTGGACGTAATAATATACATTTTCCATTCTGAATAGAAACAACGGTAGATTCAACACCAACCATTTTATATTTATTCTCCAATAAATACGCGACATCGGTTAGTTGCTTTTGCACATGTTCTGAACGAGTTGGACTGAGCTGTCCAAATCGATTGGCACTTGGAGCTGCAATAGGTGTACCTGACAATCGGATTAATTCCAAAGCAATTGGATGGGAGGGCATTCGAACTGCAACAGTGTTCAATCCTGCTGTGACAATATCAGGCACACGAGCCGATTTTGGGTGTACAATAGTAAGCGGTCCTGGCCAAAAGGATTGAGCCAATGCATTAACTAAATCGTTTATATTGCTGTCATATAAATCATTCATTTGATCCATTTCTGAAATATGTACGATCAATGGGTCAAAAGTTGGACGTTGTTTCACTTCAAAAATACGTGCAACTGCAAATGGATTGAACGCATCAGCGCCCAGCCCATAAACAGTCTCGGTAGGAAATGCCACCAAATTGCCTTCGGCAATACATTTAGCAGCAAACTTTATATCAGTTCCTGTTTCTATCATGATTTTTACAAAGCTGATATTGATTCGTTATCTTCTAAAAGCTTTTTTCTTTGAGTTTCTTGAAATTCAAGTACTTTTTTTCTAACTTTTTCATTACTCAGAGCAATGATTTTTGCTGCTGCAAGTGCTGCATTTTGAGGTTCGAGTACAACCATTGGAGCAACACCCGAAGGCATTCTCAAACTTGAAAACAGATCACCACCTGCAAAAGCATCACTATAAGGAGGACAAGCAATTACCGGGCAGTGCGTTTGAGCATCAGAAAAACCGCTCAATGCATTGCTTCTCCCGGCAACGGTAATAAAAACAGGATTTTCTGCTTCGTGGGCTTTAATAATTTCTAAACATTTTAGTGGAATTTTGTGAGCAGAAGCTACATACATTTTCACTTGTGTCTCAAAGCTTTTTAATGCTGTTGCAATTTTCTCCGACCATTCCAAGTCGGCTTTTGAACCCATTATTATTATTACTTTGTTCATTGTTCTTTTGTTGTTAAAAATGAATACTGATAATTCATTGGAATAATTTCAATATAATCTTCCACAGTAGCATTTGCCAAACATGCTTCAATAATTTTTCGTCCCAGTGGATTTAACTCGGGGGTTAAGAATTGTTCTAATTCTTTTTTGAAAAAATCGGTTAATATTTCAGCTCCAGCATCATATCCCGTCACTCCCACTTCAGGTTGACGGTGTACCTGAAGAAATCTGGAAGGAATCTTCGCTCCTTCAATAGTCAGATAATTCAATTCATACCCCAGTAACGGGCATCTGGCGGGTTGATATTGGTCGGCACGTAACTGTGCATTTCCTCTGCGGGCAAGATATTCACGCATAAGCAATTGAGGTTTAAACCCTACTTTCCAGACACCAATATATTGATTTGGTACCAACGTATATCTCATACGTGGAGTTTGTACAATTTGTTCCAACAGTAGATTTGCGTGTGTAACCATTTTGCCTGTTGCAAAAGGCCAGTATGAACCAACACCTTCCGAAGCCATTCCGTCGCCACCAATAATACTTGGATTTGCATGCCCACGTGGTGAAACCAATCTCCACAACCAAGCCAAGGCTGGTGGTAAAATATGGAATAGTCCAAAAATACCATAGTTTGGATTCTCCATAGAAGATGGTGGAGTGCGTACTCCAAAACTTCTTACATCGACTGTAACAGGTTTGTTAATCACCGATGGTACAATATTCCGCGGAACGATTACCCGTGGATTTGGACATTTTTTGCCGGGTTCATCTTCGGTATGATCCCAAATTAATGCGGTGCAATTTGGATTTGTTTTTATATTCAAAAATAACAATGGTGTTTTAGGTTTAATTGTTAGTTTTTCAAGGGCAGGATCATCTCCATACTCAGTGATGCTATCCACACGGATAAACCATCCATTTTCAGCATCTAAAACAGTAATTTTACCATTGTCCTTTTGAATTGACTTTGCACACAATGCCATATCATCAGTCACCGGATTAAATGAGCAAAACAGGGATAAATTAATCAACCGTTTTTCACCGGATATAATGTTTTCACCAATCATAACCTGACCATTTGGCTCACGTATAATGTGTTGCAACATTTCACTCTTTCCTCCTCCACTTGCACCTTCGTGCATAAAGGTTGTCAGATTGTCATACGGACTAACAACTTGTACTGTAGAGCAGTGAGCCGTTATCCAACCTTCTCTTTCACCTTTTGTCAATAATGCACCGTACAATCCCTTCTTGGCACTCGGTCCGGGATAAAGGTTATAGGAAAAAATTTCGTGTCGGTTTTCGGTGCGGTTATGCACAACCACTTGTTTTCCATCAAAATGGGTATGACGGAAAGTAGGAGCAACATAAATAACAGAGTCAATACTAAATTCATCCGTTAATTCTGCAACAGGAATAATTCGCTGTAACATAGCCAAACCCATAGCAAAAAATCCAGCATTTGCAGGTGCAATAGCAATTCCACCAACACCAATTCCATTGTTCCCGGCAAAGTAGAAAAAAACGGCCAGTTCTTGCTCTTTTAGCCATTGAAAGGTCTCTGTTTTCAGCGAATCAAATTCATATCCAAATTTATCTTTGAAACGTATTTTGTCGCTTGGCAAATTATCAGCAATTGCCATAGTATCCGGGTCACGACGGCGCATATAAGCATCGGTGTAATTTGCAGATATTCCATTTGTTACCTTGTGTATTATTGCTTCAATATATTCTCCTTTTCCTGGAATATCATATTTAACCTCATAACTTGTTTCGTTTGCACCACCTACTGCTGCTTCAGCTAATTGCTCCACCGAGTCGTAAATAGTATATTTTTTACAACTGTTTAACAAAACATACACATCGTCTGGCAAAGCAATTTTCTTCTTTTCCAGTACCTTAAAGAAATTTTTCATTTTGCTTGATTTTTAAATTATTCACAATGTATTTTTGCTTTTTACATACTAAGTTTTATTCAGTGCGCCCTAGAAATCGAAAAAGGACTATTCTCTATCTTTTAAATGAATATATGACTGTTGCGGGAATACATTTTTATAGGCTGGACGAATAATTCTACCTGCATCAAACGTTAGTTCTTCTAAGCGGTGCGAGCACCAGCCGGCAATACGTGACATTGCGAATAACGGAGTATATAAAGGTTCTTTTATACCTATGCAGTTATATACGAATCCTGAATAAAAATCCACATTCGCACAAACAAGTTTTGCCACTTTGTCACCTTTAAAGTCATAGAATATTTGAGGTGCAATTTTTTCAATCAATTCATAAAGTTCAAATTCGTCCAAACGCCCTTTTTCTTTTGCCAATTCACGAGCTTGCCTTTTCAGAAGTATCGCACGAGGGTCTGAAACAGTGTAAACAGCGTGACCAATGCCGTAAATCTTACCCGAACGGTCATAAGCATCTTTGTTCAGCATTTTAATCAGATAGTCGGTAACTTCCTGTTTGTTGTCCCATTTTTTTACATTTGCTTTAATGTTATCCATCATACAAAGCACTTCATGGTTTGCTCCACCGTGTAATGGCCCTTTTAACGAAGCAATTGCAGAAGCTACAGCCGAATAGGTATCAGTACCAGTGGAACTGGTTACGCGGATTGTAAATGTAGAGTTATTTCCACCACCGTGGTCAGCATGTAGTATTAAAGCAAGGTCAAGAATATCAGCTTCGAGCTGGGTATATTTGCCTTCTCCTTTCATCATTAATAAAAAATTTTCGGCAGTACTCAACGCTGGATTTGGATGACGAATTGATAATGTTTTGTGCTGAAAGTGATGACGCATTGAATGATACGAATACGCTATTATAGTTGGAAATTTTGCAATAAGATTCAACGACTGTTTTACAAGATTTTCGGACGAAGTGTCTTCGGCATTCTTATCTAAATTGTATAAGGCTAATACGGAGCGAGCCAGCATATTCATTACATTTTGTCCTTTGTTTGCAAGAATCATGCTATTTGTAAAATCATCGGGCAGTTCACGCAAAGAACCCATGTATTCCATAAAATCGGCTAGCTCCTGTTTATTTGGCAGTTTACCAGAAAGCAGTAAATACACTACTTCATCAAATCCATGACGTTTTTGATCTATCGCACCCTGTACAAGTTCCTCTACATCAATACCACGGTAAATAAGTTTACCATCGATGGGCGCAATAATATCACCTTCCTTTTTATAACCCACCACATCGCCAACATTGGTTAGTCCAACCAGAACACCCGAATGGTCGGCATTACGCAGCCCCCGCTTCACATTAAATTTCTCAAATAATTCAGCATCAATTTTGGATGCTTTTACAACCGATTCTGAAAGATGTTTCACAATAGATGGCGAATTTAACTTACTCATATTTATACAGTTGATAGTTTGTACTCGAAATTTATACTGAGCTTCTAAAGTGTGACATTTCCAATTTTAAAGATATCATTTTTTGTATCTAAATCGATACATGCTTTGTATATATTTTCAACCAATTGTGGTAATTGAAATTGAGGTACTGCCGAAAACGCCAAACGAATAACATTTCCGAGAACAATGACACCTGTACTATAATTCTCGAGAAGATGCTCACGGATTTCTTCTGCCAATAATCCTTTTTTTAGTTCAATACACATAAAATAGCCCGAATTGAAAGGAAGTGGAGTGAAATATTCAGCATATTTTGCTCTTGAAATTTCGGTACGCAGTATCTGATACCGATTTTTGAGAATTTCAAATTTTTTCTTTTTCGACTCCTCATACGTTGGCTCTGAATAGACTTTGTATAATAGTGATTGAGACAATTGGCTTATGTTTGATATGTTTCCACGCACAGCACCTGCCGTTTTATTTTCGAGTGCTTCATACAATTCAACGGTACCACCTTTAATAGCATAACTTATAAAACCAACACGAAAACCCCAAACGTAATCCTCTTTTGTTGGCCCATCAAGTTTTACCGCCAACACATTTTCGGAAAGATTTGCCAATTCAACAAAGATTGATTCAGTATAAACTCCTTCTTCATAAACCAGCCCAAAATAAGCATCATCAATTAATACAATAACTTTTTTGCCTTTGTCAGCCACTTTTTTAATTTCAGACACTATTGCTTTCATTTCGGAAATTAAAGGTGTGTATCCAGCCGGATTGTTCGGGAAGTTTAGAAGTGTAATTATTTTCTCCCCCTCAATCATATTTAATTTTTTGGAAAAATCAGCCACATTAAAACCGCCATTTTCAAAAAGCTCGAAGGTTGTGACTTTCGCACCATAATTGTTTTCGAATATTAAAGTATAATTTTCCCAATAATGGTTAGAAAGCAAAATCGTATCGCCTTCGTTGGCAAAAAGATAGCCAGCCATGCTAATGCCGTGTGTAAGTCCATTGGTTGCAATTGGATTACTGATAACGGTTTCTTTCAATGATGGATTTTTGCGATAGATAGAGTCTTTCCAAAGGGCACGAAATTCTGGCTTTCCAAAACTGGGTGCGTAAGGAAAGATATTTGCTATTGGCATATTTACCAAAGCATCAAACTCCGGAAGGTGCATGGAGGTTCCATCGTTTTCAACAGCTTCACCAATAGTTGCGTTTATTGTTTTTCCTTTTGCTTGAGCAGATTGAGCTAAAATACCAAGTTTAGGAAAAAATATTTTTCTGCCTCTTTCTGAGAGCATTTGCAACACGTTTGAATTAAACTTTTCGATTGTGTTGTTAAGTGTTAAAGATTGTTTGTCCATTGTTATTGTGTATTTATTGTTTTAGTTGCTAGTAATTAAAATGTGTGTTTGATGCTTCGACTAAATTTTCGCAAATTATACAGTCAGCTTTTAATTCATTTATTCGATTTTAGTCTTTCGATAAGATTATCATTTACAAGCATCACTTCCTTAGCTGTAGTAATGCCTTTTGATATTCCAGATTGATTGGTCATAATGAATAGTAGAAACCTTACCTGCAATAAAAGCAGTGTTGAAATGGTCTCAGGAAAGAAATCTATATCATGTGGATTTTTGATAGAACCTTGATCTTGAATTATTGTGCCATCTCTATCTAAAAAAATTGCTGGTTGTTTCAACATCTGTCGTTTAATTTATTTTATACCGACAAAGATAATGAATTTGCTCTTAATAAATGAAGTAGTGCTTCATTTATTAAAAAAATTGAAGGGTATTTTTATTGAAGTTGAGAATGTAATATTGATTTATCTGAATATGTGCAGATTATTTTTTTTTAAAACCAGTATTGATAAAAAATCCTAAACAGATATAATCCATACTAATTCACAAATACTATCAGAGTTATTAATGGCAGTGAAAGGTGCTTTTGAATTAAAATAGACACTATCACCAACTTTAAGTAAATAGTTTTTAGTTTCTAAGTAAAAGGAGATTTCACCAGAAATAACATAACAAAAAATCTGACCGGAAATTGCAGTAAATAAATCTGACAAATCAGAACCCTGAACAAATCTGACAAAATAGGTGTCCATTTGTTTGTTAATATCGTGGTGGGCAAGCAGAAATATTTCAGTGCCAGAAACATTTTTTTCCACAAATTTCATTTCGCTTCTATGCATGACAGGATTTTTGCTTAGAGTCTCGTTTTCACCAATCAGCTCACCTACCGTTGTGCATAAATTCTCGGCAATAGATTTCAAAGTAATAATGGATGGAAAAGCTTTGGCTTTTTCAATTTGTGAAAGTGCGCTTGGACTTATGCCTACCTTTTTTGCCAAATCATTTAGTTGTAGGTTCAGTTGTTTTCTTTTTGTATTTATTCTTTCACCGATTCGTTTCATAACAAATAGTCTAAGCTTAAGTTGAAAAATATTGCGGCAAAGATAACACTTGTTATTTTACTTTGTTTCTCTCTAAGTTATTTCATAAAAATAATTGAGATAACTACTAGAATTTACAATTTTGTTTTTTGTGTTTAGAACAGGCTTTTCTTTAAAAAAACGGTGGGCATAGCATTTCTGCTTAAAAAACGAAACTGAGCTTTAAATTGCATTACTTTTACGGATAAAATGAGACGGCTATCCGAACTTAGATCTGTTTTACAAAAGAAAGCCAATACGGTCAGGGTATTCTCAAAAATTGAGACATTGTTTATCTGCTCCATACTCCAAAACCCTCATCAAATGTCACGAAGACTTCTACTCCTCTTTTCCCTCTTCCTGTCATTCATCCTCAAAACCTCCTGTCAAAACCTTGACATCAACATCCTGCGCGAAATCAACCTGAACCGCAACCGTTCGCTCGACGGAACTTTTGTAACCATCACCAATTCATTAAAACTAGTCACAGCAGCAGTAACAATAGGCATGGCCGGTGTAGCATTAATAAAGCGTGACACCAACATGTTCCGAAGCGTACTGGTCATGGCCGCATCCTCCATCGTCCAGGGCCTCATCACTAATAATTTGAAAAGAATCGTTGCCCGCCCAAGGTCTTTTGTCATGTTTACCCAATTAGATAACTTTGACGATCTCAGAGATAAAAGCAAAACTTTTGTACCTTTGCAATCTAAGTAAAAACACCATGCCCCTATGCAGTACATTATTCATGCTCCCCAAAATATTAACGGCGAAATAACATTGCCTGCTTCAAAAAGCATCAGCAACCGCGCGTTGATTATGTGTGGCTTAGCAGGCAAAGGACACCCCATTGAAAATCTGGCCGATTGCGACGACACCAATGTTCTGGTGAAAGCGTTAAGCTTTGATTCGGACAAAATGGATATAGGCGCAGCAGGTACTGCCATGCGATTTCTGACGGCTTTTCTGGCCGGGAAAGAAGGCACCTGGGAAATTACCGGCAGCCAGCGGATGAAAAACCGCCCCATCCGAATACTGGTGGATGCGCTGAAAATGTTGGGGGCTGAGATAGACTATCTGGAAAAAGAAGATTTTCCACCCCTCAAAATACACGGAAAAAAGCTACAGGGAGGAGAAATAAAAATTGACGGAAGTATCAGCAGCCAATACATTTCGGCCTTACTGATGTTGGCACCCGTCATGCAAAACGGTCTTCGTTTGAATATTCAGGGCGAACTGATTTCAAAGCCATATGTCAAAATGACGTTGGAAATGATGCGCCAATTCGGTATACAGTCCGAGTGGACAGACAAGTATATTGACATCAGACCTCAACCCTATCAGGCTATCGGCTTTCAGGTAGAATCCGACTGGTCAGGCGCCTCATACTGGTATCAGATTTTAAGCCTGGCCAACGAAGGTACCCTGTTTTTAAAAGGCCTCACAAAAGGAAGTCTTCAGGGTGATTCAAGGGTTGCAGAATGGTTTGAACAATTAGGCGTGCATACAGAATACCTCAACGATGGCGTAAAATTATCAAAAATCACACATAACATCAACGTATTTGAAGCAGATTTCACCGATCAGCCAGACCTCGCGCAGACTTTCGCCGTGACCTGTGCCCTGAAAGAAATCCCCTTTCACCTCACCGGCTTGCAAAGTCTGAAAATCAAGGAAACTGATCGAATTGAGGCTTTAATCAAAGAGGGCAGAAAAATCGGCTTTGTTTTCACAGAAACCGATGGTCGTGTTTTGGAATGGTCGGGAAAAATTTGTCTGACAAATCCGGACATCGCTATCGACACCTACGACGATCACCGGATGGCCATGGCTTTCGCACCTGCAGCATTCATTCTGGAAAATATCAGGATCAATCATCCCGAAGTAGTTTCCAAGTCGTACCCCACGTACTGGGAAGATTTAAAATCTTGCGGTTTTAGCATTGAAAGAAGTCTGTAAACACAATAAATCGGGTAAAAATCAGTTTTTTAAAACGTAATCAAGATCGCTAAAAATCCAAAGTGAAACATATTCAGTTTTGGTAAAAAATGCACGAATGAGACTTAGATTAGCTAACTATATAGCCATTTTCCTACTCTTTCTGTTCTTCTCTGCCTGTTCTACTCAAAAGAACACGTGGAGCAGGCGGCAATTCCACGACCTGACCACCCGATACAACATTTATTTCAATGGGAACGAAGCCTACAAGTCAGGGTTAAAACAACTGAAAACATCACACAAGGAAGACTATTCCAAATTGCTGCCGGTATACATGGTCAGCAACCATGATAATGCCAAAGGCACGGCATCCGGCATGAACAGAAGCATTGAGAAATGCCAGAAAGCTATTAAGAAACATTCCATCCGGGTAAAACCCAAAAACAAACCAAATTCAAAAAGCAGCGAGGCTAAAAAACTGTTTTACAGCAAAGAAGAATTCAATCCATTCATGGACAACGTTTTTCTATTGATGGCCAATTCCCAGTTTTACATGGCTGATTTTCTATCTGCCAATGCCACCTGCTCCTACATCATCCGTCACTTTTCAACGGATAAAGCAATCTGTGACAAAGCAGGCATTTTGATGGCCAGGGCAAATACCGAACAGGAATGGTATTACGAAGCTGAAAACATCCTGGATAAACTCAACAAGGAAAACCTGACACCATCTCTTACAGGCGATTTTGCAAGTGCAAATGCAGATTTATTGATTCGACGGAAAAAATATTCAGAAGCCATTCCCTATCTGGAAATCGCTATTAAAAAAGCCGGAAATAAATCCGAGAAGCAACGCTGGACATTTCTACTGGCACAGCTTTATCAGGAAACCGGTAAAACCGAACAGGCTTTCAAATTATACAGCTCCATTCCAGGTATGAATCCATCCTATGAAATGGAATTGAGCGCCAGAATCCGGCAAACAGAAGTGTATCCGGGCAACAACCCACAAAAGCCACTGAGAAAACTGAAAAGTTTAAGCCGCAGCAGCAAGAATACAGACTATCTGGATCAGGTTTATTACGCCATGGGCAATCTTTATTTTGCAGCCGGTGACACACTTAAAGCCGTGGAAAGTTTTCATACCTCTTTGGCGAAAAGCACCCAAAACGGGCCACATAAATTGAAGACCGATTTGGCATTGGGTAATTATTACTACAACACAGATCAATTCCGCCAGGCTGAGCCCTGCTATACAGACGCCATATCCATATTGAAAAAGGAAGACGAACGCTATCCAAAAGCCTTTGAACGCGCAGAAATACTAAAAATGCTGGCACCAGAACTTAAAACCGTTCACGATGAAGACAGCTTGCAGATCATCGCCAAAATGCCAGAAAAAGAACGCAACATCCTCATTAAAGGCCTGGTCGCTGCAGCAGAAAAAGCAGCCAAAGAAGAAGCCAGAAAGAAAAGCATTGCTGAAGCTCAGACTGCCAACGAAGAACAAATGGCCAACAACCCAGGTGGTGATAGAAATACTCAGAACCCCAACATGGGTATGCCCGAACTGAACAACGACAAGAGTTGGTATTTTTACAATCCCACTACGGTCAGCAAAGGACAAACAGAATTTAAGAAAAAATGGGGCAAACGCAGTTTAAAAGACGATTGGCGCAGAAACAACAAAACGGCCTTATTTGAGAATATGCCTACTTCTGAAAGCACAGCACAAGCAGCCATTAAAAATGATTCTGTGACAATCGCAGCAACAGATACGACAGGTGGTAAAGAGCTGGACCTGACCAAAGGAGCAGAAGATCCTTTGAATGCCAACTTTTATTTGAAAAATCTACCATTTACAGACGAGCAACTAAAGGCATCCAACGATAAAATTGCGGAAGCCTTATACAACGCCGGGATAATTTACCGGGAGGATATGGAAAACGACAGACTGGCCTTAAAAACTTTTCAGTCACTGGAAACCCGTTTTCCTGAAAGCCCCTTTCTGGAAAATGCCTACTACATCACCTATCTGATGCTCAAACAGCAGAAAAAAGAGGAACAGGCCAATGTTATACGAAATAAGGAAATAGCACTTTTCCCCGAAAGTATGTTGGCAAAACGTTTGGGAGATCCGCTTTTCATCGAAAAACTCATGGAAATGTACCTGGTGCAGGATACGATGTACGCAAAAACTTACCAACATTACCTTCAACACAACACAGACAGTATTTTCAATATTGGAAAGTATGTGGAGAAAAATTATCCGGTAAGCCCACTCATTCCAAAATTTAATTTCCTACAGGCTATGGAATCCGCCAGAACAGGTAAGCCCGATAATTTCCACGAAACATTACTTTCCATTACCAAAAATTATCCAAAGAGTGACCTGATACCCACCATCAATCAGATGCTGGCTTACTGGGATCAAGGCCGACGTCCTGCTTCATCCAAAGGTTACACAAACCTGTTGGATGCGAGTTTAGGTGTGGAAAACGACAGCATAGCCAGGTTGGACTCACTGGCCAAAAAGTTTAATTACAATCCAGCAGAGGCACATGTCATGCTGATCAGTTACCCTGCTCTTACGATCAACATCAACCGATTGCAATTTGACGTTGCACTTTACAACTTCACCAATTTTTTAATTCGCGATTATGAATTAAATTTCACGAAAGTTGGACAAATGAATGTACTTTTGATCAGTGGATTTGAGAATGCGGAAGATGTGATGCGTTACCGTTCCTGGATCGTTTTCCAGAATGAAAAACCGGAAGTTAAATACCCCGGCATCCAATTCATCGAGGTTTCAGAATCGAATTTAAAGATTTTACAGGAAGGGGTTTCACCCGAAAAGTATCTTGAATTTTTCGAGAAAAGCTATTCGAAAATCAAACCCATTCCCTAATAAAAATACTAGTATGACAAAAGACCGATTGCTTTGGGCGGATGATGAGATTGACCTTCTAAAACCCCACATCCTTTTTTTGGAGGAGAAAGGTTACGAAGTGGTTACAACCACCAATGGACAGGATGCCCTGGACTTGTGCCGGGAACAGTCTTTTGATCTGGTCTTCCTGGATGAAAATATGCCGGGACTCAGTGGCCTGGAAACGTTGACAGCCATCAAGGAATTTCTGCCTTCCATGCCGGTGGTGATGATCACCAAAAGTGAGGAAGAAGACATCATGGATCAGGCCATTGGCAGCAAGATTGCCGATTACCTGATCAAGCCCGTCAACCCCAGGCAAATGCTGATGGCCATCAAAAAAAATGTTCATAAGGATGAAATCATTCACGATGCAACCACCGTGAATTTTCAGCAAAACTTTTCGAAACTCAGCCAACAAATTGATGCATCCGACTCCTGCGAAACCTGGATCGATGTCTATAAAAAAATAGTGTACTGGGAGCTGGAACTCGAAGCTACCAAAACAGGCATGGAAGATGTCCTCAAGCATCAAAAATCGGAGGCCAACAGGCTATTCACCCGTTTCATCCGAAGAAATTACCTGGACTGGATAGACAAACCCGAAACCCGTCCCCTGATGAGTCCGGATCTTTTCAAGAATAAGGTTTTCCCCTTGCTGGACTCCGGTGAAAAAGTCTTTTTCATCCTGATCGACAATTTTCGTTTTGACCAATGGCAAGTCATCAAACGACTGCTGGGAGACCAGTTCAACATCGATGAAAGCATCTATTACAGCCTGCTACCAACTGCCACACAATATGCCAGAAACGCCATTTTCTCGGGTTTGATGCCCCTTCAGATTCAGGAAATGTTTCCCGAATTGTGGGTGGATGAGGAAGAGGAAGAAGGTAAAAACATGAACGAATCGCCCCTGATCCAGACACAGCTCGACCGATTCCGCAAAAATTACGATTTCACCTACAACAAAATAAACAACAACCAGGCTAGTGAAAAATTGATGAACAACATGAAAAGTATGTTGAACATCCCACTCAATGTGATTGTTTTCAATTTCATCGATATGCTTTCGCACGCCAGAACAGAGTCCAAAATGATCCGGGAGCTGGCAAACAACGAGGCAGCCTACCGTTCACTGACTGAATCCTGGTACAAGCATTCGGCCATTTCCGAGATCTTTGATTATCTGGTCAATCAGAACATAAAAATCATTCTGACCACAGACCACGGTACCATTCACGTTGACAACCCCATCAAAATCATCGGAGACAAAAATACCAACACCAACCTCCGTTACAAAGTGGGTAAAAACCTGAACTACGACCCCAAACAGGTTTTTGAGATAAAGAATCCCAGCAAACACGGGTTGCCCAGTCCGAATATCAGTTCAACGTATATTTTTGCCACCAACAACGACTTTTTCGCTTACCCCAACAATTACAACTACTACGCGACCTACTACAAGGACACCTTCCAACATGGAGGAATTTCCATGGAAGAAGTGTTGATACCTTTTATAACATTAGAACCCAAAAAGAAATAACAATGACCCTGGAGATTGCTTCACTCGATCAGATTCATCAAACCGCTCAAGCTTTTCTAAAAGCGACGGAAGGTAAAACCGTTTTTGCATTTTACGGAACCATGGGGGCTGGTAAAACCAGCTTTATCAAGGCTGTATGTGAAGAATTAGGCGTCACGGACGTTATCAACAGTCCTACATTTGCCATTATTAATGAATATTCCATTCCAAAGGGAGGCAGCATTTTTCATTTCGACTTTTACCGCATCGAAAAACTGGAAGAAGCTTTTGACATGGGTTACGAAGAATATTTCTACAGCGGTGAATACTGTTTCATCGAATGGCCTGAAATGATTGAATCCTTGTTGCCAGAAAATTGTCTGAAGGTTTTTATCAATGAATTGCCTGACGGAAAACGAATCATTCAGTTTTAAAACGTACAACTACAATTAATAAACCACAGACTTTAGTCTGAATACAAAAGCAAAAGCCCTGCATCGTTTCAATGAACGTTGCAGGGCTTTTTTTATTTGATCATATGCTATTGTAAAAGTGCTTCTACTTTTTGAGCCAAGGCACTTTTCTGTGCAGCACCAACTTGTTTGTCTACCAATTGTCCATTTTTGAAAAACAATAAAGTAGGAATATTGCGAATGCCAAAACGGGTTGTTACTTCGTTATTATCGTCCACATCCATTTTTCCAATGGTTACTTTGCCCTCAAATTCCAAAGCCAGTTCTTCAATGATTGGTCCGATCATTTTACAAGGTCCACACCATTCAGCCCAAAAGTCAACAACAAGGGGTTTATTTGATTGTAATAATTCGTCAAAATTCGAATCCGTAATTACTAATGCCATATCTAAGTGAATTATATAAAAATGTTATAAAGTGCGTCAAATGTACAAAAATATTCTTTTTTCCTATTGACCTTTTTCTAATTAATTTTCAAAGTAACCGATTCCATCAGCTCCAGATATTGTATAAAGTCCTTGGTAGGCTGCACCTGATAGGATCTGGAAAAAAAGTCCAGACGCAGCGGAGACTCGTCGTCGTAATCAATTACAGTCATGGTTAGTTGTGTTTTGCCCGGATGTTTTCGAACTTCATCCAGTAAATCTTCCACAAACGGTTTTTCGATAATGGAGAGCGGCATCGATATATTTATTTTTTCGATGGAAGTATCCATAACTTCCGAAAGCAAGGAAATCGAATAGACCTTTAATTCAAATTCGCTGGGTTTCCAGGATCGGGGTACGTATTTTGCCTTAATAAACAGAAACATGGATGGGCGCAGGTATTTGCCATACTCCACATAATCCTTGGGCCAGAAAGGGATCTCAGCCGAACCCGAATAATCCTCGATGGAAACAAAGGCAAACTGTTCATTTTTCTTGCTGGTACGCTCCCTCACATCTGTTACGATACCTCCGAAAGTCAGTTCTTTGTTCTGAACCAGATTTCCCTGCTTGATATCATCCATAGTGGTGTTGCACACATAATTGATCACCACCGAAAAACCGTCCAGCGGATGGGATGACAAATACATCCCCACCAGTTCCTTTTCCTTGCTCAACCGCACCAAATCAGGCCACAAAACGACTTTGGGCGGTTCCGGTTTCGAAATACAGATGGAATTATCTCCACCAAAAAGGGAATTGGTGACACTTGCTCTATCCAGTTGCGCTTTATTTCCATAGCGTATCAATAGATCCAGAAAGGTTTCACCCTTGCTATTTTCGGAAACGAACTGTTCCCGTATAATCTGTCCGAATGCATCAAAGCTTCCGGCCAAAGCCATCGATTCAATACTCTTTTTGTTGCAGGCATTTAAATTGACCCGTTCCAAAAAGTCATAAACATCGTTGAAAGGTCCATTTTGGCGTTCATCCAGAATAGCCCGGACAGCACTTTCACCAACGCCTTTGATGGCACCCAGACCGAAACGGATATCACCGGCCTTGTTTACCGTAAAATGCATGTTGGACTCATTCACATCGGGGCCAAGTACCTGAATGTTCATGGACTTGCATTCGTCCATGTAACGGGTAATTTCAGTGATGTTGTTGATGTTCCGGCTCAATACCGCCGCCATATACTCAGGCAGGTAATTGGCTTTCAACCAGGCTGTCTGATATGCCACCAGGGAATAACAGGTAGCGTGCGACTTATTGAAAGCGTACGAAGCGAATTTTTCCCAGTCAGACCAGATTTTTTCCAGTACTTTTTTGTCGTGACCGTTGGCTTTACCACCTTCCAAAAATAAAGGTTTGAGGTGATTCAGCTTTTCGATGATTTTCTTACCCATCGCCTTACGAAGTTCATCCGACTGACCACGGGTAAAATTGGCAAGCAGACGGGAAAGTAACATGACCTGTTCCTGATAGACCGTAATACCGTACGTATCCTTGAGGTAACGTTCCATGATGGGAATGTCGTACTGGATGGGCTCCCTTCCGTGTTTTCGGGCAATGAACTGAGGAATATAATCCATAGGGCCTGGTCGATACAGGGCGTTCATCGCAATCAGATCCTCAAATTTAGTCGGTTGCAGATCACGCAAATATTTTTGCATCCCGGAAGATTCAAACTGAAAAGTACCCACCGTATTGCCTGCACTGTACAGTTCATATGTTTTTTCATCCTCCAGGGAAATAGTATCAATATCAATAGTCAGCCCTTTGGACAATCGAATGTTTTCCAACGCATCCTTGATGATGGAAAGGGTCTTCAACCCTAGAAAGTCCATCTTGATCATACCGGTTTCCTCAATGACCGACCCTTCATACTGGGTCACCAACAGTTTTTCACCAGTTTCCTTGTCATCGGCAGTACTCACCGGCACCCAATCGGAAATAGGATCGCGCCCGATAATAACACCGCAGGCATGAACACCGATATTACGGACATTGCCTTCCAGCATCCTGGCGTATTTCATAGTATCCCGTATCAGCGGATTGCTAGACTCAACGGCTTCTTTCAGCTCAGGAACAAAAAGTATGGCATTCTTTAGATTAACTTTCTTGACATCGGGAATGCGATCGGGTATCAGTTTTGCCAGCCTTTCAGACTCTGCCAGAGGAAGCCTTTGTACCCTGGCCACATCCTTAATGGCTGACTTGGCAGCCATCGTTCCATACGTGATGATGTGAGCCACCTTGTCCTTACCATAGCGATCTTCCACCCAGTGCAGTACCTGACCTCGTCCGTCATCGTCGAAGTCCATGTCAATATCGGGCAGAGAAATACGATCCGGATTCAGGAAACGCTCAAACAGCAAGTCGTATTTAATCGGATCCACTTTCGTGATACCCAGACAGTAGGCCACTGCAGAACCGGCAGCAGAACCACGACCGGGGCCAACAGCTACACCCATTTTTTGCGCAGCGGCCACAAAGTCCTGCACAATAAGGAAATAACCGGGGAAACCCATGTGTTTCATAACACCAAGCTCAAAATCGAGGCGCTCTCTGGTTTCTTCATCCATATTGGGATAAAACTTTTCAGCCCCTATATAGGTTAAATGCCGTAAATATTCATCGCTATCGGTAAAGCCCTCAGGGAGGGGAAAATTCGGCATGATGGGCTCATGATCGATGGAATAGTATTCCACTTTATCGGCTATCTCGAGGGTATTTTGCAAGGCATCGGGCACATCGGAGAAAACAGCATTCATTTCCTCCTGCGTTTTCATCCATTCCTGCTTGGTATAGGCCATACCCGACATATCATCCAGATCTCGTCCGGTGTTCAGGCAAATCAGCCGGTGATGTGCTTCGGCATGATCCTCCTCCACAAAATGCACATCGTTCGTACAAATCAATTTAACGTTGTGTTTTTTGGAAAGCTCAATCAGGTGCTTATTAACTTCAACCTGCTTTGGATAGGTATCCTGTGAGGCATTGGGAACAGTCGGTTTGTGTCTCTGCAATTCCAGATAAAAATCATCGCCAAAAACACGTTTGAACCATTCGATGGATTCTTCCGCTTTTTCAAATCTCCCGTTTCCTATATGCTGGGGTATTTCTCCACCCAGACAGGCAGAAGTAACGATAAGTCCTTCGTGGTATTTTTCCAGTTCCGCATGATCGGTACGAGGGCGATAATAATAGCCATCCGTCCAGGCTTTCGAAACTATTTTAAGTAAATTTTTATATCCCTGATAATTTTTGGCCAGAATAATCAGGTGACAACCTCTGGCATCATCCTTGAATTCCTTGCGCTGGTTCAGCATGCCATTTCTTGCCACATATACTTCACAACCAATGATAGGCTTGAACTTTTGGTCTTCTTCTTTCCCTTTATTCTTCTTTTGTACGTAATTAAAAAACTCCTTTATACCAAACATGCTACCATGATCAGTCAGAGCTATGCCTTTCATTCCATCGGCGATCGCTTTATCAACCAAACCTGACACGGATGCCTGTCCATCGAGAATGGAATATTGAGAGTGAACATGCAAGTGCACAAATGAATTCATAATCAGATACTTAAATAATATTATTTGCGGTCTTAAAGATAGGTCAGAAATACCAATTCCGCAATGCTAATATTTTAAAATTATCAACATTCACGCAAAGACTGAAAAGATTTGGCGTTCTACCGAATAAACATTAATTTTGCAACCTATATAAACAAGAGCAACCCTATACCCATGATACGAACTTTCGGAATGACCATACATAAGGAAGGCAGAAAAATTTTGCTTTGGTTATTCTTTATACTGGCTATTTTAAACCTTCTGATCTGGATCATTGCAGGGCATTTCGCATTTGTTTTTGTTTTCACAGTATCAACTGGTATTTTTCTATTTATCACCAACTTCTTCAGAAGCCCCAGACGCATTGTCAAAGCGGGACCTTTGGATATAGTTGCCCCTGCTGACGGAAAGATCGTTGTCATTGAAAAAACCTTTGAAGGAGGACTGCTCCAGGAGGAACGGATTCAACTTTCTATCTTCATGTCCATTTTCAACGTACATGCAAACTGGTATCCATTGGAAGGTAAAGTGATCCACTACAGCCATCAGAATGGTAACTTTATGGCAGCTTATCTTCCTAAATCCAGTATAGAAAACGAACGGTCAACCGTTTTGATTCGTGCCGCAGTAAACCAACAGACCATATTAATCCGTCAGATAGCCGGTGCTCTTGCAAGGCGCATTGTAACCTATGCTTACACGGATAAGAAGGTTCACCTGAATGAACACCTGGGCTTTATTAAATTTGGCTCCCGTGTTGATATTTTCTTTCCGTTGGACGCCGTTGAAATACTGGTAAAACCAGGAGATAAAACGACAGGAAACAAAACAATCATCGCCCGTTGGAAAGAACAGCCAACCAACAACAACTAAAAACAAATCAAATGGTACTTAAGCATATTCCTAACGCGATCACCAGCCTGAATCTGGCTTCCGGTTGCATCGCCATCGTTTTTGCATTTCAGGGCGCCTATATGACAGCAGCATGCTTTATCGCACTTGCCGCTATTTTTGATTTTTTCGATGGATTTGCAGCAAGATTGCTAAAAGCCTATTCACCCATGGGTAAAGAGCTGGACTCTCTGGCCGATGTAGTAAGCTTCGGAGTCGCACCTGGAATAATGGTCTACAGCTATATTTCCGATTTATCGGTGGCAACAAACAGTTCAGCATACCTGGCCTATATTGCTTTCCTGATTCCGGTCTTTTCAGCTTTGCGTCTGGCTAAATTCAACATTGATGAGCGTCAGACTTCATCTTTTATTGGATTACCTACCCCTGCAAATGCCATATTCTGGGCATTCAGTATCACAAGCTCCTTTAGTTATGTGTTGGAGACAACCATTGACCCACTTATTATTGTTGCACTAACCATCTTCTTTTCCTGGCTTTTGGTTTCCAATTTTCCCATGTTTTCACTTAAATTTAAACATTACAAATGGAGGGGAAACCGTTTACGTTATTACTTACTGGCCGGATCAATTCTTTTGATCATCCTTCTGGGAATCAACGGACTTGCTGCCAGCATTCTTTGGTACATCATCCTGGCTTTTCTTTCTTTAATTTCCGAAAAAAGACGGGCATAATTGCATACGCATGAAGTATATTGTATTCATTTTTCTAACTTACATAGCTTTTCGACTGATATCGTCAATCTTTGTCCGGATCCTAAAAAACAAGGTCAACAAGTCCGGTATGTTTGGAAATGCAAATCAAGAAGCACAAGAATCTTCCTCCAATACAAATAAAAAGAAGATTATCCCAAAGGATGAAGGAGATTATGTTGATTTTGAAGAAATTGATAAAAAAAACCAGAAACCTTAAACCCACTCAAAATGCTGAAGAAATCGGTCATATCCTTTCTGTTATTTTTTCAGACATTTTGCATCTTTGCAGCAAATTACACGATCAGTGGATACATAACCGATCAGAAATCGGGAGAAACACTGATCAGCGCATCCCTTTTCGACAAAATTTCTCTAAAAGGAGCCGTCAGCAACAATTTTGGATATTACTCCATCACCATTCCTTCCGGAGAGGTTGACCTGAATTATTCCTACGTCGGCTATCAAAAAGAAAACAGAAAATTCATTCTGAACAAAGATACGGTCATTTACATCCAAATGAACACCTCTCTGGAGTTAAAGGAAATCACCGTTACAGGCAACAATCAACGGGAAACAGGTGTACATGGATCACAAATGGGAGCAATAGAAATTCCTGTTTCATTAATCAAGTCGATACCTGCACTTTTCGGGGAAACAGATGTTCTAAAAGCACTGCAGTTACTTCCAGGGGTAAAAGCAGGAGCTGAAGGCTCTGCGGGTTTGTACGTCCGGGGCGGCGGACCAGACGAAAATCTATTGCTGCTGGATGGTATTCCCGTTTACAACATCAATCACATGTTCGGCTTCTTCTCCGTTTTCAATGCGGACGCTATTAAAAACGTCACGTTGTACAAAGGCAATTTCCCGGCCAGATTTGGCGGAAGACTTTCGTCAGTGGTCGATATCCGGATGAACGACGGAAACGACAAAGAATTTCACGGCAATGCAAGCATTGGGCTTATTTCTTCCAAAATCAATCTGGAAGGGCCCATCATCAAAGAAAAAACCACCTTCAATCTTTCCTTCAGGCGTACGTATGCAGACATTCTGACTCAACCATTCATCATGGCCACCTCAAAACAGAACGGAAATTCCGGAAGCTCCTCTGCAGGATACTATTTCTACGATCTGAATGCCAAGATCAGCCATAAAATCTCCAACAACGACCGTTTGTTTCTGAGTTTTTATTCGGGGGATGATGTTATTTACGCCAACATTGTCGATAAGTATTCGTACGACAACAACGTATACCAAACCTCCAAATTAAAGATGGACTGGAGTTGGGGAAATCTGATATCAGCCCTCAAATGGAACCACGTCCTGAGCAGTAAATTATTTTTAAACACGACAGTAGCTTATACCCGTTATCGCTTTAATATGGGAATCGGAACTTCCGACACTCAAAAAACACTCGATCCTCCCTCTCAGACATCCGATAATATTTCCCTGGGATATCGCTCCGGGATTGAGGATTTTTCGGTTAAAGCCGATATGGATTACTCCCCTGGATCTGGTCATGATATTAAATTCGGAGCTAGCTTCACCAATCATATGTTCAGGCCTGGCGTAAGCGTCGCAAAAATGAGTACCACCGGAATGGGCGCCCCAACTCAAATGGATACAACCATTGGCAACAAAAACGTCTATTCCAATGAAACCATGCTCTATGCCGAAGACAATATCAGCCTGGGTACATTCATCAAAGCCAACATCGGACTTCATTATTCTACATTCATTGTTGAGAATCAATTTTACAACTCCCTGCAACCCCGACTGAGTATGCGTTTTCTGATCAGTGACAAACTCTCCTTCAAAGCCGGCTATGCATCCATGAGCCAATACATCCATTTACTGTCCAACAGCAGCATCAGCCTGCCTACCGATTTATGGGTTCCTGTTACCAAACGCATTACACCTGAAAAATCCAAACAAGTTTCAGCCGGTTTTTATTACAACCTATTGGACAAGATAGACCTATCGGTAGAAGGATACTACAAATCAATGGATAACCTGATAGAATACAGGGACGGGGCATCCTTCCTGGGTTCCAGTACGGGTTGGGAAGATAAAGTCTATATGGGAAGAGGCTGGGCTTACGGCATTGAATTTCTTGCCCAACGATCGTTCGGAAAAACAACAGGATGGCTGGGTTACACCTGGTCCAAATCGGAAAGACTGTTTGACCGACCAGGTCAAGAAATCAATTTTGGAGAAGTTTTTCCGGCTAAATACGATCGCCGGCACGACGTGAGCATAACCATGAGCCATAAATTTAGTGACCGTTTCGACCTGTCTGGCACCTGGGTCTACAGCACAGGCAATTGCGGAACGCTTGCTCTGCAAGATTACAAAGGCAATGTTATTCCAGATAAAAACGATATTCCTACCGATCGGGGAGGCTCCACTTTAACCTATGTAAGTTCCCGCAACAACTACCGCATGAATCCCTACCACCGCATGGATATTGGCATCAACTTCCACAAACAGCTTAAACATGGCATCCGCACCTGGAATCTGAGTGTCTACAATGCCTACAACCAACTGAACCCGTTCATGGTTTACCCTACATCAAAAGGCACCTACAACGAAGCAACTCAAACCTATACCGAAAGGAAAACGCTCACGCAGATTTCCATTTTCCCCTTGATTCCGTCCATCAGCTATAATTACAAATTTTAAAAAGCGCTCAAATGAAAAGTTCATGCCGGAAATTTTTAACCAACGATGTTCGTTTACTGAAACGTTTCACATCGAACCTACCTTGCGTTTTAAGAGTCTTGTCAAGCTTGCTCTTTCTGTTTCTTTTACTTTCATGTGAAAAGGAAATTACCTTTTCAGGAAAAAACATGGAGCCTAAATTGGTTGTCAACAGTTTTATCACACCCGATTCACTTGTAGTAGCAGAGATAACTGAAAGCCGATTCTTTCTGAATAACGAAGATACGTTCAGAATAGTAGAAGGAGCCGAAGTTCAACTTTATGTGGACAATGTTTTTAAAGAACAAATGAATGATGTAAAATATGGTTACTACAAGTCCGTTTATGCACCAAAAGCAGGAGAGTTTATTCGTCTGGTTATCGCTAAAACAGGCTTTAAAACTGTCTCCTGTGAAACCGATGTTAAAAAACAAGCTGAAATCATTTCCATTGATTCCACCATCACTTTAACAGAATCATTACCCATCACCATTTACTCCTACCCCAATCCAAATACGTTCGTCATTGACACCGTGGGTTATAACAACAGCTACATCATCGACTTTGCATTAAAATTCAAGGATCCGGCAGAGACATCCGATTTTTACCGCCTCGATGTAAAAAGACAGGACACCCTTTACGATGGAAGCATCGTACTTTATGATGCTGAAATAGACTTTTCCGATATCGTTTCAGGGAAAAACACATCAACCGGAGCAAATGTTTTTGATGGTGGAAATGCGTCGAATAGTTACAACGTCTTCTCCGATGAAATTTTCAACGGAAAGGAATACCCTTTAAAATTCAAGTATAAAGATTATTCCTACTCGTATACCCCTGGTAAAAACACCATAAATGATGGGACTGGTAGAAACTACAGAAAGAAACTGCTCATAAACTTGCAGGCCATCAGTAAAGACTATTACCTCTACCTGAAATCCCGTTCAGCCAGTGGAAACGACTCCTTTTTTTCAGAGCCGGTACAAATTTACAACAACGTTGAAAATGGAATTGGTATTTTAGGAAGCTACACCAGCAAGACCATAACAATCGAATTACCGCTTTGATTTGAAAAAATCGACCATCAAGCTGGCGCATTCATTTTCCAGAATACCCTTAAGAACGGTAGTTTTTGGATGCAAGGCCTGAGGAGCAAATTTCGAAAATCCCCGTTTCTCGTCGGAAGCACCGTAAATCAAGTCTGAAATCTGAGCCCAGCCAAGTGCCCCTGCACACATCACACAAGGTTCCAGCGTTACATAAACGGAACAGTTCTGAAGGTATTTTCCACCCAAAGTTGATGCCGCTGCCGTGATAGCTTGCATTTCAGCATGGGCTGTCACATCGTTCAGTGTTTCAGTCAGATTGTATCCACGCGCTATGATTCGATTTTTACAGACCACTACTACCCCAACAGGTATTTCACCCTTATCAAAAGCTATTTTTGCTTCCGATAACGCTTGCTTCATATAGTTTTCGTGATCGATTTCCATCATACTTAACGCATCTCCTTTTCGTCAAAAAGTGTCGGATAATCTTCGCTCATTCTGGTCAGAATGGTTTTCATGAGCGATTCCCGGATAAAACGGGTTCGGTTTGTTATTTTGTATTTGGAACAATATTTTTCCAATGCTTTAAATTCCGGATCATTCAACGAGATAGCAACTACACGGTTACGCACCATGGACATCTTTTTAGATCCTCCATTTGAATTTGCCGACTGTTGCTCCTCTTTTTTCATCCAAACCTGATTTATTTGCAAAATAACACTATTTTTTTTACATTGAAAACAGAAAGCATATATTTGTCGTAAAAAAGCAGATGGCAGAACACAATACGCTGGGAAAGGAAGGTGAAAAAGTCGCAGAAGCCTATTTAATAAAAAAGGGCTATACCATTCTGGAACGCAACTGGTTTTCAGCCCACAAAGAGTTGGATATTATTGCCGAAAACAACGACTGGCTTATCGTGGTCGAAGTCAAGACACGCACCGGTTACACCTGGGAGCCTCCCGAAGAGGCGGTAAAGAAGACAAAGATAAAACACATCGTGAAAGCGGCCAACCATTACATATGCCTGCACAAAATTGATGCACCCGTTCGTTTTGATATTGTAACTGTTGTATGGGAAAAAGGAGTATGGCAGATTGAACATTATGAGGATGCTTTTCTAGCACCATATAAATAAATAATTGTATATAGTTTAATTAATTAGAAGTATATTTGCATGACAACAACCTACTAATTTATGATATCCATTTTTTTTCTTGATGAAATTGATTCAACCAATCAACATTTAATCAACCTCCTTGAGTCCGAAAAAATAGAAGAAGGAACAGCTTTCGCCTGTTTTAATCAGACAAAAGGACGGGGACAAAAAGGAAATACATGGATGTCAGAAAAAGATAAAAGCATCAGCTACAGCATAGCCATTTATCCCAGCTACCTTTCCGCACGAAATCAATTCATTATAGCACAGACTGTATCTTTAGCCATCAAATCTTTTTTGGATGAATACACCAAAGATATCTCCATTAAATGGCCCAACGATACCTATTGGAAAGATAAGAAAATAGCAGGTACTCTTATTGAAAACAGACTGAAGGGCGATCTCATAGACTATTCAGTGATAGGTATCGGAATAAACATCAACCAGGAGCATTTTCCGGACATTCTACCCAACCCGGTATCATTGAAACAAATTACCGGTAAAGAATACGATTTGAAGGAACTTACTTCGAAACTACACTCCAAAATTAAGACTGCACTGGAAGAATTAAGTCACGGTACTGAAGTTGAAATTCAACGGTACTATCTGAATGCTCTTTACAGAAGAGACGGTTTTCATTTATACAACGACGGAAACTGTATTTTTGACGCCAGGATTCGAGGTATTAGCGCCATGGGCAACCTCATTTTGGAGCATGAAGACGGAAAATTAAAAGACTATGCCTTCAAAGAGATTGCTTTCATTTAATTGACACCGGTTGCGGTTTTACTTATTTTCTTTTTTGCCATCTCCACATCCAATCCAAGTTTCCGTTTAAAAGCCATAATGGAATCTGTCAAATTTTTCAAATGATCGTTTTTCTTCAGATTCAATGCTTTTTTAAGATATAAATCCGCCTTCATATAATCCGTGGAATAAATCCGCCTTAATAAATCTTGATAATGAGCCATTTGCATACGTGTAGGCACAGTTATATTCTGATAATCGGCATCCGCTTTTTTGATGGCATTTTCACCTAAAAGAAAGTGATAATTACCTAAAAAGGCATAACAATCATAATTGGTCGTATCTTTAGCCACAACCTCCTCCATGATCAAGGCAGCATCCTTTGGACGATTTTGGTCCATTAAATTTGTTGCCTGAAAAATAAGGGAATCCATCTCCTGTGCAAGAATCGGGGCAAAACTAAAAGTGATTAACAAGCCAGTAATTAGCAATTTACGCATTGTTGAAATATATTAAGTCGGTTTGGTTCTTAAACTATCAAACAAAGGAACAACACCTTTTGTTTACAACAAAAATAGCTGAAAAATCACAAAAGGAAGCAATACCACTGCAATTGCACTAAAAAACATTATTTTTGCAAAAAGAATCACTAAAATCTAATAAAATGAAACCATACAAGCGGGTTCTACTCAAACTAAGCGGCGAATCACTCATGGGTGAAAAGCAATACGGAATAGACGAGAAAAGGTTGAATGAATATGCTGTCCAGATACAGGAGGCCACTGAGCTAGGCGTTCAAATGAGCATCGTTATTGGCGGCGGAAACATCTTCCGTGGTCTGAGTGGTGCATCCAAAGGCTTTGATCGCGTGAAAGGCGACCAAATGGGTATGTTGGCCACCTGCATCAATGGGTTGGCTTTATGTTCAGCCCTTCAGAGCCTTGGCGTTAAAACGAAACTGCTTACTGCCATTCGCATGGAACCCATCGGTGAATTTTTCAGTAAAGATAAAGCCCTGGAATACTTACAGGATGGCAACGTTGTTGTTTTCTCAGGCGGTACAGGCTGTCCATTTTTCACCACGGATACCGGATCTTCTCTTCGCGGTATTGAAATTGAAGCCGACGCTATGCTGAAAGGTACGCGTGTTGACGGTATTTATACAGCCGATCCCGAAAAAGACCCGAACGCTGTGAAATTTGACGAAATCACATACGATGAAATTTATACCAGAGGCCTGAAAATCATGGATCTGACAGCTACAACCATGTGCAAGGAAAACAATCTGCCCATTGTTGTTTTTGATATGGACACCCCAGGAAATCTGCTCAAAGTGCTCCGTGGAGAAAAAATCGGAACATACGTACACAATTAAATATACTTACATAAAATGAACGAAGAAGTACAACTTTACCTCGACATGGCCGACGACAGCATGAAACATTCTGACGCCCATTTAGAAGAATCATTGGTACACATCCGCGCTGGAAAAGCCAACGTTCGGATCCTGGATGCAGTTCGCGTCAATTATTACGGCAGCAGCGTTCCCATCAGCAACGTGGCCACCATAACGACCCCGGACGCCAGAACCATTGCCATTCAACCTTGGGAAAAGTCCATGATAAAGGAAATCGAGAAAGGAATCATCAATTCGGAAGTGGGCATTATGCCAGACAACAATGGAGAATTGATACGCCTGGGTATTCCTCCACTAACTGAAGATCGCCGTAGGGCACTGGCTAAACAGGTACGCACGGAAGGTGAAGATGCTAAAATCAGTATCCGAAATGCAAGACGTGATGCTATTGAAGGTATTAAGAAGTTGGTTAAGGATGGGTTGGCTGAGGATTTGGGTAAGGATGCGGAGGCTGAAGTGCAGAAGATGCATGACAGGCATGTGCGCATTATCGAGGACATCCTCTCCGCCAAAGAAAAAGAAATCATGACCGTGTAATTTTTTCATTTGGGAGCGCATTACGGCGTTGCAAATTAAAAATATGTCCTCACGTACGAAAAGTACGCTCCGGGATATTTTTAATTTGCGCCTTGTACTGCATCTCCCAAATGAAAAAATTGTGTGGGGTTTTTGCCTAAGAAATACAGAAAGAAATGAAGGGATTGGTTGTAAAGAATACTGGGAGCTGGTATCTGGTGAAGACGGATGAGGGGAAGCAGATTGAGTGTAAGGTGAAGGGAACCTTTCGCATGAAGGGTCTGCGCAGTACCAATCCGGTGGCTGTTGGAGATCGGGTTCGTATTACAGAGACTGGGGATGAAAATGAATTTATTACTGAAATTGAGGATCGTAAGAATTACATTGCCCGCAAGCCGACCAACCTTTCCAAACAGCTGCACATTATTGCAGCAAATCTGGATAAAGCTTTTCTGATTGTTACGTTGAAATCGCCGGTGACCAATACGGTTTTTATGGACCGGTTTCTGGCTACTGCTGAGGCATATCGGGTTCCTGCCCACATCCTGATCAATAAAATTGATCTTTACAACGAGGAAGAAAAAGAATACATGAACGGATTGGTGGATCTGTACAACAACATCGGTTATCCATGTACCTGTATTTCGGCCAAAACGGGTGAAGGTATTGAGGAGTTTCGCTCCTACATGAAGGATAAAATCAGTCTGCTAACCGGCAATTCCGGCGTTGGTAAATCAACCCTGATCAACATAATCGATCCGATCTACGACGCTAAAACAGGCATCGTTTCCGAATCTCACCACAAAGGCATGCACACTACCACCTTTTCCGAAATGTTTGAGCTCAAGGATGGCGGCTACCTCATAGACACCCCGGGTATCAAAGGTTTTGGCACCATCGACATGAAAATCGAAGAAATCGGGCATTATTTTCCCGAAATCTTTGCCGCCTCCAAAAAATGCCGCTTCAGCAACTGCACCCACACCCACGAACCCAACTGCGCTGTACTGGAAGCCATTGAAAACCACTACATCAGTGAATCCCGCTACACCAGTTATCTGAGCATCATTCAGGACGAAGAAGAAGGTAAATACAGAAGCTAAGAACGTTCGCTTTCAATGCGAATGGCTGTACCTCCACCGGGAGCAAGATACAAATCCATCACCGTCACGGATGTAACCGTTTTTTCTTCGATAACCACAGGATAGGGATTGGTCTTCCAGTCCGAATCAGCTGCATCTTTATAAATTTTCGCTTTGTAGGTTTTGCCTTTGGTCAGAAATGAAAAGTCCACTTTTACCGTGCGTGCATTTTCATCGGTGATAGCACCCAGATACCAGTCTTCGGAATGTTTGTCCTTACGGACTGTCACAATAAAATCACCAATCTTACCATCCTTAATGATCGTTTTTGACCAATCCACCGGTACATCTTCTATAAATTCAAAGGCCGGTTTATTTTCATAATTTTCGGGCAAATCGGAAGCCATTTGCAAAGGGCTGTAGATCACCACATACAAAGCCAATTGTTTGGCTATAGTCGATTGAACTCTTGTTTGAGGATACACCGGATTTGTAAAATTAAATGTACCGAACGTAAAATCCATAGGTCCGGCCAATCCACGGGTAAAAGGCAAAATACAGGTATGCTCAGGAGCACTTCCACCATCTTTCGACCAGGCATCGTATTCTGCTCCACGAACGCCCTCCTGTGTCATCAGATTCGGCCAGGTACGTTGAAGACCAGTGGGCATAACAGGTTCATGATTATCCACCATAATCTTGTATTTTGCAGCCGTTTCTATCACTTTCCGATAGTGACGAACTCCATACTGGCTTTTATGACGTTCTTTTTTGTCCAGTAAATCGTTTACATAACCTGTCTTAACCGTTTTTATACCGTATTTATTCAAAAACATAAACGCGGAATCCAACTGATTTTCATAATTAAGGGTAGCCCCTCCGGTTTCGTTGTGCCCCACAATTTCCACCCCTTTGTGAGCCGCATAATTGCTTAATGCCTTCACATCAAAATCCGGATAAGGTTTGGTAAAATTAAATTTAGTACCATTTGCCACCCAATCACCGTCCCAACCTTCGTTCCAGCCTTCTACCAGAACACCCTGAATATGATGAGCAGCGGCGAAATCAATGTATTCCTTCATGTTCTTGGTGGTTGCTCCATGCTTTGGCCCCTGAGACCAGGTAAATTTTTCCATATGCATGCCCCACCAGATCCCTATGTATTTTGCCGGATGAAGCCAGGAAGTATCTTCTATTTTACAAGGTTCATTCAGGTTGAGCATGATGCGTGAATTGGCCAATTGGTTTAAGTCGTCGGCCAGGATAATGGTACGCCAGGGAGTTACGGAAGGTGTCTGTGCATAGACCTTGACGCCGTTAGACCAAGGCGTTAAATCGGTTTTTAAGGTTTTCCCGTTGGAATATAAATTCATAGCGGCATAATCGGTCAGATTCGCCTCGTGAATGGTGATGTATTTGCCGTCTTTTGTTTCCAGCGTCAATGGAGTGCAAACAGAATCCAGCTTACTCACCGGAGATTTTGTATAAAGTGATTCGTAATAGTTGCCACTATAGGCAGGTATCCACCATGCCTCGAAATCTTCAGGAAGTGCAAATTCGGTTCGTTCGGCCGTAATCTCAAATTTTTTGAGGTTTTCTTGTGCAGGAAACTCGTACCTGAAACCGACCCCATCGTCAAAAGCACGGAATACAATATTCAAAAGAAGTTGCTCACCGTCCTCCTGTTGAAGTTCAATCTTCATTTCAGTATACTGATTGCGAACTTCTATTTCCTCTCCCCACGGTTGCTGCCACGTCTCATCAAACGACGTACTTTTAACAGACTTCATTTTAAAAGGACCATCCAGGTTTTGCTTGTTGCTCAAAGTAAAACCCAATTTGGAATGTTTAATACAGACCTTTCCATCTTTTAAAATTTCATACGTTGCTTTGCCATCTGCAATACTAAAATGAATGACCGTTTTTCCATTGGGTGATGAAATAGACGCTTCTTCTGATTTGGAAGTACAAGCGCCCAACAGGCAAGTCATCAGGACAGCGGTGAAAATGTAAGCTATTCGTTTCATAAGTGTTTTTATATTATTTATTTGTGAATTTAAAATATTTTGGAATCGTGTCCATTTCCACTTTCCCACCCATGTTTTTAAACTTCAGGTTGCAAAAAGTGGCCTCTCCGATGGCATGATTGAAAGACAGGCCAGCTTGCCCGACTCCATCTATGAGTATGTTTTGAAAAGACAAACGCTCCATCTTTTTCCCATTTTTAGAATCCATAAAAATGGCATCCCATTTGGAATCGTAAAGGTCGATGTTGGAAAATGTGACACCGCGAAGATCGTATTGCGAATAACTGGTTAGATGAATAGCACCCGATGCCGACCCATCAATAAAATCCCCGTCAAATCCCAGGCGGCCCTTCTTTCCACCGGCCCGATACACCGAGATACCATCAAACAGGATAAAACCTTCCGTACTAAATTCACGTCCCGGGAAATCGGTTGTTACCCGAAGACCTGCTTCCATTGGATCTAGTACAACCAGATTTAATGCCTTATGACCTTTCCCACCAAAAAAGCCGACACTGGAAGCACGCCAATTGTTTTCCGCTGTACAAAACTGATAGGTAATGTTTTCGCACATCTCCTCTCCCCGCGACCACGAAGCCATATCGTCATCCCCGTTGTTGCGAAAACTGCAAAATTCGACCGTGGAATTCTTGCTGCCAAAAGAAAGATTAATGCCATCCGCATAATTATTACGAAACCGGCAGTGTGAGATGTTTAAGTTTTGCGCCCCATCTATCCAGCCTCCACATTCAAAATGTTCAGCCCAAACATTCCGGATCATGGATTTTGACCCAAAACTACCCATCAGCGCTTTTCCAACCTGATAGCGGGAATCGTTCATATAATATCGTTGATTGTTGACCGTAGTCAGATACAGCCCTTCCAAAACCACATTGCTTTGATTCGATTCAAAACCTCTTTGGTCATAGGTACTTTTATCGTCCGACGAAGCTGAAAAATAACATTCCGTATACCACATACCCGCTCCAATGATTTTAGTATGGGGCTGTAGAATAGAAATACGTTTTGCCACATCATACTTACCTTCAGGAATATAAATGGTTTTTCCGCCATTATTTGCTATAAAAACATCCAGTGTTCCAGCAGAAGGATCGTATTTAACTTTATTCGTATCGGGTATCGATTCAAATGAAACTCGTTCTGGTACAGGCTCCAATTCTACAAAATCGATCGTGTATGGCACCGCATTATCATCCATTTTCACGAGTTTAAAAACTGCTCCCTGAAGTATTTTTTCACTCAGCTTTACGCGCACTTCATCAAAACGCATCCGTGCAAACTTTGTTTCAGCCGGACTATTATCCGGATAGGTTTGTCCCGTCATTAAAGCGTACTGCCACGCCCAATACGAATCCAAAACAATGTTCTGAATGAATTTCCCGTCGCAATATAAGGCAAGAGTTCCTTTGATCCCTTTTCCTTGTGGACTATCTGGCAAGGAAAAACGAATGACCATACCATCAGCAGCCTCATCATTCACCCATTGAATGTAGGAATCTTTATTCACCAACTGCATTGCTGTCTGATTGGAAGCTTCGCATTGTACCTGGGTTTGAAGATAAGTGGGAGGTAAAACGCGGCCGTTGCTGGTGCATTTTCCAACTTCAGCCTCATAACGTTTGTACGGACGATTGAAATAGCCACGATCCTGCAAATCGTCCGGAAACGATCTGCTTTGGGCAAATAATCCCAATACGGATAGCAAAAAACAAAAAACAAAAACTATTTTTCTTCTATACATTGAGTTGATTTTCTTTGGCAAAAAGCCAATTTCCAATAATTAAATAATCCATTCCGGTTTTCATAAAACAACGATAAGCATCTTCCGGAGTACAAACAATGGGTTCTCCTCTGACATTAAAACTAGTATTTACCAGCACACTGCAACCGGTCAGTTTTTTAAAGACAGCAAGCAAACCATGGAAAGTGGGGTTATCCTCTTTAGAAACGGTTTGAACCCGTGCCGAAAAATCGACATGCGTGATGGCTGGTAATAAAGAACGCTCCTGATAAAGCCTTTCCAGATAATTCAACGTGTTGTAATCCTCCGATAAAGGCAATCTATATTCCGCACGAATTTCGGACACTTTCATCATATAGGGTGAAGGTTTACGTGCCTCAAAATACTGGTGAAAATCTTCCTCCAAAACACTCGGTGCAAAGGGGCGGAAGCTTTCCCGACGTTTAATTTCCTGATTCAGCTTTTTTTGCATGCCACTGTTTCTGGGGTCGGCTAAAATGGAGCGATTACCCAGTGACCGGGGTCCAAATTCCATTCTCCCCTGGAACCACCCCACTATCATCCCATTGTTTAATAAAGAAGCTACAATGGGAAAAAGATCTTCATCCAACCGAACTGCGATAGCATCTATTTTGCGGATGAAATTCTCTATTTGCTTATCCGTAAAAGAAGGTCCCAGACAAGAACCAGACATACCATCCGAATACGTCAGTTTTCTTCTTTCATTTAAATAGATGTACCAACCAACCATTGCTGCTCCCAGGGCTCCTCCTGCATCCCCCGCAGCCGGTTGAATCCAGATATTGTCAAAGATGCCACTCTTCTCAATTTTTCCATTCATGACGCAATTCAAGACGACTCCTCCTGCCATAACCAAATTAGTACATCCTGTCAGTTCCTTTGCCGTGGCTACCAGTTTGAGTACAATTTCCTCAGTGACCACCTGTATGGCGTAAGCCAGATCCATATATTCCTGAGTCAGTTCACTTTCAGGTTTGCGTGGAGAAAGGCCGAAAAGCAACACCCATTTCTTGTTATTGGTCATTTTCAAACCGCTTGCAAAGTCAAAAAAATCCATATTTAACAAGAAGGAACCATCCTGGCGGATATCAACCAAGTGCTCTTTAATTAACTGGATATAAAGGCTGGTTCTTTCAGAAAGGATCCGGTAAGGAGCCAATCCCATCAGTTTATATTCTCCACTATTCACCTTGAAGCCGCAATAAAAGGTGAATGCCGAATAAAGCAAACCCAGAGAATGGGGAAAATTCAATTCTCGAAGGAGCGTGATCGATTCTTTATCACCCAGACTGATCGTGGTTGTTGCCCATTCACCCACCCCGTCGATTGTCAGGATGGCCGCTTTTTCAAAAGGAGAAGGATAAAAAGCACTGGCAGCATGAGATAAATGATGTTCCGAAAACAGTATTTTTGCCTGAATGCCTTGTTTAGCAAGTTCATCCCGAATGATTCGTTTGGTATGCAATTTTTCCTTTATCCAGACTGGCATGGCTTTCAGAAAACTCAGAAGACCTTTGGGCGCAAAAGCATGATACGTATCCAACAAACGCTCAAACTTTAAAAAAGGCTTTTCGTAAAAAACCACGTATGAAATAGCTGCACCATTCAGGCCAGCTTCTTCCAAAACGTATTGAATGGCATGAGCAGGGAATGAAGCGTCGTGTTTTATCCGGGTAAATCGTTCCTCCTGAGCGGCAGCTACAATTTGCCCGTCAATCAGGAGCGAAGCTGCACTGTCGTGGTAATTGAACGATATTCCCAACACGGCTTTCATGCTCAGAAAATGGAATAAATGAATGGAGCCAGGGCAGAACCCTGTGTAAAGAAAATCAACAAACTTAACATCAGAAGGATAAGAATCGACGGTATCAACCAATATCTTTTCCGGGCTTTCAGAAAGGCAAAAAACTCTTTTAAAAATTCCATATCTCTATTTTTTAAAACCAAAACCACTTAGAAATTTCTCGATAAAAAAGCCCCTTGGTTTTTAAAGTCACTAAAACTGATTAACTAAATCTTCCTTTTTATACGTCACCTTTTTTTTACTAAAAACACTTTTTGAGCTTTTCCTGAAATGCTGTATTTGCAGATGGTCTTTGGATAATCCTCTGCGCAACAAGCCTATTGGCGTAACAACCAGGTAAAAAACCATGAACAAAATCACCACCGAGAAAAAGATTTCTATCCTTTTTGCAACCTTAAACCACAACCAGGAATAGGGATGATACAATCCGGGCATAATTGCTGCAATCAACAAGGTTGCGATGGCTATTTTATGGAGAATGGAGATTTGCCCGATGGCACCTGCAACCAATAAAGCCAACGTCAATACAATACCAAAGTCTATATTTTGTTTCCTGGTTATCATAGTCGTTCTTTTACGGATGAATTAAGTTCGTTTCGCAAAGCAAGCGCTTCAGAACAAGGTGCTATTTCAATTGCATTGTTGAAGTAAAACAAAGCTTTACTTTTTTTATTCTGCATAAAACTCAATTTCCCGGCCAACAGACAATACTCCTGATCGTACGGAAACTCCAGACAAAGACCTTCCATAATGCGCAACGCAGCCCCAAAGTCTTTTTTCTGTTTGTAAAAATCATACAGTTTGCGCATGGATTCATACCAATTAATTTGCCTCACTGCGCAGGCACCTGCCAATTGTTCTTCATACGATCTCACATGACCAGGATTTTCTGCAGGAATAGGCTCATTGAATGGCCATAATTCTTTCAGCATCCAGATGGATATTTGTCCAAACAGAGTATCGTAGGCTGTAAAAGGATAATTTTCCGACTGAATGGAAAGGGAAAAAGTCTGCCTTTTTGTTTCAGGCAAAAGTCCGGATGTAGTTAACTGCCTAAAAAAGGCATCGGATAAAAGTTTTTGCCCCATCAGATTTGGATGAACGTGTTCCAACAATAACGTGGAATCCAGGATACCGTGGGGAGAATTAATTTCAAATTCATGCACAGCATCGACCAAACGAACATTGGGAATAGTTTTAGCGTAATTTCCAATAAGGGCATTCATCCTTTCCGGAGCGCGAAAACGAAGTTTGTCGTATTCCTTGGCCAATAAAAATGAACGTTTTGCTGAAACATAGTCTTTTTGTGCATATGCTTTAGTTGCCAGAAGAAACTGCCTGTCAGCACTTAAACGATCTTTACTACTGATAAACGGTTTGACGTCTTTTAGGTTGCACACTAAATTACTAATGAAAACAGGTATGTGATGTTGGCTGAAAAGATTCAGCATATCCGTCATGTTGTTGTCAAACTGATTGAGACCCTGCTGAAACAAGGTGGAATGGTAGGAAATAGATTGATCCTGAGCCATCCTTTCCATTAACGTCAACGAATAATCCGTTGTTTTTTTGTCTGCCCCTTTTAGTTTGGCTGCCATCCTGAACAGCCATTGACCAATCTTTAATTCCTTGAAAACCAATGCAGCCCGTATCCATCTGGGATTGCGCCCCACACTGCTGGAAGAAGCAACGCCCAGAGCTCCGTAATATTCATTGTGACCTGCATAAATCAATACACCATCCGGAGCATAGTGAACCAGCTCTTTTGAAAAATCGTACAACGTATACGAATTGACAGCTGTAAGCGATAAATTGATAATTTCGAATTGCACATCCGGATAAGCAAATTGCAATCTGTACTTGAGCAATCGCGAAAAAGCCCCGTTGTGCATATACGGAAAACCGACGGAAGTAGATTCTCCAAGTACGAATAAGCGGATGGTACCTGGTTTTTTTTCTTTGGGAAAGAGATCGATTGCACCCTGGGTGGCATTTTCCTGAATCGTAAAATATTTTTGAGCGACTTCCGGATTAAAGCGGAAATACATTCCGGTTTTATCTTCGATAAACAAATGTGTATCATAGCCATAATGAACTACTTGCAAAAAAAGTTCTACAAGTGCCAGGACTAAAAACGGCAGCAAAATAGCCAGCGTTTTAAACATCCATTGTTTCAAATATGTTTTGGGGATATTCAATTCTATTCAATAAAATGATTTTTTTTCATTCAAAAAAATCAGCAGCCATCTCTCTGAATCAGATGGCTGCTGACACTTGCATCAATAGTTTCCGGATTGTAAAATTTTACCGTTGTATCGTTCTACTTCTGTTTTTGGTATGGGTTGTACGTAACAATCCTCCCCGCGCCAGGTCAGTGTTCCATTTCTGGTGTATTTGAAATAGTTCATTTCCTGTTCCCCGATTTCCCAGCGACGTACATCAAACCACCATTGTCCTTCGGCAAACAACTCAGCCCAACGTTCGTATTTTAAAACGTCGTTGGCTAATGGATCACCATCCTGAGCCATTGTTTTATTGGTGAAACTGGTATAGTCTACAGGTGATGCGCTATTTACAGGATAATTGTAAGCGCGGCGATGCACTTTATTGACATATTCCAACGCCTTCGCAGGTAGAGAATCCTTCAAAACTTCGGCATAAAGCAGGTAAATATCTGCCAAACGAATAACAGGATAATTGGCAGGACTGCTAAAATTCAATTGTTGTTCCGTACCCAGTCTGTTAGTAAATTTTTTAGGATTCCAGGCCATAATATCGGGTTGATTGTTCATCCCCGGAGACTTATCGTAAAAAGTCACACGGCCCAATGCATCGTAATAGGTATCCACATAGGGTTGTCCTGCGCTTAAATACAAGCGTGGATCTGCCTTTTTATTCACGCGTAGATCGATGCTTTGATTAAAATAATCCGGATCGATGATGTACGGCAAATTGGTGATGGATCTGGCAGTTTGAGCATTAAAGCCGGTATTTTTTATTCTCTTGCCGGGAGCTGCCAGCGTAAAACCAAATCGACGTACATTGGCGTCGTGAATGTAATTATTGCCCCATCCACCGGTTAAATTGGTTATGATATCGTACTCCGTGGTAGATGCCTTGTTGCGAAAATCAATATTTAGTGGCCAGGGTGCAAAGACCATGGGCATGGCACTTCCGGTTGTATATCCTCCCCAAGGTCCGTTTTGAGTGGTATTGGTGGTCATATCAATTTCGTACAAGGTCTCTTTGTTGAACTCATTTTCAGGTTTCCCATAGAACATATTTTCATAAATAGCATACGAAACCAGTTCCTTTCCACTATTCTGAATCAAATCTTCCAATACCGGTCTGGCCAGCCCTGGTTTACGAGCCTGCATATAAACCTTTGCCAATAAGCCTTTTGCAGCCCATTCAGTAACACGGGTCAGGTCAGTGTTGTGTCCTTGAAGCAAAGGAATGGCTTCATTCAAGGTTGAAATGACAAAATCCCACGATGCTTTTGTGGTAGCCCGCTCTGGCATCATTTCTTCAATCGATTTTGCGACTTTATCAATAATTGGAAGCCCCAAACCATCGGATTTACTCTCAATTTCGAAAAAAATCTGCCCGTGCCAGTAAGCCAACGCGCGATTAAAAAGTGCCTGACCTTTCATAAAGTTCAGGTCATCGGCTTCTGAGGCTGCAGCGTATTTTCCACGGTAACTTTCTATACCCTCCAAAGCGGCATTGGATAGTTCAATCCACCTGAAAACATCCGAATACGTCTGTGTGTTGTATTCACAATCCGTGTTGGTGTTGTTGCTCATCTGGGTGGCTCTGCTGTCGTAAGAAGCGTCCGTATTGGTGGTATGATCGTACAGATATACGCCCATTGGAAACCAGTAAAAGGCATACATCCCCTTTTGATGGCTACCGGCGTAACTGGATGTCAGCATTAAATCGACCTGCCCCAAGGTACTGGGAAATATTGCCGAAGACACAGATTGCTTGTCTGTAACTTCCAGAAAATCGGTACATCCTGCCGTCAAAAAGGTGAGCAGAAGCATACAGATGATGGGATATTTATTATTTTTCATAATACAATTTTTACTAGGTTAATCCATTAATTAGAAAGTCAGATCTAGACCAAAGGACACTAAGCGAGATGGAAGGTAACGGTTGTAAGTATCCACTCCGCGCTGTAAAACACTTTGAGCACCGCTGGTAGCAGATCCTGCAATTTCAGGATCAATACCGGTATATTTGGTCCATGTCACCAAGTTCTGTGCGCTGAAATAGATGCGCACACTCTCGATGGAAGCTTTCCTGGAAATATTTTTTGGTAAAGAATAACCTACAACCAGATTTTTCAGTTTCAGATAATCCCCCTTTTCCACAAAAAAGGAAGAGGTGGTTGAGTAGTTCTCACTTGGATCGCCAACCCATTGATTGGCATCGTTAAACATTCCACTTCTGGGTTTATCCGTTAAACCATTGTCCCCCATAAACGAATTCTGGAAAATATCTTTTGTGGTGTTCCCATCGCTGGTAAACGTTTGCGTGTATCTTTTTACGTCGTTGTATATTTCAAAACCGGTGGCACCTTGAAAAAGCATATTTAAGTCAAAGCCTTTGTATTCGAATTTCAAATTCAAACCAAGGGTCATTTTTGGCCATGGATTACCAATGTACGTCTGACTTTTTTCATCGACATATCCCTGACCTCCATCGTCAAAAATCAAGTCACCAACGCCGGTATTTTCTTTCCAATAAAAAGACTTGCCTTTTGCTATTGCCCTGGCATTGTATTCACTTACTTGTGCTTGCGACTGGAAAATACCTATAGCCTTATACCCATAAAAAAGACCCATGGCGCTTCCGTTTTCCGTGCGGTTAAGTCCGTAATTTAAAGGCGCTGCCCCCTCTTCACCAAGCTGAACGACCTTGTTCTTATTGAAAGAAGCATTTCCACCAATGGTATAACGGAAATCCCCTTTTCGATCTGTCCAGGTCAAGGTAAATTCGTGGCCGATATTTTCTACCTGACCAATATTGATTGGCATGGTCGTATTTATATCTGTATAATAGCCAATACCACTGGCCAAGGGCACTACCCTCCAATAAAGCATATCTTTCGTCTGACGGTTGTAAAAATCATACACAAACGACAATCTGTTGTTCAGGAAGCCTAAATCCAGACCAAAGTCAGCCTGATGCACCTCTTCCCATTTGATTTTTTCATTGGGAACTTTGAAGTTAGCCCATCCCTGAACGCGACCGGTGCCTCCGTAATTGTACAAAATCTGATCACCTACATAGGCTTGCTCATAGAGGAACTGATTAATACCGTCATTACCCAGAATACCCCAACTGGCACGAAGTTTTGCATTGGAGAGCCAATAAAACCGATCTTTTATGAATGACTCTTCATTCATTCTCCAGGCTCCATTGATGGAAGGAAATGTTCCCCACCTGTTGCTCGGGCCAAATTTATCGGAGCCATCACGCCTCACATTGGCTGTAAGAAGGTATTTGCCCATATAAGAGTAATTGAAGCGGCCAAAAAAGGACTGGCTTCTGCCCACGCCTATTGCATCCGAAGCTTCTTTAGCAGCGTTGGATGATAAATTAACCGACTCGGCAAGAGGTACAGGAAATTCGGTCGCATCCACAGTAACATTGTACGCATCGTATTTGATCGCTTCTGTTCCGACCATCATCTTAAATCCATGATTTCCAAAAGTCTTTTCGTAGGTCAATGTTGCATTGAAAGTTAAGTCCTGCGAAGTTCCTGCTTTTACCTGCATCCATTCATCCTCGGCGATGGCTCTGAAATTGAAAGCTTCTGAAAAAGCATTGCTGGAAAAGCCTGAAAAATTGCCAGACGCATTCACTTTAAAATCCAGTCCATTCAGGATGTTCACATTTGCATAAACAAGTGCATTTAAACTGTAATTGTTATCCTTATAATGATAGGTCAGTTCATTCCCATAAAGGTTGGGGCCATTCAGATAAGAGGGCGTTGGTGCAAAATCACCTTCAGCAGTTAAAGGTTCCATCGTAGGAACAGTACGGAATGGCATAGAATTCGTATAAATGGAGTATTGCTTAGCCGGATTATTTTTCCGGATACTACCGTAAATATTTTCACCAATGGTGATGTGTTTGTTTATTTTGTAATCTATGTTAGACCTGAGCGAAAAACGATCGGCCTTCGTATTTAGGAAAACACCCTGTTCACTAAAATAACCTGCAGATAAAAAAAGATTGGCTTTTTCAGTGGACCCCGACAAGGATACATTGTATTCCTGTTCAATACCTGTATCATACATCACATCCATCCAATTTACATCTGGCAATTCTGAAGCCTTTTCTACACCTTCAAAACTTAAGATATCGGTTCCCATGTAACTTTTTGCCAGGATAAAATCGTCCCTGTTTAATAATTTAATGCTCGTGTTGATATCCCGTAGACCATACCGGGTATTCCCGGTTACAACCGTTTTCCCTTCAGCGCCATGTTTGGTTGTGATCAAAATGACACCACCGGCTGCTTGTGCACCATAAATGGCTGATGAACCGGCATCTTTTAGAATTTCGATGGAAGAAACATCACGCATATTAAACTCAAAACCTGTCCCTTGTTTAACACCGTCCACAATGTATAAGGGTTTCATCCCATTGACAGAGGCTGCACCACGAATCACAATATCAGCTGCTTCACCCGGTGATCCGCTGCTTTTGGTGACCATCACTCCGGCAGCCTGACCGGCCAGAGATTCCGCCACACTTTGTTGAGAAAAGTCCTTAATGTCTTCACTTCTCACAGAGGTGATGGAACCTGTCAGTTCAGAACGCTTCTGCGTACCGTAACCCACCACCACAATTTCTTCCAGAGATTGAAAATCTTCTTTTAACGTAATGAGATAGGTATTTTTGGATGCACTGATTTTTTCCTGGAAAGGATCAAAACCCATAAATGTGACTTTGAGCATACTTCCTACAGGTGCTGTTAATTCAAAGCCACCATTCACATTGGTAATAACATTGGACGTTTTACCATCCACCTGAATAGTGGCACCAAGAATGGCTTGGTTTTTTTCATCGACAACGGTTCCTGAAATTTTTTTTAGTACTGTCGTCTGAGCGAAACTGTTAGTCGCTGATAAGCAGCATATCGTCGCGATAAAGAGAATAAAAAAGTGGGAATTGTTTTTCATGGTTTTTCGTATAATTAAATATAAGACCCTATTGTTGGGCAGACTTTCCATTTTTAACAAGAATAAGTCCAGCCATAAAACCATTTGCCTGATTGTGCTAGCTTACATGGTAAACAAAGGCAAACAAGACTCACAGCCTCGTTTACCTTTGTTGGTTTAGATCATTCTAAAAATCTATTTAACTACTTTGAAAGGTTTTGAAACCTTGGTCGTTACAGAAGAACCATCTGCTTTATACCCTTTTTCAATAAAAATTCCACTTTCAGGTTGTTTAATGAACTTATCACCTAAAAGATTGAAATATTCATACTTAACAATGGGAGAATTAGAAAGGACAGGATTTTCAATAGCACTAGATAATACGCAAGGAGCAGCATAACCATTCCAGTCTGTGAAAGCACCGGGGAAGAAGTTGGTTTCGTCTGTTTCATCTTTATAAATGATTTCAGTTGCCGTTTTTGTACCTGTGTAAGCTACTGTTGAAGTTGATACGGCGACATCCATAGGCAATTGCCACCATTCTGCACCCCAATTGGTACCATCATTGAGATAACCAAAGCCAAAAATATTGCTGTAAAGCTCGGTAATAGTACCTACTGTAAAAGCACTTTGATCTCCTTTTTCCAGCATAATAAGTTGTTGTTGTCTGGAGGTAATAAACTGTGTGAAATTCATTGTTGCTCCGTAGATATTACCTTTAATTCTGGCAAAACGGCCATCACAAGCACCGGCACCTTCGTCCCATTGAGTCCAAAAGTCAAATCCAATAGATCTTGTTTCACCAACAGGCGAATTTTTAAGCCAATCTTCCAGAGATGTACCTGTTACATCCACTGCAAAAGTGATGGTTTGATCAATTTCAAAATCGTTTGAAGTAGCAAATTGATCAGCTGCGCAATCCCATTTGAAAATCATTTTCCCATTGGTGTCCACTGGATTATTAAGCGTCTCTGCCTGAACGACCCAAGTCATTAAAAATAAAACGGAAATCAACAAAGTAATCTTTCTCATAATAATTAGAATTAGGTGAATAAATTAAATTTAAGTTTCGATGAAATCAAAGATATATGGATAAGCTACCAAGTTTGTTTCGTATATGAAAAATATAAATTATTCTCTTTACAACATAACCTATACACCTATTTTTCATACACATACAATATTTTGAATATAAGAAAAATAAAGAGTAAACTAGTAAGATAAGGTATCAGTATACGTGTTGAGTCTGCCTTGCAAACTGTTTTCAATTGGTCAGGAATCACCCTTTGCACCTAAATAAATAAATATATTCTCATCCCTCAATAATAAACATATAAATCTATATTTCAACAACATACACACATCTGACAAACTTAAAACACTATATTTAGTCCATATTATTTTTAATTTCAACCTCATTAGTCTAGTTTTGTTTAAAATAAAAGACAACTCGTTTAAAAGAATCTCCATTCTTTGCTTTGAATTTTTCGGACTGTCTTATACTGAAAAAAGTTTACACATTATAAACCAATAAAGTAAACTTAGAAAGTATGATTAATGAAAATCAATTGCCATGTCAAGGTAATGTCCATCTAAAAGATGAAGCAAAACTGGCCATTA